>ENA-ORRT01000159-ORRT01000159.1-human-gut-metagenome-genome-assembly--contig:-NODE-159-length-78191-cov-6.69179_pt1 | contig 78191 bp, 66 predicted proteins | sample MGYA00242181_ERZ509146 | MGnify/ENA primary metagenome ERZ509146 (study PRJEB26280, sample SAMEA2338624) | human gut metagenome | biome: human gut; feature: human-associated habitat; material: faeces...
CACCTCTTTCCATTCCGAACAGAGAAGTTAAGCCCCTGAGTGCCGATGGTACTGCCTTATGGTGGGAGAGTAGGTTGGCGCCGAATTGTGAAAGCGAGTTACGAAGGTGACTCGCTTTTTTTTCGGACATCCAGGAGGGCGGGTCTTTAGCGATCAATCGCTTCCCTCCCCGTGAACTATAGTGTTTCGATGGTGAACAGTTGGTGCGGATCGAGTTTAAGGGTGGCGAAACCTTTCGCGGAAGTTGACAAGTCGGCGGGGATATGGCGGTTCATATATTCCCGGTTGTTGGGGGCGAAACTGACTTTCCAGCCTTTTCCGGCTTTATTTTTCTTGTAAAAACACATGTTTTCCGGATCGCCTTGCTGGTAACGGTGTGTACCCGGTGTGCAACCGGTGATAAACATCACTCCGTCGATCGGACAATTTTGCATTTCTGCCGTTAAAGTATACGCTTGGGGATCTTCCTGCTGATTGTATAATTGTTGCATTACCTGAGTTGCCCCCAAAACTCCTAAAGCTAAGCCGGGACAGATATGTCCATGGAATTGTGCAGCTTTTAATAATAACTCATCGGTTTCATTCTGCATGATATTTCGGACAATGTCGATGCGGGGCGAATCTGCCTGAATGGTTTGGTGAACATGCTTTTGGTCGAAGACAGAGGTATCGCAATATTTAATATCGATCACCGGAGAACCGTCTAAAGCATCGGCTCCTTCAACATACAATTTGCCACCTTCCCGCTGAATCAGTTTTACGGTAGTTATTCCCAGATGGTTCGGGCGTTTGGGGGAACGGGAAGCAAATACACCTTTCATTTCACCGGAACGGATGCGGGTGACCAGTTCGGTACGTTTTTCATGATGAAAAGAAAATACAAGATCGAGGTATTCAGCTTGTTCTATATTCTGTAAACCTTCCGAATATTCGGGAAGAATCTCGATTTCTGAAATTTCTTTTTTTATAAACTCAGGTGCTTGGCTGGTGGTACATGTATTATGTACGAAACCGATAGGTTCTAGAACAATCATAGTCACAATAGGTAAAAGATTCGTGGTAAAATGTAAAAAATTCATTATTTTTTATTTTATTGAGGTATTATACAGATACAATCGTTATGACGGAGGATATCGACCTGGATGTCGTAAAGGTTTTCTATATTTTCCGGAGTATAGACGGATTGCATACCGGAGGCGAAGATCCGGCCCTGTTTCAGCATAAGTGCCTTATTGCAAAAGCGGGCAGCCATATTGATATCGTGGATGGTAATAATAACCAGGATACCTTCTTGGGTCAGTTGCCGCAATAGTTTCATCACTTTCATCTGATGATTGATATCCAGGTTGGCGATAGGTTCGTCCAATAGCAGGATGGAGGGCTGTTGGGCTAAAGCTCTGGCAATGAATACTCTTTGTTGTTGTCCGCCACTCAGGGTGTTCAGATTACGCATAGCGACTTCATCCAGTTCGAGACGGGTGAGTAGCCGGCTGACCAATTCCATATCTTCCGGAGCCGGTCTGCTGTGAATATACGGCTTACGTCCCAATAGTACCGTATCGAACACATTGATCCCGCTGATCGAGTCTGTTGATTGGGGAATATAGGCGACTATCCTGGAGAGTTTCGACGCAGAAAGGGCTGAGAGGGAAATATTCCCGATTTCGATATGGCCTGTATTGATTTTCAATATCCGGCTGATACATTTCAGGAGAGTACTTTTCCCCGAGCCGTTTTGTCCGATGATAGCCAGCATATCACCTGCTCCTGCCTCGAAGGAGATATCCTGTAATGCCCGGAAGCCACTGTAACTGAACGATAGGTCTTTGACTTTAATTTGTATCATATCTTTAGATTTTACTGAGTTATCTTTTTTTCCGGGTCAGGAGGAATAAAAACAAAGGAACCCCTAAAAATGAGGTCAGTATACCGACCGGTAGAATGATCGGGGAGAGGATCGTGCGGGCGACCGTGTCACACAGTAACAGAAACATTCCTCCGAAGATTGCAGAACCGGGAATTAAAAATTCTTCGTTATCTCCGATACATTTCCTGACGATGTGGGGAACGACGAGTCCGACAAAGGCGATCACTCCGAAAAAAGACACAGCTACGGCAGTGATCAGCGAGGTGACGACCATCCCGGTCATCCGGGTATGTTGCGGATAGACACCCATACTCTGTGCATAATCGTCGCCTGAACAAAGCACCTTATAGTCCCAGCGTTTCAGATAGAAATAGATCAGGGCCGGAATCAGTGCGACGATTAAAAAGAGTAATTTCGACCAGTCACTACGTCCCAGATCGCCGAAGTTCCAGAAAACGATCGAAGCCAACTGTACGTTGTTCGCTACGTATTGCATGACCGCAATGCCGGCACCGAACAGGGAGTTAATGATCACTCCCGAAAGGATGATCGTTTCGACCGAGGCCTGTTTGCCCCTGATGATGATCAGAATGATAGCCAATCCCAACAGACTGCCTAAGAAGGCTGAAAGGGTAATGACATATGGATTGGTGATCATAAAGAGGTCTGAAGACCGGGTAATGCCGGCTCCGGCTCCCAGAAATACAATCCCGAACGAGGCTCCGAAGGCTGCTGCATTGGATATCCCCAGCGTATAGGGGGAGGCCAGGGGATTGCGTAACAAAATTTGCATGATCGCTCCTGATAGCGATAGGATAATCCCGGTAATTACGGCTGCCAGCATACGTGGTAACCGGATATTTAACAAGATCTGCCGGTTCATTTCCGTGCCTTCGTTTTGTACGATCGCCCATAGCTCCTGCCAACCGATTCGGTGTGAACCGATGATCAGGGAGACGATACCGGTAACGGCCAATAATAAAACCATCGCAGAGATAAAGCGGCGGTTTCTGGCCCGGTACCTTTTATATTGTGTTAAAACTTCGTTACTCATGATTTTCTTTTCCGTCGAAAATATTTTGGTAGGGACCCCAATGTTGGATCAAAGAATCTGCAATCGGAGCTCCGACGAACATCGTCATAATTTCGTCGGTTTTGCCGCGCATCGTTATTTCCCCGAAGTGTTCCGGGAAAAGTACTTTACCGGCATACCAGGCATTGACTAGCATGACGTCGAAATTGGAATGATGGTTGTTATAGGGCCAAAGGGTATAAATCTGTTTGTTTTCATAGGCTTTAAGCAGGCGGTTGAGTCCCTGACGGGTTTTAAAATCTTCCTGTACCAATGGCCAACCGCCGACATCGATAAAGATCACATCGGGATTCCAGTCGATCAGTTGTTCCCAGTCGATATAGGTCCCTGTTATCGGGGATACGTAGGTCGAATCGAGTTCAGAAGCCACATTGTCGGCTTCCAGATAATCCAGGGCAGCATAATAAGGATCTGTAGAAGTGATACCCTTTTGTCCTTTATAGGAAATGCCGCCGACATAGACTTTGGCAGATTTATCTGTACCGGCAGTTCGGGCTTGAAGATCTGCAATCTGCTCATCGATAAAACCGATCAGCGAATCGACCTTGTCTTCGGTATGCAGGACCTGGCCGATCAGTTGAAGTGAATTGTAAAATGTCGGACGGTTTCTACCCAGATCACCGTATTCAATGGTAAATACGGGAATTCCCGTCTGTTTCTGCAGAGCATCCGCCTCTCCGGCAGTGGTCGAAGTCATAAATATCACATCCGGTCCGGCTGCCATAATGAGTTCTGGATCTCCCCCCATACCCGGACCGATGATCGGTAGCCTGGCCAGATCGGGATGGGCGAAAATATGAGTAAATTCATTGGGACGTGTTTCCTGTTCTTCCACTCCGCAAATCAACGGGGCTCCTCCCGCATAAGTAACCAACCGGATCGCGGAAGACCGGATACAGACCAGTTGACGGATCGTATCGGGCAGCGCCACTTCCCTTTGTAATGCATCGGTTAAAAGCCGGGTAGGACGCTTGTTTTTAACGTTCTGCCCCTTACACGAAAACAGGAGAAGACTGACAATAAATAAATAGTGCAACCATTTCATATATCGTGATTTTTATCGGTTGATGTTAACAGCCACTTTGATATTCATTAAACGACCGGCGGACATATAATCTTTGGTGTTCATGTATCTGTTGTCGAACATATTGATGATTTCCCCACCGACATAAAGCCGGTGGTCGAAAAACCATTTGGATACCTGTGCATCCCAAATCGTAAAGCCATCGATGGCTGCCGAATTATCTTCGGTGGTATATTGTTTGGATTTATATCGTCCCCGGAACATGACATCTGCAATCCCGCCGGTCCACAGCACATATCCCTTTATCTGGTTTTTAGGAGCATAGGTCAGTATTTTATTATTCAGTTCCGGTTTTTCTTTAAAGTCTTTGACTTTCGGGTTATTATACGAATAGTTGAGGTTGATTTTCAAACCATTGAACGGGATATAATTCAGGTCGGCTTCAATGCCTTTTACATCGACTTTAGAAACATTCTGCCGTTGGAATATATCTCTTTTTCCCCACATTTTTTCTCCTGTAGTTACATAATACAGAAAGTCTTTTCCTTTAGCATAGTAGAGAGAAGGGGAGAAAGACAAGTTTTTGGTGAGCCGGAACGTACCGCCGATCTCATAATTATCGATCTGTTCCGGTCCCAATTCCGGATTGGCGATCTTAGGTCCTACCCACATCCATCCTGAACGGCAAAGGTCGTCCAGAATAGATGCCCGGAAACCTTGAGAATAAGAAATATAGGCAGATATGGCTCGGGTGGGGTTATAGCGCAGAGCTACCCGGGGGGAGAGATGTTCCCAACGGTTATTTTTTAGCTTTCCGTTGTAAGTGTTGAAATCGGAGACATTTTCTCCGTTAGCCTCGAACCATCCTTTATGAAAATAAGCATTGTCGTAACGTAAAGCAACCTGTAACCAGATTTTTTTGTTGAAAAGACTGAGTTCATCCTGGGCGAATACAGAGAGGATACGGATGGAGCCTTTGTTGAGTACTTCATCGGTCGAAGTGACGTAATGGTCTCCTCCGTCGATGCTTCCATTCTTAAATTCTCCGCCGAGTGCAAAAGCATTGTGACGTCCTTCGAGTCGCAGGTGCATGATCGCTCCCCAGTCGTCCCGGTGAGATTTTACATCGAAACGCTGATAATCTCCGCCTTTTGTCCGTTCGTCCAATTTGAAATAATCCTGGCGTTGAAAATAAAGTGCTGCCTGGTAAGAAAATTTTCCTTTTTCCCCGTAAAAACGACTTTGGACCCGGTTGTGATTGAAATGGCGGTACTCGCCGTCGGGAGCTTGGATTTTTTCTCCTTCGCCCCGTTTGTCTCTGTACAGGTCATAGGCTAAATCGACATTGAATAGGGCTGTCGGATTGTAGAGGACCTTAGCATATAATCCCCCTTCTTTCATAAAGCGGGCGACACTATAGTCGGGTTCTGTGCGGAGGCTATCCGGGATGTTGTTGAAGCCGTCGCTTTTGTTGTAATAACCGGATAAAAAAATGGCGAACTTGTCGTTTATCCGGCTGGATAGGCCCAGATCGGTTTTCCAGGTATTCAGACTCCCGTAGGAACCCGAGGCGTTGAGCGAGAAGGGCGAAACCGGTCTTTTGCTGATGATATTGATGACTCCGCCCATAGCGCTATTGCCGTATAAGGAGGATCCCGGACCTTTGAATACTTCGATACGCTGCACATTGTCTATATGAATACTATTCCAGTTTACCGAGCCTTCGTCCGAAGTATTGATGGGAATGCCGTCGAAGAGGACGAGCGTGCGGCCTTGTTCATCTCCGGCCAATCCCCGGATACTGACGTTGGTGTGCATATTGCTGATCCCGTCACTACGTGTTGTGTTCACTCCTGAGAGCATCGAAAGAATGTCGTCGACACTTTGGGCCGGACTGTTACGCAGGAGCAAAGGGGTGACGACATGGATACTGCCGGGGCTCTGACTGATCGGACGTTCGGTTCCCGAGCCCGTAACGACGACTTCTTCCAGGCGTAAAGTCGTATCTGCTTTTGAAGTCTGGCCATAACTTATCGCTACCGTTGAGCTACAGCATAAGAGTATAATTAGTTTTAGAGTTGTCATAAGAAAATACATTGAAATTTCAGAAAAATTGAAACGTGAGTGAATAACCGACCGGTTTTAGTATAAAAACGAGTGTCGGTTCTGTAATCGGTCACTGGCGGGAAGATGACGCTGATACTTCCCGGGTTTTGTATGAGAGGGGGATTGCGTTCGGAACCCCGTAATGATAACTTCTTCCAGGGAATAAGGGCGCTGGCAGATTGAGGGCCTGTAGCTTAAAAGTGATACCTGGTAATGACAGAAGTGATCCTGTTTTATAATTTTCTGAAATTTCTTTACTGAGAGACGATATGGCTTTCCTGCTGATAGTTTCTATCACGTCTCTCTTGGCAATGTTGCCATACAGGAAAGGATCGTGTTCGGATTTTAGGATTACGGGTTCCTTTAGGGGTAACCGGACAGCCCCTGATCTTTTTGAATTCATCGTGTTTTGTTTAGATTACTTAAACTCATACGCACCCGGGAAAGGTTTGGTTTTATTCCCCCGGAAATTAAAGTAATTTAATATTTATCGGATTATGAATGGATAGATGTGAATGTATATACATGAAAATGAATGCTATATGTATTTGCGACATATGCTCTCTAAGGTTAAGGTAGTCTAAATACCGGAATAACATTTCTCTTTTTGAAACAACTTTAAAATTCCAGCGTAGTTCTCGTGTTAAGGCCGGAAGGAAAAAAGATACTCCTTCTGTATTAAAAAATATTATTTAACATTTAAAAACGGAAAACTATGCATTTAACACCGAAAGAAATTGACAAGCTGATGTTATTGTCATTAGGTGCAATTGCCGCACGGCGTAAGGAAAAAGGGTTGAAGCTGAATTATCCGGAAGCTGTAGCCTACATCAGTTCGGCAGCTTTGGAAGGAGCTCGCGAAGGAAAAACCCTGGAACAGGTGATGACCGATTCCACAAAAGTATTGACCAAAAATGATGTGATGGAGGGAGTGGCCGACATGATCTCTTTGATTCAGGTAGAGGCGGTTTTTACCGATGGTAGCCGTCTGGTAAGTATTCATCAACCGATTAAATAGTAAGATTATGGCAGATATGAATAAGGCAGGTACTCCGAAACAAGCACCCATTGTACCGGGTTTTACTCCGAAACAATATGTGGGAGTCGGAGGAGAGATTTTGAGTGCAGAGCCGATCGAATACAACGAAGGTCGGTATACAGCAAAGATTGTTGTCCACAATACGGGTGATCGTCCGATTCAGGTCGGTTCGCATTTCCATTTCTTCGAAGTGAACCGGTATCTCGAATTCGACCGGGCAAAAGCTTTCGGTTGTCACCTGAATATTCCGGCAACAACAGCTATACGTTTTGAACCGGGTGATGAAAAAGAGGTTGAAGTCGTCGCTTATTCCGGTAAACAGTATGTTATGGGATTCAATGGGTTGGTACAAGGATTTACCGGAGATGAAGATGCTCCGACTTATTATCCGAAACGGATTCAGGCCATCGGGAATGCAAAAAATTTGGGTTTTAAAATCATAGATGAAGCCAGTGCAGAAGCTGACCTCCAGAAAAAGAATCAAAAAACAAAGTAATTATGGCAACAATATCAAGACAACAATATAACGACCTTTACGGCCCTACCGTAGGTGATAAAATCCGTTTAGGAGATACCGATCTGTATGTTGAAATTACAAAAGACCTTTGTGTATATGGCGATGAGGTAGTCTATGGAGGTGGTAAAACCTTACGGGATGGTATGGGCTTGGCGAATACTACGACTTCAGAAGGGGGTACGTTGGATTTAGTCATTACTAATGTAACGATTATCGACCCGATATTGGGGGTGATCAAAGCGGATGTCGGAGTAAAAGACGGTAAAATTGCCGGAATCGGTAAAGCCGGCAATCCGAATATCATGCGGGGAGTTACCCCTGAATTGGTAACAGGAGCTGCTACCGATGCCATTTCGGGAGAACATCTGATTCTGACAGCTGCAGCTATCGACGGTCACGTACACATGATCGCACCGCAGCAAGCCTACCATTGCCTGAGTAATGGAGTCACTACGCTTGTCGGTGGTGGTGTCGGACCGACCGACGGTACCAACGGTACGACTATTACTTCCGGTACCTGGAATATGAAACGGATGTTACAATCCATCGATGGCCTGCCTGTAAACTACGGTTTTCTGGGCAAAGGTAACTGTTCTGTTCGTCGTCCGTTGGTTGAACAAATGTTAGCCGGTGCTTGTGGTTTTAAAATTCATGAAGACTGGGGAAGTACTCCTGCTGCTATTCGGGCTACGATGGCTGTAGCGGATGAATTCGACGTTCAGGTGGCTATTCACACCGATACGTTGAACGAAGGCGGATATGTGGAAGATACGATCGCTGCTATCGATGGACGTACGATTCATACTTATCATACTGAAGGTGCCGGTGGCGGACACGCTCCCGACTTGTTGAAGGTGGCTTCTCTGGCGAATGTACTTCCGTCTTCTACCAATCCTACGCTGCCGTTCGGTATCAATTCCCAGGCTGAGTTGTTCGATATGATTATGGTATGTCACAACCTGAATCCGAAAATTCCGTCCGACGTTGCTTTTGCAGAAAGCCGGGTACGTCCCGAAACTCAGGCTGCTGAAAATATACTGCACGATCTGGGGGTTATCTCGATGATTTCTTCCGATTCTCAGGCTATGGGACGTGTAGGTGAAAACTTTTTACGTGCTTTCCAGATGGCAAGTTATATGAAACAGGTGAGGGGAAAGTTGGCAGAGGATTCTGCTGATAACGATAACTTCAGGGTATTACGCTATTTGGCAAAATTGACGATTAACCCGGCTTTGACTTATGGTTTCTCGGAAGTGTTAGGGTCTGTCGAGAAAGGCAAAATGGCCGACCTCGTATTGTGGGAACCGGCATTTTTCGGTACTAAACCTAAATTAGTCATCAAAGGGGGAATGATCAACTGGGCGAATATGGGTGACCCGAATGCTTCTTTGCCGACACCACAGCCTGTATACTACCGGCCGATGTACGGCAGCTTCGGTTCGGCTATGCCGAAGAGCTGTATTTCTTTTGTATCCCGGGCTTCTCATGATGCCGGTATTAAAGAGAAATACGGGTTGCAACGGATCGTTTATCCGGTACACGGTTGCCGTCAGATCGGTAAACCACATATGGTACTCAACGGAAATATGCCTAAGATCGATGTCAATCCCGAGACTTTTGAAGTGTTTATCGATGGCCGGCAGGCTTATGTTAAACCGGCACAGAAGTTCTCTTTGGCACAACTCTATTGGTTTAGTTGATCCGAAGGTTTATCGAACAATTTATTCACCGATGAGGAAGTGCCTTTGTAACCTTTCGATTGCACTTCCTCTATAAAATTCTTTTTATGAAAATATTTTCTGAAGTCATAGGAAATATGACAACTGACCCGCAATGGGCGGAGAAATTGAAAAACACAAAAATCGAATACCTGGAGCTGGATCAATGGACGGCTCAGAAAAGTCGCTTCATTGCTAAAGGTTCGGACGGACAGGAATATGCCGTCGCTTTGAAGCGTCACAGTCAGATCGAAAATGGGGATATACTCGAATATGACCCGGAGCGGAAAGTGGCCATCGTGATACGTATCGCATTGAAACCGGTATTGGTCGTCGAATTGAAAAAGATTGCAGCGAAAACACCTGAAGAGATTATTCGTCGTTGTGTCGAACTTGGGCATGCCGTTGGTAACCAACATTGGCCGGCTATCGTGAAGGGTACAAAATTATATATCCCTTTGACTGTAGACAAGAAGGTGATGACCAGTGTAATGGATACCCATCATTTTGAAGATATTACCTATGAATTTCAGACCGGGTTGGAAGTGATCCCTTTTCTGGCACCACATGAAATCAGGCAACTGTTCGGGGGAAGTTCGCAGGAGATCACCCATCATCACGATGCCGTACACGGGTACGATCATACACACGATCACGAACATTCCCACCGGCATGAATACGGGGAGGTACATTCATGATTACTATACAAACTACCGAAATCTTAACCCTGAAAATATAACATGATGATTGATGAGATTACCCGATTGATGCGTTTACTTGAATTTTCGGATTCTGCTTTTCCGGTGGGAACGTTTTCTTTTTCTAATGGGCTGGAAACGGCTGCATTCGAAGGGATCGTATACGATGCTCAAACGCTTGAACAATATACCCGTACGGCTCTCCGTCAGACCATTTACAGTGATGCTATAGCGGCCCTGATCGCTTTTCGGGCTGCTGCCGGCGGAAACTATAAGACGATTCTGGAGGCTGACCGGCAAATCATCCTTTGTAAAATGAATGCGGAAGCCCGGCTGATGTTGATCCGTATGGGGAAAAAAATGGCCGAAATTTGTACTCAGATTACCGATAGTCCCTGGATGAGCCGTTGGTTGGAAGATATTCGGGCAGAACGAACACCGGGAACCTATCCTGTAGCACAAGCGATTTATTTTCAGCAAAATGGTTCTACAGAGAAAGATCTGTTCGTGGCTATCGAGTATGGAGCGATCAATATGATTCTCAATGCGGCTTTACGGTGTGTCAAAGTTTCCCACTATGAGACCCAGGCTATCCTTTACCGGCTTTGTACGGAGGCGGCAGAAAATTATAAAATCGTGCGTGAACTGAACTTTGAAGATATGCAGGCTTTTGCCCCCGAAATGGACGTCATCGCTTCGCTGCATGAAAAAGGGAAGATGAGGATGTTTATGAATTAAAATCTAAAAAATTGAAATTATTATGAGCAATACATGCAGAATTGGCGTCGGCGGACCGGTTGGTTCCGGGAAAACAGCTTTGATCGAAGCCATTACTCCTTATTTTTTGAAATTGGGTTTACAGGTTTTGATTATTACCAACGATATCGTGACCACCGAAGATGCCAAACATGTCCGTAAAATGTTGAAAGGTTATCTGGCAGAAGAACGGATTATCGGTGTCGAGACCGGTGCTTGTCCCCATACGGCCGTACGGGAAGACCCTTCGATGAATATTGCCGCTGTCGAGGAAATGGAAACTAAATTTCCCGATAGCGACGTCGTATTGATCGAATCGGGAGGAGATAACCTGACTTTGACTTTCAGTCCTGCGCTGGTGGACTTTTTTATTTATGTGATCGATGTGGCTGCCGGTGATAAAATCCCGCGTAAAGACGGTCCCGGAATTTCCTATTCGGATATACTGGTCATTAATAAAACCGATCTGGCTCCTTATGTACATGCCGATCTGGAAGTAATGCGCCGTGATTCTGAATTGATGCGTCCGGGAAAGCCTTTTGTGTTCACCAATTGTATGACCGGTGAAGGTATTAAAGAGTTGGTTACTCTGATCCGGGATATGGCCTTGTTCGACCGTGTTTCGGAAAAAGAGGTTGAAGAGATGAAAGTATGAACGATTATACGACATGTAGAGAATTGAAGCCTTATCTCGAACCGACGAAGGCGATGCGTTTAGGTGCACCGGGAAAATTCGGTTCGCTGGATCTGGTATTCGAGTTGGATAAAGACAAGAAGTCGATTATGCGGCATTGGGACAGGCGGGCTCCGCTCATTGTACAGCAAGAATTGTACTTTGACGAGGGGATGCCTGAAATGCCCTGTGTTTATATTCTGTCGTCAGGAGGGCCGAATGTGGATGGGGACCGCTATGAAAACCGTTTTACCGTCCGTAAGGATGCTTATGCCTGTATATCTACCGGTGCAGCAACGAAAATTGCCGAGATGGTATATAATTTTTCAGGACTGAAACAGTGCTTTGTATTGGAAGAGAATGCCTATCTTGAATATATGCCCGAAGCGACTATCCCTTGCCGTCACAGTCGTTATATTACTGATACGGATATCGAAATCGATCCGACTGCGACTTTATTCTATTCGGAGATCTATATGGGAGGAAGGAAATATTACGGAGAAGGGGAATTGTTCGAATACGACTTGCTATCGGTTTGTACACGGGCCCACCGACCCGACGGTACGCTTCTGTTCCGTGAGAAATTGGTTGCCGAGCCTTTCCTGAATCCTGTACGGGCTATCGGAACGATGCATGATTATGATGTTTTTGCCAATGTCGTTGTATTGACTCCTCCTCAGGAAGCTTCCCGGATTTATGAGCAGACAAAAGCTTATATCGACCGTCAGGAAGATATTGCAGTCGGAATAAGTCATCTGCCGAATGACTGTGGGTTGATATTCAAAGTGTTGGGGAAAGAAACCTCTCCGGTGAAGAAAGTTGTCCGGCAATTTTGTTCAACTGTACGAATGCAAGTCAAGGGTAAACCTTTACCTGAAGAGTTTGCCTGGAGATAAAAATGAAAAACAAAAATTATGGAAACACAAGCAGCAACTTTGCCAAGAGTATTTTCTTTTGGTTTTTGGAAAATCCTGTGTAAAGGAACAGGACAGGTGATGTTCCAGGATAATGCCTGGACCGGATTATTCTTTTTAGCCGGGATTTTCTACGGCTCTTATGTAACGGGTAATCCGGCAGTGGCTTGGGGGGCTTTGGCCGGTGTATTTATGTCCACGATTACCGGATATCTCCTGAGGTATCCCGCAGAGAAAGGAACTGCCGGACTTTGGGGATTCAACGGGGTTTTGGTCGGATGTGCCTTACCGACATTTTTAGGGAATGTACCCTTAATGTGGTTGGCCATTGTTATCTTTTCCTCTATGACAACCTGGGTGATGGTCGGATTGAACCATTTATTGGCTCATTATAAAGTGAGTTCGTTTACTTTTCCTTTTGTGTTGACCACCTGGTTCGTACTGATGGCTGCGCGGATTATGCACGGACTGCCCGATTCCGGATTAGGTGCTCCCGAATTGCCCGGTAATTTTTCTTCGGCATTCGATACCGGTTTTAAAGACTTGGTGATCTATTGGCTGACTGGAATCGGGCAGGTTTTTCTGATCAAATCCTGGGTGACCGGATTGTTGTTTTTGATCGGATTGGCGATCAGCAACTATTGGGCTGCCATTTGGGCTGCTATCGGATCTGCCCTGGCATTGGCCGTTGCCATTTTGTATCAATGTAACGGTGGGGATATCGCCAACGGTTTGTTCAGCTTTAGTCCGGTGCTTACTGCTATAGCGTTGGGAATGACTTTTTATCAGGTCAATTGGCGGACCGCCATCTGGACTTTGCTGGGAATCTTCGCTACCGTATTTATTCAGGCCGGTATGGATACTTTCTTTTCTCCGTTGGGGATTCCGACATTGACCGGTCCGTTTTGTGTGGCAACCTGGTTGTTCCTGTGGCCGCATCTGAATCTGGATAAAAAGATATTACAACAAGGATAGAGAAATTTCAGATTTATGGTAGAGAGTCAAAAATTACCGGAATATAACATGGATACGATGCCTTTACGTAGAGGGCATATCCTTATTTTAATGATTGCCTCTGCCGGACAGTTTTTTGGTGGGGCATTGGCTATTTTGGTGGGTGTTATCGCTCCCTTGATCGCCATGACCCATCATCCTGGATTATCTCCCTGGTTGCAGGGGTTTATCTTTGCTTGCGGATTGATCGGTATAATGCTGGGGTCTTTGTTTTTCGGGCGGTTCAGTGATAAATACGGGTATCTTTTCTTTTTCCGGCTTTGTCCGCTGGTCATTGCCGGGGCTTCGCTGGGTGTTTATTTCAGTCATTCTCTGGTGGTATTGACGGTCTGTTTGCTACTGATCGGTTTTGCGATAGGCGGGGCGTATGCTTTAGATCCTTCGTATGTTTCAGAGATTATGCCTAAAAAATGGAAGCGGACCATATTGGGAATTTCCAAGGCTACTTCTGGTTTAGGAAATATCGGGATGATCCTGGTGGCTTGGTATGTATTGAAAGAATCTTCCGATCCGGAGATTTGGAATCATTTGTTTTTATTTCTGACATTTTTTGCTGTCGTCACTTTTCTGACTCGTCTCTGGTTTGTGGAGAGCCCTGAATGGCTGGCTCTTCATGGGAAAGTAGAGGAAGCTGAGAAGAATGTCAAACATTTTCTGGGGCAGGATGTGTACATCGGTGAGTTGGCCAGTAAAAAAGATAAGACAACCCGGCCCCAATCTTCCCGCCGGGATATTTTTGCCCGGGGAAATATAAAACGGATTGTTCTCAGCGGTATTCCGTGGGGATGTGAAGGCATGGGAGTATACGGTATCGGTATATTTACTCCTGTGTTGTTACTGACCTTAGGATTGATTCCCGAAAGCGGCAAAGCTTTCCCCAGGGTGGTCGAATCTTTGCGTTTTACGTTTTATATCAACGTCTTCGTTATGTTGGGGTTTATCATCGGATTGACTATCGTCCGAAAACTGAACCTGCTCCATGCCCAGACCTTCGGTTTCTTTCTTTGTGCTCTCGGATTATTCGTCACCCTTTTAGGGTATATCTATCAGGCACCGTTGGGAGTGACCTTAGGCGGATTCTTATTATTTGAACTGGCTTTAAATGCCGGGCCGCATCTTTCCACCTTCGAATTACCGAGCCGGATTTATACTTTACAGGAGCGGGCGAGTGGAGAGGGGATTGCCTCTGCATTAGGTAAATTGGGGGCTATTATCGCTACTTTTATTATCCCTCCGTTACTGCAACTCGGGGGAGGTAAACTGGTTTTAATCGTAGCGATTGCTGTGCTCGTATTGGGAGGAGTGATTACCCTGCTTGTCGGACCTTTGGTATTGAAGCATTTACCGGAGAAAGTTTAATTGTTAAATTATAAAATTTGAAACTATGTTTAAAGCGATGTTGATTGCCGGGGCAGGAGGATTTATCGGTACTTGCCTGCGTTATTTGGTAGGTAAATTAGCTCATTATGTTTTTTCTTCTCCTTTTCCATGGGGAACTTTTGCAGTGAATATTATCGGTAGTTTTGTCATCGGAATATTCTTCGGTATGGCTGAAAAAGCTCACCTGATTTCTGCCAATATGAATGTATTTCTGATCACCGGTTTCTGTGGTGGTTTCACTACGTTTTCGTCCTTTGCCGACGACATGTTTTTACTGATGCAGAATAAACATTGGGGGTATTTTTCGGCTTATCTGGTATTGAGTATTGTATTGGGAATTGTTTTAGTATGGTTAGGACGTAGTGTCGTAAAACCGGCTTGAATCAGTCCGAAGTTTATAAAATTCGTAAAGTTTGTAAAGTATCGGATCTTATCGGTATGTGACGATTGGGCGAAACCGAAGCTTTATAAACTTTACGAATCCTGCTGTGGCTATATTGAACCGCTTATTTCTCCCATACTTTCAGGATTTCCACGACATACACTTTATGGAAATTTCCCTGTGCTCCATACCATTTGTCTGGCAGACTTTTATCGATAAAATGCTCGGGAGATAACAATTGGCCGTATAGTTTGCGGCATTCGAGGGTCAGACGGGCTTGTTCGAAGGTCACGTTACCATCCGGGGTCGTTAGGGGAAGCAGTCCGCTCTCTTTGATTTTGTCTGTATCACGCCCGGATTTACTTCCACAAATGTTGTATATAGAACGGTTACCACTACCCAGGAAAGAAAGTGTCAGCATGTCGTTCTTTTCTATAAATTCGTAAGTGTAACGCTCGGGCCGGATAAAGATAAAAGCAACTGCTTTGTTCCAGAGAAAACCGATACCACCCCAACTGGCTGTCATCGTATTGAATTTTTCTTTTGAACCGGAAGTCACCAACATCCATTCTTTACCGATCGCTTCAAAAAAATTTTCAGTCAGATCTTTTATTGCTAGTTCTTGCATCATTTATTGTTTTTGTGTTCACGTGGGTAAAGTTATTAAATTGTGAATAGAATATCAAAGAAATATTCGATAGATTATTCTATCTTTGGCTGCCGAACAAGGTTGGTGTGACGAATGACCGATTAAAGTAAAAATAATGAGAGCGCTGAAGATATGGGGGATGACTATGGTGGTAGTCATTGCCGTTTTAGGACTGTATATTTATCAAAATAACCGGGAGTATCAAATCATACTCTTGAATACCAATGATAGTCACGGTAGCATTTTGCCTGTGGATAGTGTGGGGGGAATGGCTGAGCGGGCTACTTTTATCCGGATGGTGAGGGAGAAGAATCCTTATGTGCTCCTGGTCGATGCCGGGGATATCAATACCGGGCAAGCTATTTCGAATAGGGCGGATGCAAAGCCCGATATCTTGGCTTACAATTACATGGGATATGATGCTGTTACTGTAGGGAATCATGAATTCGATAAACCCCTGAACGTTTTGTTGAAGCAGATGCAATGGGCCGAATTTCCTTTTGTGACGTCTAATATCCAACGGAATGGAACTCCGTTGGGAGTAGAATATCTGATCAAAGAAATAGGAGGAGTGAAAATAGGAATCTTTGGATTGACTACGAAGAATACAGAAAATGTCAGTATCCATGCCGGGGAAGTGACTTTCGAAAATGAGGTGATGGCGGCGCGGAAAGTGGTTAAGTTATTGAAAAAGCAACAGGTAAACCTGATTATCGGTCTGGTTCATCTCGGATTTACCGAGTCGGCACCCGGTTTTATCACTTCTTACCGATTGGCACAGGAAGTAGACGGTATCGATATTTTGGTCGACGGACATTCACATTCTTTTATCGAGCGGCCGGAGCATATCCATAAGACGACGATCGTTACGGCTAATCAGAGTGGAAGATACGTCGGTGAAGGTATTATAAGAATGAAAAAAGGACGTTTTGTAGGATTTTATTGGAAACCGGTATTGATAAAAGGATTTCAGCCGGATTCTGTTTTGAGCCTGCAATTGCGGCCTTATGTCGAAGCGGCGGAGAAGGATTTGGCAACCGTCGTAGGGGAGGCTACCGAAGAATTTTCCCTTTTTCAGGATGGAGAGAATCTGGCCCGTTATGGCGAGACGGCTTTGGGAGATCTGGTAGCCGATGCTTTAAAATGGAAGGCCGGGAAGTTGAATCTGAAGGTCGATTTTGCTTTGACTAATTCCGGTGGTATCCGGGAAAGCCTGCCTGCCGGTAAAATAACCAAAGGAGATGTTTTGGCCGTATTACCTTTTGATAACGTCCTCGAGGTGGTAGCCTTATCCGGTAGTGAAGTCCGGCGATTGTTCGATTATATCGCCTCTATCCCTTTGGGCAACGGAGCTTTTGCTCAGGTGTCCCGTGAGGTACGGGTGGTTTACGATTCCGGGCGGGTGAGAACATTGACGATAGCCGGCCGGCCTATTGAAGACGATAAAATGTATTATATGGCTACCTGTGATTATGTTGCGGCCGGGAAAGATGGCTATGAGGCTGGATTGGAAAATATTACAGGGAGGGAAAATACCTCCCGCTCTCTATCGGATGTGCTGATCGAATATATTCAGACGAAGGGAAAAATAATCCCCCGGGTGGATGGTCGGATCAAATTTACCGATTAGAAGAATCAGGTTCTTGGGCAGAACCGGGATTTTGTCCCGCTTTCAATATATGGTTCATGAAATGTCCGTATTCTTCTTCCGTGATTTCCAGTTCTAAGAGGATTTTTTTCTTTTTTACCGGATGAGGAGAAGATTTTTTTTCTTTTTCCATGCGGATAAGTTTGTTATTTTCTGCCAGGCAATCGGAAAAATATTGAAAGAAATCCGTGTTTAATGCCATGGAAATATCGTAAAGTAATGACGTATCTATGATTTTTCGTTTAAAAATGTTGTATGCGATGGTTCTGTCTTTTTGAATTTGCTGAGCGAAATAAGCTACAGACCACCCTGTCTTTTTAAACACAAGCCGTATTCTCTCCCCAATATCGATTCCTGGATTCATAGTCTCGTTTTATCCTTTTTTCTTTGTTATACGGAAAACTTTCATTTCTGTTGCCGGCGTTTCTTGACGGAATATCGTGTAACAGTAAAGGGTAGAAAACGTATCATCAGTGTGACTTATTTAAAAAGAGAAGCTATGGAATATAATGTGAAGCATGATGAGAAGCGCCATCGTTTCGAATACGACCGAAACGGCTTGATGGCTTTTGTAGAGTACGACCTGGAGGATGGAGTGATGGATATATTTCATACCCTTGTTCCGATACCGATGGAAGGTATGGGAGTTGGATCGGCTTTGATGAAGTACGCACTGGATTATGCCCGGGATCACCATTATAGTGTGATCCCGAACTGTGCTTTTGCTCAAGCCTTTTTATTGAGGCATACGAATTATCGGGATTTGATCAGTTAAGCACTGATTTCGATCCGGTTGTTGTCCGGGTCCAGAATCACACTTTCGTAAAAACCGTCTCCGGTTGTGCGGGGTTCACCGATGACCTTGTACCCTGCCTGCCGGAGACGCTCTGTCAGTCGATCGACCTGATCTTTACTCCCCGTTGAAAAGGCAAGATGGGCTAAACCGATGAATTCCCGGTCTTCACTATTCCGTACCTGGTCTACATCTGTCCGGGACATGATTTCCAATGTACATCCTCCTTCGAAATGAAGCATGTAAGATTCAAAACCTTTTTTCGGATTTATATACTTTGCATGGGACTTCCCTTGAAAATAGGTGGTATAGAAACTCCTCAATACTTCTAATTGTTTGGTTCAGATTCCGATGTGTGTAATTTTCATGGTGTGTTGAAATTATTTTATACATGTTGCCGGGCAGTTTCATATTTTCTGGAGAAAAGGACCAGTAGTATAAAACCGACGAGGGCAAAGAAGGTTCCGAGCAATGCCGGATAGCGGTAACTTAAACCGGCTTGTAACGGTAATCCTCCGCAATATGCTCCGATAGCGTTTCCAAGATTAAAAGCGACCTGTACGCTGGCTGCCCCTAACATTTCTCCTCCGGGGGAGAAACGGATGAGTAAAACTTGCTGAGGACTCGAAAGGGCGAATAGTCCGGCAGTACAGAGGCACATTAAAATGACCGACAACCAGGAGATAGAAGCGAGGAAATAGATCAGTAACAGTAAAATGGAGAGACTGCCCTGCGTGAAAGCTGCTACCCGTCCCGGGGTGAAACGGTCGGAAAGCCGGCCGCTGACCAGGTTGCCGACGACCATTCCGAAGCCGGCCAATACCATCAATAGCGTGATACTCTCAGGACGAAAGCCGGACACGTGAGTCAGTAAGGGGTTGATGTAGCTATACCAGCAAAATACACCTCCGTTACCGAGCATGGTCGCTCCTAAGATTAACCAGGGAGCCGGTGATTTCAAAAAACGGAACTGTCCCTTGAAACCGGTATCGGGTAGTTTTTCTACCTGAGGCACCCAGCGCCAGATATAGTAGAGGATAAGCACTCCCCAAACGCCTACCAATAAAAAAGTCATCCTCCAGGAAATCGCTGCACTCAGCGAAGTGCCCAGGGGTACACCGAATAAATTAGCCACCGTCATACCGGCTATCATGATCGATACGGCTTCCGATCCTTTTCCTTTGTCGGCGAGTTTTTCAGCAACGATAGAACCGACACCGAAATAAGCACCGTGGGGTAAACCTGAGATAAATCTCCCCAACATCAAAATCCAATAGTTGGGCGCAGAAGCTGCAATGATATTTCCCAGCATAATCATACTCACCAATACCAATAGAATATTTTTCAACGGATATTTGCGGGCGATGATCAGAAGCGGAGCGCCTACACATACCCCGATCGCATAAGCCGATATCAGATGCCCTGCAGTAGCGATACTGATATTTAAAGCTTTGGCAACATCGGGCAAAATACCCATCATGACAAATTCGGCAATCCCTAATCCTAATGTGCCGAAAGCTAAAGCGATAAGACTCTTTTTCATTGTAATCAAATTTTCGGAGTGCAAAAATAATACGTTTCTTTACAGAAGAATTTGATCTATATCAAAAAATAAAGTTGCATCTAAGTGTTTGGTATACTCCGGATGGTGGATAGAAGTATGGTTTTTAGTTACAGGGAAAGCAAGGGGTTCTGAAGTTTGCCGGGGTGGTTGTGATTAGGGAAGGGGATTGGTTTAGACGCTTTTAAAACGTACCAATAACCTTGATTTGTCGGGGTAGGGGATTATAATATGATATATGCAGTCCCTGTGATTTTATACAAAACCTAAAATTAAAAAAATCGGAAGTGATAAAATAGATCCTTCTTTTCTTGATATTGCGACTTATTTTATAGTTTGGTAGGGTGGAATTGGATTATTAAATCTGGTCCTCAGGGGGGATTTAAATAAGTGAAAGACATCTTCGGTTTAGGAATATAATTTCATCACACGATAGGTGAATATGTTTTTTGTAAATGTGAATTCTAATCGGCAAAGGGATGGAAAATAATCATGTTAAACCGATTTATTGACGATCTGCGATAGTTGTGAGTGGGAGAAGATGGCTTTCTTTCCGGAAGAGGCGGCTGGAGCTGATTTGGTTATTTCTTGGTCGGCCGATTGCCGACTCACCGCTGATGGAGTTCTGGTTCACTTGAATGTGAAGGATAGTCAGGTAACTTTGAGAGGTATCTGCGTTAACGGAGGTAAAATTGTCTGTCCGAAAATTGAAATCGAAGTAGATGGATTTGGAGTATTTTTTTACGATGGGCTGTAACAAATCGGGAGGAGAATGGGTTTAATCGGTAAATAGTAAATATGATATCGATGAAACCTGTTTTAAGTTTTGGCCGGATTATGTTAGGTTTGGCCTATGTTGTTTATGGGTATTTGCATTTTGCACATACTGCTGCAGATGCGGCTATGGTACCTCAGGGCGTAGGACGTCCGGTGGTATGGGTGATTTTGATCGGAATCTGTTGGTGGGCGGTAGCACTGAGTTTTTTTACCAATATTCTGACGCGTTTGAGCGGAGTACTGGCATCGGTCTTGCTGTTTTTTGTTCTGTTTTTTGCAATTTTGCCTGATTTCCATGGGGTTAGTTCTTGGCTTTCGATGGCTTCGGTGTTGGGGCTGATCGGCGGGTCGTTACAGGTAGCTGCTTATGGGGAAATGTGGTATAGGCGTAAAAATCGGGGATGATATGAACAGACAACTTTTACATCGCTTGGGTGGAATATTCGATACCCACCAGATTCTCGCTTCCGATCTTTACCGGGAGATTTATTCCCGGGACGGTTCTTACTTCGATATCAAACCGGAAGTCATCGTTCGGCCCGATACCCCGCAGCAGGTACAACAGTTGCTGGCTATCGCTTCGGAGGCCGGGGTGAACGTCACTTTCCGTACCGGAGGGACTTCGTTGTCGGGACAGAGTGTTAATGAAGGGATTATCTGTGAATTGCGTACGGCCTGGAAGAAAAGCGAGGTACGTGATCATGGACGGAAAATCTGGTTTGAGCCGGGGTTGACCGCTCATCAGATCAATACGATATTGAAAAAATACCAGACAAGAATCGGGCCGGATCCTGCTTCGGCTATAGCGGCTATGATGGGGGGAATACTTTCGAACAACAGTAGTGGGATGCAGACCGGAACGCGTTATAATTCCTACCATACTTTAAGTGCTATCGAGTTTATGTTGGCTAACGGCCATCGCTACAATAGTAGTGTTGCTGCTGATCGGCAACGCTTTGAGCAGGAGGAAGAATGGTTATGTCAGGGGTTGTTGCGGATACGGGAACAAATCCTGAAGAACGATGAAATCCGTAACCGGATTATCGAAAAATATAAGATCAAGAATGTAACCGGGTACAGCATGAATGCTTTCGTCGATTTCGAACACCCGATGGATATTTTCGCTCATCTGCTGATCGGTGGGGAGGGTACTTTGGGATTTATCGTTTCGGCGGAGTTGAACACCTTGCCGCTGATGCCTGTGTATAGTTCGGCGATGCTTTATTTCAAGGATGCTACGCAAGCGGCGGCTTCTGCAGCTCTCCTCGGAGAAAGTGGGGCGGTATCGGTAGAGATGATGGATTATGCTGCCCTCAGCAGCCTGGGAAACCGTCCGGAATTACCCCGGGGGACGACAGCTATGCTGATCGATTATGGTGCACAGTCGCCGGAAGAAATGCAGGATATGGTAAAACGTCTACAGCCCCGGCTGAAGAAATTGGATGGTATGGTCGATATGGAAGAGTTCACCCATACGGTGAGCGAGCGGGAAAAGCTGTGGGAGGTCCGTAACGGCATTTTTCCTTGTGTTGCAGGGGCTCGTATTCCGGGTAATGCCGTGGTACTCGAAGATGTGGCTGCTCCGGTTGGAAAACTGGCTGATCTGGTTGGAGGATTACAGCAGTTATTCCGAAAACATGGTTATGAAGGTTCTATTTTCGGACATGCCCGCGATGGAAATGTACATCCCTTGGTGACTTCGGGGATGGAGACTGTAACCGAGGTCAATAACTTTTCCCGCTTTATGGAAGGAATGGTCACACTGGTACTTTCGCTCGACGGTTCGCTAAAAGGTGAACACGGTACCGGGCGTGCTGTCGCCCCTTTTGTCGAGCGGGAGTGGGGAACTGAAATTTACGCTATGATGCAGGAACTGAAAAGACTGGCAGATCCGAAGGGTATACTGAATAAAGGAGTGATCCTGAATGAAGATCCGGATGCCCATTTACATTCGATCAAGAAGATGACACTTTTTGCCGGGGAGTTGAACTATAAAAAGGCCGATACATGTATCGAATGTGGGTTTTGTGAGCATGTTTGTCCTTCTCGTTATGTTACGCTAACACCTCGCCAGCGATTGCAGGCCCGACGAATTATTGAACGGACCGGTAGCAGGGAGCTGGAAAAAGAATATGACTATATCGGCGAACAGACCTGTGCGGCGGATGGGATGTGTCAGGTGCCTTGTCCTATGGGGATCAGCACGGCTGTGGTCACCGATGCTATCCGGGCTAAAAAGGCAACTCCCGCAGAGTCGGATATCCTGCACTACGGAGCAGAACATTTCGGAGCGGTGGAAACCGACCTGCGTGCTATGTTGAAGGTGGCTGTAGGTACGGAACGGGTTATTTCACCTTATCCTCTGCTTTGGGCTACCGATTTTTTACACAGGATATCGCATCAGGTGCCTCATTGGTCGTCTCATTTTCCGATGCCCCGAAAATTACATTACCGGGAAGAAGCGAATCCCGATTTTGTTTATTTCCCGGCTTGTGTCACCCGTATTTTCGGTGCTTCGGGTTTGCATAAAGACGATTTGATCACAGTAGTACTGCGGTTGGCCGGTAAAGCCGGGATTCGGGTAAGTCTGCCAGAAGAGGCGCATGGGTTGTGTTGTTCACAGATTTGGGAACATAAGGGAAATCCTGCGGGACAGCGGTTGACCGCCAACCGTACGATAGAAAGTTTTTATAAATGGTCGGGCGGAGGACGGATTCCGATATTCTGTGATACCACTTCGTGTACACATACACTGTTGTTTGAAACCGGTGGGGACATACTTACCCCCGAAAACCGGGAGAAATACAAGCAATTGAAAATCATGGATATCACACAATGGCTCAAAGAAGTTGTTTTACCCCGAATCAAAGTTATTCGCCCGAAAAATCGGATTTTACTTCATCCGACCTGTTCCTGTCAGATCATGGGACTTACTCCGGTGTTGCTCGATATTGCCCGTAAATGTGCCCGGGAAGTTATATTACCTGACAATTGGGGATGTTGCGGGGCTTCCGGTGACCGCGGTTTCATTTTTCCGGAGTTGTCTGATTCGGCAACCCGGGATGAACGGGATGAAATTGGCCATGAATCGTTCGACGGTTGTTATTCTTTGGCACGGACCTGTGAGATTGCGATGCAGGACCATATCGAACAACCGTATGAGTCGATCGTTTATCTGGTGGATGAGACAATTCAGGACCAGGGAACGTAGGTATGAGGTCCTGGTGTAAATATGCATGGAGCATTTTTTTCTTTGTAAAGGTGATCTTTCAACCGAATCAGGGAATGCAGATCCGATTCCCTGTATTCATTTTTTTATTTGTGGTTATTATGTTATTTTTGCAAAAATAAATGAAATATGTAGTGGTGTCTGTGATTTCAAATTACTATGAAAGTACAAATAGAAGAAAGCTGGCGGAGACAATTACAGGAAGAGTTCGATAAACCCTATTTTGAGCATTTAGTGGGATTTGTGAAAGAGGAATATGCGCGTTATACGGTTTTCCCTCCGGGAAGTCGGATTTTTCATGCTTACAATACTTGTCCTTTTGAAAAGGTAAAGGTAGTCATTCTGGGGCAGGATCCCTATCACGAGCCGGGGCAGTATTACGGACTTTGCTTTTCGGTGATGGACGGAGTTCCTTTCCCGCCTTCGTTGGTAAATATTTTCAAAGAGATACAGAACGATCTGGGGAAGCCTATTCCCTGTTCGGGACGTTTGGAGCGCTGGGCGGATCAGGGAGTATTATTGATCAATGCCATTCTGACCGTACGGGCACATCAGGCCGGTTCGCATCAGGGAAAAGGCTGGGAAGAGTTTACGGATGCCGTGATCCGGCGACTGAATGATGAACGGGAGCATATCGTGTTTATGTTGTGGGGGGCGTATGCTCAGAAAAAAGGGACTTTTATCGACCGTACTCGGCATTGTGTACTGACGGCTCCCCATCCTTCCCCGCTGTCTGCAGACCGGGGCTTTTTCGGATGCAAGCATTTCAGTAAAGCCAATGCCTATTTCCGGAGTAAAGGATTGGCAGAAATCGAGTGGTGATTCTGATTATAAGAACTATTTTATATTTTTGTGCGGTTTAATATGAAAAATAGGAAGGAAATGAAAAAATGGATGTTAGTGGTTCTGGTGTTGGCCGGAAGTGTGAGCTGGGGACAGGCTCAGATAAAAATCGGAAACCGTACGATCAATACGAAGAAAGTGTTGAATGCGGCTTCGGAAGTGGCTTCTGCCATTACCTTGTCGGATGAGGATGTAGCTGCTTTGTGCCGTGAGTCGGTGAAATGGATGGATGAGCAAAATCCGGTTTCAGACCCCGGATCGGCTTATTCTAAACGTTTGGATTCGCTGATGAAAAAAGTAGGGGAGATAGAAGGTTTGAAATTGAACTATAAGGTATATGAGGTGGTGGATATCAATGCGTTTGCTTGCGGAGACGGGAGTATTCGGGTATTTTCGGCCTTGATGGACCTGATGGATGACGACGAACTGATGGCAGTTATCGGTCATGAAATCGGTCATGTCGTACATACCGACAGTAAGGATGCCATGAAAAATGCCTATTTGGCTGCTGCTGCAAAGAGCGCGGCAGGAGCTGCAGGAGGAGTATTGGAAAAATTGACCGATTCACAACTGGGGGAGATTGCCCAAGCCTTGTCGAATGCTCAATTTTCACAAAAACAAGAAACTGAAGCCGATGAATATGGGTTTGAATTTTGTATCAAACATGGTTTCGATCCTTATGGGATGGCTAATGCACTGGAGAAGTTGAATAATTTGTCCGAGGGACAAAAGGCATCTAAATTTCAGCAGATGTTTTCTAGTCATCCCGATAGTGCCAAACGGGCGTCCCGGATGAAAGAGAAAGCGGATGCTTATCTGAATAAATAGAATCCCTGACTAACGGCGGGGCCGGGGCTGGTGTGGCGTGAGAAATGATTGAGTTTGATGAAGTGCCCGAAGATCTTTTGTTGTTGTTCCGGGAGATACCGTTACGAACTGTGATGGTTTGCGTGTTTCAAGGTTGGTCATATGGATAAAATATAAAAAATATTTTCGTCTGTTTATTTCTTTTGAGGTTGTAGTTGCGGAATAACGATTGTTCAAAAACTTTACTGAGTTATTTCCGTTCAACTCAGAAAAACAAGCAGATGAAAATTGCAATTAGTGGAGCGACCGGTTTTATCGGTACACATTTAACCCGTTATTTATCGGGACAGGGGCATGAAGTGACAGGACTTGGACGGAAATGGTTCGGTCGGGGAAATGCCGATCATTTGGCAAAGTTGATGGAAGGAATGGATGTCGTTATTAATTTGGCAGGAGCCCCTGTCAATCATCGTTGGACGACGGCATATAAACAGGAATTGTACGATAGCCGGATCATTCCTACACGTATGCTGGTCGATGCGATTAACCGGACTGACCGGGTTCGGCTTTTTATTTCGGCTTCGGCGGTAGGATATTACCCTTCCCGGGGCTGTTACGATGAATATAGTCATGTGAAAAGCGATGGTTTTTTGGCCGGATTGTGTAGGGCTTGGGAAGCAGAGGCTGGACTGATCCGGAAGTCGGCCAGATTGATCATTACGCGTTTTGGGGTGGTATTATCCCCTGAGGGTGGGGCTTTTCTGCAACTTATCCGTCCTTTGCAGAGTAGATTGGCAACGGTGATCGGGTCCGGGAATCAACCTTTTACCTGGATTGCTCTAACTGATTTGATCGGGGCAATGGGATTTGTGATCGACCAGCCCGGATGGAGTGGGGTTTTTAATTTTGTGACGCCGGAGCAGACGACTAACGCTGCTTTTACCGCTGCTTTGGCCCGACGGTATCATGCCCGATTAACCGTAAAACTCCCGACTGTTTTTTTTCGATTGTTTTATGGGGAGGGGGCTGTTTTGCTGACCGAGGGCCAATGTGTGAAACCTACCCGTTTGCTGGAAAAGGAATTTCAGTTTCAGGCACCTACTGTAGAGGCTTTTTTTAAGCGTATATAGAGTAAATATCTCGGTTGAAATGGGAGAGACCGATGATTCTTTTTTAATTTTGTTGCAGGTATAAAAATGAATAGCCATGAAAGTCGTCTTAATAAATGGAAGTCCTCACCGGAAAGGGAATACGTTTATCGCCCTTTCGGAAGTAGCGGGGGCACTTGAAAAAGAAGGTGTACAAACGGAGATAATCCAACTTGGGATAAAAGCGGTGCAAGGGTGTATTGCTTGTAATAAGTGTGCAGAGTTGGGACATTGTGTATTTCAGGACACCCTTTATAATCAGGTCAGAGAAGCATTGCAGGAAGCAGATGGTATCGTCGTTGGTTCGCCGGTATATTATGCCGGTCCGAACGGGGCGCTCTGTGCATTGCTCGACCGGGTGTTTTATTCCTGTTCGGAATTGTTGGCTTACAAAGCCGGAGCTTCGGTGGCTGTTTGTCGCCGGGGTGGGGCGAGTGCCACTTTCGACCGGTTGAACAAATATTTTACTATCCTGAATATGCCGGTAGTTTCTTCGCAATACTGGAATAGCGTTCATGGGATGCGGCCCGGAGAAGCAACAGAGGATGCCGAAGGACTTCAGACTATGCGTATGCTGGGCCGGAATATGGCTTGGTTGCTGAAAGGAGTGAAACGGGAAGAACGGCCGGAACCGGAACTTCGGGTCATGACTAATTTTATACGATGAAAATTTTAAATCCTCGGGTAACTTGAAAGACGAGCATTTAAGTCCTTGTTTTTTAAAGTATCCGGACTTTTATATTGGGGTATTTTCTTGCCTGTATGGTTATTTCTCCTTACTTTTACGCATCCTGATATATAAAATAGGGTGAAAATTTAAAATTTTTATGAAAAATATTTACAGGACGGCATGTTGGATTGCCTGCCTTTTGTGTTGTGTGCATACCTTGTGTGGTAAAAATGTTGAGGGAGATGTTAACTATGTCTTGATAATCAATACTTATACGGAATCGACTCCTTGGAGTAACAGCATGATTTATCCGATTGTCAGTATGGCTTCACAAGATGAAAAATTGGGGGTATATACCGAGCATATGAATATGTTGATGATGGATGGTGAAGAGGAATTGGCTGCATTTGAGAAAAATATTTTTAAGGATTTTGAGACCCGTCCTCCGAAACTGATTGTATTATTGGGGACAGCCAGTTTTATTCTGTGTGAGGATTTGGATCGTCAGTGGCCGGATATCCCGATCATATTGTGTGGAGAGCGGGATTATGCCGGAAATAAGGATATGGTGTTGAAAAAACAACCGCTGACTCCGGAAGAGCGTATGCCCTTGACCGCTTGGCAGGGTAAATATAATATGACCTCTATGCCGATCCAGGTCTATTTCGAAGAAAACCTGGATTTGATGAAACGGTTGATTCCCGGTATGAAGGAAGTATTGTATATCGGTGATGAAACTTATATTTGTCAGCAGAATGATTATGATCTGAAACATTTGATGGAGTCCGGATATCCTGAATTGAAATACCGTTTTCTATGTTCCAGGGATATCGGTATCGATAGTCTTTTCACTATTTTAAATCAGATAGATGTCCGGACAACGGGTATTTTATTTTCATCCTGGTTTCAAAAAAGAGTTTATGCCGGCAATACCGTGTTGTATGCTAACAGCCATCGGATTATAGCCACTTCTTCGGTGCCGTTGTTTTCTTTTAAGAATGTCGGAATCGAAGAGGAAGGAGGAATTATCGGAGGTTTTATTTATAATAAAACAGATTATGTCGCTCATCTTTGCGAAACGATCAGGGAGATTATCGGTGGGCGTCAGGCACGTGATATCCCTTTTTACTATGGCCCGAAAGGGACGCCTGTGTTTAATTATCAATCGTTGTTGCAGCGTAACCTCGATCCTGAGTTGTGTCCGCCGGGAACTGTTTTTTACAATATGCCGCCTACCTTTTGGGAGAAATATAAGTATATACTGATCGGGATCGGTTTTCTTTTAGTGGGGGTATTGCTAATTTTCCAATATCATCGTTTGCGGGTACTGGAAAAGATAAAAATGATACAACGCAGAGAATTGCAGGCCAATGAGAGGTACTTGGATCTGATCGATAATATGCCGATCCTTTATATGCATGAAGAGCTGATTAAGGATGCAGAAGGAAAGGTTGTCGATACGAGATATTTAGATATAAATCGTTATTTTGAAAATAATTTTTTCAAACGGGAAGAGATTATCGGGAAACTGGGGAGTGAGGTCTTTCCGGAGTCGATGCCGTAATTTCTGCATTTTGTGAATATAGCTCTTTGGGAGAAACGGTCGGTGACTTTCCCCTATTACTATAAAAAAATCGATATTTTTTACGACGTCGTAGTAAATGTCACAGAAGACGGCCATGGGGTAGATATATTCTGCGTGGATAGTACGGAGCTTCATCATGCCCAGAAACAGTTGGGCTTGACCAACCAAAAGCTTTCCATGGCATTGGATGTTGCGAATATTGTGCCCTGGAAGTGGGATTTACAGGCTCATACGATTCTCTGTGATGTCAACCGGCCAATCGAATTAAGCAGGGAGGAGACGGAGGTGGATGAAGAGCAACTTTTTGTGCCGGACTGGCAATATTTTTCAAAAATCCATAAGGAAGATCTGGAGAAAGTGAAGAAAGCTTATGCCGACCTGATCGAAGGGCGTATTGCAAAAGTGAAAGAGGAATACCGGGTGATCGACAAAGTGAATGACCATTACCGGATAGATTGGGTTGAAGCTCAGGCGGCAGTCGAAACCCGTGATGAATATGGGAAGCCTCTGACTTTGGTTGGCTCTTCGCTGATCATTACCGAGCGGAAAAGAATAGAAGCCGAATTATTGTCGGCTAAGGAACGGGCAGAGGAATCGAACCGTTTGAAATCGGCCTTCCTGGCCAATATGAGTCATGAGATCCGGACTCCATTGAATGCCATTGTCGGTTTTTCAGGAATTTTGGCTTCTGCTGAAGAGGGACAGGAAAAACAAGAGTATGTGAGTATCATCGAGAACAACAATGCTTTGTTGTTGCAACTGATCAGTGATATTTTGGACCTATCAAAGATCGAAGCAGGAACGATGGAGTTTGTTTATTCTGATTTTGAGCTGAATAAAGTGATGGACGAACTGGAAAATTCCCTGCGTTTAAAATTAGATCCGGCCAAAGAAGTGCAACTTTGTTTCGAACCCGGCTTACAGGAATGTTATGTCCATTTGGAACGAAACCGCTTGTCCCAACTGATCATCAATCTGGTGACCAATGCCATTAAGTTTACAGAAGAGGGAAGTATCCGCTTCGGCTATCAACTGTGGGAGAGTGGGCAGTTGTATTTTTACGTCAGGGATACCGGTTGTGGGATACCCCGGGATAAGCAGGATGCTGTTTTCGGACGTTTTGTCAAGCTGAACAGCTTTGCTCAGGGGACAGGCCTCGGGCTTTCGATTTGCCAAATGTTGGTAGAGCATATGGGGGGAGAAATCGGCTTACAGTCAGAAACCGGTGAAGGGGCGACATTTTGGTTTACCCTGCCTTTTATTGCTCCGGCAGAAAAATTTCAGGCGGAAAAAAGATCGAGCCTATGCGGATCGAACAAAAGACCCTGACTATTTTGGTGGCTGAGGATAACGGGAGTAATTTTAAACTGATCGAATCGATATTGGGAAAGGATTACCATCTTTTGCATGCCTGGAACGGGAAGGAAGCTATTGAATTATACCGGGAATACGAACCGCAGTTGATTTTGATGGATATCAATATGCCGGTGATGGACGGTTATGAAGCCACCCGTGAGATCCGGAAGTTCTCTTTGCAAGTGCCGATTATTGCGGTGACTGCTTTTGCTTATGCATCGGATGAACAGAAGGCTATGGACAACGGTTTTAATACCTATATGTCTAAGCCTATAAATGCCGGTCAGCTACGGCCGAAGATTACTTCGATACTACAACGGCATGTCGTTTTTATGTGACCAATCGGAAAAATCCTGTTTTTCTATTCATTTTTACTTAACAGCTTCGTTACAAGTCTGTAACATCCTCTTTTCATCTTTGCAATGGAATTTAAGATATAATATTGCAAATGATGAATTGGATGTCAAGTGTGTTTTTTAAGGTCTGTTTGTTTGGTTTTATCGGGTTGGCCTGTCCCACAGCATTGTTGAAAGCTGAAGGGATTATAAAAGGGACAGTATTGGATAAAAACAGTGGGGAACCGGTGATCGGTGCTGCTGTTATGCTCGAGCAGACGCTGAAAGGGGCTGCTACCGATCTGGATGGTAGCTTTTCGATTTCCGGGATACCGGCAGGGAAATATAATCTGCATGTTTCTTGTCTGTCTTATACTACTTTGAAGGTGGAAGGGGTTGAAATAACGGACGATCGTACCGTGGAACTGAAGATCGTGCTGGAAGCTGCTACCGAAGCATTGGAGGAAGTGACTGTGCGGGCTGTCCGTAAGATGAACAGCGAGGTGGCCATGGTGAATGCTGTTAAGGCTTCGCCTGTAGTGATGAGTGCGGTTTCCAGTCAGCTGATCACCAAAAGCCAGGATCGGGATGCTTCGGAGGTTGTAAAACGTATTCCGGGAATATCGATTATCGACGATAAGTTCGTTATTGCCCGGGGATTATCCCAGCGATACAATAATGTATGGATCAATAATAGTGCTGTTCCTAGTTCGGAGGCGGATTCGAGGGCTTTTTCTTTCGATATCGTTCCTAGTGCCCAGATCGAGAATATTATGATCATGAAGTCGCCTTCTCCGGAGATTCCGGCCGATTTTACCGGAGGTTTTATCAAAATCAGTACGAAAGATACTCCTGAAAAAAATCAATATATGCTGAGTTATGGGGTTAGTGTGAATGATCGGACTCATTTCAGGAATTTCAAATACAATAAGGGAAGTGCAACCGATTGGCTTGGATTTGACAATGGGATGCGAATGGTAAAAGGGGGGATAAAAGGAGTGTTCGATAATGAAGATGCGGCTTCGGTGGAAGAGATGACAAAACAGGGGTTTAACAATGATTGGAAAGTGAGGCATAAAAAGCCCTTTCCCGACCAGCGTTTCTCTTTCATGTTCGGCCAGGTGTTCAAGGGAGGAGAAGACAGGAAACTGGCTTTAACCGGAGCCTTGAATTATAGCAATACCGGTAAAAGTTATATCGGCATGGAAAACTCCCGTTTCGGTGTGTATAACAAAGTAAAGGATGAGCCGATTTATCAGTATAAATATACCGATAACCAATATACCCGGAACGCCAGGTTGGGGGCGATGCTGAATCTGGCCTTTACGGGGAGTAAAAGCCGTTTTTATTTCCGGAATATTTTTAACCAATTGGGAAGTAACCGATATACCGAACGTCGTGGTTGGCAGAATATCAGCTCTTTATATATTCAGGAAAAAGCAGAATATATTTATGGCAGCCGCAGTACCTATTGTGGGCAATTTTCGGGAGTCCACGATTTGCCGGCAGGGACACTGGATTGGAATCTGGGTTATTCGTATGCAAATAAAAACCAGCCGGACAGGCGGATTATCGAGCGTCAGCAAAACGATATCGTAGGGGATGTGAACTATGGAAAAATGAGGATCGACCAAAACGATATCTATAGGGATTTCCTGCGTTTGGATGAACACATTGTATCTTTCGGTGCGAATTACAATTATCTTTTCAATGAAAGCGGAGGATTTACGCCGACCCTGAAAGCGGGGGTATATGGAGAGTATTGTAAGAGAGATTATAAAAACCGGGCCTATTATTACCGGTTTTATGAAGATCATATGCCTGCAGGATTCGCTTATGAGCCGGTGGTGGAAAATATTTTGCAGGCAGAAAATTTCGGAGCTGACAAGCTTTATCTCTATGATGATACGGATAATAAAAATAGTTATAAAGGGAATAATCTGTTGTATGCGGCTTATCTGGCTTTGAATATCCCCTGGCAGCGTTTTAATGTTTATGCAGGGGTACGGCTGGAAAACAGGAATATGACACTGACCAATTATATCAGTTCGAATGCCTGGATTTCTAAAGACACTGACTTTGACAATACCGATTTTTTCCCTTCTGTGAATGTCAGTTATAATCTGACAGATAAACAATTGATCCGTTTTGCTTACGGTAAGTCGGTGAACCGGCAGGAATTTCGGGAAGTTTCGTCGTCTGTGTACGAAGATTTCGAATTGTTCAGTGATGTAAAAGGAAATCCGGATTTGAAACCGGCCTATATTCATAATCTGGATTTACGTTACGAATGGTATCCGGCTAGTGGCGAATCGGTATCTGTAGCTTTGTTTTACAAGCATTTCCGGCATCCGATCGAATGGACTTTCCGGGATGGTGGCGGAAGTTATACCTATACTTTTGAAAATGCCGATAAGGCCCGGAATTATGGTGTGGAGGTAGATATTCGTAAAGATTTGGAATTTATCGGTTTGCGGAATTTTATGTTGAACCTGAATGGGTCGTGGATAAAGAGTAAAGTTTCTTTCGATAGTGAGAATAGCCTGGAGCATGACCGGCCGATGCAGGGCCAATCGCCTTACCTGGTGAATGCAGGGTTGTTTTACCAGACGGAAAAAGCAGGCGTGATGGCCGGAGTGCTTTATAACCGGATAGGAAAAAGGATTGTCGGAATCGGGCGGTCGGATATGAGTGTGGGAGGATCTATCAATAACGATATCCCGGATATGTACGAAATGCCTCATGATGCACTCGATATTGTATTGAGCAAAAAGTTCGGAAAACAAGTAGAGGTGAAACTAAATGCGAAGGACGTCATCGGGCAGGATGCTGTGTTTAAACAATTTCCCAGGTTTGAAGACGCGAATGGACAGATCGTGGAAAGGGAACAAACCACAAAGCGTTTTGCACCGGGGAGATCCTTTACCTTAAGTGTGAGTATTCATTTGTAATCTATAAAAGTTAATTTTAATCGTTATGAAAACAATTTTGAAGAAATGGCAGATGCTTTTAATGCTTGTCTTAACCCTTGGAATTACTGCTTGTAGTGATGATAACGGCGGTAATGGGGATAACGGCGATGATGATGGAGATAATCTGAGTGATATTCTGTTTGAAAACGGTACTCAGCTGGGCAATGGGGCGGATGAGATGGAGATAAACGGAAACTATAAGTTGCCCAAGGGAGTATATGTGATGAAAGGGTGGTTGTATATTACCGATGGTTCGTCGCTCGAAATAGAAGCAGGTACGGTCATAAAAGGGGATAAAGCCACCAAAGCAGCGATTATTGCCGAGCCTGGAGGTAAACTGATTGCCAGGGGTAGACAGGATGCTCCTATTGTGTTTACTTCCAACGAACCTGTCGGTTCGCGTAAACCCGGAGATTGGGGAGGTATTATCCTGTGCGGAAAAGCGGTGAATAATCAGGGAAAAATGACTATTGAAGGAGGATTGCGTACCGAGCACGGAGGAAATGACAATGCGGATAATTCAGGAGTATTGAGTTATGTGCGGGTCGAATTTGCAGGTAATCCTTTTGATACGGACCAGGAAATCAACGGGGTGACTTTCGGAAGTGTCGGATCGGGGACGCAGGTCGACCATGTACAGGTGTCTTATTCGAACGATGATTCCTTCGAATGGTTCGGCGGATCGGTAAATTGTAAATATCTGGTGGCCTATCACGGATGGGATGATGATTTCGATACCGATAACGGTTTTTCAGGGAAAGTGCAGTTTTGTCTGGGAGTACGGAATCCGGGTATTGCCGATCAGTCTATTTCCAATGGTTTCGAGAGTGATAATAATGGAAATGGAACGACTCAGGAACCTTTTACAAAAACAGTTTTCAGTAATGTGACTTTTGTCGGACCGGTCGGGCAGGATCCTGCTTTTCAAAATACCACAGAGTATATCAAAGGAAATGGCCTGAACCCCAATAACGGTTCACGGTTAGGGCAATTCCAGGCTGCGATACAAATTCGCCGCAACTCTCATCTGAGTTGTTTTAATTCGGTCGCTATGGGGTATCCGGTCGGACTTTTGATCGAGAACGATAAAGGTTCTCAGACTCAGGAGGCAGCTAAAAACGAGGTTTTTAAACTGAATCATATCGTTTTTGCAGGAATGGGAATTTTAGGAAGTGATAAAAATAAGAGCCTGCAAGGAGGTTTGTGTACGGACGGTACGAATATCGATGCTACACAGACGGCATTTTCTGAGACTTATTTTAATACAGCTACGGGGAATGTCGCTTATCCGGCTATTGCCGATCTGAAGTTGAGCCAACCCAATAGTATGGCAGCTTCTCCGAATTACGGCCCTCTGACTGGAAGTCCGTTACTGGGAGCTGCCGATTTTACCGATGTTTTGCTGAGCAGTGGTTTTGACAAAGTGTCTTATATCGGTGCTTTTGCCAGTGACAAGGAGGCGGACAATTGGATGAGCGGTTGGACGAATTTTGATCCGCAACATACCTCTTATTAATGAATTGTTAAAATTGCAGGCGAATTTACTCCCGTAGATTTACAATTTGTAAATGATGTGAATAAGTAGTAATATTTCGGCGAAATTGAAAAAAGGATGCTTTTGCGGCATCCTTTTTGTTTTAACATTTAACAGTAACGTCATGAGTTTGTCACGAACTTGTCATATTGCAAGCTTACTTTTGTGGCGTTAAGATTTAGAAGACATTTTTTTTTCATAAGTTTGTATTAGGTTAGTTAGTAGTGAAAAGTTTCCCGCCGTGAGGCTCGAAACTTTTTCGTTTTTTGTGTTTTTCTTCAATTGAAATTTGCATATTTGTATGATGTTAGACGACAAAATATATCTTTTTAACCGATAGATCGTATAATATAGGAAATATAGTTTTATCACTAAATCATAGAACCATGAAAAAGTACATTTGCACTGTATGTGATTACGTTTATGATCCGGTACAAGGTGATCCGGATGCTGGCATCGAACCGGGAACAGCTTTCGAAGATTTGCCTGATGATTGGGTCTGTCCCTTGTGTGGGGTCGGTAAAGATGAATTCGAACCCTATGAAGAATAATTTTGGATTGTAAATAAATAGTGTTTACCTTGTGGCTTGAAATAGTTTTTATTTCATGTTATTTCAAATTTAGTAACCTGGTCGTTTGGCGGTTAAAGTCATAAAGATACAAGAGGTCGGCAATCCCTCATTGAATGTGTTAGAAATAATACATGGATATAGCTCCCCGAAAGGGAGCTATTTTTGTGTGAAATAAGTAAAAAAGCTTATTAAAATAGCGTTGGATAGGTATTGTTATTTAACAGAATATGAATAGCTTTGCATAGCTTTTCGATAAATATGCCAAGTAAATGAATAATAGTGGTTTGGCATATAAATTGTTGAAGATTTGGTATTTTAAATAAAATATGATGCGGAATATACGTGTAGTTTTTGCAGTTTTGTCTTTATCTGTTGTATTGGTTGCCGGAGTTGCAGATGAATTACAGGCACAGGAGAAAAGACAGGGATGGATTAAACGATTGAGATACAGGCGGGAATTACGTCGGGAGTTGCAAGGTGAGATTCAATTATCCGGAGCTTTTGCTCTTTATCCTATGGCTGTGAAATGGGCGGAAGAGTTTCGTAAGATCCATCCTAAAGTGAGGATCGATATTTCTGCCGGTGGGGCTGGTAAAGGAATTACCGATGCTTTGGCTAAGGTGGTAGACCTTGGAATGGTCTCCCGGGATATTTATCCGCAGGAACTGGAAAAAGGGGCTTTCCCGATAGCGGTGGTGAAGGATGCCGTCGTACCTACTATTAATTCGAATAATCCTTTGATCGATCAGATATTAGCGACCGGTTTAAAGCAACAGGTGGCTCAGGATCTGTGGATTCATACCACAGCCCGGACCTGGGGCGATGTGCTGGGGACGGGCAGTACGATACCGGTACATGTGTATACCCGCTCGGATGCTTGCGGTGCTGCAGAAACTTTTGCTGCCTGGTTAGGAGCTAAACAAGAGGATCTGGAAGGAACCGCTGTATTCGGAGATCCCGGAGTCACTTCTGTGGTGCAACGTGACAAAGTAGGGATCGGATTTAATAATATTGCCTATGCTTACGATATCAATTCTAAAAAGCCTTATCGGCATATCGCAGTGATTCCCTTGGATTTGAACGGCAATGGAAAGATCGATCCGGAAGAAGATTTTTATGCCACTAGTACAGAATTGAATGCTGCTATTGCAGAAGGGAAATATCCCAGCCCACCGGCCCGGAACCTGTTTTTGGTTTCGAATGGAAAACCGATGAAACCGGAAGTGCTTGCTTTTCTCGAATTTATTTTGACAGATGGGCAGCAATATGCTCCTGAAGTGGGATATATCGGGCTTTCATCCGATATATTGGAAGAAGAATTATTCAAATTGCAGGAATAATGATGGAGGAAGAAGATAAGATTGTACAAAAAACTTCCAGGATCCGCCTGATCAAAGATAAGATGGCCGGATCAATGATGTTGACTTTTACGTTAGTGTCTGTGTTGTTGGTCGTGCTGATCGGTATTGGTCTGGTGCTGAAATCTTTGCCTATTTTACACGACAAATCCCTGTGGGAGTTACTTAGTGGAGCGAAATGGAAACCGATGCGCGGGGATTTCGGTTTCCTGCCGTTTATTATGGGTACCCTTTGGGTGACGGCTATCGCTATCCTTTGGACTTTACCGGTTTCGTTATTTACCGCTATTTTCCTGACGGAAAATTCTAAGAGTTGGGTGAAAAGGGTGGTGTTTCCGGCTCTCGATATTTTGGCCGGTCTGCCTTCGGTCGTCTATGGAGTGTGGGGTATTTTAGTCGTAGTCCCCTGGATTTCCGATCGGTTGGCTCCACACTTTGTGGAATATTCTACAGGTTATTCCACACTGGCTGCCGGTATTGTATTGGGGATCATGATCCTGCCTTTGCTGATCAGTTTGTTTGTGGAATTATTTTCTTCTGTTCCTAAGGAATACCGGGAAGCTTCCTTATCCTTGGGAGCAACCCGTTGGCAGACGACGAAATATGTATTGCTGAAGAAGACTTTCCCGGGGATAGTAGCTTCGGTGACCCTGGCTATTTCGAGGGCTATGGGGGAGACGATCGCCGTGTTGATGGTGTGTGGAAATATTGTACAACTTCCCGACTCGTTATTCGACGGTTGTTATCCGTTGCCGGCATTGATCGCCAATAACTACGGGGAAATGTTGTCATTGCCGCTTTATGAATCGGCATTGATGTTTGCCGCTTTGATTTTGTTTGTGGTCGTATTTGTCTTTAATATCGCTTCCCGCCTGATCCTTAGAAAGCTGGAACGGAATTTGGTATGATCGAAAAACCGATGTCATGAAATTGAAATTTATTGAAGAGAAGGCTATGAAAGTGGTGATGTTGGTGACAACATTACTGGTATTTTTGTTTGTAGGCAGTATTTTATATACCATCGTCAAAAACGGCTGGGGAGCCATGAATTGGGAAATGATTTCCTCTTTGCCGGGAGGCGGGTTTTACATCGGCAAAGAAGGAGGGTTGCTGAATGCTATCGTCGGTTCGTTGTATATTGTGGGAGCTTCTACGGTATTGGGGCTGGCGGTGAGTATTCCTGTCGTGTTTTATCTGAATGTATATCTGAAAAAAAATTCGAAACGGGGTTCGTTCGCCCGACTGGCGTATGATGTGCTTTTCGGAATCCCTTCGATCGTATACGGGGCTTTTGCTTTTACCATCATGATCTATTTGGGGTTGAAGACTTCTTTGGCCGGTGGTATTATTGTCATAACGCTATTGATCATTCCGATTTTTATCCGTTCGATGGACGAGATTGCCCGGGAATTGCCGCAGGATATGCTGAATGCTTCTTATTCCCTGGGAGCTACGCGTTACGAAACGATCAAAGTGGTTGTCCGGCAGATCGCTCCGGGTATCGCTACAGCTACTTTGTTGTCTATCGGCCGGGCGATCGGAGATGCTGCTGCGGTGTTGTTCACTGCCGGGTATACGGATAATATCCCGACTTCCCTGGGACAGCCGGCAGCCACTTTGCCTCTGGCCGTATTTTTTCAGCTGAGCAGCCCTATACCCGCAGTTCAGGAAAGGGCGTATGCCGCCGCTTTGATATTGACTATTATTGTTTTGATATTGAGTATCCTGGGACGGATTATTACGAACCGTTTCTCCAGGAATAAAATTCAGTAATCATCGTGATTAAAATAATTGAGTAACTTAGTAATCTGGTAACTATATATGAATATTCCGTTTTTAGGTAAGAAAATCAAATGGTATAATATGTCCGATTTGAATGAAACAGAATTGAAAAAAGGTTTTTTTCGTCCGAATCAGAAATTTTGTACCGATGATTCCAAAAGATCGAACATTGTCGTAGACCATTTGAATGTCACTATCCAGCACAATCATATTCTGAAAGAGGTGTCGGCAGTTATTCCGGACCGGAAGATTACCTGTATTATCGGTCCTTCGGGTTGTGGAAAGTCGACTTTGCTCAAGAGCTTGAACCGTCTGTTGGATACGAATGAAGAGGTTCATATTTCGGGTAGTGTGTTGGTAGACGGGGAAGAATTGTATGCTCCGGGAGTAGAGATTACACATATACGGCGTAAGATGGGATTGTTGTCGCAACGTCCCTGTCCGCTACCGATGTCTGTTTATGATAATATCGCTTACGGTTGCCGGATTCATGGTATACGTAACCGGAAGAAGCTGAATATGATCGTACGCCATTACCTGCAGGCTGTGGGATTATGGGAAGAGGTGAAAGATCGTTTGCATACTCCGGCAGGTCGGATGTCTATCGGACAGCAACAACGCCTCTGTCTGGCCCGGGGATTAGCTGTCGAACCCCAGTTTATCCTGGCAGACGAAGCGACTTCGGCTTTGGATCCTATATCGAGTAAAACCATCGAGGATCTGTTTTTAAAACTTAAAGAGGAATATGCTATCGTATTGGTGACGCATACGTTGCGTCAGGCCTTACGAATTGCCGATTATGTGATCTTTATGTATATGGGAGAGATCATCGAGGCCGGACCGGCAGAACAAATCTTTAAAAATCCACAAAAGGAGTTGACACAGAAATATTTGGCCGGGGTATTTAGTTAGAAAAAGTAAAAAGTGGGAAAAAGCTATAAGCTAAGGGCTTGGAGCTGGGGAGGAAAGTAAAAATCGATTGGGATATGATGAAAGAGGATGTAATACGGTTGAATGAGCAGCTGAAAGGCAAGAAGGCGGAAGAGGTATTGGATTATTTTTTGGAAAAATACCAGGGACATATTGCTCTGGCGTCGAGTCTGGGGATTGAAGACCAGGTGTTGACTGCTATGATTTGCGGGATCGATGCGACTACCCGTATTTTTACTTTGGACACCGGGCGGTTGTTTCCTGAAACATATAGTCTGATCGGGCGGACAAATATGACATATGGAATCCGGATTCAGGTATTTTTCCCGGACTATCACGAAGTGGAAAAAATGGTGGCGGAACATGGGGTGAATTTGTTTTACGATAGCATTGAATACAGGAGGTTATGTTGTCATATCCGTAAACTGGAACCTCTGAAACGTGCTTTCCAGGGAATGAAAGTGTGGATTTGCGGATTGCGGCACGAACAATCGGTTACCCGTACAGGAAATCAGTTGGTAGAGTGGGACGGGATGAACGGATTGATAAAAGTGAATCCTTTGATCGATTGGACAGAAACCGAGGTATGGGAGTATATCCGTGAGCACGGCGTACCTTATAATAAATTGCATGATCAGGGATTTCCGAGTATCGGTTGTCAGCCCTGTACCCGGGCTGTTAAGCCCGGCGAAGATATCCGGGCCGGACGTTGGTGGTGGGAGTCGCCTGAACACAAAGAATGTGGATTACATAAATGACCGGATTTCTCGTTGCCTTGATGGTCGGAAAATTTTCTACCGGACCTAATAATGAAAGGTGCTTATATACATGTTTACTCTAAATGTAGGTTTATTTTGTTATTTATTCGTCTTCGGTGATCGTGTTTGGGGACCCGGTCGCTTCTGTCGGTCGTCTATCTTTTTCTTTCACTGACCGGCGGAACTCCTCACTGCGTTCGTCAGACACCACCGGTCGGGCGTTCAGAAAAAGCAAGACGACACTCGCCAGAGCTCCAATGATCCCCGAACACGAACACCTCCGACTTACGTTATCACTGAATTGCAGACCGGTCTTGATTTAAGAAAGATCATTCTCCCTGGAAATAAGCCGGATAGTCCGTTTTTCCTATTTTCGTAAATTTCCGCTTGTATTTCCTTTACCGGTTAGCTCTGCCGTTAGATGGAGGGTTTTATGGCGGAAGACCATTGGAGCGGGAACGAGGAGCCGGTTAGGTTTTCCGAACGTCCGACCGGTGGTGTCTGACGAACGAAGTGAGGAGTTCCGCCGGTCAGTGAAGGAAAGCCTTAGCGGATCGTTCCAGGCGAACCGGTCTGACGGGATAAAACCCGGAATCGGAATAGAAAGAAAAAAAATAAACCTACATTTATAAGTTGTAAATATGTATATCACTACCTGATAGAAATGCTTAGCGGGCTTGAAATGCCTTTTATCTATCGAAGATTTTCGGTCAATTAGGGTGGAAATATTTATAAAAAAACAGCAGTTGATAATCTATTGCATTATTCCAATATTCGTGTGTATGCCCGCCCGGACGGGTGAGGAAATCGTGGGGAATATTGTAATACCGGAGTTTTTCATGTAATTTCTGATTTACGGTATAGAAGAAGTCGTAATATCCGCAATCGATAATGATGGCTAAAGGTCCCGACTTGCTGTTGTAGGGCGATTGGTTGATTACGGTATATTCGTTCCAACGCTGGGGATTCTCGGAATAGGGGCCCAGCAATTGCTTCATTTCCCAATTTTCGGGGAAAGGCCGGATATCGACACCTCCGCTTATCGAGCCACAGGCTCCGTAAGTGTCCGGGTGACGGAAAGCCAGCCATAAAGCACCGTGCCCGCCCATACTGAAACCGGTGATAGCTCTTCCTTTGCGGTTATTATAAGTGCGGTATTGGGAATCGATATAGTTGATCAGCTCTTTGCTCACATAAGTTTCATAGCGGTAGGAAGGATTGATGGGGCTATCCCAATACCAACTGTTCAGGCCGTCGGGACATACGATGATCATATCGAAATTAGAAGCCATTTGAGCCAGATCGGGTTTTGTATAGGTGGCCCACGTATCGTAACATCCTCCATAACCGTGGAGCAGATAGGCTACCGGGTATTTTTTCTGTGTATTTTGGGTATAGCTGGCAGGCAGGATAATGATATTTTTAATTTGTTTTTTCATGGACGTACTGTAAACCGAGATCGTGTCTATTTTCTGGGCTTGAGTTGGGAGGTAGGTCCCGATCAGAAATAAGGATAGGAACAATAATTGTATCAGTCTTATTTTTTTCATAAGGGTATACTTATTGGTTTGTTACCGGATATTAACAATATAAAACTTGCTGCAAATACTCTGTAAAGATATTTATTTCTTGTATATTTTCCTGCATATTTTTTTGTTTTTCTTTGATTTTGTCCCTGCGGATATGTAACAAATACGTCATTATTTTTCAATAGTTTCGTCATAAATTTGCATTTTGTATATGGATTTCTTGTAAAGGTTCATCTTCCTCGACTGTTACGGGCAACATTTGACGTAAACTCTGGTAGGCATAAAATACCGGATACAAAGAATGTTTTGGAGATTAAAATCTAAAGTGATCCTACTGATTATTTTGGAAACTATCGATTTTATAGTAAAATCTATTTTTATTGTAGGTGTGTGTAAAATTGGGGGGGTATGTATTGAATTATTTGTATTCTATTTTGATATATATGTATTTTTTGGGGGGTATGTGGAAAAATAATTCAAATTTTATTTGATTATTGTTCTAAATATATATTTTTGTCTTGGTTTTAATGAAAATAAGAAATGGGTTTGGAAAAATACTTTTTGTAGCGTATATATCCCCTTGTTTTTTTAGATTGAATATTGAAAACAGATGTTTTTATTGAAACAATATCGGCAAATCGTCTCTTTTTTCCCGGAATGTCAGATTGTGGGAACGGCTAAAGACACTTTTCAATTTCCTTCTGCCGGGAAAAGACTTCCGGCACTTATCGTTTGATTTAAAATTTCAGGCTTATGAAGATTACACTATCACAGTTGAACGTTATGGTCGGAGATATTCTCTCGAATAAAAGTAAGAACATAGACTATATTGACGAGGCTGCGGATAGTGGTGCAGATCCGGCGTTACCCGGCGAAATGGTCCTGTCTGCTGTGGGAAGGGTGTAAGATGCCGTTGGCCGATGATGTATACAGAGATAAAGAACCACCTAAACAATAAATATTATGACAACACTTAGATTTAAAATGGTTGAAGAGGCGATCGGAAGAAAAGCCGTAGAAGTAAAAGCACCTGCCGAACGTCCGGCAGAGTATTTCGGAAAATATGTTTTTGACCGGGACAAAATGCGGAAATATTTGCCGAAAGCTTGTTTCGAAACGTTGATGAATACGATGAAGAACGGGAGCCCGTTGGATCGGGAAACAGCCGATTGTGTGGCTGCCGGAATGAAACAGTGGGCTCAGGATATGGGAGCTACTCATTATACGCATTGGTTTCAACCCTTGACGGGAGGAACTGCGGAGAAACACGATGCTTTTATCGAGGCCGATCACGAAGGAGGAGTGTTGGAAGAGTTCACAGGAAAGTTGCTGATACAACAAGAACCGGATGCTTCCAGTTTTCCGAGCGGTGGTCTTCGCAATACATTTGAAGCCCGGGGATATAGTGCCTGGGATCCTAGTTCTCCGGCCTTTATTGTCGATACGACCCTTTGTATACCGACTATCTTTATTGCTTATACGGGGGAGGCCCTGGATTTCAAGGCCCCTCTTTTGAGGGCTCTCGAGGCAGTAAACCGTGCGGCTGTGGATATTTGCCGGTATTTCGACCCGAAGGTGGAAAAAGTGTTCTCTTATCTGGGATGGGAGCAGGAATATTTTTTGGTAGACGAAAGCCTGTGGGCGGCCCGTCCTGATCTGGTACTTACCGGCCGGACGATGATGGGACATGAAAGTGCTAAAAATCAACAGCTGGATGATCATTATTTCGGTTCTATACCGACTCGGGTGATTGCTTTTATGAAGGATCTGGAATACGAATGTCAGCAATTGGGAATCCCGGTAAAAACCCGCCACAATGAGGTGGCTCCGAACCAGTTCGAACTTGCTCCGGTTTTCGAAGAGACCAATCTGGCTAATGACCACAATCAGTTGTTGATGTCTACCATGAAAGTGGTGGCGAGGCGTCATTGTTTCCGGGTACTTTTGCACGAAAAACCTTTCAAGGGGATCAACGGTTCGGGCAAGCACAACAACTGGTCTTTGGGTACCGATACGGGAGTGAATCTGTTATCTCCGGGACGTTCTGCTACAGAGAATCTGCAATTTATCACCTTTCTGGTGAATATCCTGATGGCGGTCTATCGACGGAATGGCTTATTGAAAGCCTCTGTGATGAGTGCAGGCAATGCCCATCGTTTAGGAGCTAACGAAGCTCCTCCTGCTATTTTGTCGGTATTCCTGGGGACTCAGTTGTCGGCTATTCTGGATAAAATCGAATTCAGCCAATCGGATGAAGCGATTCAGTTGGATAAAAAGACCGGGTTCAGGATGGACGGGATTACGCATATCCCTGAACTATTCAGGGATACGACCGATCGTAACCGGACATCACCGTTTGCATTTACCGGCAACCGGTTCGAATTCCGTGCCGTCGGTTCCTCGGATAATTGTGCCGATGCCATGATCACTTTGAATACGGCAGTGGCTTATCAGTTAAAAGAGTTTAAAGCTGATATTGATAAACTCATCGCTGAAGGACATACGAAAGAAAATGCTATCTTTACGGTGTTAAAACGGTATACGGTGGCATGCAAACCGATTCGGTTCGAGGGGAATGGATATAGTGATGAATGGAAGGCTGAAGCTGCCCGGCGTGGGTTGGATTGTGAGACCAGCGTTCCCCTGATCTTCGATCGTCTGTTAGCCCAGGAGAACATCCGGATGTTCGGAGAAACCGGTGTATTGAACGAAGTGGAACTGCATGCCCGGGCTGAAGTGAAATGGGAGACATATACCAAAAAGGTACAGATCGAAGCCCGTATATTGGGAGATTTGGCTATGAATCATATCTTACCGGTGGCTTCGCGTTACCAGAGTATGTTGCTGGATAAGGTAAGCAAGTTTATGGCGATTTTCCCGAAAGAGAAAGCCAGGGTTTTGGCCGAACAAGACTTAGAATTGATAGAGAAGATAGCCCGGCATATGACCTGTATTCAGACCCAGGTGGAGGCAATGGTGGAAACCCGGAAAGTGATCAATAAGATGGGGGATATACGGGAAAAAGCGATTGCTTATCACGACCGGATAGCCCCGACCTTCGATGAGATCCGGGCTCATATCGATAAATTGGAATTGATTGTCGATAATGAAATGTGGACGTTGCCGAAATATCGGGAACTTTTGTTTTTGAGATAACGAACAGGAATGGAAATGTTATGAGTGACGCAATTAAACATGAATGTGGGATTGCCATGGTGAGGTTGTTGAAACCTTTGGAATACTACCGGAAAAAATACGGAGATGTTTTTTGGGGGATGAATAAGCTTTACCTGCTGATGGAAAAACAGCACAACCGTGGACAGGAAGGAGCCGGAATGGCTTCGGTAAAGTTGAATGCCCGTCCGGGCGAAGAATATATCTTCCGGGAGAGGGCGGAAGGAACGGGGGCTATTCAGGATATTTTTTCTGCTGTCCACCGGGCGATTACCGAATGCCGGAGGATAGAACCGGAGGTGCCCGACGAGGAGTTGCCTTTTATCGGCGAGATGTACATGGGGCATTTGCGTTACAGTACAACGGGGCGTTCGGGGATTTCATACCTGCATCCTTTTTTGCGTCGTAATAATTGGCGGAGCCGGAATCTTTCGTTGGCCGGAAATTTCAACCTGACCAATGTGGACGAAATATTGCAGTATATCGTGGAACGGGGACAACATCCCCGGCATAATGCGGATACTTTTATTATACTGGAGCAATTAGGGTATTTACTGGATTATGAGGTGGAACACCTCTACCGGAGATTCAAGGCCGAGGGCCTGGCCGGTCAGGCGATGAACGATGCGATCGAAGAGAATATCGATATCGAACATATTTTGCAGGAAGCTTCGGCACGCTGGGACGGAGGATATGTCATTACCGGTTTGTTGGGAAGCGGGGATCTTTTCGCTTTCCGGGATCCTCATGGAATCCGGCCTGCTTTTTATTATGCCAGCGATGAGGTGATCGTCGTTGCTTCCGAGCGTCCGGTTATTCAGACGGTTTTCGATTTGCCGGTAACAGAGGTGAAAGAATTGATGCCCGGACAGAGTATCGTTGTGAAACGGAACGGTAATATGAAAGTAAGTACGATCCATCCGGCCGTTGAGGTAACTCCCTGTTCTTTTGAACGGATTTATTTCTCCCGGGGAAGTGATTGCGATATTTATAACGAACGGAAGGAACTGGGGCGTCTGCTGACCGAAAATATTTTGAAAAGTGTCGGATATGATGTGGATCACACTATCTTTTCTTTTATCCCTAATACGGCAGAAATCGCTTATTATGGGATGATGCAGGGCTTGGAAGCCTGGTTGGACCGGCAGAAGAGTGAAGAGATCTGTGCCCGGAACGGACAACTGAGCAGCGCGCAGATCCGGGAAATCCTGTCGCGGCAGATCCGGACCGAGAAGTTGGCCATCAAGGATATCAAACTGAGGACTTTTATCGCTGAAGGAAATAGCCGGAATGATTTAGCCGCCCACGTGTACGACACCACTTATGGGACAGTACGGGAAGGGGTGGATTCGATCGTCGTTATCGACGATAGTATTGTCCGGGGTACTACCTTGAGGCAAAGTATAATCAAAATCCTTTGCCGGCAGAAACCCAAAAAGATTGTGATTGTCTCCTCTTCGCCTCAAATCCGTTATCCGGATTGTTATGGCATCGATATGTCGAAGATGGGAGAGTTTATCGCTTTTCATGCTGCTATCGCTTTGCTGAAAGAGAGGAGATTAGAACGGGTGATCGATGAGGTGTATACCAAAAGTAAGGCTCAGATAGCATTACCCAAAGAAAAGGTCGTGAATTATGTCAAAGAAATTTATGCTCCTTTTACAGACGAAGAGATTTCTGCTAAGATTGCCGAAATGATCACCCCTGAGAATTGCCCTTCGGAAATAGCTGTGGTATATCAGACGATAGATCATTTACACCAGGCTTGTCCGAATCATTCCGGGGATTGGTATTTTTCGGGTGATTATCCCACTCCGGGCGGAAACCGTCTGGTGAACGGGGCTTTTGTGGAATGGTATGAGAAAAGGTTTAATTCCTAAATCCGTTTGTCGTGTTACAAAAGATAAAGACCTGGATGCTTCCGCTGGCCATGTTGTCGGGAGCATTTTTTTATGAATTCTTTCAACAGTTGGCTTTTTTAACGCCCTACCTGATTTTCAGTATGTTGTTTATTACATATTGTAAATTGTCTTTTCGCGATTTGAAGTTCAGTGGTTTGCATCTGTGGTTGCTGGCTGTTCAGGTTGTCGGGGGTTTGGTGGTTTACGGTGGATTGGTGTGGTTCGATCCGGTCGTGGCACAGGGAGGTCTGATTTGTGTTTTGGCACCGACCGCAACGGCTGCTGCAGTGATCACGGGAATGCTCGGAGGAAGTGTCGCCTGTCTGGCGGCATATACTTTGATGAGTAGTTTGGTGGTAGCTGTCGTATCTCCCTTGATCTTTACTCTGTTGGGAGAACATAGCGATATGACCTTCTGGAATTCCGTACTTTTCATTTGCCGGCAAGTCATGCCTGTCCTGATATTACCTTTTGCATTGGCCCTGTTTTTGGAGAAAGCTTTGCCGTCTCTCCACCGGCAGTTGAAAAAACTGCAAATTCTTTCTTTTTATCTTTGGGCGTTGGGATTGACTATTGTAACCGGGAAAACGGTTTATTTTATCGTGTATCAGGAGAATGCCGATATTACGGAAGAGTGGTGGATGGCCGCATTAGCATTGGTGATCTGTGTCCTGCAATTTATCCTGGGCAGGCGTATCGGACGGCGGTATGGCGATCCTGTTTCGGGAGGGCAGGGACTCGGACAGAAAAATACCATCCTGGCTATCTGGATGGCACAGGTATATCTGAACCCTCTTTCCTCCATCGCTCCTGCTTCGTATGTGCTGTGGCAAAATATGATCAATAGCTGGCAGTTGTGGAAAAAAGGAAAATAAGAACAGAAGGCTACTCTATTGCTCTGGCTGCAGGAACGATATCTTCCCGCGCCACTTTCGTTGTAATGATGTTTTTCGGTCCGGGGATCAGGGGACTATTTTCCAATACATGGCGTACCCGGCTGTATTGATTGGCGGTAAACCGGTTTTGGTATGAACAGAAATAGTCCATGATATTGGTAGATATAAAACTTTCTCCTTCACATCCGTTTCTTGTGAATACTTCCTGTGGGTAAGGTTTGGAAAGTGTATTCAGCCATTCGGTATAGGTATTACGGTCATAATTGGGGGTATCCTCACAATAATCCGTTTCGTTGCACCCTTGCTCGGAGAATACGTGGAATAACCCCAGATAGTGTCCCAGCTCATGAGCTAAAGTCACATAAATGTTATCCTCGGTGATATAGGTATTGTTGATAGAAATACAATGGGTATAGGAAGGCATGTTCGAGAAATAGTGGTTATTCGCAGTCAGGCCCGGAAGACTGTTTTCACGGGGGGTGTATGGGAGGTGGGAGATGCCTGCCGTGGTCTTTTCTTTAAAGGTATATACAAATACATTGATGTATTTATTCAGGTCCCAAACGAATGAATTGAACGAAGTATTGCTTTGAGCCATGAAATCCTCACAGCTCATGACTGCTGCCGGGGTTTTCAGGATGCGTTCGATGCCGGGTTCGGCCAGGGGATTACCGGCAGGATCTTCGGTAGCCGCCACCAATTTCAGGTTCATAGGAATACTATTGGTACCTGTATTGTATAAACGGTTACATTCGTCGATCATTTTGGTGAAGAATTCTCCGGAAGCATTTTGCAAACTGTCGGTTTCATCCGCATAGAATAAATGAAAAATAACGGGCAGTTCATAATAATAGTTGTTGCCGCTTGTATCCTGATATACATGTACTTCAGCCTCTTTCTGGTCACAGGTAAAAGTAAAACGGGTATCTCTTTCGGCTTTGGTGTCGTTGGTATCTACCTGAATTAATATTTCGGCCGTTTTACTGCCTTCCAGTTTATCGGTTTTACACCAGGTATCCCCTCCTGTGATTTTCCATTCACAGTTACTGTTGACCGTTAGTTTCCATGCACCGCCGTTACCGGAAAACCGGAGGGTGTTTTCGGAAATTTTCAATACCTGGGGTGAAGGATGGTCGGTCACACAGGCGAACACTGCGATCGTTGTGAAAATCAGAAATATAAGTCGTTGTATTTTCATCGGAATCTTTTTTATTGAATGCAAATGTATAAAAAAGACTTTATATACTTGACACTTTAAGTTGTTTTAAAGATTGTTTTCACACAGCCTGTAAAAAAAGATTTTGGTGTACGGAATTGGAACATATACGATCGGTGACTTCGGAAAGCGACCGATCGTAGCCTCATAGCAGGCTGACTTCAGGATAAAACCGTTACTTTTAAGCGGTCTGTCCATTTTTTTATTCTGGTATCGGTTCGGTCCGATTCATTATTATCGTCGATCGGGAGCCCGACAAATTTACCGTCGATAACTCCACCGGAACCATCGAAACGATATTCAGAGGGGTCTACTTCTCCCGTAAAAGTACAACCGGTGTGCTGAAGCTCGTGATAGATGACACCCAAAGCATCACAAAAACTGGAACTAAAACTGACCGAATCTCCGCATCCGAACAAGGCGACGGTTTTGTTTTTCAGATCCATATCTTTGAGTTTGAAAAGGAAATCATTCCAGTCGTCCTGCATTTCCCCGACTCCCCAGGTCGAACAACCTAATAACAATACTTCGTAGGGTTGTACGGCATGGGGCGTTGTATCGGCGACATTGTGTACATCTTCTTTCCCGATCCCCAATTGAATAGCGATTTTATTCGCTACAGATTCGGTATCACCGTTGGTGGAACCGTAAAAAATACCTGTTTTTTTCATAAAAATAGTGATTTAAAGTTATTATAAGTCAACTGTTTATCTATTCTGTGCAGATCACTGTTCTGTTTACGGAGCGGAAGAGAAATGGGGTGGCTTATTATGTCGAAAAAATTTTAATTGTGGTTAAACTAATGGGCTGATTATTGAAAAATACCTAAAAATAGGGATTGGTTGGAATCGGATAAAATGTTTATTTTGCATGATTAAATTTATTTAGAATGAATAAGCGTTTAAAATATTCCGGTACAGATAAGATGAGTGATCTGATTTGTGAGAATTATAACCTGTTACTGGTGATGAGTCGGTTCGGGTTATCCTTGGGATTCGGTGACCAGACTGTACAGCAGGTATGTGAACGTCAGGGGGTGCATACGGGTACTTTTCTGGCTGTTGTGAATTTTATGGATGGGGAATGTTGTGTGTCCGAAGAGTTTCATGACCAGATATCGGTTGAAGCCCTGATGGAATATTTGAAGCAGGCTCATTCTTATTTTCTGGATTATAATCTGCCGGTGATCCGGCGGAGGTTAATAGATGCCATCGATTGTTCGCAGGATGACGTTGCTTTTCTGATTTTGAAATTTTACGATGAATATGTCAACGAGGTGCGGGCACATATGGGATATGAGAATGAGGTGGTTTTTAAATATGTGAATGCACTATTGCAGGGTGAGGATACCGGGCGATATAATATCGGTGTTTTTGTTGCACGTCATAACCAGATCGAGACTAAACTGACCGAACTCAAGAATATTATTGTCAAATATTATCCTTCCAGGGCGAATAATAATCTGTTGAATACCGTATTGTTCGATATTTATTCTTGTGAAAAAGATTTGTGTTCACATTGCCGGGTAGAAGATTATATGTTTGTTCCTCTGATTGCAGAATTGGAAAAGAAAGTACAGGAAAATGCAGGAAGATGAAGTTTTAAAGATTGCTATAGCCGAGACATCGATGATCGTCCGTAGTGGATTGGCATTGGTCTTGAAGCGGATTCAGGGATTGAAAATTCTTCCGATAGAGTTAGTCTCCGAAGAATCGTTGGATGAATGTGTACGATTTCATAAGCCTGAAATTCTGATTGTAAATCCGTCATTTACCGGATATTTCGATGTGCGTAAATTTAAAGAAACGCCTCAGAATGCGGGTGTGAAATGTATTGCTTTGATGTGTTCGGTGGCCGATCAGGGTGTGTTGCGGAATTACGATGAGTCTCTGACTATATATGACGATGCGGATACGATCAGGGAAAAATTGAATCGCCTGTTGAATGTTCCCGGGGAAGAGACAGAAGAAGAATTAGCCGGACAGGAAGTGTTGAGTAGCCGGGAAAAAGAAATTATTACTTGTGTCGTCAAAGGGATGACTAATAAAGAAATTGCAGATGCCTTGTATTTGTCGGCCCATACGGTGATTACTCACCGACGGAATATAGCCCGTAAGTTACAGATTCATAGTCCGGCAGGCCTGACTATTTATGCGATTGTAAATAAATTGGTGGAGTTGCAGGATATCAAAGAATATTTGTAATAAAAAATCCCGGAAACAATCCGGGATTTTTTATTATTTGATTTCAATCGTTCGTCCGTTTTTTTCTTCCGGAATTACCGTTTGTTTCGGGATATCGATGGTCAATACACCGTGTTCCATCCTGGCCTGAATCTTCTCTTTTACCACATCATCGGGCAAGATCATCGCTTGCTGGAAGCGGGTATATGAAAATTCACGTCTCAGATAGCGTCCCTCTTCTTTTTTATCTTCTTTCTGTTCGTGTTTCTTTTCCATACTGACCACCAACTGGTTGTTGTTTTCGATTTTGATGGTAAAATCCTCACGGGTCATACCCGGTGCAGCAACTTCGATTTCGTAATTTGTTTCGGTTTCCCGAATATTGATTGCCGGTGCAGTAGCATTGGTTTTTTCCATCCACGTGTTATCGAAGAAATCATTGAAGATATCCGGTAACCAAGTCTGTGTTCTTCTTACAGGTACCATAATTTAATCCTCCTATTATTTAAGTTTAACATATTCATTGGGTAGAACCGGTATTTTAAACCGTGTTCGTTTTAGGAGATTGCAATCGGTATGCCGCAATTTGTGGGAAAATACGTATTTTTTTTGTAGATTATGTGTAATTTATTGATAATAAATAAGAAAGAAGAAAGAGATGCTTTGTGTGTTAAATTGCTTGTAATGAGTGTGTTATGTTGTTTTGGCAGAATAAAGGAAAAATTGTCATAAAATCTGTTTGGAGGTCTGCCAAATCTTCATGGTTTTGTAACAAACCCGTGGGCTTTTAATGAGGGGATATCAGCTTTATTCTTTATTTTTGCCTTATTAATAAAAGAATAATACCGATGAAAATGCTCTTACCCGTATTGTTGATGCTGGCGACCGGGAAAACGATATTGCCCGGAGAGGTAAAAGTAAAGACTTTACCTCCTGAATCCCGTGAAGTTTTGGATTATTTACCCCGGAATATTGTTATAGCCCATCGGGGTACGACGTATTGGGCTCCGGAGGAAACCGAAGCCGCCATGCGTTGGGCCCGTAATATCGGAGCCGATTACCTGGAACTGGATTTACAACGAACGAAAGATGGGGTATTGATTGCTCTGCACGATGTCAATCTGAGGCGTACGACGAATGTTGAAACCGTATTTCCGGATCGGGCCGACTCGCCTGTTTCGGAGTTTACCCTGGAAGAGCTGAGACAACTGGATGCCGGTTCGTGGTTTAACAAAGCGAATCCGGATCGGGCCAGAAAAGCATTCGAAGGCTTAGACATACTGACCTTGGAAGATGTCGTGCGTATAGCCGAGGGCTATCGCATAGTCAGAGACCGGGCAGGAAAAAGAGTGTACGATATCGACGGGCAGGGGAGAAAGCACACCCGTTACGAAAAAGATCCTGACGATAACGGTAATCGTCCCGGTATTTATCCCGAAACCAAAGAACCTCATTTGTTTCCGGGTATGGAAAAAGATTTGGTGATAGAATTACAAAGACTGGGGTGGTATCATCCGGATGCCGGACAAATGAAACAAATTCCGGTAACCGCGGGCAAAGTAGCTATTGCAAATTCGTCGGCCCGGGTGATTTTGCAGACTTTCTCGGACGAGAGCCTGGTAAAACTGAAAGAAGCTTTCCCACGACGGATTCCTACCTGCTTTTTATTGTGGTTAGGGAATGACGTTTCTGACTTAAAACAAAATACCCCCGAGCAATATGCTGCCAAAATCAATTTCGGTATAGAAAACGGGGCTGTGATTATGGGGCCTAGTATTGCAGGGGCACCTAATCATTATGATGAACTTTTGTCTCCCGGAAACGGTGAATTGATTTACCGTTCGGGTATGGCCATTCATCCCTATAGTTTCGATACGGTGGAGCAGATGGAGGAATATACCGGATTGAAAGCCGGACAGCCGGCACAAAACCGGGCCGATGGAATGTTTACCAATAAGTCGGATATGACTATCCGGTTTTATCAGGAAACGTTGCCCGCAAAATATCTGAAGTCGAATGTAACCTCAGGCCTGCCGGATCATTTACAGCAAAAAAAGAAGCTGGAAAAGGCTGAAAAAGTATTGGAACAATTAGGGTATTACAACTGACCGGATTTAGGGAGGGTAGATTCGTTGCCCTCCTGCATAGCTGTAATGCGGGGATATGATTTCTATACCTGCCTCATTATAACGATCCTGAATATTTTGATGAAGGTTTCCGAATAGATCTCCCGGTCTATCGGACGACAAACAACTTCTTTGGCCGTAGTACGTATAAAAAGAACAAAATGAACTAAACACTAAAATTATGGCTAAAGAGAGTGTAAAAATCCTGCAAGGAAAATTGGATGTGGAAAGCTTGATTTCACAGTTAAACGCAGCATTGGCTGAAGAATGGTTGGCATACTATCAGTATTGGATCGGTGCTTTGGTTGTCGAAGGTGCTATGCGTCCGAATGTACAGAGTGAGTTTGAAGAACACGCCAATGAAGAACGCAAGCATGCCGAAATGATTGCTAAACGTATCATCGAACTGGAAGGCGTTCCTGTTTTGGATCCCCAAAAGTGGTCGGAACTGGCAAGATGCAAATACGATACTCCACAAGACTTTGATTCTGTTTGTCTGCTGAATGACAATGTGGCTTCCGAGCGTTGTGCCATATTGAGGTATCAGGAAATTGCCGACTTTACAAATGGTAAAGATTTTACGACCTGTGATATGGCGAAAAAAATTCTGGCCGAGGAGGAAGAGCATGAACAGGATCTTCAGGACTATCTGACCGATATTGTCCGGATGAAAAAATCAATCCTTGGTAAATAGTTTATTGTAATCACGGGGACGGGGCAATTGTGCGAAACTTTCGCACAATTACCCCGTCCCCGTGATCGTTAATAAAGCATAATTTTCACCGGTTGGTTCATAAATAAGTAAGGAACAAAAGGTTGTTTATCCGATTTATTGCATTACCTTTGTGGACAGTTAGAGTTTATGAATCGTTATCGTCAAAGTTCTTCTTCAAAATAAGTAAGTCTCTTCTTTAATTATCCTGCTCTCTAATTAGTATTAATTTTATTTTAATTTCAAATGAACATTTACATTTCAGGTTTAAGCTATGGCACGACCGATGCAGACTTAAACGAATTATTTTCAGAGTATGGAGAAATTTCTTCTGCAAAAATTATTTCGGACAGAGAAACCGGAAGATCCAGAGGATTCGGATTTGTCGAGATGACTAACGATACAGAAGGACAAAAAGCGATCGATGAATTGAATGGTGCAGAATATGACCATAAAGTGATTGCGGTAAGTATTGCACGTCCTCGCACTGAAAGACAGTCTAACGGTGGATATCGTGACAGAAACAGTAATTCCAGGCGATATTGATCAGGTGATCAGATAAGGGGTTGGCTGAAAAATCAACTATTCGGCTTTCCAGCTAACCTCTTCTATAAGTTTTATTTCGGGTGTCTTATAACACTCAGCAATGAAGTTCGATTTATTCTTTCTTTTCGATGTGAGATCAGGAGTTTTCAGTCCTGAAGTGTTCCGTTTCTGAAACAGATTTATTAAACTTTTTTGTTCTTTTTCCTTTGAGAAATGAGTGTTGAAAGTTTAACTAGTTATTCAATAAGGCTGATCGTTTGTTAAAACGTTTTTTCCCAGCCTATTTATTCGGATGACCTTTCTGTCCCATTAAAACATATTAATGTTACCCCGGCATTTCTGTTGTATGTTCTATATAGATCCGATACAGCAGAGAAAATTAAATAGTGAAAATAAATGCTGTTTTGACGTACAGCAAAATAATAATATATGACATTTAAAGAATTAAATATAATCCAGCCGATTTTAAAGGCTATTGAGGAAAAAGGATATAACAGGCCGACACCGATTCAGCAGCAAGCAATCCCTGTAGCCTTGTCCCGAAAAGATATATTGGGATGTGCACAGACAGGAACCGGAAAAACGGCTTCGTTCGCTATTCCTATCATCCAGCTTTTACAGGCAGATCCGATTATAACGAAACGCAAGGGAGTCAAAGCTTTGATCCTGACGCCGACCCGCGAACTGGCCTTACAAATCAGTGAATGTTTAGACGAGTATGCCAGGTATACCCCGGTTCGTCATGGTGTGATGTTTGGAGGAGTAAACCAACGTCCGCAGGTTACTATGTTGCAAAAAGGTATCGATATTCTGGTTGCGACTCCGGGGCGTTTGCTCGACTTGATGAGTCAGGGGTTTCTCAGCCTGGATCAGGTGAAATATTTCGTGCTCGACGAAGCGGACCGTATGCTCGATATGGGGTTTATTCACGATATTAAGCGGATATTACCGAAGCTTCCGAAAGAAAAACAGACCTTGTTTTTTTCGGCGACGATGCCCGATTCGATTGTTACGCTGGCTTCTGCTTTATTGAAAAATCCTGTGAAAATCACCATTACTCCTGAATCTCCGACTGTCGATGCTATCGAACAGTTCGTTTATTTCGTCGAGAAAGCCGAGAAAGGACGTTTATTGATATCCCTTTTACGGAAAGCTGAAAATCAATCGGTATTGGTTTTCTCCCGTACGAAACATAATGCCGACCGGATTGTCCGGGTATTGGGCAAAGCCGGAATCGGAAGTCAGGCTATTCACGGAAACAAGAGTCAAGCTGCCCGTCAGTCGGCTTTAGGAAATTTTAAATCAGGAAAGACCCGGGTGATGGTGGCTACCGATATTGCGGCCCGGGGTATCGATATCAATGAGTTGCCGTTAGTGATCAATTATGATCTGCCTGATGTCCCTGAAACTTATGTACATCGCATCGGACGGACCGGAAGGGCTGGGAATGCAGGAACGGCCTTTACATTTTGTTCTCAGGAAGAACGAAAACTAGTAGATAATATCCAGAAATTGACCGGAAAAAAACTCTGCAGGGCTGAAGTTTCGGCCTGAGTAGATGGAAAATTCCTGGGATTTAGTTTTTCTATTCCGATTTCGGTTGCTGTGTCGTCAGACCGGTTCGTCTGGACCGCTCCGTTAAGGCTTTTGTCGATTTCATCGGTTTTTCTCCTGCCCGGTGGAACTCCTTGCTGCGCAAAAACTTTACGTTACGTTTCTCTCAGACACTATCGGTCGGTCGTTCAGAAAAAGCATGATGATACTCGGCAGAACTCCGATGGTCTTCAAACACGAACACCGGAGACGAATAGGTGTCGGAATAATCTTACGATTCGATTAGGTGATAAATTTTATTTTTTATTTATAAACAATTCATACAGTTAAATGGCAAGACCACAGACATTCAGTAAGAAAGAAAACGAGAAGAAAAAACAAGCCCGGAGATTAGAAAAACAAAACCGGAAAGAAGAAAGAAAACTATTCGTATTACCGGATAGTTTTGAAGATATGATAGCCTATGTCGATGAAAATGGCCGGATTACTTCGACACCTCCGGAAACGAATCATAAAAAGGAAGAGATAAACCATGAAGAAATTGTGATCTCGACTCCCAAACAAGAATCTCCTGAGGTCCGTAAAGGGCGGGTAGAGTATTTTAATGTTTCGAAGGGGTATGGTTTTATTAAGGATCTGTCAGGAACTGAAAAATATTTTTTTCATGTGAGCAACGCTCTTTCCGAACTTGTAGAAAATGCCATCGTTATTTTCGACTTGGAGCGTGGTAAAAGAGGTATGAATGCCATTAATATTTGTATCTCGGAACGAACAGCCGATTAAGTTCGATTTTGTCAGGAATACTTGCGTTGCAACCGGGGTATCGGATTAGCAGGTGCAGCCTGTAAATTGGATATAGGGTGGCTTCGAAGCTGATTATTAGCGAAACTAGGTCCGGAATTAATTATTCAACTCTGAACCGAAAGGTTACCGATTAAAAAGGGGGGGGGGATGCTGGTCAAGGGACTTGAAAGGATGAAGCTGATCAGAGTCGAAGTGAGTATAAACCAGTTTGATTTAGGCTTTGAAAGTGAAGAAACTTTCCGTTTGTCGAGGCTTGCTTCGTGCCTGTAGGGAGGGCCTTAGGCTCTGCTTTGAAAAAACACTGTTGTCTGAGTCTGATTTTTCAGCAAAAAACGTTAAACAGAAAATCCCAAAGATTTAGTCTCGACTGAATCGGAAATATTCTCCATAATTATGAGGAAATTCTCCACTTCTAAAGTCTGGATTTCATTTTGTTTTTATGAACTTTCGACTATTTATCCTACATTTGCAGGCATAGGGGGAGTGCCTCGTTTTGTTTACGGCCCTTTCCGGGGGGGGCTGGCACTTTTATAACTTGAAATCTCTGTAGCTAAAAAAAGTTTAATCTGAAATAAACGATGGATAGAGATACACTTATATTTATAGCATTTTGTGTGTTCATACTCTTATTGGGAGTACGGTTTTGGCAGCAGCTCAGGGAGCGGACGGAAAGAACGGAGGCAGATCGGAGTATTGCAGATGAAGCGGTCCCCTTGCCGGCGAAAAGCCGGAGGCGTTACTTTATTCTGATTCAGGTGATTGTGTTAGGAGGTTTACTGATTTATATGCTTTCCTGGTTAATCCGTGATTTTAAGGGAGCTGAGCCGGTACTGAATGCTGGGTTTATTTTACGTTGTTTGATTTTTGTATTCACTATTTATATATTCATTTCCCGGGGACGTGATTTACTCAGGCAGCGTGTTAAAGGGAATAAGAAGAAATAAGAAGGTGTAAATATCAGGGTCGACGGATAGCCTGATATTTTTTTTGCAAAACCTTAAACGGAGGGTTAACTTTTTTTAAGGCTAGGAATTTAACATTTGAACTTAGATTGACTAATTTTGGAGTACTCAAAATTTTAACATTTGACAAAAATAGAGATTCGATAGAAATGTGGGCTTGAAAGTAACACATTTTTTTCTGGTTCGTAATAGAATTTTATAAGATATAACAACTTTAAATTTGAATCTATGGATACTGTTGATATCAAAGCATTGAATGAACGCATACAGCAGGAAAGCTCTTTTGTGGACATGATCAACATGGAGATGAACAAAGTCATCGTTGGTCAGAAACATTTGGTTGAAGGACTTCTGATCGGGATGCTTTCCAACGGGCACATTTTATTGGAAGGTGTTCCCGGCTTGGCAAAAACCTTGGCCATCAATACGCTGGCAACTACGATTGATGCGAAATTCAGTCGTATTCAGTTTACCCCCGATCTTTTGCCTGCCGATGTGATCGGTACGATGATTTATTCTCAGAAGAGAGAAGAGTTTGTGGTAAAACAAGGACCGATTTTTGCGAACTTCATTCTGGCGGATGAAATCAACCGTGCTCCGGCAAAAGTACAGTCTGCTTTATTGGAAGCGATGCAGGAACGTCAGGTGACGATCGGAGATATGACCTATCGTTTGCCCGAGCCTTTCCTGGTTATGGCCACCCAGAATCCGATCGAACAGGAAGGTACCTATCCGTTACCTGAAGCCCAGGTCGACCGTTTTATGCTGAAAGTAGTGATCGATTACCCCAAAAAAGAAGAAGAAAAGCTGATCGTTCGTCAGAATATGGAGAAAGCCTTCCCTAAGGCATCTACTATTCTGAAACCCGAAGATATCATTCGTGCCCGTGAAGTAGTGAAGGATGTATACATGGATGAGAAAATTGAAAAATACATCATCGATATTGTTTTTGCCACCCGTTTTCCGCAGGAAGCCGGGCTCGACAAGTTTGTCAGCATGATCGCTTACGGAGGTTCGCCGCGTGCCAGCATCAGTTTGGCCAAGGCTGCCAAAGCGTACGCTTTCATCAAACGTCGTGGTTATGTCATCCCCGAAGATGTACGGGCGGTATGTCATGATGTTTTGCGTCACCGTATCGGCCTGACTTATGAGGCTGAAGCCAATAACATTACCAGTGAGGATATTATCAACGAGATCCTGAATGCCGTAGAGGTTCCATAGTCGGAAGGTCGTTTTTAACCTTTTACTTTTAACCTTTTACTTTTAGATATGGAAACTTCTGAATTGTTAAAGCGGGTCCGGAAGATAGAGATTAAAACCCGGGGCTTGTCCAAAAATATTTTTGCCGGCGAATATCATTCTGCCTTTAAGGGGAGAGGTATGACTTTCAGTGAGGTAAGAGAATATCAGTACGGCGACGATATCCGGAATATCGACTGGAATGTGACTGCCCGCCACAACCGTCCTTATGTGAAGATCTTCGAGGAAGAACGGGAGTTGACGGTCATGTTGATGATCGATGTAAGTGCCTCCCGTAATTTCGGGACTATTTCGAAACTGAAGAAAAACCAGATTACCGAAATTGCTGCAGTGCTTGCTTTTTCTGCAATCCAGAATAACGATAAGATCGGGGTGATTTTCTTCTCGGATAAGATCGAGAAATTTATTCCTCCGAAGAAGGGAAGAACACATATCTTGCATATTATTCGCGAACTGATCGATTTCTATCCGGAAGATAAACAGACCGATATCGAACAGGCATTGGAATATATGACCAATTCGATCAAGAAACGGTGTACCTGTTTTGTTATTTCCGATTTTATCGACGAGCACGATTTTGCCCATGCTTTGGCTATCGCTAACCGGAAACACGATGTTGTCGCCCTGAGGGTATACGACCCCCGGGAAAATCAATTGCCTCCGGTCGGGATGATGTACCTGAGGGATGCCGAAACCGGAGAACAGATGTGGGTGGATACTTCCGATAAAAAGCTGAGGGAAGCGTATGAAAAATATGCTTTTGTCCGCGAAAAGGAACTGGATGCAATCTTCAAACGTTCGGGAGTCGATGTCGCTAATATCCGTTCCGACGAAGACTACGTCAGGGCTTTAATCACTTTGTTTAAGAAAAGGGCTTAATTATTATGGATTTTGATCAAAGATCGTAACTATGAGGAGTGTTTTGAAACAAATATTATTATATCTGTGCTTGTTTTTAGGGGTGGCGACCCTGAAAGCTCAGCATGTAGAATATGGGGTGGCGCTTGACACCAATTATATGATGATTGGAGATCAACAACATCTTACTTTTAAAGCGAAGGTAGACCCGGGAGTCCGGATTGTGTTCCCTCGGTTACAGGATACGGTTGTCCATGGATTGGAGATTATCTCCGGTCCTGTACGGGATTCTGTAAAAGAAAAGGATGGAAGATGGCTTTTGGAGGAAAAATATGTCGTCACTGCTTTCGATACAGGAGTATATGTTGTGCCTCCTCAGCCCATTACGATCGAAAGTCAGGAATATAATAATATTGTTCGGACCGATCCCGTAGGATTGGTGGTGAATACTTTCCAGGTAGATCCGCAAAAGGGGAATTACGATATCGTTATGCCTTATGCCGCACCCTGGACTTTTGCCGAGATTTTGCCTTATCTGTTGTGGGTTTTGTTAGGGATTGCCCTTATTCTGATCTTCTGGCTGTATTGGGACCGGAGGCGGAAGAACAAACCCTTGTTTACGCCGAAGAAAGAAGAGATTCCGCCTTATGTCATGGCTATCCGTTCCTTGGATGAAATCAAGGGCAATAAGCTTTGGCAGGCCGGAAAAGAAAAGGAATATTATACCCGATTGACGGATACCGTACGCCAATACCTTGACGGAGAGTTCGCTATACCTGCCATGGAACAGACCTCCTCCGAAACAATGCAGGCCTTGGTAAATTGTAAAGAGGTAGAAGCCAAAGAACGGGAGAGAATAGCAGAGATGTTGACGACGGCCGATTATGTGAAATTCGCTAAGTTTACTCCCTTGCAGGATGAAAATTCCCGTTATCTGGATGCCGCTTACGAATTTGTCAATAACACTCACCAACGGGTAGAGGCTGAAATTGCTCAGCAGCAGAAACAGGAAGAAGAAAGAAAACGTCAGGAAGAAGAACAACAGCGAAAAGAAGCTGAAAAAAGCGAAACTCCCGAAGACGTAAAAGATAAATGAGGCGATCAGGCACTTTGAAAAGAGTGTATGAGTTAATTTGTAAACTGAAATAAAATGTTTGGATTCGAATTTGCAAACCCGAAATATTTCCTGTTATTGATACTTTTAGTACCAATGATCGTCTGGTATATCCTGAAGGAAAAAAAGTCGCATGCTGATTTACAGTTTTCTTCATTACAGGCGTTTAAGGGGATCAAACATTCCGGCCGGATCTGGTGGCGGCATGTTTTGTTCGTATTGGAATTGCTTGCCATTATCTTATTGGTGACGGCCTTGGCTCGTCCGCAGTCCAGTAATAGCTGGCAAACTTATACCAGTGAAGGTATCGATATCGCACTGGCTCTGGACGTTTCCACGAGTATGCTGGCCCGTGACTTTACGCCCGACCGTTTAGAGGCGGCTAAAGAGGTGGCTACGAAATTTATCCTCGAACGTCCTCAGGATAAAATCGGATTGGTGGTTTTTGCCGGCGAGAGCTTTACTCAGTGTCCGTTGACTACCGATCAGGCTGTATTGGTCAATCTACTCCGGGAGGTGAAAAGCGGTATGATCCAGGATGGAACGGCGATCGGTCTGGGTTTGGCTAATGCGGTCAACCGGTTGAAAGATAGCCCCGGTAAATCGAAAGTGGTGATTTTGTTGACAGACGGTATCAATAATCAGGGAGCGATAGCACCTGTCACGGCTGCCGAATTAGCTAAAGCTTTCGGTATCCGGGTATATACGATCGGAGTCGGAACCTATGGCGAAGCTCCTTATCCTGTTCCCACTCCCTTCGGCGTGCAATTGCAGAATATGCCTGTGGAAATCGACGAAGGGGTATTACAACAGATTGCTAACGTGACCGGCGGTAAATATTTCCGGGCGACGGATAACGATAAATTACAGCAGATCTATTCCGAGATCGATCAGTTGGAGAAAAGTAAGATAGAAGTGAAACATTTCAGTAAAAAGAATGAACAGTATTTTATTTTCGGTTTGCTGGGTATGTGTTTACTGATTGCACAGGCAGTTCTGAAGTATACTCTTTTAAGGAAAATACCGTAAAATTATTTGGCTATGTTTAGATTTGCACATCCTGAATTATTATATCTCTTGATTGTTATCCCACTGTTGATTGTTTTTTATGTGGTGATGATCCGACGAAAAAAGAAGGCGATAGCAGAATTCGGTAATCCGGAATTACTCGGGCCTTTGATGCCTCTTTTATCGTTCAAGCGGGGCACGTGGAAGTTCGTTATGCTGATGCTGGCCTTATTGTTTGTCATTGTCGGAGTGGCAGGCCCTCAGTTCGGTTCGAAACTGCAGCAGGTGAAGAAAAAAGGTGTAGAGTTGATGATCGCTCTCGACGTTTCCAATTCGATGATGGCACAGGATATCAAACCCAGTCGTTTGGAAAAAGCTAAGATGGCCATTTCCCGGATGGTAGAGAAATTATCGAACGATAAGATCGGTTTGATTGTATTTGCGGGGGATGCTTATGTGCAATTACCTATTACTACCGATTATTCTTCGGCCAAGCTTTTCCTGTCGAATATCAGTACGGATATCGTACCGGTACAGGGGACGGCTATCGGGAGTGCGATCGATCTGGCCGCCCGGTCGTTTACACCGGAAACCGAGACGTCCAAAGCGATTATTGTCATCACGGACGGAGAAAACCATCAGGATGATGCGGTTGCGGCTGCTAAGCAAGCCCATGAAAAAGGAATCGTAATCCATACCATAGGGATGGGATTGGAACAGGGTGCTCCGATCCCGGAGAAAGGAAAACCCGGACAATTTATGCAGGACGCACAGGGGAATGTAGTCATCTCCAAACTGGACGAACAAACTTTGCAGGATATAGCTAAAGCCGGAGAGGGGCTGTATATCCGGGCCAGCAATACCGAAGTCGGACTCAACCGGCTCCTGGACGAAGTCAATCGTATGGAGAAAAGCTTGCTTGAAGAGCGGGTATATAGTGATTATGCCGAGAAGTACCAGTACTTCCTGTTGGTGGGGTTGTTTTTCATCTTTGTGGAGTTTATGATTCTGGGCAGAAAGAATAAACATTTTATGAAGATCAATCTTTTCAAACGCTAAAAGAAAAGACAGAGAATCGGATTGACGATAATAATGTACGAAAAATGATGAATGTTATGGTAAAGTCTATGATAATAACGGTGGTGACCTTGTTGGCTGCATGGCCCGCTATTGCTCAGCAAGAACGGAAATTTATCCGGGAAGGAAACGAATTATTCGAAAAACAGGATTTCGAAAAGGCTGAGGTGGAATATCGTAAAGCTGCCGATAAAAAGGCAAATTCATTTGAAGCGGCTTTTAATATGGCCGATGCTTTATATAAGCAGAAAAAGTACGATGAAGCTCTGGAACAGTTTTCTGCTTTGGCAAAACAAGAAACCGATAAAGAACGGTTGGGCGAAATTTATCATAATATCGGGAATACTTTGTTAGCGATGGAGAAAACCGACGAGAGCATCGAAGCGTATAAAAACTCATTAAGGAATCGTCCGGCTTCTGAACAAACGAAATATAACCTGGAATTTGCACGCCATAAACAACAACAGGATCAACAGAATCAGGATCAGAACAAGGACCAGAATAAAGATCAAAACAAAGATCAGAACAAGGATAATCAAGACCAAAATAAGGACCAAAACCAGGATCAGCAAGATCAGAATAAAGATCAACAGGATCAGAATAAAGACCGTCAAGATCAGAACAAAGACCAACAAAATAAGGATCAGCAAGATCAGAACAAAGACCAGCAAAATAAAGACCGTCAAGATCAGAATAAAGACCAGCAGAATAAAAATGATCAGAATAAAGACCAGCAACAACAACCTCAGCAACAGCAGGGTAAGATTTCTAAGGAGGATGCGGAACGTTTGTTAGAGGCTTTGCAGAACGATGAAAAGAATGTTCAGGAAAAAGTGCAGAAACAAAAAGCACAGGAACAGAAAGCAAAGAAAATGAAAATCGAAAAAGATTGGTAATTTTGCGGCTTAAATAAATATGGCAATGAGACAAATCGGATTAATCATATTGTTATTTTTCACTTCACTGGCTTACGCCCAAAATGTAGAATTCAAGGCTTCTGCTCCTTCTGTAGTTGCCGTCGGTGAGCAGTTTAAGTTGGAATATACCCTGAATAAAGAAGGGGACAATCTTAAAGTGCCTACCCTGGAAGGATTCGACCTGCTGATGGGACCTTCCGTAGGACAATCTTTTTATTCATCGAATATCAATGGGAAAATGACGCAGAATGTCACTTTCTCCTATACCTATATTTTGGAAGGAACTAAAAAAGGTACTTTTCAGATTCCCGGAGCGACAGTGATTATCGATGGAAAAGAATATACATCCAATGCTCTGAAAATAGAGGTCGTCGAAGGTAGTCGTAATTCAAACGGTAATCAGGCGGCGACAAACCGGCCGGTGCAGCCGGATGCCAATGCTACGGTCAATGACAATAACCTGTTCGTTAAAGTCGAGGTCAGTCGGCGTAGCCTGTATATGGGAGAAAGTCTGATGGCTACGATTAAAGTGTATACAAAGGTCGATCTGGTCAATCTGGGCAGAACTAAATTTCCGGATTTCAACGGATTTCTGGCCGAAGAAGTACCCACGCCGCAACGTATCGAATTGGTTCGGGAAGCGGTGGACGGGCAGATTTACAATGTCGGAACTATCCGGAAAGTATTGTTGTATCCGCAACATACCGGAGAGATTACGATCGAGCCTTTCGAGTTGGAATGTATTGTCCGTCAGCGTTTAGCTAACGGAGGCCGTAGTTTCTTCGACGAGTTTTTCGGTAATTACAAAGATGTCCGGGCGATGCGGAGAAGTAAACCGGTCACTATTCGGGTGAAAGAACTTCCTCAGCTTGGGAAACCTGCCGGTTTTGGCGGAACGGTAGGGAATGTAACGATGGCCACCTCCCTTTCGGCGGATACGGTGAATGCCAATGATGCGATCACTTATAAAGTGACTTTCCGCGGAACGGGCAACCTGAAGTTATTAAAAGCACCGACGATTAATTTCCCCCTGGATTTCGAAGTGTATGATCCGAAAGAATCCAGAGATCTGAATATTACGGAAAATGGCATGGCGGGTAGTGTTTCTTTTGAATACCTGATCATCCCCCGTTATTCCGGAGACTATAAGATTCCGGCCATTCGGTTTTCTTATTTCGATTCACAATCGAACACTTACAAGACCATTGCGGGGGCTGAATACAATATCCATGTCAGAAAAGGAGCCGATAAAGGGCAGGTGGAAACTTCGACCGGTAATCAGGTGAAGTCGTTCAAGAAAGAAGATGTCCGTAAAGTGGGTGAAGATATCCGTTACCTGAAAACGGAGGGATTGAATCTGAAGGCTGCCGGGGTACGTTTCTTCGGAACTACCTTATACTGGCTGGCTTTATTGATTCCGTTCGTATTGTTCGTTGTCGGTGCTGTCTTGAACCGCCGGAGAATCAAAGCGAATGCCGATATAGTCCGGGTGAAGAATAAAGCGGCCAACAAGATGGCCCGCAAACGCCTCAAAGTGGCTGCCAGCGCGATGAAAAATCACAATGCAGAGCAATTCTACGATGAAGTATTGAAAGCCCTTTGGGGATATATGAGTTATAAACTGAATATCGACCGTGCCGAACTGAACCGGGATAATATCAGTGAAATTCTCCAGTCGAAAGGAGTAGAGGAAGACAGAATCAAGGAATTTATCGCTGTATTGGATACTTGTGAATATGCCCGTTATGCTCCCGGAAGTAATTCCGATCAGGAAATGGGGAAAGTATATACAGATAGTATTGATGTGATTACAAAGCTGGATAAAGCCATCCGGTGATTAAAGATTAGAAACTATGAAAAAGATATTGTTGATATTGCCGGTTTTACTGATAAGTTTGTGTGCCTTAGCCGCTACCGATCCGCAATCGGAGAAACAGGCAGAGGAATTTTACCGGGAGGGAAAATACAATGAAGCAGCTGAAATATACCGGAAATTGAGGGCCGGTGGCATGGAATCGGCTATCTTATATTATAATCTGGGTAATTGTTATTATAAACTGGGAGAGAATACGCAGGCCATATTGAATTATGAACGGGCCTTATTATTAGACCCCTCGGATGCTTCTGCCCGCTACAACCTGAAAATGGCCCAGCAAGCTATCGTAGACAAAATCGAAGTGTTGCCCGAATTGTTTCTGGTGAGGTGGTACAAAGGGTTTGTCGGTTATTTTTCCGCCGATCAGTGGGGATATATCTCGGTTACTCTCTTTATCCTCTTTTTGGTGATGGCAGCTTTATTTTTCTATTCTCCTTCGGTCGGTATCAAAAAGACTGGTTTTGTCGTGGGGATTATAGCCTTTTTCCTGACTGTCGGGACGATGTTTTTTGCTATGCAGCAGGATAAGAAAGTCACCGACAGAGAGTATGCGATTATTACAACTCCGAGTGTGACGGTAAAAGGTGCGCCGGATAATAGCGGTACGAGCCTGTTTTTGATTCACGAAGGGCTGAAAGTCCGTGTCGTAGGCCAATTGGGGGATTGGTACAATATCCGGATGGCAGACGGCAATGAAGGATGGGTAGCAAAAGGAGATCTGGAAAAGATCTGACCGGGAAAAATCAATAATTATTTTATTTTTGCAGACATATCCGGTTAGCGGACATCCTATTACTATTAAAATACACGAACGTTGAGTATATATAGAGACTTTGAGTTGTTCTTTAAAGAGAATTATTCCCGCTTTTACTTTTTCGCCTATCAGATGATCGGTGAAAGAGAAATATGCCGCGACATCGTGTCCGACTCATTCGAATCGATATGGAGCGTTATCTTGTCCGGAAATAAAGAACGGGAACTCAACTGGAGCAAGTACATGTATTCGCTCGTACGCAACAAATGTGTGGATTACATCCGCCACGAGACGGCTAAAGGGCGTTATGCCGATTTCTATCTGCACATGTTCGGCAATGAGGAAGAGGAGGAAACCGACGATGAGACTGAACGGCAAATCGAAATCATGTACCACATGCTATCGGAGTTCACGCCACAAACCGCACGAATATTGGAATTGTGTTATTTTCAGAAAAAAACATATAACGAAGCGGCCGAGGAACTTCATATCAGCGCCAGTGCTGTGAAGAAGCATATTGTGGGTGCTCTGAAGGCTTTTAGAACACGCCTCAAAGAGCCGTAATCTTAAAAATGCTAAAAAATGAAATAAGGGGGGAACAGATACCATACCTTTATGTTTTTACATTAAAAAGAGAACAGTAATGAACGAACGGAACAGGCAAGAAGATAAATGGGAAAAGATAGTCGAGTTATGCGAAGAAGGACATTATCTATCCGAGGAAGAGTTGGAACAGTGGAGCAACGACCCTGAAGCACTCGATGTATGCAAAGAACTATTGCGTTGCAAAAACGCTGTGGCACGTAGGTTCGAGAAATGTGCTCCCAATTCCGAAGCTGAATGGGAACGGTTTCACGCACGGCAGAAAAATGCAGCTTCCTCCAAAAAGACGGCTCCTTCACGTCTCACGGCGAATCACCGTTTTCTATGGGGAATCACGACGGGCGTGGCGGCTTCGTTTCTGATTGTTTTTCTTTATACATGGTATAGGGGCTATCCTGTCCATGAAAATCCCTATATGGTATTTCAAGCGACCGAGAGTCAGCAGCAAGTGACACTTCAGACCAGTACGGGCAAACATATCGCTCTTACTAAAGTGCCCCTTAAAGAAGAGTTGCATGCCATCAGCACTTCCCTGGATAAGGCCGATTCCGCCGAACTTACTTATCATGATGTCCCGGTAAACACTCAAATTGCCATAAAGGAAAAGATAGAAATGCATGTACTTTCTGTTCCTCGGGGACAAAACTTCAAACTGGTGCTGCCCGATGGAACCAACGTATGGATGAATGCCGAAAGCCGTTTGACTTATCCGTCACGCTTCACAGGTAACGAACGGATTGTGCAGCTAAGTGGTGAAGCATACTTTCAGGTAACCAAAGACCACAGTCACCCGTTCGTCGTGCAAACCGACGGACTGCAAGCCAGGGTATTAGGCACGGAACTTAATGTACGTCATTATGTGAATGGTGAAGTCCATGTAACCCTTATCAATGGAAAAGTAGAAGTTTGTCATGAATCTGAGGACGGGGCCGTCTGCTTGAATCCCGGTGAAGAGGCCACTTGGACAGAAAACAGTAAATGGGTTATAAAAAATGTCGACTTGGATCCGTTTATCTATTGGAAAGAAGGCTATTTCTACTTCGACAATACGCCACTTTCTGCCGTTATGAAAGAATTGGGACGCTGGTATAATATCAACGTTATTTTTGAGAACAAAGAACTGATGGATTTAAAAATCCGCTACTTCTGTGTCCGTAACGAAACCTTGGAACGGGCCGTTACATTATTGAATCACATGAAGAAAATCAAGGTTTCCATTAGCGGAAATACGGTATATCTTCGGTAAGACACCGAAAGGCTTGTCTCTAAACAAAAGCAATCTCTTTTTCCTTGCTCCCTGAAACAGCAGTGTCAGAGACAGGAAAAAGAGATATTTTTTTAATCTTTATTAAAAAACACTTTAATAAGGGGTACCTTAAAAACGGGATATTACGATATATAATTGAAAACCTTTATTAATACTAATTATGAAAAAACTTTTAGGTGTCTTTGTTCTGATACAACTCACTGCATTGCTTTTTCCCAGCATAATCGTCGCGCAAAGCAATCAGAAAGAGATTGTATTGGAAATTGAGAAGAGAGAAAAACTCTCCCAAGTGTTTAAGCTTTTGGAGAAGGCTTCAAATTTTAAAATCATGTTCATCACAGAAGAGGTGAACCAATATGAGTTTCAGGGAACTGTCCGCACCAAGGACATTCATGAAGCCCTAAAACAAATCATAGGCAGCTATCCGCTGACCTACACCATCGATCGTCAGTTTATCACTGTCACTGCAAAAGGAAAAGACAAATCGGACTCTGCCACAAAAGAACCCATTAGACTGAAAGGAAAGGTGGTGGATGAAAACGGTCTGCCGCTACCGGGTGCGAACGTCATTATCCACGGCACCCATACGGGAACTGTGTCTGACCTCGATGGAGAGTTCAGTCTGAAAGTACAACCCAATGATGTGCTCAATTTCACCTTTATCGGCTACAAAACCGATCAGATTCCTATAAAAGGTAGGGATTACATCAAAGTGGAGATGGAACCAGAAAGCAAAAACTTGCAAGAAGTAACAGTAGTCGCTTTCGGAGAGCAGAAAAAAGAGAGCGTTGTCTCGTCCATCACTACTGTCCGCCCGGGTGATTTGAAAAGTGCCAGTTCCGATCTTACCACCAGTTTCGCCGGAAAGATTCCCGGTATGATTGCCTGGCAAACAGGCGGGCTTCCCGGAGCGCTCACCGAAGACGAAATGAATACCAAATTCTACATACGGGGTATCACCTCTTTCCAATCCAGCGCCAATTCCGATCCACTAATCTTGATTGACGGAGTAGAATCCTCCAAACTGGAACTCTCCCGCTTGGTCGTAGAAGACATCGAATCGTTCAGCGTACTGAAAGACGCGTCCGCTACCGCCATGTACGGTGCGCGTGGTGCAAATGGAGTGATTCTGGTGACCACTAAAAAAGGAGAAGAAGGCAGTGTGTATACCACAGCCCGATATGAAGTGGTAGTAAGCCGCCCGACAAAAGAAATCGATGTGGTAGACCCTATTACATACATGAAAATGTACAACCAGGCCATTATGGGACGTTCCAATGCAGGAGTACCCAAATATAGTGTCGAGTACATCAACCGTACCGCTTCCGGTAGATACCCGTCTTGGGTGTATCCCACAAACGACTGGTACAAACTTTTATTCAAAGACCAGAGCATTAACCATCGGGCAGGTGTAACCATCCGTGGCGGTTCCAAAGTGATTCAATACTATGCGTCGGTAAATTACAACTACGATCAGGGGATGTTGAAATCGGATAAGCTGAATGATTACGACTGCAATATCAGTAATCATCAGGTGGGTTTCCGTACGAATCTGAACATCAACCTGACTTCTGGTATCCGTTTGGTCATCAACTCGTCCACCAACATCGACAAGTATCATGGACCGGACAATAACCAGACTTCGGCTTATCAATACGCATTTAACGCATCGCCTGTCGATTTCGCTCCGATATATCCGGCGGACGCGACCTATAACTGGCCTCATATCCGTTTTGGTACGACTTCGGACGGAGCGGCCAACCCTTATATGGAAAACCAAAAAGGATACAAGGAACGGACACGCTATTCCACTACCAACAAAGCGGAATATATTCATAATCTCAGTTCTTTAGTAAGAGGTTTGGAGGCACGGCTGAGCGTTTCTTATGTTCAATCGGGTTACTATGATAACACCTTTACAACCACTCCATACAAATATTATCTAAAAAGCTACGATTTTGAAACGGGAGAACATACCCTAGCCGGAAAAGATAATGCTTTGGCTTCCAAGACTCTGCGAGCCGGAAGAGGAGGCAACACTACCGACACGCGTGTAACGTATGAGGGGCGTCTTTATCACACTGCCGCATGGGGTAACCATCAAACCTCTCTCACCGGTGTAGTCCAGGCATACGAACGTACTTTCACCCCGATCCAGTCTGTGCTGAACGGCATGCCACAGCGTAACCTGACCTATTCCGTAAGGGGCTCTTATGGATACAAAGACCGCTATTTCGGTGAGGTAAGTGTAGGATACAATGGTTCCGAACGTTTTGCCAAAGGCAACCGAATGGGAGTCTTTCCGGCATTCGGTGCCGCTTGGGTTGCATCGAACGAGAAGTGGATGCAGCGTACTTCCGACTGGCTTTCATTTCTGAAGTTCCGTTTTTCTTGGGGAAAAGTAGGTAATGACGGCATTATTTCTACGCCGCGCTATGTGTATTTGCAGGACATCGGATCTACAAGTTCGGGAACGACCAAAGATGTGGAAGCCTACAGAACAGGCGGTTTCAACCGTAGAATCATCAACTTTTACGGTGATGAGGATATCCAGTGGGAAATTGCCGAACAGGCCAATTTAGGTGTTGAGACTAAGCTGTTCAAAGGACTGTTGGAGATACAGGCTGACATTTATCAGGAATTCCGTCATAACATCCTCTCCAAACGTTATGTCATCCCGGCCAATGTGGGTATAGAGGTGGCACCGTTGGACAATATCGGTAAAACCCGCTCGCGAGGCATTGACCTCTCTGCTAAAATACAACATCAGTTCAGCAATGACTTTTGGGTGATTCTGAACGGAACACTTACTTATAATAAGGTGAAGTATGAAGAAATAGAGGAGGCTACCAACAAACCATCCTGGCAACGCATGAAAGGCAAAGAAATCAGTCAGGCGATTGGCTACATTGCCGAGGGACTGTTCCGCGACGAAGCCGAAATCGCCAACTCGCCCCGCCAGGACGGTGATGTGATGCCCGGCGATATCAAGTATCGCGACTTGAATGGTGATGGAAGCATTACAGTGGCCGATGCCACCTATATCGGCTATCCGGAAACGCCAAGATTGATATATGGCTTTAGCGGATTCATTAATTACAAGAGATTCGAATTCAGTTTCTCTTTCCAAGGCTCCGGCAAGCGCACGTTTTTTGTCAATCCCAGCGCCATCTCGCCCTTTGTTGGCAATCATGCCATGCTGACGGCTATCTATAACGATCACTGGTCAGAGGATAACATGGCCACCCGTCCGTTTTGGCCCCGTCTTTCTCCGCAGAATATCACGGCACACAATCCGCAAGAGAACTGGTACGCCGGAGCTGAAACCCGCAAAAGTACTTATTTTATGCGTGAATGCAGTTTCTTGCGTTGCACCTCCATCCAGTTGGCTTACAACATGCCGCGAAAGTTGTTGAATAAATGGAGAATGCAAAATATGAAGTTCTTTGTCAGCACCAACAACCCTTTTTGTTTCACCAATTTCAAACTGTGGGATGTTGAGTTGGGAGAGAACGGATTCAATTATCCTATTCAAAGAACTTATTCTTTAGGATTCAATATTAGTTTCTAAAACGTATGATGATGAAAATACAGCATATTATATTATCCGGTGTTTCGGTTCTTTTATTCTCTGTCATTAGTGGTTGCTCCAACTACTTGGATGTAGTGCCCGACAATGACATAGAGACCATCGAAACCACTTTTGAAAAGCGTGAAGGCGCTTACAGTTGGTTCAAGACCTGTTATTCAATGATTACCATGGATATTTCGGACATCATGACTTGTCCGGCCTATTGGGGTACCGATGAAGTGGTGGCCGACGATTATATACGTTTGAATAACCCCACTGTCATGCCAGGTATCATGATTGCCGACGGCCTGCAAATGGCTCAGTCTCCTTATGGCAATGTGTGGAAAAGCACCAAATTTTACGGAGGTATACGTTATTGCAACCTGTTTCTTGACCATATCGACGGGGTGTATAACATGCAACAGAAAGAAAAAGATTTGTGGAAAGCCGAAATACAAGCGTTGAAAGCACAGTATTATTTCGAACTGATGCGCCGCTACGGCCCCATCATTCTGGTGCCCGAGAACATTGATGCCGCCGCATCTATCGAAGTGATGCAACAACCCCGCCGTCCCATCGATGAGGTGGTGAAAGCTATTGTCGACCTATGCGATTTGGCCATTCCCAAACTTCCTTATTACAGGGAACAAGAACAAAACCACTACGCCTACTTCTCCAAAGAGGGAGCTGCGGCTCTGAAAGCCATGGCTTTGCTCTATGCCGCCTCACCGTTGTTTAACGGGAATAAAATGATGGCAGATATGAAGAATAAGCAGGGCGAACGACTATTCCCCGAATATGACCGAAATAAATGGAAAACCGCTGCCGAAGCTGCCGATGAAGCGTTGAAAATAGCTGAAGAAGGAGGTAAGGAACTCGTACAGGGCAGTACTGTATGGCCTACTTCTATGCTGAATACCATCCGGAATATTCAACAGTCGTGCCTCGACTATGACTATGCCAATAAGGAAGCGCTGCTCTGTGTGCGTCACCAGAGATTCACACCGCCTGTATTCTATCATTTCCGCGTTCCTGAAGAAGATCAGGACTATTACGATCAGTTTCGGATAGGTGGTTTTGGCGCCTCCATGAAGATGGTGGAAATGTTCTATACCGAACACGGTCTTCCTCTCTCGGAAGACAAGCAATGGGTTGCCTCCCGCTACGAAAAGAGCAGGGAAAATGATGAACGCTACCGGAATGTCGTCCCGTTGAACGAAGAGGTTCTGAGCCTGCATCTGCGTCGCGAACCCCGATTTTATGCAGATATCGCGGCCCATGGCACCTACTGGTATAAGAAAACTGTAGGTGGCGGTAACGAACCCCTCTACTGCAATTGTCTGCAAGGACAACGGATGGGAACTTCCTCCAAAAATTACGATATCCAGACTCCGCAGAACCTTACCGGTTACTATATCAAGAAGTTCGACAATGCGGATGTGGCGTTCAAAGACTACTACTCCAATAGTACTTCCGAGTCGGGCGATATTCTGCTTCGTTTGCCGGACTTGTTGTTGGCCTCAGCCGAAGCTTGGAACGAATATTTGGATAAACCGGACGACCGGGTGTATGCTCCATTGGACCGGGTACGTGTCCGCGCCGGCATCGACAAAGTGCGTGACGCTTGGAATAATTATGCGCGAAATCCCCAGAAAGTAACGACGCAAGCCGGTATGCGTGAAATCATCCGTCAGGAATGGAACATCGAGTTTGCGTTTGAGGGACGCCGTTTCTATAATCTGCGTCGCTGGATGACAGCCCACGAAGAGCTGAACACTCCTCTGTACGGCTGGAATATCTTGGGTGACACGGAGGAACGTTTCTTCAACAATTATACCAAGCCGATTGTGGTATGGAAGAAACGCAGCTTTACCGCTCCGCGCGATTATCTCTTCCCCATCGGAAGTGAAGAAGTAATGATTTCGGGATGTGTGCAGAATCCCGATTGGTAATTAGTATAGATTAAAAAATATAGAACCTATGAAGAAATTGATTTATCTGATTATGGCCGTTTGGGCATTCACCTCCTGTAATGATAGCGATGAGGCCTTTACGGTAGAAATATCGGCCGAAGGATTTCATTTCACTCCGATTATGGGTGGGGCCTTGTTACAATACACATTGCCGGACGACCCGGAAATCATAGCCATCAATGTACGCTATCAGGACGTATACGGAAATCCTATTCTGAAAACAGGAAGTAACTCAACCGACAAGCTGACTTTGACGGGATTCAATGAGTCGGTTAACAATATTCCCGCCCAAATTACTTTCTTGAGGCAAGATTATACAGAGTCTCAGCCTATTGACATACAGTTCGGCACGCTGGATTCCTCGCCTATTTGTTTTATCAATAATGCGGAAGTCCAATCCGGATGGAACGGTTGCACATTGAGTTTCGACAATCCGGAAGGCACAACAGGCATGGCCCACGTGTTCTATTTGGGGAGTAATCCTATCGACCAACAACCGGACACTATCCTGATTGAATCGTTCCCGCTGAGTGCCGGAGCAGATGTCAAACATTATACTCCGAAACAGAAAAGCGCCTTCCACACCATTATCGTACGGGTGGAGGACTATCGGGGATATATGGTGAAAGAAAGGGTATGGGAGAACATACAGGCTTTCAACACCGAACGTCTTGACCCCGCCTTGTTCGACATTTTCTATGCGAACTCCTGGGAAGTGCCGGAAGAGAAACTCGGACTCCAGTACCTGAAAGACGGCGATGTAAACGGTGCTACCTGGTTCGAGGAAAGAAACAGGCATTTCTATTACACTTTTATCTCGAAAGAGAACGGTGTGGGAGAAAACTCGGAACCGATGTATATCGATTTGAAGAAACTGCGTCCCATTTCGGAACTGCGTTTCTACGCCATGCGACACCTTGGTAGCAACTGCCCTCAAACTGCACCGGACAATACCCCTTACATCGGACCGCAGTACTTCAGTCGCTTCTTTGCCAACAAACTACCCTCCTCCGTCACCATTTATGGTTGCAGGGAGAATACGGATAGCCACAATTGGGATGCCCTGCAATGGGAGGAGCTGGCTTCTTTCGAAGATGATCCGGATGCTGACTACAGAGACCGCTGGACCTATCATGCGGCAACATGTAGCGGTACGTCCGGGAAACATAGTTGCACCTCTCTGCAAAAATTACAGGCTGTCGACCCGATTTATCGGGCCCTCTCCGTCGATATCACCAAACAAAGGGAAGGGTTCCGCTACCTGAAAATCAAATTCAACAGTGCGTTCAATCTGGAAAGCATCTACGAACGGGACGAAACGACGAACAAGATAAAGAAATATCTGACTTTACACGAATTGGAAGTATACGCTGATAAAGACTAAAGGAGGAACATGAACATGAAAAAATATATAGGATTATTATTCGCCATGTTGGTGATGGTATCTTGCGAATCGTTAGAAGATACCTATGAGGATTTTGCCGGTAACGGACCTGTCCGGTACTTGGGAAAATGTACGGACCTCACCATTCAACCGGGATGGAACCGTCTGCAAGTAAGATGGACGAACAGTCCGGACCCAGTCATCAGGCACATCAGGATAACCTGGTCGAAAGACGCTATGGTGAAAGAGGAATTAGTGGACCGGGAAACATCCGAGTACGACATCACGGACTTGGAAGACGGTAGCTATGAAGTGACGATATGTGCTGTCGATAAAAATGGGAACACTTCTCTGGAAAGCACCGACTACGGGCGTCCTTACACCGAAAACCACGAAATGGTGCAGGCTTTCACGCGTGTCATTTCCAGACACTTTTTCTTTCAAGATCGTCTGATACTCTTCTTTCTTGGCTGGGAAGACAATGTGAACGAGGCATACCTGACCTATACCAAAAAGGACGGAACCACCGGGCGGCTGGATTTGACCAAGAAGATTGTCAACAGCCTCTACTATATGGTACCGGAAGAGATAGACCTCTCTAAACCTGTGGAGTTTTACCGGAAAGGCTATATCAGCGGCTGCACCGATGAGATTGTATTCCAACCCATCGAATTGGAACACAACAAAATCTACAATGCCGACTTCAGACAAGACATGCTGCGGCAATATGGATACGAGTCTATTCCGGAAGAATGGGCCAACACGGTAGAGACACTGGAATTGGACCGCTCGTTCAGCAATTTCGCCGATTTGCTGAACTTCCCCAACCTGAAAACATTGGTTCTGGGTAAGCACCGTTACATTCTTGAAGAGATGGTGGACGACATCGAACGCAGCCAGAGCAAAGTGTATGACGTAAAAATGAGTAATTTCGTGCTCAAGACGCTGAAAGAGTTGAATGGGTTGACCATAGAGCGTTACAATCAGCACTATAAAGACTTGATGGCTTCACTCATTACCGAAATGGGAGAACCGGAACTGCCGGAATACGATTACCTCAACCTAAGCGGTCAGAAGTTTACATCTAACCCCGCAGATGAAGGCGGTGCCAATTCGCATTTGGAATACCTTACCGATAATGACCCATACAGCTGTTGGGAACCGTATGCCATGAAGGAGTCGACCACTTACGACCTCGATTTGGACTTGGGTTCTGAAAAAACACTCCGTGGGCTAAAATTGGTACAAACCTATTTCAGCAGTCTGAACGCAGAGAAGCGCGCCAAAGCTCCCAATACCGTCAAGATTTATGTCTCTACGGATGGGAATAGCTGGCAATACGCCACTTGGTTGGAAGAGTTGGAGATAGGAAACAGTACGGGTGAGACCAACATTATCCCGTTTGCCGGTGAGAAACAGGCACGCTATGTACGGGTAAGGGTCACTACGCCGCTTTATGTGCAGGCTTATGAGGTGACATTGGCCGAAATAGGACTCTATTAATCGTCGAAGGTATATCGTAAAAACTGTATTATCCTGAAAAAGTTTACTTTAAACTTAAATAGGGACATTCAGTAAATAGTATAAAATTAGCCAACTAATTCATAATTAAATTATTGCGAATTAGTTGGCTTTTTTGTATCTTTAGGTATTCCCCCGAAAACAAGGTTTGACGGCCCAAACGGGGGAAATATCCAAACTAAGATATGGCTAAGATACAAAATATTTCAGAAATTCACCCTACTTTGGGTTTTACAGAATTTGATATTCTGGAAAACTACCGCAAGAGTTTTCATGAGAGTGAGCCTGGCAGGCTTCATTCGTTGTTTCCGTTTGAATGTATGGCAAAAGCCGCAGGCCTGTCGGAGCGGCGCCTGGGCCGCAGGAACATATTCAGTCCTTGTGCAAAGATCGCCCTTATGGTGCTGAAGGCATACACCGGCTTCTCCGACAGGCAGCTGGTGGAACATCTGAACGGTAACATACATTACCAGATTTTCTGTGGAATCATGATCCCCCCGTCCCTTCCCATAACCAACTTCAAGATAGTCAGTGCTATCCGTAATGAGATAGCCTCCCGCCTTGACATTGATTCCTTCCAGGAGATCCTGGCTTCACACTGGAAACCTTATCTTGCAAACCTTCACGTCTGCATGACCGATGCCACATGTTATGAGAGCCACATTCGTTTTCCTACGGACATGAAACTCCTTTGGGAAAGCATCGAATGGCTCAACAGCCATATATGCCGGCATTGCATGGATCTGGGCATAAGACGTCCGCGCAACAAATACAGGAATGTGGCGGAATCCTATCTGTCCTGCTGCAAGAAAAGAAAGAGGAGAACTTCAAGGACAAGAATGCTTAAGCGCCGTATGACCAAGCTTCTTGAAAAGCTCCTCATACAGAGGGATGAGATTCATCGAGAGTACGGAACC
>ENA-ORRT01000193-ORRT01000193.1-human-gut-metagenome-genome-assembly--contig:-NODE-193-length-66701-cov-5.39158_pt1 | contig 66701 bp, 59 predicted proteins | sample MGYA00242181_ERZ509146 | MGnify/ENA primary metagenome ERZ509146 (study PRJEB26280, sample SAMEA2338624) | human gut metagenome | biome: human gut; feature: human-associated habitat; material: faeces...
CAAGGGCTTCTTCCAGGGTCTTCCTTCTCCTGCAGCCGCTGCTTTAGTCGCAGGTTTTGTGTGGCTTGCGGTTGACCAGAGAATGCCAGTTAACAGCGACTGGCTGCCGTGGCTCGCAATGGTTATTACGGTTTATGCCGGTCTTACCATGGTCTGCAACGCACCGTTCTACTCCGGCAAGAGCTTCCATTACGGTAAGAGCGTTCCTTTCTGGGTGCTGATCGCAGCGGTGATTCTGTTGTTTGTACTTTCAACGGATCCGGCTCTGATGGTCTTTATCCTATTCTGCTTGTACGCACTTTCCGGTTTTGCTTATCAGTTCTACCTCTGGTACACAGGTCAGCCGAATCCGGTTATTCCGCATCGTTCTGAAGTGGAATTAGACGAACCTGCAGATCAAGTTAAATAACGAGATCATTAAGATATTCGTCTAAGGCCCGGGGGTTTTCCTCGGGCTTTTTCTTGGGTCTTTTCTGTATGCTGATCTGATTAAGTAAACATAAAAGTTGACTAAGTAATAAAAAATGTTTACTATCTAATCGTTACTGGAGTTTTGGATGAAATATGGCCAGTTCATCAAAGCTCTTAAGGACAAGGGCGTGAAGGTAGAGGATCGAACAAGACATCTGAAGCTTTCTTACGGCGGCAAGCAAACAGGTTGCAAAAGGTATCCGACGGAAGAGTATCCTCCGATGCTTCTAGCTAAAATTTTGAAGCAGCTCGGCCTTTGAACTTAAGTAGCAGGCGGGGGGATTCCCGCCTTTCACAATATCGGAGGTTCATGTGAGATTTTCTTACCCGTGTGAAGTATCGAGAGATTCTGAGACCGGTCAGGTTATCGTGGAATGTAAAAATCCTTCAGCTTTTGCTTTCGGAGACAGTTTAGAAGAGGCTGTGAAAGAGATGCACTCTCTTCTGCTCGATTGCGTTTCCGACTACTTTGATGAAGGGAAAATTTTTCCAAACATCACAAAACCGGCAAAAAAGAATGAAGTATCTGTCGAGTTAACTCCAAGCGAAACCGTCAAAGTTTTGTTTCTTAATTCCATGGTCGAAACCAAGACAAAGCCTATCCAAATCGCCAGACGCTTAGGAATAGCCAAGCAAGAAGTTACTCGTATCTTGAATCCGAGACAGAAAACTAAGATTGATACTTTAGAAAAAGCAATCGAAGCTACCGGGAAAAAATTAATTTATTCAATTGTCTGACAGACATCGAGAACGAATTCGAATTGAATTCCCGTTTGCAGATGGTTAACATCCGGACGGGAATTTTTTTAGTTTTCTGTATTTTCCTGCTCCACCAAATATTTGTATTAGTGAATTAAGCCTTGTTGCCTTCCTCCCATCTAAATTGAAAATAGATTTCAATCGAAAATGATGTAATTTGTCAGTGGCGTTCCGATTGCTTATCAGTTCTACCTTTGTTAGATAGGTCAGGCGAGCCCGATTATCACGTATCGTTCTGAAGCGGTATTAGACAAGCCTCCAGTAATCTAATAACCGTGCCTAAAACCCCAGCCCGACTCGGTTTTTTAGTAAGATAAAAGTTATATTTTGATATAATTTGATAAAAGGAGTATCAAATATGACCACTTTAACACTTCGAAAAGTTGGCGGATCTACCATGCTTGCCCTTTCTCCTGCGCTTCTTCAAATTTTGGGAAGGAGAGCGGGAGAACAAGTTGTTATAAAAGTAGAGAGCGGGCGACTAATCATTGAACCTAAGGTTGCTCGAAGAAGGGTTTCTAAATACAACCTTTCTGATCTCTTGAAAGAACAAGAAAAAATACAGGCTGAATTAGACAAAGATCGTGACTGGGTTACAAAAAAACGTCCCGTTGGAGAAGAAATTTTATGAAAAAGTGCTTTGATCGAGGAGACGTTGTTTACCTTGACTTTGATCCATCTTTGGGACATGAACAAAAAGGGCGAAGGCCGGCACTGATTCTCACAAAAAAGATTTTCAATGAACAGTTGCGGGTGGCTTGTGTTGCCCCAATCACTGGGGGAGGCTCTTTGGCTAGAGACTGCGGCTTCGCTGTTACTTTGCAGGGGACAGGTTTAGAAACAATTGGTATTGTGCGTTGCGATCAAATTCAAACTCTTGACTTATCCGTAAGAAATTGTCAACTGGTAGAGAAGGCTCCCGATTATTTGATTGATGAAGTTCTCGACAGAGTAATCAGTCTCTTTGATTAATAATTAAAAAATGTCCCCATAATTTATTTCTGACAGTATGGGCTTTCAGCCCACAAGCAAACTAAAATTAAAAGGGGATTTCGCTCGATAAATGTGTAATTCGTCGGTCACTTTCGAGAATGCAAGCAGGAGGCTCCGACAAGGAGAGTGCATTTACCAGAAAGTATCGCTGTAACAAGGTAGGGCTGAGACATTTACTTCGTTTTTCAGTGAGGCTCAGATCTCAACAATTTTTTTGACCAGAAAAAACAATGATAACTGCAAGAGACAAGCTTTTTATTTTCGATACAACCCTTCGTGACGGAGAACAAAGTCCCGGCGCAAGCATGAGCCCGCAGGACAAACTCCGCATTGCCAAACAGCTTGAGTTCCTTGGTGTTGATGTGATTGAAGCTGGTTTTGCTGCTGCTTCTCCCGGAGACTTTGAATCCATCTGTGCAATCTCCAAGGTGATTCGCAACTCTACGGTTTGTTCGCTTGCCCGAGCAAATCCTTCCGATGTGAGAAAAGCCGGCGAGGCTATTGCCGCAGCTCCGAGACGCCGCATTCATACGTTCATTGCAACTTCTCCGCTTCACATGGAGAAGAAGCTCAACATGACGCCGGAGCAAGTAATCTCTCGGGCTGTTGAGGCCATTCGCATCGCAAAGGAATACACCGACGATATCGAGTTCTCCTGCGAAGACGCTTCCCGCTCTCAGCCGGAATTCTTGTACCGCATCATTGAAGCGGCGATCCGCGAAGGCGCTACCACGATCAACATTCCGGATACCGTCGGATATGCTGTTCCATCTGAATTCGGTGCTTTTGTTCGCGACCTGCGCGAGCATGTTTACAACGCAGACCAAGCCGTTTGGTCTGTTCACTGCCACAACGATCTCGGACTTGCCGTCGCCAATTCTTTGTCCGGCGTAATCCACGGCGGTGCTCGTCAGATTGAGTGCTCTATCAACGGTCTTGGCGAAAGAGCCGGTAACTGCGCTCTCGAAGAAGTTGTCATGGCGGTTAAAACCCGTAATGACTTCTTTAAGCTCGGCGTTGATATCAACACCCGTCAGCTTGTTCCGACGTCTAAGCTTGTGTCTTCCGTGACCGGCTTTCCCATCCAGCCGAACAAAGCCGTGGTCGGTTCCAATGCCTTCTCGCATGCGTCCGGAATTCATCAGGACGGCGTGATCAAACACCGCGAAACCTACGAAATCATGACGGCAGAAGAAGTAGGCTGGACAAGCAATCGTATGGTTCTCGGCAAGCTCTCCGGCAGAAGTGCCTTTCGTCAGCGTGTACGTGAACTGGGCATTCCGACGAAGAGCGAAGCCGAAATCGATGATGCATTTGCCCGATTCAAAGATTTGGCAGACAGAAAAGTTCAGATTTTTGACGAAGACATTCAGTCGCTTTTCGATGCGAAGAACATCCAGCCGCAGGAAATCTCTTTCGTTTCCCTGAAACAGGAAAGCCAAACCGGTAAGACACCGGTTGCCGAAGTAACCTACATGGATCACGGAGAGCAAAGAGTTGGTCGTGCCGAAGGCAACGGCCCGGTCGACGCAACGTTCCAAGCCATTGAGAGCTGCGCCAAGAGCGGAGCAGAACTTCTGCTCTTCTCGATTAACGCGCTGACTAAGGGCGCCGAAGCCCAAGGCGAGGTGACGGTTCGCTTGTCCGTCGGCGGCCGCGTCGTTAACGGCAACGGATCCGACCCCGATGTACTGGCGGCTTCCGCTAAGGCTTATTTAGATGCTCTGAATAAGCTTGCCAAAGCGGATGATCGCAAGAATCCTCAGTTCGATCATGAACCGACTCCTTAAGTTCTGAGTTACGGGTAGATTGACAGACGGGCGCTTCGGCGCCCGTCGCCGTAAGGAGAAAAAGATGGCTTCAGACGCAGAAATGGCAGCCTATATTGCGGATATGCTCAGTCCGTTAGGAGAGGTTCGGATCAAGCGAATGTTCGGAGAATACTGTTTCTACGTGAACGAGAAATCGGTCGGCTTTCTGTGTGACAACGAAGTTCTCGTCAAAACTAATGCAGAAATGAGAGCTCTGCATCCTGAGATGCCGCAAAAGCTGCTATTTGACGGAGCGGTCAATCCGATGTGGCTGATTGACAACCCGGACGATAGAGAAGCTGTCGAACGATACTTCGGCATTGCTGCGAAGATGCTTCCGGCGCCCAAACCAAAGAAACCGAGAGCGTTGAAGAAGCCGTTAAAAACAAGAAAGTATCGGGACGGAGAAGGCTCGCCTCTGAATGATCCCGCCGTCATGGGCGAGGGCACGAGAGAAAACAGTGACTAAAAGTTAAGGATCTGATGGAAAACGAGGAGAAGAATTGATTTTTTAGATATAATCTCGACTCGTTTTAAACACGCTCCGGCGTATTTTCCGTCGGAGTCGCTAGTAACGCCGAAAGGCAAAGGAAAATAAAATGGCACAGACTACTGCTCAAAAAGCTGAAATCATCGAGAAGTTCGCTCAGTCCAAGGGTGACACCGGATCTCCTCAGGTTCAGGTTGCTCTTCTGACAGCTCGTATCAACGAACTCACAGAGCACTTCAAAGTTAACCCGAAAGACCACCACAGCCGTCGCGGTCTTTTGAAGATGGTTTCCCGCCGTCGTAAGCTCCTTGACTACCTCAAGGGTCGTGACCTCGCAGCTTACAAGGCTTTGATCGAAGCCCTCAACCTGCGTAAGTAATCTTACCGGCATACCGATGAGCAGCGGTCCGCGGTTTTGTTACCGTTGACCGCTGTGTTTGTTTTTACAGATAAGATTTTTTTAAAAACCGGAACGTACGCGCGTTGCTGTATGTACGTAAGGCGGTCAGGACCGCCGAGTCGTAGATACCGCAATGTGCAGTTCCAAACATAAGGAAAAGAACGACATGACGATGTTCAATAAAATAGTCAAGTCCTTTAAGTACGGCGACCACAACGTCCGTCTTGAAACCGGCGAAATCGCTCGCCAGGCCTCCGGCGCCGTGATCTGCGACATGGACGACACCGTTGTATTAGCCACCGTTGTTGCAAAGAAAGAAATTAAACCGGGTCAGGATTTCTTCCCTCTGACCGTTGATTACATTGAAAAGACTTACGCTGCCGGCCGGATTCCGGGAGGCTTCTTCAAGCGCGAAGGCCGTCCGAGCGAAAAAGAAACGCTCACTTCCCGCCTGATCGACCGTCCGATCCGTCCGCTGTTCCCGGAAGGCTTCTTCAATGAAGTTCAGATCATTATTCACGTCCTTTCCGTGAACCCCGAAGTTGATCCCGACATTCCTTCCATGATCGCAGCATCTGCAGCTCTGGCTGTTTCCGGCGTACCCTTCAACGGCCCGATTGCAGCCGCCCGCGTCGGCTACATTAACAACGAATACGTTCTCTGCCCGAACCTTTCTCAGATGAAAGATTCCAAGCTCGACCTCGTCGTTGCCGGCACGGAACGCGCCGTCCTGATGGTTGAGTCCGAAGCTGATCAGCTCTCTGAAGAAGTCATGCTCGGCGCCGTAATGTTCGGCCACGAAAAAATGCAGGTTGTTATCGAAGCCATCGACGAACTCGTTGAAGAAGGCGGCAAACCGCTGTGGGACTGGGCTCCTGCAGAACGCAACCAGCAGCTCGTTGCACTCATTAATCAGGTTGTCGGCAACCGTATTCATGAAGCTTACGAACACCGCAGCAAGCAGGACCGCAACGAATGCCTGCGCGCGATCTATGATGACGTTAACGAGAAAGTTAACGCAGCCGTTGAAGTCGGCGAACTTGCCGATATCGGTGAGAACGAAGTCGCCAACATTCTCTTTGAAATGGAAGCTGCTCACGTTCGCGGCAAGATTCTTTCCGGCGAACCGCGTATCGACGGCCGCGACACCCGTACCGTTCGTCCGATCGAAATTCGCACCGGCGTTCTTCCGCGTGCTCACGGCTCTGCGCTCTTCACCCGCGGTGAAACCCAGGCTCTGGTTGTCACAACTCTGGGCACCAAACAGGACGAACAGATCGTTGACGGTCTGACCGGAGAGCAGCGTGAACGCTTCATGCTTCACTACAACATGCCTCCGTTTGCTACCGGCGAAACCGGCCGCGTCGGCTCTCCGAAGAGACGCGAAATCGGTCACGGCCGTCTGGCTAAACGCGCCCTGACTGCCGTTCTGCCGAACGAAGAAGATTTCCAGTACACCATGCGTGTGGTTTCCGAAATCTGCGAATCCAACGGTTCTTCTTCCATGGCCAGCGTCTGCGGCGGCTGCCTGCCTGTCTCTGCTTGATGCCGGCGTGCCTCTGAAAGACTTCGTGGCCGGTGTGGCCATGGGCCTGATCAAGGAAGGCAATAAGTTTGCCGTTTTGACCGATATTCTCGGTGACGAAGACCACCTCGGCGATATGGACTTCAAGGTTGCCGGTACCGATCACGGCGTGACCGCTCTGCAGATGGACATCAAGATTGAAGGCATCAGCAAGGAAATCATGCAGGTCGCTCTGGCTCAGGCTAAGGAAGGCCGTATGCACATTCTCGGCAAGATGCACGAAGCCGTTGAAGGTCCGAAGACAGAACTTTCTCCATACGCTCCGCGTCTGGTTTCCTTCAAGATCAATCCGGATAAGATCCGTGACGTGATCGGCAAGGGCGGCGCTGTGATTCGTGCTCTGACGGAAGAAACCGGCACTCAGATCAACATCGAAGACGACGGTACCGTTACCATCGCTTCCGTTGACGAAGCCGCTGGTGCAGAAGCCCGCCGTCGTGTTGAAGAGCTTGCCGCTACCGTTGAAGTCGGTAAGGTTTACGAAGGCAAGGTTCAGAGACTGCTCGACTTCGGCGCTATCGTTCAGGTTCTGCCGGGCCGCGACGGTCTGCTGCACATCAGCCAGATCGCGCATGAACGCGTCAACCAGGTCAGCGACTACCTCAAGGAAGGCCAAATCGTTCTCGTGAAGGTTCTTGAGATCGATGACAAGGATCGTATCCGTCTTTCCATGAAGGCTTTGATTGAAAAGCCCGAACACAAGGAAAAGAAGGAAGAAGCTGCTCAGCAGGAAGGCAATCCTGACATCATCAAAGGCTAATTCCCTTTGATTCTGAAATAGCTAAATGACAAAACCGGCGGCCAAGACCGCCGGTTTTGTCTTTCAATTTGTTGCGAAATCCTGTAATGACTGCTTCAGGTCTCTTTGCCATAATTTTGCGATTCACTGATGCAATCTGAAGAAAAAGTAATGAAATTGAACGGAAACTCTCTCGATGAAGTACTGAAGAAGGAAACTTTATCCGATGAGGATATCGTGTTCCTGCTCGGACTGACGGATCCTGAAGACTGCACAAAACTTCAGCAGGCTGCCTATGAGACGACGACCGAGCTGATGGGCAATAAGGTTTATTACCGAGGCCTCATTGAAGTCTCTAATGTCTGCACGGTTGACTGCCGTTACTGCGGTATCCGCAAAGACAATCACGTTGTCAGCCGATACACGCTGACCAAAGAAGAAATTCTGAGCGCAGCGTTGTTTGCGGCAGAAAACGGCTACGGAAGCATCTGTCTTCAGGCCGGTGAACGAAACGATCCGAAGTTCGTTTCGTTCATCTCTGAGTGTTTGAGAGAGATTCATCGCAAAACCGTTTCGAAAAACCTTCCCAACGGTCTAGGAATTACTTTGAGTCTCGGCGACCAAACGAAAGATGTGTACGAGGAGTGGGCGCAGGCAAGCGGCAACCGAAAGAATCTTCGTTATCTGGCGCGCTTTGAAAGCTCCAATCATGAGCTCTTTGATTTTCTTCATAACGTTCCCCACAAGAAGTCGAAACAACTGGAGCACCGTCTGCAGTGCCTGCAGTGGCTTAAAGAATGCGGTTATCAAGTGGGTACCGGCGTGATGATCGGCATTCCCGGGCAGACTTTGAAAGACTTGTGTGCGGATATTCGTTTGTTCCAAAAACTTGAAGCCGACATGATCGGTATGGGTCCGTACCTCATGAGCGAGGGCGGGGATCTCAAGTCTTTGGGTCAAACCGAAAACAAGCAGCTTTTCCAGCTTTCTTTGAACATGATTGCGGTCACGCGTTTGGTGATGGGCAATATCAATATTGCCGCCGCGACGGCGATGCAGGTTTTGGATCCTCAGGGCAGAGAAACCGCGATTTCTTACGGCGCCAATGTCGTGATGCCGAATCTTACTCCGCTGCAGTATCGAGAGGGATATCAGCTGTATGACAAGAAACCGGGACTCAAAGACGACCCGGAAACCTTCGGTCTGAAGCTTGAAGAACGCATTCAATCCAAGGGCAGAGAAGTCGGCTGGAATCTTTCGGGATCGTCGAGAAAGTGGCTGAACCGCACCGGCAACTCGCAGGAAGGCTACGACGGCAACAAGAGTGCGAGCGAGCAGTCCATGCTGTGGATTAAATCAACTGAATCGTAAAACTACGAGTAAAATTCGATATTTAGTTTCTACAACGGAGTATTGGAGTTATCTGATGCGCAGAAGTTTGGTGATTGCCAATTGGAAGATGAACGGCTCGGTCGATTTCATTGACCAATGGACGAACGTCTTCACAACTTTTTCTCCCGTGAACACCGAATTAGCCGTGTGTCCGCCTTTTGTCTACATTCGCTATCTCCAGCAGAAGTTTTTGACAAGCGCACTGGATATCAATGTCGGCGCGCAGGACTGCTCCGTTCATGAATCTGGTGCTTTTACGGGGGAAGTGAGCGCAGGGATGCTGGCCGATGTTAAATGCCCCTGGGTCATTGTCGGACATTCGGAGAGAAGACAGTATCACGGAGAAACCAACGAAATCGTTGCGGCAAAAGCCAAGATTGCCATCGAGCACGGACTGCGTCCGATTGTCTGCGTCGGAGAGACGCTCGAAGAGCGTGAAAGCGGACGGACAAGCGACGTTGTGATCGGACAGCTCAATGCCGTTCTGGATGTTATCGGGCCGGAAGCTTTAGTTACCGGAGCGGTAGCTTACGAGCCTATTTGGGCCATCGGAACCGGCAAAACCGCCACGCCTCAGCAAGCTCAATTAGTTCACGCGGAACTGAGGGATAGTGTAGAATCTCGGGATTCTCAAGCTGCTTCCGCGCTCAGAATTATTTACGGCGGATCCGTCAAGCCGTCCAATGCGGCAGAGCTTTTTGCCTGCAATGACATTGACGGAGGCTTGGTCGGCGGAGCTTCTTTGAAAGCAGCGGATTTTTATGCCATTGCCCAGGCCGCCAGCGGAATAGGGCTGATTTAATAAACGGATACAATTTATTATGCATTTACTGATTACGGTTGCGGTTGTTCTGCAGGTGATTTCTGCAGTTGCAATCATTGTTTTAGTGCTGCTTCAGCACGGTAAAGGCGCCGACATGGGCGCAGCCTTCGGCGGCGGTGCTTCCGGCTCTCTTTTCGGAGCCACAGGAAGCGCCAACTTCCTTTCCCGTTCTACCGCAGTTGCTTCCACCATTTTCTTCTGCGCTACCTTAGCGCTGACATTCGGCGGTCAGGTTCGCAAGGCTCCTGCTGCAGGCGGTGTTCTGTCTACTGTTACGACTGAACAGAAGGCTCCGGCTCAGCCCGCATCCCCTGTTCCTGCGACTAATACTAGTGATTTCACTAATAAGCCTGCACAAAATCAAATTCCGAGGTAGAATGTCGTCTTTCGGTTCTAATGAAAACGGAAACGAAAGAAAAAGTTGAAAGAAGTGCCTTCGTGGTGAAATTGGTAGACACGCCATCTTGAGGGGGTGGTGACGAAAGTCGTATGAGTTCGAGTCTCATCGAAGGCACCAAAAAATTAAATTGCTAAGCCGTCGTGGTGAAATTGGTAGACACGCCATCTTGAGGGGGTGGTGACGAAAGTCGTGTGAGTTCGAGTCTCACCGACGGCACCAAGATTCAAAAGCCTGATAAACGTTGAGTTGTCAGGCTTTTTCCTTATCGGTTTCTTCTTGCCGATTTCCGGTCCGGTTGTGAAAAGCGCTCGGTCGGACGAGTGGTCAATTAGGCGATTCTCAGAGCGGTCTTCTCGCTTATTTCAAATCTGCAAGGATCTAAGTCATGGAAAAAGAACTGATGAAAACGCTGTCGGAGCATGGCCGACTCGGAATTGCGCAACAGTTTGATTATTCGAAATTTTTGCTCTATTCACTCATCACACAATCAACTGCGATTGAAGGTTCGACCGTCACGGAAGTTGAGAATCAACTTTTGTTTGATGAAGGCATTCCGCCGGAGAAACACAATCTATCCGAAGTGATGATGAATCTGGACTTGCTTAATGCTTATCAAATGAGCATTCAACTTGCTAACCAGCACAGAGATTATTCTTTTGAGATGCTGAGAGCATTAAGCACCGCGGTCTTAAAGAACACCGGAAGCCGCTATAACACCGCATTGGGAACTTTTGATTCTTCAAAAGGCGACTTTAGGAAGGTCAATGTCAGCGCCGGTTCTTCAGGCAAGTCATATATCATTTACACAAAAGTCGAAGACCGGCTGAAGAAGTGGTGTTCTGAGGTCAACGAGAAACGTAATGGACTGTTGAAATCCGGAGACATTTACGGCAAGTACCTTTTTACCTTTGAGTCTCACCTTGACTTACTAACAATTCATCCGTGGGTTGACGGCAACGGCCGGACTGCAAGACTTGTGATGAATCAGCTACAGATTGAGTTAGGTCTGATCCCGGCAAAGATTCTCAAAGAAGACAAAGCTGAATACATTGACGCACCTATCAAAGCGAGGGAAGGTCACGATCCGAGGGTGTTTTCGTCATTCATGATGGCTTCGCACATTAGAAATCTGCAAGCCGAGATTAGAGAGTTCAAAAAACCCCAAGAAGTTTCTGATGAGATAATCATCTCTTGATCTAGACGGATTCGTGACGCTTAAAATTGAAGAAGTTTGATTTGGGTCGATGAGATTTCGCGGCAATTTTCATGTTTTCTGCATTGTCAGTACCTTTTTCACCGTCGGAGGAGAAGTGAAAGTTAAAGCTAAAGTTTCGGACGTTCTTCATTTGGAAGATAGAAATGCATCAACGGAAGACAGTCGAACGATCCTTTCTGAAAAAGAATTCAAAGAGTTTTTGCGTCAGTTGAAGGAAGGCGAAAAAGATCCCGAGATTCTTTCGGCAAGACAGAAGCTAATGCACCTTAAGCCGGTTTGGCAAGATTGATCGACCTTGGACTTAGATTGTCACGCACCCCGGCCTGAGGCATGATCGCATCAGGAGACCGATTGATGGATCAAGAACGAATCAGGGCTGGTTTGAAGTCAGCAGATTGAGGCATTTCTATTAAGACCTCTTAGTTTTTGGCCTGAGAAGGTTGTGGTAACTCTTCTTGTTTTTCCTTTGCTATGGTTGCCACAGATAAAAGCCAATCAGCTGCCATGGCTAATGCTTCCTCATATGTCCCTCCCTGCGTGACGGGCTCCTCATGGTAAAAATCACGAAAAGAAACAAGAAAGAAGTCGCCGTCTTTTAAAATCTTCGCCGGATAGGAAAGCATGCTTTACACCTTGTCAGGTAATCAACAGAAGTTGTTTCTGGTAGCAAAATGTTTTAGAGAAGATTTCGAAAACTCCGCCAGGATTTTCGATTATATGTTTGTGTCAAAATCGCCGTCTCGTTCAAGAATTCTCTCTTCTGTTCGCACCGCTTGGTATGGTTAAGAAGATTAAGGTTCGAGCTTTTTATCAAGGAAGTTCTTCAGATGTTTGGTTCTCCAAAGATTATGAGCATTCTGAATGTCTAGAAGAAGCTGAGCGTCAATATCCAAGACTTCTTCGATCCTGCGTGCCATTTCTTCTGAAATGTTGAGCTCTCCGTTCAAAAGTTTTGCGACAGACTAATCTTGGAGTTTCATGGCAGATGAAAGCTCCAGGGCAGTGATTCCTTTAGTTTCGATCACATCTGTGATCAACATTCCGGCGTGCGGCGGATTGAACATTGTCATTGTCGAAATTTCCTTTGGCTAGGTGTTAGGCATTGTCTTCTTTGATGTTGACGACCTCGCAATTCGGTTTGTCAATGGCCTTTCAAAGCATCTCGGTTCCTTCTGGTTTTTGAATGCCCCAAGCTTCATACTCAGACTCCAGAAAAGGCAAGATTTGTTTATGCTCGGTCAGCAACATATTCAGGTCATACTTTGGAAGTTTTCTAAGCTTCCTTTTCTGATTAATGACAAGTTTTCCGTCCCCGAAGTTGTAGTTAAGTGAATCGCCGGGTTTTGCATTCAGTTGCCCAAGGAGCGCCTGAGGCAAAATCAGGACTACAGCATCGCCGATTTGCCGTAATTCCAAAGTTGACATCTTTTCTTCCGCGTCTGAGACAAAGGAAAGTTAGGCGCGGTCAGAGCCACTTAAATATTTTGAACTTATCTTGAGGAAATTGAGATTCCCAACAAACGCGATGGCTTCTGGCGTCGAAGGAGCTTAAAAAAAATCCTGAGCCATGCAAAAACAAGAGGCTCGACGAGTAGAAGGCAAGAGCAAAACGTTGCGGCAAGCTCTTCTAACATTGTTGCGTGAAATGAGCTTGCTCCGAATGGTGTGATTTCTATTCTCTCATTACTTAAATTCGCTATCTTACGAACCAAGACAAAGCGTTCTTCGAGAGGGTTTAAGTAATAAGATGAATGACGCACTGATTTTTGAAAGTTTGTTTTTAATATTCCTCTTTGCGAATATCCCACTGGGTTTTTACCTTTACTTGAGAGAGGCTAAATCCATAAGAGAGCACCGGAATAAAGTTCCGCATGTGTTTTCCGGTCTTGTTTCTCTTGACGCCCACAAGGCCGCTTCTGATGCTCGGCTGTATGCAGATAAGGTTAACGAGATTCGACATCTCTCAAATTTAGTTTTAGTGCTTCTGCTGACGTTCGGCGGCGGAGTCACTTGGTTTTCTACGTTGCTGACAAATCAGCTTGGGAGTGGTCTTTTCACACAGATTCTTTTTGCATTGGTTGTTGCTTTAGCGTTCTTGGTAATTAACGCCCTGTTTCTTGCCATTGCAAAGAATCCTGAAAAGAACAGTTCATATTTGATCCTTAGAAACTTCGGCTCAACCCGCAGCAAAGTAAGTAATGTTGTCTTCTTTGTGCTAATCGTTTCCGTTGTCCTCACATGCTGGTCTATAGGAGTTTCTTCTTGGTGGATTCTTGCATGGGCCGTTTCTGCCGCTCTTGTGATTGGTGCTTCGATGGTCAGCAGAACGGTCGCTTACCCGGTACACCCATTGGCTGACGGAGAATTAAAAAGCAGGCTGGATAAGTTCTTAGAAAAGATTGGTTTTGAATCACAAGGCGTCTTTGCTGCGGATTCTGATCGCCTCGGTTCAGGCAGTGGTGTATTTATCTCCGGCTTCGGAACCAATAAGAAAGTTATTGTGACCGAAAGCCTTATTGAACGTCTTAATCCTTCTGAGATTGAGGCCATGATTGCCAATGAAATCGGTCAATACAAATTCCAAACCGGCTTCAAAGCTTACCTTCCATACTTAATCCTCTCATTTATCTTCTTTGGTTTATTGGCTTACTTTTCCACAAAGCCTTGGTTCTTCCAAGGACTTGGGATTTCCTCCGGTTTTGATGTAAACCACGGCGTTGTCCTGGTTCTTTTCTCGCTGGCGGCTTACGTCTTCCTCTTTCCGCTGATTCCTTTAAGAAATGCTTTATTGTGGAAAGCTGAAGAAAACCCAGAGCGTTCTTCTGTGAAACTTGTGGACTGGAATGCAATGATCAGTGGAACAGCTAAGTTCGCTTCTGACAAAGCAGGATCTGTAACGCTCGATCCGTTGTATCTCGTCTTTAACAGCACGCGGACAGACTCCATGCACCGAATTATGGATATTCAGCATTTGGCGCCGAGGCACACTCGTCAAAGAGATTCTTGGCTGCCGAATGCATAGTTGAGAAATTTTAGATAGAAGAAGAGGCTGCTTGTTTAGTGACATTGCAGCCTCTCTCATTTCTTTACTCTCCAGAAGGTTCCTTCACCGTTGATATTCTTGGTTGAGGTGTTTGGCTGATTGGAGACTTCTTCTTTAAATAAGCTTTCAGGACATCGGCAACGAGAAGCCCCGAATTTGAAATTTGGATGCCGCCGGCCAGAGCTTTATGGTCGTCTCCTCCTGAAGCAAGGAAAGCACCGACCGCTGCAACATAAACCTTGTTGTACTCCAACGGCTTCCACTTGCCGTTCTTGTCCTGCACTTCAACGGACCTGACTCTATGGCCAACCGGAGCAGTCGGGCTATACGTGTACCTTAATCCCGACGCTTGAATCATTCTCGGTCCGATTCCGTCAACGTCCGAGACGCCGTGTTCAACGGCTTCGAAAAGCTGTTTGCCTGTGTATTTTCTGAGTAAGACCTTATCTTTGAACGGGAGCAGATTATCGATGTCGCCTTGCGTGATCTTTCCGACAGGAAGGGCGGCGCGGAAGTTTCCTCCGTTAATCAACGCAACGACTGCCCCTTTGGGGCGCGCGTAATCCAGCATTGCGTCTGTGGTGACCATCGCGGATAAACAATCACCTTCGCGGCAAGGATCCAGACCGTCTCTCATTTTGACAAGGTTGGTTCCGACGACTGTTGAATTTCTCTTGATGACAGGTTCTGCTGCATGATTGATGATCTTCGTGATTTCAGATGAGCCGCCGGCTTTGCCTAAACGTACAGGTTCACCGTTCCAACTTGTCGGTATGCCTTCCTTGTTAAAGCTCACTTCCAGATGACCCAAGAATTTTGCTTCGCCGGAAGTTGTCACGATGAGAGCCGGTTTGCCACTCGGAGATTTCTCAACGATCGGATAAGGGCCTAGAGGAGAACCGGGGCCGATGTAATCATGCGTGTGGCCGCCGACAATCAGATCTACTCCGCTGACGTTTCTTGCTAACTCCTCATCGAAAGGTAATCCGAGATGAGACAGAACAATGATGATATTTACTTTCCGAGCCTGAAGCGCCTTAACGGAATCTTTGACTGCTTCGACGGGATCGACAAACTTTGTGTCTTTGCAGGCCTTTGACTGGTTTACGACATCCGGATTGGCTAAGCCGATGATTCCTATCTTCGCGTCCGGCCCGTCAATGACGGTAAAAGGAGAGATGCTGTTCATGCTCAAGGGGCAGCCCGGCGACGGTTTGAGGTTGGCAGCCAGAAAGGGAAAGTCTGCCTTCTTAGCGTAGTCGGACAGAGCTTTGCAGCCCTCGTCGAATTCATGATTGCCAAAGGTTGCGAAGTCGTACCGCATCTTGTCTGTGATTTTGCCGACTAACGGCGAATGGTAATTCACATACAACAGAGATCCTTGGAACTGGTCACCTGCATCCAAGAAGATGGCATTGGGATTTCTTTCCTTTACTTCTTTTACGTATTCCGCAACTCGGCCATAACCGCCTTCGCAGTCGTTTTCCGTGATACAGGCGCTTCCGTTTTTACTGCCCGCAAAGTGAGAGTGCATATCGTTGGTATGCAGAATTTCAACGGTTACTTCCTTTTTGTCATGTATTGACTGGCAGCCTGAGGTAAGGATTAAAGAGACTGCTGTAAAGGAAGCAAGAATAAAGCGGGCTTGGAAAGGAAGGCGGGACGACAACATGGAAAGAGAAAAAAGAAAATCTGATGAAGTTCTGATAGTTGAAAGCAAGAACGGAGTTTGCTAAAAAAATCAGTATCTGAAGTTTAGCAAACTCAATTTTTGAGATTTTTCAACGAATAAGAAGTTTGACCTGAAATTTTCATCATCCGTAAGGATGAGGCAAAAACTTTTCAAAAATGGAATTTGTAAGGATAAATTTCCTAAACTATTTTTTGTCAATAACCTCATCACGTTAGTTATAGGAATTATCAATGTTCAGAAGAAATCTTTTAGCGTTCCTTTGCGCTTTAAGCATGCTGCCCGTCTCGGCTTCTTTTGCGAAGTCTCCGACTATTGAAGACGGCGTCCTCCTTGTCGGTACAGATTCGAGCTTTGCTCCGTTCGAGTTTTTGGCTGAAGACGGTTTGAATTTCACGGGTTTCGATATGGATCTGATCCGTGCGATCGGTAAAGAACTCGGATACAAGGTCGTGGTTCAGAACATGGGTTTTGACGCGACTGTTCCGGCACTGCGCACCGGTATTGTGGATGCCGTGATCGCCGGTATGACGATCAACGAAAAGCGTAAAAAGTTCGTCGACTTCTCCGATCCGTACTACACCTCCGGTTTGATCATTATGGTTCCGTCGTCTGATACAACAACCAAATCTATTAAAGATCTGGAAGGCAAGAAGATCGGTGCTCAGGTCGGCACAACGGGTATGTTCAGAGCGGAAAAAGTTCCCGGTGCAAAAGTGGTCACTTTCGCTAATGCCGCCGAGACTTTCTTGGAATTCCAAAACGGCGGTGTGGATGCTGTGATTCAGGACTTCCCGGTTGTGGCTTACTATGTTGCCCAAGGCGGTAATAAAGGCCGCTTGGTCGGCCCGAAGATGGAAGCCGAAGAATACGGTATTGCCGTGACAAAAGGCAATAAAGAGCTGGTGGCTCAGATCAACAAGGCTCTTGCTTCTCTTAAGAAGAGCGGTGAGTTCCAAAGAATTTACAAGAAGTGGTTCGGCGAAGAAAACTAAGTTCGAAACAGCTTCTTGAGCAATAGGAAATGGCCCGGATCCGAGGAAGATCCGAGCCATTTGTTTTTTGGGATGCCAAGGAAGTGATAGAGACTTAGATCAAGATTTGTCCTCGATGATTTCGTGTTCGACGCCTTTACCTGCATTAAATTCGGCGATTGCGCGTTGCAAGTGTTTCATATTGCTGGCAGAGTAGAAAGGATCAGCAGAGACCTCAAAAGGAATCCGTTTTTCGCGAGTGACAGTTTTAGTGAAGATAGTGAAAGCTGCTGTCATTGAAAGTCCCATATCCATACAGACTTTCTCCATATTTTTCTTCAAGTCGCTGTCCATTCGAAAGTTAACGTTGACTGATCGAGCCATTACGTTTCTCTTTGTTTTTTTGATATTTATTATGGTAATGCAGTTTTAGGATTACTTCATTACATTGCACTTGCAAAGCTATTCAGCAACGAAATAAAGATTTAGTCTGTTTTTTCTTTACCGCAATGGATAAGTTACAAGGCGATGAGTCTTGAGCCTAGACAAAATTAGAGCCTCCGTCAGGAGGCTCGAGAATTGTTAGTTCAGTTCGAAGACTTTCTTCAGTTCTTCGGTCGTGAGGTTCTCATCGAAGGGAACGTACTCACCTTTGCTGTTCTTGAAGACACCGTAGGGGACGGCACGGCAGCCGGAGCGTCTGTGCAGCTTGGTGTTTGTCCAGACTTTGTTTCTCAGATCTTCCGGCAGTTTGGATACGTCGTAGCGGATACCGCGGAAGTCCGGATCCTTGAAGTGTTCATGCTGTTCTTCAAAAGTCTTAGCCGGATCCTTAGACATCAGGATTGTCGTTCCCTGCGGTTCGGAATGGATGTTCATGAATGAAATCGGGTAGAAAATCACATCGACGTCATTGAGCAGGGGCTTAATTCGGGTAAACAAACGCATGCAGTCCGGGCACTGGGTATCGAATGCAACAACGGCGACAGGAGCGTTGGGTTTGTGCGGGAAGCTGAAACCGGTACCGTCTTTAAGGAAAGAGTCATACATTTTCTTTCCGTCCCAAATGGAGGGTACATTTGCGGGTGCGGCCTGAGCAGTTCTTGTTAAGCCGACGGCGGCAGCGCCTAAGGAAGCGATGAGGATCTTTCTGCGGGAAACAATTGATTGCATGAAATTGAAGTCCTTATTTGAGAAAAAGCGGATACTACTGCCACTCTAATACGGTTTGATTTTGAGAAACTTAAGATTAGACAAAAGTACTAGTCCGAATAACCGAAGGTGAAAGTTGATTCGTTGAATTAGAATTGAGCGTCACCATCTGATTGAATTTTTGGGAAAAACATGACAAAGAGTTCGAGACAGGCTGCAATTGCAGGATATCTGAAACGTGATGACGGCATTGATTGGAAAGGATTGACCGATTACGCCAATTCTATGTATGACGTCAGAGACGAGCTTGAGATTGCAGAGGTAGAAGATAATTTTGATTCCGAGACAGCTCAAAAGGCTATCAAGAGCAAGACTCCGTACCTGACGCTGCGCCCGCTTCAAATTAATCCTGCCGAATTCAGAAAGGATCTTCAGAAGCTTCAGGACGCTTTTATCGAAAAGGGCGTCATCAATGTTGATGAACAGGTTGCCAAGCTGAAAGCTCTGGATTGGAACAAACTTACCGACGCAACAATCAAACTTGCCGGTGAGGATCCGACAGCCTTCTACGAAGTCGCCACGAAAGAAGTTTTAGGCGAAGAAGCCGATGAAGACATGATGGCTGTTATCGCCGGTCTTCTGCTGAACGTTCTTCGCAGATATTTCCAGAATCTCGGCGAAGACATGACGCACGAGCTTTCCAAAGTTGACGAAGCCAAATCCGGCGATGCGCCTTTGGGCTGTCCGACCTGCGGAGCTCCGGCTGCGATTTCTTCTGTCAGCGAAGGTACGGAAGGCAACTCCAACAATCGTTATTTGTTCTGTTCCTGCTGCGGAACTCAGTGGCCGTTTGAGCGCATTCGCTGCGCACTGTGCGGCAACACCAACAGCAACAAGCTCAAGTATGTTTACGCCGATGAAGATCCGGCTCACCGTATGCACGTCTGCGAAGACTGCGGCGGAGCAATGGCCACGGTTTTCCAGGATGCTTTGAAAGGTCCGATGGACTATGACATTGAGCTTATCACGACCGGTGTAATCCTCAGCATGTACGAAGATTCGTTGGAAAACGAAGACAAGCAGTAAGAAAGAACGTTGTTCTTGAGAGCGGCTTCGGCCGCTTTTTTCATCTCTGCGGAATTTGGACCAAGTTCAAGTCGTGAGAGATTCTGTTGACGCGTCGATTGATGAGCGGAGCGGATTTCACGAACTGATATTTTTTCGGGTTAATCAAGATCGAGGCCAGACGGATGGCCTCCGCGCGAGAAAGGTTTGCCGCGTTCTTATTGAAGTAGTAACGGGCAGCGGCTTGTGCACCGAAGATTCCGTTGCCGAACTCAGCGATATTTAAATAGATCTCAAGAATTCTTTTCTTACCCCAGATGGCTTCAACGATCGGCGTCAGGATGATTTCCTGGGCTTTTCTGAAGTAGCTTCTGTCGTGGGACAGAAAGAGGTTTTTGACAGTCTGCTGGGTTAAGGTCGATCCGCCGGGGGCGCGCTTATCTGAGAGCAGGTTTCTTTCTGCGGCCGTTTTAATGGCGTCCCAACGAAGTCCGTTGTGGTGCATGAAATTCGCATCTTCCGCGGCCACGATGGCCCGAATCAAATACGGAGAAATTTGATCGTAGTCGACCCATTGATACAGAACCGGATGCTTGCCTTCTTCCAACAATCTTTCTTGTTCTGCACGGATGTAGGGACTAGAAGAAGGATTAACGAAGTCGAAGAGGATGATTCGGCCGACATACTGAAGCTCGAATAAAAAGAAAGCGAGCAGGGCGCAAAGGATTAATTTAGCGGTCCATGAACGCTTTTTACTTTTAGAGTTATCAGACACCAGAGCTTCCAGCAAAAAATTACAAAAGGCTTACTTAATTAACTCAGATGATAAAGGCTGAATTACTTTCTTGACCTGGAGAACAGTACGTTTGGCATTGAAGCCGTCGTTTGTTTTGACTTGCAAACTTTTCAGGGAAGCCAATACACATGTTCCTTTGGTCCAAGAAACTTTGCCGGTTCTTACTGTTTGGAGAAAATCGGCGTCTTCAACGTCTGCTGCAAACTCCGAGCTGCCATCCCCTTCACTGAAGCGCCAGCCTGTTTGATTTCCGTCTAGCATTGGTGAGGCGACAGTCAAAAGAACTTCTGAGGTTATGTCTTTTAGAGCGCAATCATTTTGAAGGAAGAGATCGGCATCGTCCTTCGATGCATTGTCGGCATCAACCGAGATCCTAATTTCCTCAGGATGCTGGTCTTTCGGTTTGGCGGACTTTCCTAAAACGAATTTGTTAAGACGATTGACATCCTCCTCGTCATAAATGACGAGGATTCCATACTACCTCTGCAGCGGCCGTAGCCTAATGCTGCAGTCGGTCTCTTTGGGTTCCTGCTGACAGCGGCCTTACTGCACCACTCATGCCACAGGCTAACCGGGCCCGTCCGGCCCTTAGTACATTTATCGCTCCAACCTCATCTGCGTTGGAGCGGAAACCGCAGCCAATGCATGCAAAGGTTGCTTGCGATTTTCTATTCTCTGCCGAGACAAGTCCGCACCGCGGACAAGTTCTGCTCGTGTTTCTGGGATCAACTTTTATCAGCTTTCCTCCTCTCTGCTTTAATTTGTAGGAGAGCATCCGGAAAAAGCTATACCATCCCTGATCCAAAATGGATCGATTCAGTCCGCTCTTTTGCCGGACGTTTTTGCCCGGGGATTCTTTTGTTCCACTGGCAGAAGCGGACATATTCGAGACTTTCAGATCCTCGACGTATATGACGCTGTGGTTTTTAGCTATCTTTGTCGAGGTCTTGTGAAGAAAATCTCTTCGGCTATCGGCTATATAGCGGTGCAATCGAACAATTTTTCGCTTTGTCTTTCTGCTGTTTCTGCTTCCCTTCTTTTGCCGCACAAGTTTCCTTTGAAGCTTGGCAAGTTTTTCCTGCTCCTGCTTAAAAGCGTTTAGAGGTTCAACGAAGTCACCGTTTGACATAGTCACAAAACGTTTGACTCCCATGTCTATTCCTATTTCAGAAGGATTCGGAGCAGATGAGACGACTTCATACTCAGTCTGTATGCTGACATCCCATTTCTCCCCGCGTCGGCTGACAGTGACATTCTTTATCCTACCGATGATGTCCCGGCTTTTCCGATATCCTACCCAGCCGATTTTCGGCAATCTAATCTGTTGCTTAGCCTCATCAAGTTCAACGCCCTGGGGAAATCTGATGGAGTCATGTCGGAATTTTTTCTTGTACTTCGGAAAATTAGACTGTTTCCGAAAAAAATTGGTGTAAGCCTGATCCAGGTCCTTCAGCGATTGCTGAAGAACTTGGCTGTGACACTGTTTTAAAAAAGGATTTTTCTTTTTCCATTCAGGGAGTCTATTGGCTGCCTCTGTGTATTTGAAAGAATGCTTGCTGTCTTTCTTATAGAGTGACTTTTCCAGGGACAAGGTGCGGTTGTAGACGTAACGGGCGCAGCCACAGAATTGCTTCATCAGTTGAATCTGCATCCCATTTGGTTTTAGTTCGAATTTGAACCCGCGTCTAATTAGCACTCATGTTCCCCCGCTGTAATAGCCCATTGTAACGGAGTCGGATAAGCTGCATCATAGGGAAAAACGATACGGTAAATTATGGGGAGAAATATCTTTGGTTCCGTTTCCCTTATTCCGAAATCAGCCGTGATGGGCCCTCTATTTCCACCGACAAATCAGGTATCAAAATATGCCGAACCACGAGTCTGTGGGGCCCTTAAATCACCGTCATGAATGACGGTGATTTAAGGGCCTAGTTGATAAAGCCTCCGTGACGCTGCGAACGATGCGTCCTCAACATTCGCAGCGATGAATAATGATCACAACGACGGCGAACGTTGAAGGAACTTGCACGGAGATGCGCAAGACCTAGCCTGATCTGCAATTAACAACAAGAAACATTTTGCATAGGGAATGTAGTCTTTGTTGTTGGATTTAACCCGAATTAATTCAACGATAAAAAATTAAAGAGAATCCTATAAACCAAAAAGATTATAAAATAAACAAAATTGCTTATAACAATTATGCGAATAGCTTCTACTGAGCTTGAGAACGGTTCGGCTTTAGGAGGGTGCCGGATTTTGTTTCTGCTTCGAAGAAGACTATCTTCACAGAGCCGCAGGTCAAGCATCCAAACAATAAGTTTGCGGTTAATGTGAGAAGTGTTTTTTTTGGTTGTAGTAGAAAGAATCAGATAGACCTCTGAAGTGAGTAAGGCTTTTCTTGGGGCGCCGCGCCAAAGGTTAAAGGAACCAACTTGTCAAACTATCTTTATCCGGCAACCGTCGAGTCGAATAATGAAGGCGGGTTCATTGCCAAGTTCCGTGATGTCCCGGAAGCTATTACCGAAGCATGGGATTTAGAAGAGCTTAAAAACAATGCTCGCGATGCACTGATTTCGGCTATTGACTTCTATATAGAAGATCGGAAGGCTTTTCCGGTCGGTTCCACCGTTAAAAGCGGAGAAATTGCAATTGAGTTGCCTGCTTCCGTGGTTGCCAAGGTGTTGCTGCTGAATACTATGGTTCAAGCAAATGTGCGTCCTATAGATTTGGCTAGAAAAATGAAGGTCAAACCTCAAGAAGTCACAAGACTTACAGATATCCGTCATGCTACAAAAATAGATACGATCCAGAAGGCCTTAAGGGCGTTAGGAAAGGAATTAGTTATAACGCTGAGGTAGAGAATATAAATTTCCCAAAGTTGATGTTTCCTAATTGGATTATTCAAGCAGAAAACATGGGATGACGGTAAGTCTATGGATAGGAATTGGAAAAAGACTCGTGATTTTTGTGGCGTCCCCAATGGGATTCGAACCCATGTTCTGACCTTGAGAGGGTCATGTCCTAGGCCTCTAGACGATAGGGACTTCGTCGAAATGTGACGAAAGTATACACCTAAATTTTACAAATCGTTTCGGAAGGGAAAACTTCATCAGGGGCTGCCTTTTTCAAGAAAAGTTCTATCTCCTTATAGTTGGATAAGAGGACGTTTCTTTTATATCGAAAATTTTATTTATAATTTAGAAAATTTCTTTTATAAAAGAAACTTTTGAGAATCAGGCCTAAATTTTCTTGTATGAAAGAATCATGACGATTTTTCCTCGTGACCGTTATCTTAATCAGCTCACCTCTTTTCACGGTTCAGAACTTGTTCGCGTGATTACAGGAATGAGACGTTCAGGAAAGAGTTCATTGCTCAAACTCTACAGAGATTGGCTGATTAGTGAAAAGAAAATCGAGGAAAAGAATATTGTCTATATCAATTTTGAATCTCTCAAATACTCGAACCTTACGGAATCTCAGCCCCTCTATGATTATGTCTGTGGACTCTCTTCTCAAGCCGGAACAAAAATGCATTTGCTTTTTGACGAGATTCAAAACGTTAAGGAGTGGGAGAAGGCCGTAAACGCCTTGCGGGTCGATTGTGAGTGCGAAATTGTTCTGACCGGCTCGAATGCAAGACTTCTGTCGGGAGAGTTAACAACGCTTTTAGCCGGCCGCTATGTTGAAATTCAGATGTTTCCGCTTTCCTTTGACGAGTTTTTAGAATTCAGAAAAGATAGTGGCGAAGACATTCATAAATCCTTCGATGCTTTTCTGAGGTTCGGCGGCTTGCCGGGACTTCACGAGCTTCAGGCATCTCCTCGGGCTACCGCTCAATATCTCAACGATGTTTTCAATTCCGTTCTGCTGAAAGACGTCGTCTCTCGAAATAACATCCGCGATACCGAACTATTGAATCGAATCATCCAATTCATTTTTGACAACGTCGGCAGTACTTTTTCCGCCAAAAACATCTCAGACTTCTTGAAGAGCCAAGGTCGAAAATTAGGCGTTGAAACTACCTATAACTACCTCGACTACTTAGAGAATGCTTTTGTCATCGAACGTGTGAAACGCTTTGACCTTAAAGGCAAGAAGTATCTGGAGACGCAAGAAAAGATCTACGCTGCAGACGTGGGGATCAGAAATTCTGTTCTCGGGTATCGACCGTCGGATATCGCCGGCATCTTAGAGAACCTCCTCTACCTCAATCTGCGACAAAAAGGTTTTCGAGTCTCCGTAGGAAAGATGGGAACATTAGAAGTGGACTTTGTGGCCTCAAAGGACGAGGAGGTTCTCTATGTTCAAGTCTGCTACCAATTAACACCGGAAAATTTAGAGCGAGAAATAGCACCGCTCAAGCAGATCAAAGACAACTACCCGAAACTCGTACTCACTTTGTCAGATTTGATGACAGGAGACATTGAGGGCATCAAGGTAAGAAATCTTGTGGATTTCTTGGCAGAACCGATAGCAAACTTCTAAAAAATTCCGAATGCCGCATTTATAGCTGCTGTTGGACGTATTCCTAGGAGAGAAGAAATTTTCCATTCTCTCTGAGGTTTTGTCATCTGGACGAACAGAGCGCTCAGGTCTGGAAAAACCGCTGTAGGAAAAATCTCCGGCATCAATTAGCCTTCACGGCCTTTGTACGTTGCGAGACATTCTGATCAACGAGTTGATTTCTCAGAATTTTTCTTAGTTCAATAATTGCTTCGGGCGTTTCCTGGACGGAATGGCCGGAAACGATGACTTTCTCACTGGCCGCACCGTCCAAATGAGAACTCCAGGAAGGTACGATTCCGTCAGAAGACTCTTCCAATGGACCTTCAGGGTTTTCTCGTCCGATGATGGAGTAGTACGTCACATTTCGAGATATTGGGAGTTTGGCCAAAACACGAATCGTAGGATCCTTGGCAGACAAGTTGTCCACGCCCGTCATGTTAATTTCTCGCGGTAAGTCCTGACCAAATATCATCAGCGTCATTTCTCCAAGCTTATTCACGATTGAGAGCGGCAGCTTGACAAAGGATGCGAGGGATCTCGCCCAGCTTGCGTCAGCGTAAGGAGTTCCTTGATGAGGAGCCGCTAAAAATATTGCGGTTGATACGCCTTGGAGGGGTTTGAACCGAAGAATACTCTTGAATTTCGGATCCATTTGGTTGATTTTTTCAGATGCCTGAGGATATTTCTGCTCTAGGGCATCGATGATCGTGTTGCCTGAGTCGGAAACGAGGAGTCTCGTGAGGATCCCACCCATGCTATGTCCGATAAGCGTGATGTCTTTACTGGCCGGATTTGTACGTGACGGATCAAAATGATCAATGGTTCGATTGATTGCCTGCGCAATCTCCTGGCGGTTGATTAGGAGCGGAATGTTTGTGGGATAGTAGACTTGCCAAATCTGGTAATTATCGCGAAGCAGTTTGTCTCCCATAATTTCATTAGCCGTGTTGACCCATGCCTCCGGACTGCTGGCCAAGCCGTGGATGAGAATGATGGTTCTAAGGTCCTTGCGATAAGGACGCATCAAATAAACGGTAGGCTTGTCGATAATGTTTCCGTGTCCGAAAATCGTGCTGAGAGAGTTAGAGGCAAAGTCGGAGTTGGCAAGCCAAAGACCATAAGCGCCGCTGAAATTTGCCGACAGCGGAACGACGGTTTTCCCTATTTTGACGCTCTGTACAAAGGACGGATCGTACGTTGAGACAACGACATCGTCAGCGCTAAGAATTTGATTCAGAGATTTTCCGGGAAACGAAATCATTGCCGTAACCGAAGAATAAGGCATAAGCCGCCAAGGCTGATCTTTTTCCTTTGCCGATCCCTCTGTGGAAAGCACCATGCGGGCACCGAGACCGTCCGCTGAATATTGATTTTTAAGACCTTTAAAAGAAAGGACGGTGTCCGGAACCAACTCTTTAACCGTTTCCGCGTGTTCCGATAGTTGTTCAGGATTTCTGATATAGATGTTCCATTTGCCTTCGCGAACAGGAAAATCCGTTAAAGCCTTGCCTTTATTTGCTCGATAGAGCTGCTCGATGACATTTTGCACTGCGAAGTTGTAATAGTCCTTCACCTGTGTTTGCCGATCTTCAAGGGCACGGTCGCTGATTTTTCTGCCGGAGAAAAACAAATAAGCGTAAGAATATTTAGCTGTCTGGATGAAGTCGTTTAGAAGTTGGGCGTTGAGTTTTTGCTCGTCTTGAAATTCCCCAGCATCTTTAAGGAGCTGCGCATCCTTTTGTGCACGCATTGCCCTAAAAAGCCACATCTCTGCCAGTGCGGAAATTTTGGACTCGTTGTCCGTTACAGAGCTTTCACCAACCGAGTTAATGCAGAACTGCATTCTGTTTTCGCAGTCCGTAAGGCCTAGCGCTGTGAGAACCGTATTAGTAGGATCGCTTAACCGGCCCTGAGAGATGACGTCGCCGCGGCGCTGAACCAAATACTCTTCACTGTTAATGTTAGAGACCGTCACGGATGCGCAGCCGGACAGAAGAAGAATAGGCAAGAGGAGAGCACAGAGGATTTTCATCAGAGGTAAGTGTCTGCGGCAAAAATAATAATTAGAGGTCGAAGCAAGAACAGAAGAACAAATTTTGATACAGCGATGATTGCGAAGTCAAAGCACCATTTCACTTAGCAATGGCTTTTAGGAAACTCCGGGTGCCTCGAAGATTAGAAAACCTCGGAGAAGAGGGCAAAAATTAACGGCGCCCGCTGCAAAACAGGTGCCGTTTCTTCAAGCTATTCAGGACTTATGAACGTTGAAAGTTCAAACCTTTTTGCCAATTACTGGTAAATGTCCAAGCCGATGTAATGCTGATACGGATGATCGCAAGCAGGGCACTTAACAGGAGGTTCTGTACCTTCATAGATATAACCGCAAACCAGGCACTGCCAAAGAATCGGTTTTTCTCTCTTCCAGATGGTTCCCTTCTGGAGCTGGTCAAGATAGGTCTGGAAACGATCGAGATGGTGCTGTTCGATCTGAGCGATTGCTCTGAAGTGAGAGGCGATGACAGGGAAGCCTTCCTTGTCGGCGACATCGGCATAGGCTTGATATGCCTTAACGCCTTCGAATCTTTCTTCGTCGATGGCGATCTTAAGATTGTCTTCGGTGGAACCAATGGCTACGGAATCAGTCGGGACTTCGGCAACAAGCTTACCGCCGGGCAAGAAGCCTAAAAAGATCTTGGCGTGACGGAGTTCGTTCGCGGCTGTTTCGTTAAATGCATATCCGATCGGGAAGAAGCTTTCTTTCGCAGCTTTCTGTGCATAGAAAGTGTACCGAGCGTAGGACTGGGATTCATTCAAATAAGAAGTTGCGAGGTTCTTCTCAGTCTGTGTACCTGCAACGCTTTTTGTTTCAGCCATTTCTATATCCTCATTTATGATTGGGTTAGAAGAAACCCTAATGAATGGCGTTACTGTACCTTCTCGTGAGAAGTAAAGGGAGGAGGGCGCCTCAATTTAAGTAAATCGGCCTCTTTTAGCATCAATACAACATTTCTGAAGCAAAAACTCACAATTTAAATGAAGGAGAATGAGAAGAGAGACTCTTGGAAAAGAGGAATTTAACTTAAAAATATTCCTTTTAAAACAAAAGGATAAAAAATAATGATTAAGAGAGAAGAATAAAGCTGTTCTCAAGACGGAAAGAGGGGAGAAAAAGTTATGAATATTAGTGGTAAACGCTCATATAAAAAGAAAAAAATCTCCGTATAGTGGCGCGTTGAATGTGTGGCTGCTTCATAAGCTCGTGTGTTAAGACAAGACACGTCATTTCGATTTACTCGAAACTTGTTCAGAAGGATTTACCACCCTTCGAATATCTTCTCATTTTTTGGCGAACCGCCGTGTTCGCCAAAATTCGGGGACAGAGCGGGACGTCGAATTTTCTTTAAAAGGAAACATCCGATGGAACTTACTACCCACAAACTTCGTATCAGCCAAAGCACGGTGAACACCATCCTTTCTCGTGCTCAAGGCCATTACAAAAGTATTCTTCTGTCCGCCGGTGCGAATGAAATGATCTTCCAAACCAAGAACCTGGAATGTCCCTGGTGCGCGGGTGTGGATCGTTTCTCCTACACCGACAAGTTTGGGAAAGGCGACAGTTTCTGCCGTCACTGCGGTTACCACAGCGGAGTCGATCTTCTGATGAAAATCAAGAATTTCGGTTACGTTGACGCTCTGCGTTTTATGGCCCGCTTTCTCAATCTTCCGATTCACGAAGAGAAAACCTACAGAGTTACGAAAACACAAGAGCAGTCTTCTCCGGTAGAAGAAGTATGGGCTGCCTCTCATGCCTTAGGCGAGAAAGATAGTGCTTATGTCTATCTTCGAAGCCGAGGCTTGAAAAAGTGTTTTCCGGCGGCGCTCCGTGCCTCGAATCGTCTTCGTTATGCGCAGCTTTCCGAGGACGGACGGTCATGGGATCACTCCTTCTATGAAGGACTTGTGGCCGAGATCGTTAACTCTGAAGGACACCGAGTCAGTCTTCATCGCACTTATCTGGACAAAGGCCGGAAGGCCCCCGTTAAGGCGGTTAAGAAAGTACTCGGCAAGGAGCTCTCGGGGTGCGCGGTTCGTCTGGCCGAAACGGACGAATCCGGCGTGCTCGGATTAGCCGAGGGAATTGAGACGGCGCTGTCTGCGTCGGAGCTCTTCGGGGTTCCGGTGTGGTCGGTGGTTGCCGCATTTAATTTCCGCAACTTTGTGCCGCCGAAGTCGGTCCGCAGAATCATCATTTTCGGTGACTCGGACAAGAACTTTATCGGTCAAAGGGAGGCTTATGCGGGCGCCGCTGAAATCAAGCAGCGCCATCCCGACATTGAGGTCGAAGTGCGTCTGCCCGAGCAATCGGGTTCAGACTGGAACGACGTTCTCATGGCTCAAAACCAAACAAGCCTCGATGCACAGGTTTGTTTGACAAAAACATAGCGTGCATCGTTTTTTACTTAACCCTGCGGGGCCTTTGTGCCTCCGCAGGGAGTACGAGGCTCCGTTTTTTATATGGAGCTTTGTATGTCACAGGTATTAAACGAATTCGTTTCGCTGGAATCCTTCGGATTTATGCAGGACGGATCACTTTTAGGATACCGATTAGAGGATATCGAACCGGAACTCCGGTGCCTCATTCCTCGCTTGGATCCTTCCTATGTTTTTGAAAAGGACGCTTTGTCGATCATGAGCGCCTGGTTTGAAATCGGTTCGGGTGAGCCGCTGTTTATCAGCGGCCCGCACGGCTCCGGCAAAACCAGTTTTGTGAACCAGTACTGCGCCCGAGTGAACGCGCCGGTGATTTCGATTACCGCACGCGCCCGCTTGGACCGTACGGATCTCATCGGCGGCTATGTCATTGATAAGGACAAAAGTATGCGCTTTGCCGACGGTCCGCTCACGCGTGCCTGGCGGCACGGCTGTGTGTTTCTTGTTAATGAGATGTCGGCAGCGCCGCCGGATCTTTGGCTGTCGGTCAATGAACTCTTGGAAGGCTCTCCGCTTTATATCCCGGAGACCGGAGAAGTGATTCATCCGCATCCGAGAACCCGGATTGTTATGACCGACAATCTGCGGGGACTGACGGAAGATTACGGCTCACGCTATGTGGGACGCTTTAGTCAGGATCCGGCAGTGCTCGACCGCTTTTGGAAGATGCGCATGGACTACATGGGCGAGGAGGCTGAAGTTTCTTTATTAGAAGCGACAACTCCGGAGCTTGAAGTCCGAGGCATGTCCTTTGAAGAATGGCGGAAAGAATTTTCCGTGCGTCTGAGGAGGGCGGCGGACCGAGTTCGTCAGGCTTACTGCCGTCAGACGGAGGACGGAGCCGTTGCGGAAGCAACGATTTCGACCCGAGTCTTACTGCGGTTCAGAGACTTACTTCTTTTGAGCTATCGATCTCCGGCGATGAAGAATGAGCCTCGGGCTGCTTTGAGGCGTGCGATGAAAATCGCGCTGACGGACTGTCTGGAAGAAGCCGGCGCATTGGCGGTCGAAAAATTGGTCGAATTAGAAATCGGCGATATCGGCAAGCATATTGCCTAAGCGCAGTTTTCTAACGGACCGATCGTTCTTTACTCCAGAGATGATTTCGGTCATCTCAACCCATCGTTATTCGAGGGCCTTTAAGCCCTCGGATGACGGGCCTTAAGGGCTCTCTTTTTTATTTAAGGAGGCCCTATGGCTGATTTGTTTGGTAACCGCGGTTTTTGGCAAGACAGCGGTTGTTTATCAACCGAAAAGAAAGAAGATAAAACGGAAGATTCCGATCTGGTGCTGATTTGTTTTCAGATTAGTGTCTGGAGCGGGACGACAACCGAGCAGACCTCAATTGAGGAAGGCGCGGAGTTTATGAAACGCCGAAGGATTATTCCGGGCGTGATGCTGAAACCTTTTCTTGACTTCAGAGCGCGAGCCAAGGCTTTGTGTCAGGAGATGGGCGAACCTTATCTCAACGGTTTCGTGATGCGAAGGCAGGATGCTGCCGTTGCGGAACGAGCATTGAGTGTTTGGAGAAAAGAATTCTGCAGGCGGCGCGATGAAGTTTTTGCGCCGGCCTATGAAGACATTCTTGCTCAGAGGCTCGAAGGCATCATTCCTCCGGGTTGTTCGAAAGAAGCCGTTTTTCCTCCGACGAATTTTGTTCTGCGTCGGATCAGCTTTGAGTTTGATGCGTTTGTTCTGGCTGCGCACGGTACGGGCAAACGAAGCTCAAAGGATGCTTTTCTTGACGGGTTGGCCGAGCGTTTTGCCGATGAGACCGATCTCATCTGCGCGGCGCTTGAGACCGCCAACGTCACGGAAGCGATTGTGTGTCGCGTCAGGACGCTTTATGAACGGGTACGTTCATGGAGCTGTTCTCAAACCCGATTTGCTCTTGCTTCCGCTGCACTGGAAGAAGCGCTTGCCGAAGGCAGCCGGACCCATGTCTGGTGCCGAAACAAGAAGCTTTTTGTTCAGTTTCTGGAGAAAGCTCGGGAAGCATTTGCGCAGGCAAATGCAGGCCACGAGCAGAACACAACGGAAGAGGCAGAGTCTCTCGTATCCGTTCCTTCAGTTGAGGAAAGGCGAGAGGTGCTTACCGGAGCGGCAGGCATGATTGCCCGCGGCCGGTCGCTTTTTCCTTTCGGTTAACCGACTTCCTGTTCAGTGTCTCAAGGCGAAAGCCTTGGGACACGGTTCCGGAATAATTTTTAGGAATTTCACTTTGTCTCAGATAACGATTGCGTTACCCGCGATATTAAAAGCGGTAAACGGCATTTTGACTTCTCTTTCTGGGGAAAAAGAAATCAAAGTGGTATTTGCCGGCACGCCTTGCACAGACGGCAAGACCGTTTATTTAGGAGAGCCGTTGCTTCAGTCTCAGGATGCGCTGGATGCCTACCTGTCTCACGGGACGCATGAGATTCATCACGTTTTGTACAGTGACTTTGATGAAGTGGCTTCGCTCGGAGGACTGCATTCGCTCGTTAATGCTCTGGAAGACGTTCGCATTGATGCCATCGGATATAAAAAATATCCGGGCGGCTATCTTTGGCGCAATGAACACTTTTCTAAGATGGCTCGGGCAGGGCAGCTTCCGAAAATCAACGAACATACTTCGCCGGGCGCGCTTCTTTGCCTTACTTGCTATTGGTGCATGACCGCACTGATGCTGGAATACGACTGCTCAAAGCATTATTCGGAAGAAGCAAAGAATGCTTTTGTACAGAGATTCGGTCAGGAGCTCTTTGAGCGGATTATGCAGAAGGCAGAAGAATCGGTCAGAAGCCCGAATACCGCTGCGGTTATTCAATGCGCAAGAGAGATTGCACAACTATTCGGTCAGGCGATTTCTCAAAAGGTATTCTCTGAAGAGAACAAGTGCAGTTCCGATCAACCAGGCGCCGGCTCTTCATCAAAAGGAGCATCGGCTTCTTCTGAAGGAAAGGGCAAAGCCAAAATTCCGAAGAAAGACAAGCAAAAGTCCGACGAGTTTGATGCCTTGTTCGAGAGCGATGATCTTAAGGACGCCGATATCCACCGTGCCATAGAAGAAGACTATAAAAACTATCGAGGAGCCACAGGCGAGAATCCGACCGGCAAAGCCGCGGTTTGGCCGACGGTCAGAAGTGAACTCAGTCCTCGGGTTGATCCTGAATTCAAAGCGGAAGCGGAAAAGCTGCTTCGCGGAGGCTCACAGCAGTTTCATCGGTTCCTGCAGGGATTGAGTTTCCAGCCTACGCGTTATGCGAGAAGCGGCAGAGACCTGGAGCCCAAGAGACTGAGCCGGTTGTATGTCGGCGACACCAGAGTGTTTCGATGCGAAGAATCTGCGCTGCGTCCGTCAGTTGCGATGTGCGTCCTTTTAGACCGCAGTGGCTCCATGACGCGCGAAGACATGAGAACCGGATCTTTGTGTGGTCAGGCCATCGCCGGAATGACTGATTCCGTGAGCGGATGCCGAAGCTCGGTTTATGCATTCCCGGGTGTTGAACGGCAGACGCTGTTAGAAGTCAAGCGTTTTGATGAGCCCGTTGCGTCTTGTTTAGATCGCTTTTGCGCGTTAAGGCCTTTCGGATACACGCCGGTCAGACAATCGATTAACTCTGCGGCCGCTCAGCTTGTCAGTCGAAGAGAGTCCCGCAAAATTATCTTTTTGATTACGGACGGATTGTGTTCCGATGCCGAACTTCTGACTGATATTGAGCAAGATTTGAAGCGTGCCGGGATTGAGATTGTCTGCTTGGGCATCGGGGATGATATTCCGAAGATTTTTAGTATTCAGTCAGACATCAAGCATTCTCGTCAAATGAAAGAGGCGGCTTATAAGCTTCTTGAAGAGACGTTTAGAAGAAGACATTGATCTTTAGCCGCATGGTCGTCGTGAAGATTTTTGCGATACCAAGTTTGAGCGGCTGTGTTAATTCGGCCTCGGAAGGATAATTAAGGAAGGAGATCCGTAGAGTTTTTCTTCTCGGATGATTTCTTTCTTCTTGAAGGAATCTAAAATTTTCAGGGGATTGTTCGTTGTTAGAAATTCAGCTTCCGAAATGCATTGAGGCGCGGCTGTGTCGGTTGGCTAAAGAAACGGGTCGCTCAGAGACTGCTTTAGTCAAAGAAGCTCTGGATCATTATTTAGATGATCTGGAGGACATCTATTTTTCTGACAAGGTAGTACAACGAATACGCGATGGCTGGGAAGACGTCGTTTCCTCTGAAGAAATGGCGCAGATGCTTGGTCTCAAAAGTGAAGGGTCTCGTTAGTTGCGAGGATAATTTTTTGTAGTTTTTCTCAGCACACTTTCTTTCTATCGAGCCCTAGTTTCAGGCGGACGCCTCTTTTTGCAGCAGTTCTTCAAGGAGGCAGTATGGCAGTGTTAAAGATCAGAATTCCGGACGATGAGTTGGCATGCTTAGAGGTCTTGGCAGAACGCAAGGAACGACCAAAACACAGATCGTTCTATCCGCTCTGAGAAGTGTTTTTGAAGAAAATTTCTTAGAGAAGAAAACGATTCTTCTGCCTGAAGACCAGTATCAAGCTTTGGTTGAATTGGTCGGCAGTCCTTTGACGCCGCAGGAAATTGAGGGCAGAAAGAAGCTCAAAAAAGTCCCCGACTGGAATTTGTGAGGCGGCTTTGCCAGCCGCCGCATTTGCATTAGGCAATCACTTCCGGGTGGCCGATTTCTTAGCAGGCTTGCAAAACTTTCCGCGGACGGCTTTTTTCCAATCTTCTGGCGTAGTTGGCGGAATGTCAGAGTAATCGATATCCTCGTCTCTGATGGTTTTGATTCGTTGGAGTTCTTCCGCAGTCCAGGGTTTGGCATCAGAAAGCTTGAAATGTACGGTTCTCATAGGCTTGATTTTCAATCAGCTTTTAAAGCGATTACTGTTCGGAATTGTTTGGCGAAATGGAAGTTTTCTGCATAGGTCTCTAGTGCGTGGGCAATGAGTGACACAGCGGCTCACCTTCCATTTTGATAGTTTGGCATCTCAAATCTTTAGTTTCAATGCTCTCAACTTGGTATGGTGATTTGAGGTCTGAGGTTTTGTTAGTTTATTCACAGCTTTAGAATTGAAAGAGCTTCCGACGGTAGTCCATCGGAAGCTCCTCTTCAGTCGCACCCTAACCATCTAACGAAGGTTAGAGTGTCTCTGAACATTAGGCAGGATTCTTAGCTGCGTTCACACCGGCGATACGACCGTATGTGAAGATGTCAGCCATAGCGTTACCGCCGACACGGTTGGTACCGTGGATACCGCCTGTGACTTCACCGGCTGCATACAAGCCGGGGACGACATTGCCACGACGGTCAATGACTTGAGCGTCTTTGTTGATGATCACACCGCCCATGGTGTGGTGACGTTTCATCGTAACGCGACCGGCATAGAACGGGCTTTGATGATCTTGTTGACCAGAACGCCTTCAGCACGGCCGAGCGGATCTTTCTTGGTGTCAACAGCCTTATTGTAGGTGTCGACAGCTTCTTTGAGGTTGTTTGCAGGAACACCGATCTTCTTAGCCAGGTCTTCAATAGAGTCGGCGTAGTAGAGTGTTCCGGTCTTCAAAGCAACTTCGTTTTCTGGTCCTTTGGAGTTCTTCAGCTGTTCAAAACCGTCTGCGTCAACGATTGTCCAAGCAATAGCCTTCGGCTGATCAAGCATGGCGTCACGCAATACGTCACGTCTTGCGTCTTCTTTAATGAAGCGTTTGCCGTCGAGGTTCACAAACAAGAAGCGGTCAACATGCGTGAAGAGGTTAGGAGCATGTTTTTCTCCCGGAACTCCGCCTGGGATGCACTGGATGTAATCCAGACCGCGGGTGCCGGCACCGATATCGACTAAGTCGATTAAAACGTCACCGGTGGCGCCGGGATGGTTTGTGGTACCCAACTGGCCCATGCGAGGATCATGAATGGCTGTCAGTCTGTCATTGGCTGCGAAACCGCCGGCTGCTGCAACGACGCCGTTAAGTGCACGCAGATAAAGCGTCTTGCCGCCTTTTTGTTCAACTTTGACGCCGAGAACACGGCCGCTCAGCTGATGTTCACGGATGATTTCGACGACGCGGGTGTTGTAGAGGATAGGAATGTCTTACTTCAAGAAGTGCCTTGATGTATGCGCCGCCTCTCGGTCCGATGGGATTACGTGCACGTTTGTAGAGACCGGCATAGATCTGATAGATATGGTCTTCAAACTTGACGCCATGGTCTTTGAGCCATTGAACGCTTTCAGGTGCTTTTTCTGTGAGCTGGTGAACCAGGACAGGATCGCCGCGTCCGTCGCCGGCCGCTAATGTCTGCTGAGCGTGCAGTTCGGGGGAGTCTTTAATGCCGGCTTTTTCGTAGTCGGCTTTGATCGCAGCGTTGAATCCGCCGCCGGCACGAATGGTGTTGCCGCCGGCAAACATCATTTTTTCAAGAACAACGACTTTCTTGCAGCCTGCTTCTTTTGCAGAGACGGCAGCAGAAAGACCGGCACCGATCACGATGACGTTGTAGGTATCATCCCATTTGATAGCGGCTTCAGCAGCAGCTGCAGGAGCGGCACCAAGGAATACTCGACGTGAAAGCTTTGTCATTTTCTTCTCCGAATGTGAAATCTGAGGTTTGAGGCGGTTTGCTTGTTTGGCCTCGTTGAGAAGAAGTCTAAGAATTCAGCGCTTAGCGATAAATAAACATTGGGTTATTGACAAAGGGAAAGTTAAGGAGTAAGCGATTTTGTTAGGACTCAGAAACGAGGTTTTCAGCGGCAATCATGCCGAAGGTAAAGGCATCAGCTAAACCGTTTCCGCCGATTCGGTTTCTGCCATGGATGCCTCCGGTGATTTCGCCGGCTGCGTAGAGTCCGGGAATCGGTTTGCCTTCCTTGAGGCATTGAGCTTTTTCATTGATCCGGAGGGCGCCCATGGTGTAATGAATTCTCATGCCGACGCGGGCGGCCCAGAAGGGCTAATGGCTAGCCATTGAATATCTATTCAAACCTGCACATACTCAGCTTCCACTGGAGGGAGAGTATGAAAGAAATTCATAATTTGATGACAATCGGGGAAGTAGCCGGATCTTTTGGAGTTTGTGTTGCAACCGTACGACGGTGGTGCAAAAACGGCAAATTCGCACGAGTCATCCGAACAATGGGCAATCAAAGACGTTTTGATCCTGATGAAGTTCATGAAATGCTTCATCCGAACAGCGATAAAAGGATCGTGGTCGGATATGCAAGAGTCTCAAGTTATGATCAGCGCTCGGATTTGACAGCCCAAGCCGAAAGACTGTGCTAATACGGTTGTCAGCTGGTAATCAAAGACCTCGGAAGTGGGCTCAATTGCAAAAAGCCTGGCCTTAAGCGTTTATTGAGACTGCTTTTACTTCGACGTGTCAGCACGTTGGTTCTTACCCACGACGATCGACTCTTCCGATTCGGTACCGAATTGATTTACTTCATCGCTCACTATATGGGCACTCGCGTAGTCATCCTTGATGAACCGGAACAAGAGTCTTTCGAAACGGAGCTCGTCAAGGACGTTATTACCTTGATGACAGTCTTCTGCGCTCGCCTTTACGGGAAGCGCTCATGGAAAAATAAGGTAAAGGAAAATACGGGTATAAAGAATCTAAGTTTTCGTTAGTATCCAATTATTACTTTATTTTTACCCCTAAATGTCCAGCCTTGAGCGAACACTCGTGCGTCAGTTTGAGATGCCCAATGAGACCGATAGAGTTTCATTGGATCGGATGTGTTCGTCATATGGTTTTGTGGCTTCCAAATTTCTCTTTGCCTTCCAAACCAGAGAACTTCGAGGAGAGGTTAGGGACTTCCGAGCTTTTCGAAATAAACTGGTGGCAGCTCTGAGTAAAAAACCTGTTGAATTTAATCAGAGACTCGCGGACTTGCGAACAAACGGCAAAGCGGCGGAGGCAAATCTGCTTACTTTGCTCCGGGAACTTAAAGAGACGTCAGGGCCTCACCTGCAGGTGCGTCACTGGAAGCTGGCTTTGGAAGAAACATCCAAGATGGCATTGACGCATTGGAAAAGCGTCATTGCAGAAGCTAAAAAGAAGCTTGCGCATACGTTAAAGCATTTTAACGATCAGGATCGTCATTACGCGTGCTGGCTGCTTTGCGGTGTAAACCGTCAATTTTTTGAATTGTTGGACGGAAGAATCCCGGTGCCGAATCCGGAAGTATCTTTCGATCGGAACTATTGTCTCAGCTACGATCGGCCTCTTTCTTCAAAGGCACTTCGGTCAATCGCGGGAGTTGTAAGACGAACCGTTAATAAGGTTAGAAGAGACAGCGTCTGTTATCCGCGAACGCAAGCTTTTCACAACCGCATTGACTTTGATGCAAGCTGCTATACAGTCAGATCAACGGAAGATGCTCAATTTCTTGAGCTTATGTCACTGCAGCCCGGTAAAAGAATCTCCCTTCGGCTTAAAGGCAGAAGCAAGATCCGCGGAACGCTCCAGCTGATACGTGATACTGCGGGTACTTACTCGCTAAGAGTGTACGTGCCTCAGCAATGTGAAGAAAAAAGAAAGACCGGCACCGTCATTGGAATTGATCTCGGCTACACAGAGATGATGGCCACGAGTGAACAGGAACTTCTTGGGACGGATCTGGGACAATACTTTTCTGCTATTTCAGACAAACGACGAAAAAACAGCGAAGGCCGAAATCGCATGCATTCGCTCTTTCGCAATCTTTTGAAGAAGCCTAACAAGGACAATCTCGCTAAGGCAGAGCGGATCCGAAAACATAACCTCGGCAGAAAGAAGCAGCGGGCCAGGTACATCCGTGATATCGGAGTTATCAAGACTATCGTTAACAGAGAGTTAAATCTTCTTTTTACTCGGAAGACAAACCCGATCAAGCAGATAGTCGTTGAAGACCTAAGCGCACGTATGAAGGTTCATTTTGGAAAGAAATGGAACCGACGACTGAGCGGCTGGATGCGAGGATACCTACAGGAGAGGATCAGATATAAAGCAAAAAAACATGGAATTGAAGTAAGCGAAGTCAATCCGGCCTACAGTTCGAGAGAATGCCCCCGGTGTCACTGCACGGACAAAAAAAACCGATACGGGAATTCATTTAAGTGCTCGCTTTGCGGGTACCACGGACATGCTGACTTGGTTGCTTCGTTAAACATTCTCGGCCGTCTGGGGGATAAGGAGATCCGTATAGGAATGCCTCCGTCTCGGGTGAAAGCAGTACTGGATGGTCGTTACGTCGGTTGGAAATCATTAAACCATACCGTTTCCGACAAGACTTCAGGTGTGGCGCGTGTTGTGAACGAATCTCCCCGTTCAGCCTCATCGAAGAGCGAACTGAGAAGCAATGTACAGGTTTGTACGGCTTCCAGATAACGGTCAGATCCCCAACAACCTTCAAGCTCAAAATCAAGAGTAAGTCAGTAGTTACTCACTCGTGAAGTTTCGGCCTTCGCCCAAAAAGCGAAGGCCGTTTCGTTTAGGCTTGTTTAGAAACACTGAGCCTTCTGTCAGACTATTCCTGGCTGAGAATATCCCGATTCAGCATCTCCAACTCATCAATTAAAAGGCAACTGCAACCCGTTGTTTTATCTTTAAAGCTCTTTCGGTCCATCTTAGAGCCACTGGAGATGCTTTTTAGAATAGCTCCCCTCCCCGAGTCCATCCAAAACAAAATTCCCGCCGAGCCTTATTTAATCTGAGCGGGAATTTAGCTTTTATTTGCGTCTGCCGCCGTGGAAAATCAAGCAGCAGGCAGAGCATCAAAGGAGTTATGTCAGCGGTGCGAGCAGCGCTAAAACAATATTGGCAACCAAGAAGAAGACGATCGCAGAAAAATCAATGTTCTTCCAGACCGGAATAAATTTCTTAATCGGAGCCAGGAAGGGATAGCAGAGATAACTCAGCGTACGGTAAAGAGCGCTTGTTTGGTTTACCCAAGAAAGAATGCAGAAAAGCAAAGCGGCAAACATTGCAAGCTCAATCGCCCAGTAAACCACAAGCACAGCAGAGCCCAAGAAGAACGGAAAGAATCCGCCGGCACCGGATCCCATCAGCCAGTGGAAAAACTGATAGATAACGGCGACTAAATAGCAGACAAAAATGGAAGGCCAGTCAGTAGTCGGTGTTCTCGGGATAAATCTAGAGACAGAACCGACAGCCCACTGCGTCGTGGTATAGGCAAAAGAAGTGATCGGATCGTTTCCGGGAGCACGCAAAAACTTTAAATAAGCTCTTAACAAGAGCAGGCACGCGAAAACCGTGCAGAGAAGTCTAAGAGTTAATAAAAAAATCGCGGACACTTTCTGATCCTCTCGTTTTACTTGTTTTGTTGTTAGTCATTCTAAATGAGGCGGCGGCCAACAATGCAGAATTTTGGCCTGGACCGCTCAATTAGACGTAAGGAAAACACAACGGCTTACCGGTCTTGCAGAGACTCTCATACATAAGCCAGTCGAAAGCGGGGCCCGGATCCGTCTTGCGAAGCGGCGCGATCATGGAATGACCCGTGACATATTTGATGGGATAGGCTTCGGCAAGCGCGTCAGTGAGTCGCGCGAGCGTTTCATACTGCACTCGCTCGTAGGGCGTCGAATCCGTGCCTTCGAGCTCCACGCCAATCGAGAAATCGTTGCAGTTCTCACGGCCCTCGAAAGAGGAAACGCCGGCGTGCCAGGCTCGGTCCAAACAGGAAACGTACTGGAACAAGCGTCCGATTCGGTCAATAAAGAAGTGCGAAGAAACACGCAGCCCTTCTAAATCTTGGTAGGACGGATGCTTGCAGCAGTCAAGCGTCCCGCAGAAAAGCGCGTCTACGTCCCCGGTTCCGAACTGACCGGCAGGCAAACTGATGTTGTGTATCACCAGAAGAGAAATCTCCTCGCCTTCCGGTCGTTCGTTGAAATGCTCGGAAGGCCGAATTGCTGCTTCGTCACACCAGCCGTTAGGAAAAATTCGCATCAGTGCGCCTTCGGGCCTTTCATTGCGTGCTGACGGCTGCAATAGTACTTCCCGTTGCTGTAGATGGCTTCACTGATCGGAACATACAAACCGCAGTTGGCGCACGAAACCATCTTTTCGCCCGGCATATCGTTTTTGTGTTCCGCAAGGTTGGCTTTTTCCTGTTTATCCAGGCGTTTTTCAAGCTGAATTTGCTTTAAACGCATAGAGCGCCAGGCAAAGTAAATAACGGCAATGATCAGTACGAAGAAAATGATCCTGGACATGACTTAGGCTCCCGGAACAACTTCCATAACAAAGCGAACGCCGATATAAGAAACCATCAGAACGCAGAAGCCGATAACGGTCCAAAGGGCGGCAAACTTTCCTCTCCAGCCTCTGAGATGATGTCCGAGAAGCAGGATTCCGAAAATGAACCAGGCCAGGCAGGTGGTGACAGTCTTGTGGTCAAAACGGAAGGCTTGGCCGAAAAGTTCCTGTGAATAGACAGCGCCGAATAGAATCGCAGCGGTCAGAACAATGAATCCGACCCAGATCAGACGGAAAAGGATCTTCTCCATTTCCATCATAGACGGCATGTTGTCCAAGATATTGACGTGCTTTGCGCCGTCCTGAGAAATAAAGTCCTTAGACCGAACTCTCTTATGGACGGCCATTAAGAGAAGTCCCTGGATAAGCGCCATCGTCATCACGCTGTAAGCGAGAATCGCCAGAAGCAGATGCAGTCTGAAAGGACCGCTCGCGGTTTCGGGCTCAAGGGGAGAGCCCGGCAGCAGAAGCGGAAGAAGCATGCTGACCGCAGAGAGCGGCAGAACAAAAACCAGCATGGCGCCGATCTTGGAGAAGAAACTTTCCAAGAGCAGCAGGAACGTGCAGGTGAACAGCGTAATCGTCAAGGCAAGCGCCATTCCAAAGTGCGGAGTCCCGTACAGGAACAAAGCCTCGTAAATCAGATAAGCCTGGATCATAAGACCCGCGCAAATCAGGGGGCGAATCCAGAATTTCTCCGTAGGTTCAGGCTGTTGCAACGTTTTGTAAATTCCGAAGGCTGCGGCTAAATACAATACGGCCGCAAAAACGTAAAATATGGCATTCAATGTCATCGTTACGACTCTTTTTTATATAGTTGATCGTATTGTATGACTTAACTCTTTCCTTTGAATTAATGTAATGCTCGATTCTCTTACTCAGCGTCTTACCAAAGTCGTCAAAACCATTCGCGGACAAGCTCGTCTGACCGAATCCAACATGCAGGACATGCTGCGTGAAATTCGTATTGCCCTCCTTGAGGCAGACGTTGCCATTCCCGTGGTCAAAGATCTCATTGCAAGAATTAAAGAAAAAGCCCTCGGTACCGAAGTTCAGACAAGCCTGACTCCGGGCCAGGCATTGGTCGGCATTGTTCACGACGAATTAACAAAAGTAATCGGCGGAGAGGATCCTGAAAATGTTCGCGAGATCAATCTCGCCACTCAGCCTCCCGCAATCATCCTGTTAGCCGGCCTCCAGGGTGCCGGTAAAACGACGACCGCCGGTAAGCTCGGTAAATGGCTTAAAGAAGAAAAGAAGAAAAAAGTTCTGACCGTTTCCGCCGACGTGTATCGTCCTGCCGCTATTGATCAGCTGCAAACGGTTTCTCAGCAAGCCAACATCGATTTCTTCCCGAGCACCCCTAACGAAAAACCGCTCGACATTGCCCGCAAGGCCCTCGAATACGCAAAGCTTCATTACTACGACGTACTCATCGTCGATACGGCCGGTCGCTTAGCGATCGACGAACAGATGATGAATGAGGTCAGCGATCTGGAAAAATTCTTGAATCCGATCGAGACCTTCTTCGTGGTCGACGCCATGGTCGGTCAGGACGCGGTCAACACTGCCAAAGCCTTCGGCGAGAAACTCCCGCTCACCGGCGTGATTCTCACCAAGGTCGACGGCGACTCCCGAGGCGGTGCGGCGCTTTCCGTCCGCATGGTCACCGGCAAGCCCATCAAATTCATGGGTGTGGGCGAAAAACTCAACGGCTTCCAGCGCTTTGATCCGCAGGCCATGGCCGGCCGAATCCTCGGCATGGGCGACATCGTTTCTCTTGTCGATGAAGTCCGCAAGAACGTGGATATCGAAAAGGCCCAGAAGTTCGCTGAAAAAATGCGCAAGGGCGACGATTTCACGCTCGAAGACTTCAAGGATCAGCTTGCTCAAGTCAAGAACATGGGCAGTTTCTCCTCCTTAATTGAGAAACTCCCGGCACAGTTCGCCCAGGCCGCCGGTCAGGTTGACGACGAACAGGCTAAAAAACAGCTCGCCCGTACTGAAGCCATCATCAATTCGATGACACCGCATGAGCGCAGAAAACCCGAAATCATCAAAGCAAGCCGCAAGCGCAGAATCGCTGCCGGCGCCGGCACCACCGTTCAGGAAGTCAACCGTCTGCTCAAACAGTTTGAGCAGAGCCGCGAAATGATGAAGATGATGAAAAAAGGCGGCATGGGCAAAATGATGCGCGCCTTCAGAAGCCTTAGCGGCCGCTTCCCGGGTATGGGCGGAGGCTTCTAGTGAGCCAAAAGGCTGTTCGTATTCTCGGAATTGACCCGGGTCTGAATCACACCGGCTACGGTTTTGTGGATTTTGTGCCCGGTCATTTCACCTATGTCGCCTCCGGCGTATTGAATGTACCGGCAGGCGAGCTTTCTGACCGGCTTGGATTCATTTTTAAGTCCTTGTCGGCTTTGATCGAGGAGCATCATCCGAATGTCGCTTCGATTGAAAAAACTTTCTTGAATACGAACGCTCAGTCCAGCATGCTGCTGTCGCACGCAAGAGGCGCTGCGATGTGTGCTGTCGCATGTCACTCTATCCTATGCAAAGAAATCAGCACTCGCGAGATAAAAAAGTCCGTGACCGGCTACGGCGCCGCTGACAAAGATCAAGTGCAGCAAATGGTTCTAAGGCATCTGAAGCTTGAGGACACGCGCTTCAGTCCGGACGAGTCGGATGCCCTGGCAACCGCAATCTGCTACGGCAGCTCCAGTATCCTGCTCGGCCTCGTACCGACACTCGGAACCAAGGCCGGCAGCAGCGGAACCGGTGTGTCCCGCAGAGGCTCAAGTGCTCGCCGCTCAAGAAACGAGTGGACGAAACGTTATGAAGAAAAGGTTTAAATAATGATTGCAACTATTCGAGGAAAGATTCTTCAAAAAAATCCTCCGCAAGTTGTTGTTGAATGCGGCGGACTGGGCTACGAGATCGATGTCCCGATGTCCACTTTCTACAATCTTCCGAACATCGGCGAAGAGGTGTTTCTGGAAACCGTCATGATCGTCCGCGAGGACGCTCAGCTTCTTTACGGCTTTTTGACTGCTCAGGAAAAATCGGTTTTCCGCCAGCTTCTGAAAGTCAGCGGCATCGGTCCGAGAATTTCGCTGGCCATGCTCTCCTCTATGTCCGCAGAAGACATCGGCAACGCTATTGCCAATAATGAAGTCGGACTTTTGACGATGGTTCCCGGCATCGGTAAGAAAACGGCCGAACGTCTCGTTCTTGAGCTGAAGGACAAGATGGTCGTCACTTCTGTGCCCACGGTTTCTTCCGTTCAGACAGAAGTCATTCAGGCTTTGGTTGCGTTGGGTTTCAGCGAACGCGAAGCTCGCGGCGCTGCGAAAAACGTCCCTGCCGATGCCGACGCCTCCGAAGGCATTCGTCTCTGCCTGCGTCAACTTGCTCAGAAAGGTTAATCCATGGCGGACAGCAATTCGATTCTTTCCTCTGAAAGAAAAGAAAAAGAAGAAGTTATCGACAAGGCCCTTCGTCCGACACGTCTCAAAGACTATGCCGGCCAAGACGGGATTCGTGAGCAGCTCGATCTCTTCATTACGGCTGCGCGCAACCGCGGCGAGGCCCTGGACCATGTTTTGCTCTTCGGGCCTCCGGGCTTAGGTAAAACAACTCTGGCAAATATCATCGCCAACGAACTCGGCGTCAAACTTCGTCAAACCTCCGGCCCTGTCCTTGAAAAGGCAGGTGACCTGGCTGCAATGCTCACGAGCTTGGAGCCTCATGACGTCCTCTTCATTGACGAAATCCATCGTCTCTCCCCGGTTGTAGAGGAAATTCTTTATCCGGCCCTCGAAGACTTCAAACTCGACATCATGATCGGCGAAGGCCCTGCTGCCCGTTCGATCAAAATTGATCTACCGCATTTCACGCTTGTCGGTGCGACTACGCGAGCCGGCTCATTGACCAAGCCGCTGCAGGATCGTTTCGGCATTCGAGCTCAGCTTCAGTATTACTCGCCTGAGGATCTGACCACCATCGTGCTGCGCTCCATGCACCTGCTGAACATGCCCGCAGACAAAGGCGCAGCCGGTGAGATCGCAAGACGCTCCCGCGGTACGCCTCGAATCGCAAACAGATTGCTTCGACGTATTCGTGACTTTTCTGAAGTCCGTCATCAAGGCCAATTGTCCGAGCAGATCGCAAAAGACGCTCTTACGATGCTGGAAGTTGACCCAATCGGCTTAGACAGTCTCGACTGCCAGTTCCTGCTCGCGATCATTGAGAAGTTCCAAGGCGGTCCCGTCGGTATCGAAAACCTGGCTTCCGCTGTCGGCGAAGAGTCTGATACGCTTCAAGACATGGTCGAGCCTTATCTGATCAAAGAAGGCTTTGTTCAGAGAACACCAAGGGGACGCGTGGCTACACCACGCGCATACAGCCATTTCGGGCTCGATAGAAAACATAAAGATTTGGGGTTTTTATTCGATGACGACCAATATTAGTGCTTACAACCTGTCTGAGCGTCAGACGCAGCTGGACTTGTCCGTTCTTCCCTACGATTTTGAAGACAACGTCAAAGTATTGAGTGAACAGGCGCGTCAGACCTGGAACGACGTCCAAGATCTTGAAGCTTCTGCATGCCCTGACAATAAAGCTCAAATCACCATCACAATGCACCCGTCTTTTGCTTCTCAGATTTATTTCCCTGAGGAGTTTCTGCTTGTCATGGGATTAGAGTGCGTCGGTGTCCGCCAGGTGCAGTGCTTCCCGCGCGACACTTCAAGCTGCGACACGGAAGACGGAGAAATTACCGTTGCGCTCGTCTGCGTCGGAAAGAGACAGGACATCCAGGCCATTCCCGGCAAACTGGAAAAGGTTGTTTCCGACACACTCGTCGGAAAACAGATTCGAACCATTGAGAGCATTGAAGCCGTCTCGATCTACGACCGTTTGGACATTCCCAACGATTACTTCGATGATCATTTCTTAGTCGGTGTTTATCAAACTCCGGGTAAGACTGTCGAAGAATCCAAAGAAGACTTTAAAAACTATGCCCAGAAAAACGATCTTGAAGTACACCCCAACTTCTTAGTTGATAAGGAAGGTGTCTTCTACGTGCTTCTGCGCGGTGCCCGCTACAAACTCGATGCCATCGGCGACTACGCCTATACCTTCTGTGTGCGCGTGCCGCCGCTGAAAAAAGCCTGACTCAGCAACTCACAACAAATTTAAATCGTCGGCTTTCCCTTTTTGGAGGGTCCTCTCTTGATTTCTACTTTTTATTCGAACTCGTTCGAAGTTCTTCGGACGGTTCTTGCCACAAAAATCGGTTTTAATCTGGAGGACCTGCGAAACAGGAACGCCTCCTTTTTTGAGCAAATCGAAGTTATCGTCCCGACGACGATGGTCGAGGACAACCTCAACCGCTTCTTAGCCGATCACTTCGGCGCAACGCCGGGAATTAAATTCTCCAACGTCGCCAGCTGGATGTTCAAAGTTCTCGGGCAGTCTCTTTCTAACACTGAGACTTCCCAGGTCATGGACTGGACTTTTTACGAGATCCTGAGGCAAAAGCAAACCGAAAAGACCTTTCCTAAAGAAGAAAAGCGTCTTTATGAATACATTCAGACGTTGGACCCCGTGGGTGTGTTGGAGTTTGCCCGCCATCTGAACACGGTCTTCATTACCTACGGCTCTTATCGTTTTGATTGGCTGCAGCAGTGGGCGTTAGAAAAGTTTGAACTTAACAACCCGCTCCCGGCGCCGAATGCAAAGATCGAAGAAGCGAGGCTGAAGGAAAACTCTGACTTTTTATGGCAAAAACGTCTTTGGCAAGAATTAATCGAACAAACCGGCGCTGACAACAGGGGAAAAATCTTCGGTTGGCTTGAAAATACCATTACACGAATCCGCAAGAACAAGCCGGTTGAAGACAGCCTGCCGATTCATCTTTTCCTGCCGTTCTCGATTCCGCCAAACTTACTGCCTCTGATTCGAGCCTATGAAGATTCCCCGGCAGAACTTAATCTGTACATTCTTAATCCATGTGCCGAATACTGGTTTGAGTCCGTACCGAAAGCGCAGTTCGATTGGTCAGAAAATTTCAAAGTCGACAACAGCTGCCTGAACTACCTACTGACAAATGCAGCAAGTACGAGAGCCGCTATTGACAGATTGGACAGCTTCCTTTTCTCTGAGGAGGAAGCTTCAGCGATCGAAACAGATATTTCAGAGGAGGCAAAAAAGAAACGTCAGAATGCGTCCGTCAAACAACCCGGATCTCGGAATTTCTTAAGCACAGAAAAAACTTTTGAAAACCCCGAAGAAGAACTTAAAACCAAGGTTAGTGCTGAATCAGCTTCTGCGTATTTAGAGTACCCCTCCAAGTCATTCCTGCATAGCTTCCAAAACTCCATTCTTAGAATGGACAGCACACTTCTGCCCACTGAGCCTGATGAGAACGACGTCAGTCTTCGTATCCTTAAAGCGCCCTCTTTCGTCCGAGAAGTCGAAGCGACCATCGATATTCTCCAGAACTGGTTCACGGATAAAAAGCGCGTCCTTAAACCATCCGATGTTTTGGTCGTGGTCCCAGACATCGAAAAGGCAGCTCCCGTCATCGAAGGCGTCATGGCATCACTGCCGAAGGATCTTTTCATTCCTTGGAAGATCATCGGTCTCAGCGAAGAAAAGCAGAACGCGCTCGCGGATGCGTTTGTGGGCTTGGGCAAGCTCTTGATGTCTGATTTTTCCGCCAGAGAGTTCTTTGCTTGGCTAGAAAAACTCCCCGTTCAGCAGCAGTGGGGCTTCTCTTTGGACGATATCTCTGTCATCCAAACTTGGCTTTATTCCGCCGGGTACTCTGTCGGAATCGATCACCAGCAGCTTGCAGCGCTTAATTTCACAGATGAAGACACGTCTCTTCAAGACGCCATGGAACGGCTTTCGCTCGGATTCTTCCTTGATGAGGCCTCTCCCCTGCCATTTAAGAAGGTGCTTCCTATCCGCGGCGACGAAGAAGCCGGCTTTGACACTGTTTCCGACGACTCGGGTCGTTTAATCCAGGCGCTTTCTCAGCTTTACCTGAACCTTGCCGATCAGCGCCGCGAACTGCTCGCCAGCGATTTTGCACTTCCGGCAGAGGGCTGGAGAGAATCGCTTCTGGACATGAAAAACCGTTTCTTCGGCAGCAGCTGCGATCCTGAGGAATCCTATAACTTCACAGAAATCATTGAAACAGTCTGCAAAGGTCTGACCGCCGCTTTTGACGGCACAGAAAAACCGGTCAGCTTCGATGTTGTATTAAGCGAGCTGAGAAGCGAACTCTCCAAAACAAAACGCGAGGTGACAAGCTCCGGGACCATGACATTCACATCCATTTCGCTGGCAAGAGGTATTCCCTACAAGGTCATTTGCTGCTTGGGTTTTGATGAGAAAAGCGGGTTCCCGGGAACACCGAAATTTGAAGAATTTGACTTAACCAAGGACCACCGGCGCCGCGGTGACCGAGACGCGAGAAAAGACAATAACGCTGTCTTCCTTGACACGCTTCTCAGCGCTCGGGAAAACCTTTTGATTTCCTACACAATCGGAACGAAGCCGCAAAGCGAAAATAATCCGTCGCTTGTCATTGATAACTTCAAAAATTACTTCCTTTCTCATGCCATGAGCGTGGGAATGGAGGACGGCACTGCTCAGGAAAAGGCTGACGAACTATGGAAGAGCATCGTTACAAAGGTTCCTTTAAATCGCTTTTCCATGAGAAATTTCTTAGAGGAACCGAAATCCCTAGAAAAACGGGAAAACAACCTTTTCTGGAAGAGCCCGCGGAAAGACGTTCTCGAATCAATCGAGCACGCCTACAGGAACCCCGATGCGAAGGAATCCATGTTCGCCAACACAGGGATTCCCGATGAGAAACTTCCCAAAACGATGCAGAACTCCAAGCTTCGGGAACTGCAGGTTAATTTCCTCATAAAGTTTCTGACATCCTACGATGAGTGGACAGCTAACTTGCTCAAACTTGAATCATCAGACTTCGAAGCCGACGAAAGAATGATCGTCCCTGCCAAAGATGACAAGCTCATGCACTCAACCGTCAGCCGAAAATTTCTTTCTTTGCTTGAGAACAACTTCTCCGACAAAGAGGCGCTCGACCTTCTGGCCCTTAATCCTAAGTACGGCATCGAAAGCGTCCGGCGTGCAGTTCTCAGCTTTGAAGCCTCAGAAGTTACCGAGGCATATGCCGCAAGAAAACAATTTATGGAGACTGAAACTCTAACAACTGTCTCTGCGACGCTTGACTATCAAGTTCCGCCTGAAATATCGACATACGTCCGTCGCCTCACGGACAAAACAGATCTCTTCCTTTGGAAAACGGAAGGCGAGACCTTGCGCGTCAAGCTCGGCGTTTTTTGCTCTGGATCAGAACAAAATCGTGAACTATTGCGTCAAATTATTTGGACGGAGGCAGGAGAGCCATACGATTTGCTTGTCTTTAACGATAGTTCAGACACAGATCATTTCAGTATTTCTTACTCTTCGATTATTCAGAACCACGGCGGCGAACCGCTTAAAGCTTTCTTGAAGTTATTTGAGTGTCACTGCAGGCACGCACTGGGAATGAATGCCTCGGATGATGCCCTGCTTTGGCAAGGTGTTTCAGAGGAAAACGTACGGAAAGCGGCTGATTTATCCACAGCTCTCAAAGAAGAACTCAGCGATTACTACAAACTCCTCAAAGGAGATGGCAAAAAGAAAGACATCTACCTTTCCGAAGCAATCAAAGCGCTAATTGATTTCGTTGAGAAACTTAAACCTTAATCGGAGTATTTATGCTTTTTAAAGAATTTGATGCAGCCACAACGCCGATTGAGGGGCACATGCTTTTGGAAGCCAGCGCCGGCACCGGAAAAACGTATTCCTTGATGCGGGTGCTGCTCAGGCTTTTAGTCGAGAAAGGGATTGAGCTGGATCGGATTTTGGTTGTGACATTCACGAATGCGGCCACCGATGAACTGTCATCTCGTTTGCGCAGCAACCTGACGGAACTCATTGAACAAATCAGACTGAAGAAGAACGGCAGCTTCAACGATCTGCTGGATAGCTGGGAAGAAAAGAAATATTGTTCGGCAGAAATTCTTGAAAAACTGCAAACGGCGCTCAATAAGATTGACGACGCTGCCATTTTTACTATTCACGGATTTTGCCAGCGAATCCTGCAAGACTTTGTCTTTTCTTCAAAAGGGAACTACGACTTTGAGATCGGCGATGATTCAGATGCGAAAGATAAAGCGTTAACTACTTTTCTTCGTACAAATCTTCCCAAGGCTTATCCAACCTGCCCTACGGAACAACTATCTCTAGCTCGCGACATTCCATGGGCAGACATCCTATCGACTGCTGCCGGCCTGAGCAGAACTAAGCCCCTCACTCAGCAAATGAAGCTGATGAAAGACTCCGAGCATGAGCCTGAAGAAGAAACCAATCAGTTTTTTAATACTTTTATTGATCAGGCAACAACTCTCTACGAAAAAAACAAGAAAGATGAGCGTCTATTTACGTTCGATGACCTGCTGATTGAAGCAGAAGAACGCATTGTTAAAGATCCGGAATTCACCAAAGCCATTCAAAATCTTTATGGCGCTGCATTAATTGACGAATTTCAGGATACGGACCCGATTCAATACTCTATTTTCAAACATCTGTTCTTAGATGATCCGGAAGGCTCTAAACCCGTCATCTTTGTCGGCGACCCGAAACAGTCTATTTATCGCTTCAGGAATGCCAGTCTCGAAACGTATCTGTTAGCCAAAAATGAAATCAACAACCTTTACCAGTTAGTGAAGAATTATCGTTCAACGCCGGGAATCATCGCCGGAGTTAATGAATACTTCAATCCGGAAGGAAAAGGGCCCGACGGCGGCTTTTTGAATCAGGCTCTGACCTATTCGCCGGTGCAGTTTAATAAGAAAAAACTACCGCTCCTCCTAGAGAAAAACGGTAAACTCGAACCCCTCCCCTCTTTCGCTTTCTGGTCTAACGCCGACACTAAGGCCTTGTCCAATGCAGAGGCTCTTCGCGATATGGAGGCTATTGCCATCGCAGAGGAAATCGAATCCTTACTAAAGGAAAACGTTCTCTATGAAGGCCGGAGACTGAGGCCCAGTGACATCGCCATATTGGTCGCAAAGCGCTTCCATGCTGACAAAGTTATTGAGCAGTTGCGCAAGCGAGGCATTCGAACTCTTCGCTCCTCGAATGAAAACGTCTTATGTTCTAAAGAAGCGCACGAACTCAAGAGCGTTCTGGAGGCTATGTACGATCCGAGAGATACGCGTCTTGTGGCAGCGGCTCAGGCAACCCGAATTTTCGGCGACTCGTTGAATGACTTACTAAACAACGATGCGGCCTCTGCCCAGGCACGCTTGCTATTGGAGAATTCAGCGAAAATCTACGAAAAGAGAGGAATCATCGCTGCAGTCTCTAACCTTTTCGCCGGCGCCAAAACCGAAGAGCGTTTACTGCAATACGGCGGAGAACGCGCCCTCACGAACTATCAGCACATCTTGGAGCTTTTGCATCAGCAGCACAACACCATAGATAATCTGCAGGGGCTGCTTCGCTGGTTAAAACAAGAACAAAAAAAGAACAACGACAGCTATACCCTGAGACGTGAAACCGATTCCGATGTGGTTCGGGTAGAGACCATTCACAGCAGTAAAGGACTTCAATACCCGGTTGTTTACTACCTTGATCGGCCAATAAGCTTTTCCAAGAGTCAAGAATTTAGAGACGATGCAACAGGTGTCATTACCTTCTATGAAACCGAACAAAAGGCTCCCGACGACTTTGTTGAGAAATCTTATGAAGAGTCAATGAGATTGTTATATGTCGCTATGACGCGGGCAACAGCAAGAGTGGTCCTGCCTTATTTCTTTAAGAAGACTAAATCAGGGGCGCCGCACGGAAGCGTCGGCGGAAAATATCCGCTTGCGCAGGCTATCAGCGGAGAAACGTCAGGAGGAATGGCCATAATTAACGGGCTGAACCGGCTGCGGGAAGCTTTGAGCCCGAAGGAAGCGTCGGCAAGAGAAGTGAGAAAAGCCCTGCTTGAAGGAATATCCGAGCACAACAAAAACAACGCACATCCTCTCATGCTCTCTGAAAAAGCCTTGAATGCTTACTCTCCTTTTGATATTCGTTTTGACTTCGAACCCGGCAAATTTAGTGACTTCGAAGTCTCCATTAGAGAACAGATCGAACATCTTGATCTCAGAGCCGGTCGCGGTGACAGACAAAATCGTTCCTGGATTTCCTCTAGTTTCACAAGCCTATTGAGAACCATGGAGGCACAGGATTCTGCCGTCATCACTGATGAAACAGAAGCTTCAGAATCAGAGGAACCAGTCGCAGCATCGAAAGAAGAGGATATTTTGGAGGTTCTCAAAGGTTCTCAGAGCGCTGCCGAATTCGGCACGAAAGTCCATGAATTATTGGAAAAGATCTTCGACAAAAATTTTCATAATTGGAAGCTCAGAGTCTACAAATTTTTAGATGATCGTTTTAAGGGGTATGTCGCTCCGGAAACAGAAGAACGAAAGGCCGAAATCGAGACCAAAACGGAAGAGTTCTTCGAAAATTTATTCGAAGCAAAGATTCTGCCCTCCACGCCAGGCTTCCACCTCGCTCAGCTTTTTAAAAATCTTAAAGATTGCCGTCCGGAATTGAAATTCATGCTTTCCGTCGGAGCTCCGATAAAGGGCAGAGAACGTCTGACGGCGAGTCTTTTGGCTGAAACACTAACAGCCTTTGATTCTCGTTATAAAGACTTCCATTTATCGGAACTCGATATGCGCGGATACCTCACGGGCTCCATCGACTTAGCATTTGCCGCAGACGGCAAATATTGGGTCATCGACTGGAAGACGAACAAAATTGATTACCGCAATAATGCTCCCGAGCTGTACACGCCAGAAGCCGTAGACGCCTTGATGAAAAACAATCACTATGAGCTCCAGTTGACGCTTTACCTGGTTGCGCTCAAACGAATGCTCGAGGTTCGTTTAAATCTGCCTGAAGGTGAGGGTTATAAAGTCATCGGAGGCGCGATTTACTGCTTTTTACGCGGTATCAACAAAGAAGGGCGCGGAACATACTTTGAGCGTCCCAAAGATGGCCTTATCGAATGTTTAGACGACTTCCTGAAAAACGGATTTAGTCGTGAACTCCTGGAATCTCGTGCTAAAGGAGCTGCGTGAAATGATTTCGCAAAACCAAAATTCATTTGAAAACCTCGGCACCATTCTGCTTGATCTTTTAGCTCGTCGAGGAAAAACTGTGACGGCAGAGCAGCGAAATGCGCTGGCGTTTTTCATGCTGCATCTCGGACAAGCAGAACACCTCGGTGGTTTATGTGTCGAGCTTGATGCAACGCCGCAAAATAAAGGATACGTGGAGCTGCTTAGGGAAGCAGAGCTGCTAACAGACGGCAGCAGCAAAATTGCTGATGAACCCAACAACCTTTCTGTCGCTCCGACGCCCTTTATTCTTGACGTAAGCGAACCGAAAAAGCTGAGAATTTATTCCCGCCGCAACTTTTGCTCTGAAAGCCGTTTGGCTGCGGGAATTCACGGTATGTGCTCTGCAAGCGCCAGCGAAGTCAACGAGGTAAAAGAGGCCTTGGGACAGCTAGAACAGACGTTAAAGAATGCACGAGAAAAGGGCGACAAGAAAGCCTACTCTTTAAATCCCCTACAGCTGAAAGCAGCCGAACTTGCGGTTTCGGAAAAATTCTCCGTCATTTGCGGCGGTCCCGGTACCGGCAAAACAACTACCGTTGTGAAGTTCATCGAAGCCTTTTTGGAGATTCATCCGAAGGGCATCATTCAAATGTGCGCACCAACCGGGAAAGCCACAAGCCGCCTCCTTGAATCCGTAAAAAATCAGGCGGATGCCGGTCCAACCTCTGCTCCTTACTATCCCGAGGTTCGCAAAGCTCTTGCCGAAGACAGGCTGACCTCTTTAACGATCCATAAATTACTGGTTACGGATTTATCCAACGGAAAACGGCCGTCTGCGGATAATCCGATTGAAGCAGATTTGCTAATCGTGGATGAGAGTTCAATGATTGACTCGGCCTTGGCTTTGAAGCTTGTCAGAGCAATTGACCCGGCCAGAACTCAAACAGTGTTCTTAGGCGACAAGCATCAGCTGGCAGCCGTCGGGCCGGGTTCGGTATTTGCGGATATCTCTGATAATTCAGGAGTTTTAAAAGGGCACATCGTTGAATTAAAAGAGAGCATTCGCTTCAATGACAAATCCGCTATCGGCAGGTTAGCTCAGTGCATGCTCGCGCTCGAAGAAAAGAAAGATCCCGACCTTTCCAGCTTTATTTCGCAAGTTGAATATACGGACGATCGTCCCTTCGAAGGATTTAAGGATACCGGCGTGTTTTTCAAATCTGCAGGAAGAAATCTTCCTCTGCGGGCTCAGAATTGGTTAGAAGAAAAACTCGATACCTACTGCAAAGCAGTCCAAAACTTAAACCTGACTTTAACTTCGAATGATAAAAACGAAGTAGATCCCAGATCAGCCAGCTTCGAAAACCTTCCTAGTGATGTACAACAAGCTCTTGAAGAGGTTTGGAACGAGTTGAGTACCTTCCGGCCCTTATGCGCACAGCGTGAAGGTCCCACAGGCGTCAACGCCGTCAATGACTTTTGCGAAGATTTTGTTAAATCGGCATTTAAAGTCCCATCCGCCGATGACATGTACAACGGCAAGGTCATCATTGTTCGTCAAAACGACTCCGGTCTCGGTGTTGCCAACGGCGACGTGGCTATTATTTTCGGCTTGAAGACAGCTGATTCCGACAAACCGACGTGGTATGCATTCATCGGTGATCTGAAGAAAATCGTTCCGGCTCAGCTGCTGCCAAAATATGACACTGCCTTTGCCATCACTATTCACCAATCGCAGGGTTCCGGCTTCCGTGATGTCGCCATCTTCCTGCCGACGCTGAGCGCCGGAAGTGATGCTGCCTCGTTATGCACGCGCGAACTTCTTTATACCGGCATTACTCGTTCGGAAAAAACGTGCCAGATTTTCGGGGCTAAGGATGTTCTGGGCATGTCTTTAAAGACCGTCACGCAACGCAGCGGAGGACTGCCTCAGCGGCTTAAAGAGCGCTTCAGCGAACAAGGTTAATTTTTAGTTCTCCTTGAGAGAAGAAGCCGAGCCGGTTAATCAAATCTAAACGGCTCTTCTCTTTCTACACCATGACAGATAAGAAATCAGGTTCTCAAAAACAAGAGCTCCGTCCAAATACTAAAGAGCAGATGCTCAAGCGCTTTAAAGAAAATTTAAGCACCTTCAAAAAGACTTTTGATTATCTAAAAGACAAATGAGTACGCCATTAGATATTGATGCGGTTGTCTTGATCAATGAGGCTCTCTCCGGTAATCGCTGCTCAGAAGAAGGAAGACAGCGAGTCGGCGGATGTCTGTCCAGCTATTCCTATTACAGCACCGTCTCAGAGCAGATAACCAGCATCGTTGTCAGCCTCCTCAAAGGTCACTTCTTCCAGGACGGCAACAAAAGAACGGCGCTGGCGGTCTACTTAGATTTGTGTCAAAACAACGGAATCCAGATCATATCTGATCAAGATCGCTTAGGAGACGTTTTTATAGACATCGCAGCCACCCAGCGAGACATCACGGAAAACGCTCGGTTACTCTTTCCGGATTGAAAAGAGAAATTCGTTCTCAAGCTCGGCCTATGCACGATACTTGTTCAATAGTTGCTCAATCTTTGCGCGATTCTTGTTCAATTTCTACTCAATTCCAAAAAATAGGTACTTTATTTGACATCAAGAACGCTTAGCCCCAGTAGGAAAAGTCTGTTTAATCCGATCGTTTAGAGATAAAAATCCCCTCTAAATTTTTATTTTATCTTTAGCGAAATTTCGCTGAAAAAACTGCTGTCATTTTCGAAATAAAAGATGAAGTGGCTCCCTCTCAAGCTAGGCCGACTCACAATACTTGTTCAATCTTGTTCAATTTCTGCTCAATCCTCAAAATAGAGGTTTTCTTTGACAGCCAGAACTCTCTGATCAACCAGCAAGGCCTTCTTTAAATCCTTCCTTAAAAGATAAAAGTCCCCTCTGAATTTTTATTTCGTCTTTCGCTGAATCTCGCTAACAGCGCCTAGAACTTCTCTCCGTATCTAGGCGCCTCTGTCGACCTTGTACGAACTTCTTGATCGTTACTTCAAGGAGTCGAAATTTGGAACTGCTTCCAGCAAACGGCAGGTGTAAGGATCTTTCGGACGATTAAGGATTTCTTCCGCCGATCCCGCCTCTACCACTTCTCCGGACTTCATCACAATAACTTCGTCAGCGAGATAACGCACAACACCGAAGTTATGAGTGATGAACAAGTACGAGATATCGCGGCTTCTTTGGATTTCGTTCAGAAGGTTCAGGATTTGAGCCTGCACCGAAACATCCAAAGCCGAAGTCGGTTCGTCACAAATCAGAAGTTTGGGTTCAACCACCAACGCACGAGCAATCGCCAAGCGCTGTCTTTGACCGCCCGAGAACTCATGCGGATACCGATTCAATGAATCGGAACGAAGTCCGCAAAGACCGATGACACCTTCAATTCTGCCGAGCGCTTCACTTGCAGGAATATCAGGATGCAGACTTTCCAGGCCCTCAAGCAGAATTTCCTTAACGCGCATTCTTGGATTCAAACTGGAGAACGGGTCTTGGAAAATAACCTGCATATCGACGCGGGCTTGTCGAAGTTCGGGACCGTTCAAGCTGCCTAAGTCCTTTCCATTTAAGAGCGCAGAACCCGTGATTTTTGCCTGCTGTCGCAGAAGCTGGAGAATGCCTCGGGCAACGGTGGTTTTGCCGCTGCCGCTTTCTCCGATCAGCGCTGTGGTCAATCCTCTGCGCACATCAAAGGAAACATTGTTGACGGCTTTGGCGTACTCCGTCGGACACAGAAATCCGCCGCGAATCGGGAACCAAACGCTGTAATCTTTGACTTCCAAAATACGAGGCACATCCTTCTGCTCCCTTTCGACAACCACGTCACTTCGCGGAAGCTCAACCGGATCATTTTCAGGGAACAGACAGCGAACTTTTCGTCCGCCAATCTCCTGTAAGGCAACTTTATGCTCAGAGCATTCCGGACGCGCCTTTTTGCAGCGTTCGGCAAATCGGCACCCGTGGAACTCTCGGTTCAGGCGAGGAACCATGCCCGGAATCGCTTCAAGCATCTGGCTCTTTTGCTTTCCTTCAGGCAGTGCCTTTAACAGGTTGCGCGCATAAGGGTGCAATGGTTTGGAGAAGAACTCACGCGCCGATGCCTCTTCCACTAACTCACCGGCATACATCAGCCCCACTCTGTCAGCGACCTGTGCTACCACAGCCAAATCATGAGTAATCAGCAGAATGCCGATGTTTTCGGTTTCCTTGAGCTGCTTTAAAAGATCAAGAATCTGAGCCTGAACGGAAACGTCCAGCGCCGTTGTCGGTTCGTCTGCAATGAGGTAGTTCGGCTCGGCCGCCAGCGCGATAGCAATCATCACACGCTGTTTTTGGCCGCCGGAGAGCTCAAACGGGAATGATTTCATTCTGCGTTCAGGCTCGGGAATTCCGACTTTTTTCAGCCAGTCGAGTGCCTTTGCTCGCGCTTCATCGCCGCGCAGCGGAGTATGAAGCAGAATCGTCTCGACAATTTGATCCCCGACGGTCATCACCGGATTTAACGACGTCGCCGGTTCTTGGAAAATCAGACTGATCTTGGAGGAACGAATATTGCGCATCGCCGCTTCCGGCAGACCCATGATTTCCGTTCCGTCAACGGTAACAACACCGCTGGAGACTCGTCCGGAGCTTGGCAGAAGTCTCAATAGAGAAAACGCCGTCATTGATTTGCCGCATCCGGATTCTCCGACTAAGGCGCAGATTTCTCCTCGATTCAACGTCAGACTCAGGCCGTCTACGACGCGAACCGTATCCTCGGAAGTGAGGATTTCAGTCACCATATTAGAGATCTGAAGCATTATTCCTTCCTCCCGATTTTGAGGACCAATCTCGGGTCGAACGCTTCCCGAACGGCTGATGCAAATAAGTTTGCAGACAACACAAGTGTGAGCATGAAAGTGAAAGCCGCGCAGAGGTTCCACCAAACAACCGGAGTGCGGGAAAGTTCAAGACGCCCGGCATTAATCATGGAGCCGAAACTGTGCGTTGTCGGATCAACGCCGACACCAACGTACGAAAGCACAGCTTCGTAAAGAACAATGCCGGAGAAATCCAACACCGCCACAATCAAAATGATGTGGATGACATTCGGCAAAACATGACGCTTCATGATTTTGAACGGTCCCAAACCGAAGGCACGAGCCGCTTGAATGTAATCAAGCTGAGAAATCTTCAGAGTCTCGGCGCGCAGCAGACGAGCGAGCGTGGCCCAGCCTGTCAAACCGATGATGATCGAAAGCATGAATAGACGAAGGTCTGCTCTCTCAATGCCGGTTGCATACATGCCGGGATGAGAGTCAATAAACACCTGGATCATCAGAACCGAGGCCGCAATAAGAAGAACGCTCGGGATCGAAGACAACGTGGTGTAGAGGTACTGAATCAAGTCGTCCACCCAGCCTTTGAAGAAGCCTGCACAGATTCCCAACACCACGGCAAAAGGAAGCGTTGTCAAAGTCGCCAGTGTTCCGATCACAAGGGCGGTACGCACGGACTTAAAGGCTTGATAAAGAACATCGTTTCCTGTTTGATCCGTCCCCATCACGTGATAGTACGGCCAGAGCGCGCCGACCAGGCACCCAAGAACTATTAAGACAGAACATGTCGTCAGAATTGCTTCATAAGGAACCTCGTCGCGGCGCTTAAATAAAGTGCGCACTTCTTCCTTAAATGAGCGGCCTTTAGAACGGGAAATCAATCCGACCGTTAAGAACCAAAGCAAAGCGCTAAGCGCCAGCCCCGCGCCTAAGCCACTGGCAGACTTAATAATGACGTCTTCTGCCCAATCAGCTCGAGCTTTAAGATGCGCGCCGCCGGCTTTCAGCGGTTCGTAATCACGTACAGGTTTGCCGTCTTCAAAGCGGGAAATTTTCTCAAAGGTCTGAGTCGCCAGCGGCATCGAATAAGACTTCTCTTCCGCCGAAGACGCTTTGCCGAGCGCTTTATCCAGAAGGGAATAGGCTTTGACGTCATAGATCGCGCGGCCGTCCTGAACATCAATGACGGGACGGAAGTGCACCGAATCTACGACGGAGAGCAGAAGAAAGAAACACAGCAGCGAAAGCGAGCACAGCGAGGCGCTGGAACTCACAACATAACGCCAGCGTGCTTTGAGCTCTTCGGAGCGGGCAACATGAATCAGATAAAACGTCAGTGCCGCAAGAAGAACAACAACCACGATATCCGTCGGAAGCAAAACAAATTTAGGCATCATTTCAAACGGATCCTCGGGTCGGCAATCGTATAAGCCACGTCAGTCAGAATCAGACCGATGACATACAAGACTGTTCCTACAAAAACCATCGTACGGACAATCGCGAAGTCCTGAGCATTGATCGCATCAATCGTGAAGCTTCCTAAGCCCGGAATGCCGAAGAAGCTTTCCATCACTAAGGAACCTAAAAACAGCATCGGGAGCACGGCAACCGTTGAAGTCAGAATCGGCAGGCTGGCGTTGCGCAGCACGTGTTTAAAGAGAACTGCCGTTTCGCTCAGGCCCTTTGCTCGAGCAGTACGAACGTAATCCTTGCTGATTTCTTCCAGGAACATCGAGCGGTACAGCAGCGCATCGCCGCCGATGCGGGAGAAAACACCGATCGCAATCGGAAGAATTAGGAACGAAATCATGGCCGTTCCCGTCTCAAAACCTGAGATCGGAACGAGCCGCAGGACTTTTGAGAAGAGCCACTGCCCGAAAATAATGTAGAAAAGCGATGAGATCGACATCATGACAATGGCAAAGACCACGCCGCCGATCTCAAGCTTCGTGTGCCGGAAAAACACTAAACCTAAAGAAAACACAACAATCACAAAGACGCCAAGCAAAAAGGTCGGAAATGCCAAAGCAACCGAGGGCCACATTCGGTTTTTGATTTCATAGGCAATGTCGCGTCCTGCGTCTGACGCGCCGAGGTCTCCTACCATGAGACGCGCACTGTGCTGCCAAAAAATCGTATCGGTAAGCTTATCCGAGCCTTCGGCCTTCTCATTCCAAAGCAGCGGCTTATCGTAGCCGTGCTCTTCTTTCCAGTTCTGGATCGCTTCAGCGGTCACGCGTTTGCCGCCGATATTGAGGCGAGCCATATCGTCCGGCGTGTTGACCGTAAAGAACAGCATAAAGGTCAGAAGATTGACGCCGATCAGGATCAGGAAGCCGTAGCCGATGCGTCTTAAAAGATAACGAATCATTTGACTTGCTCCTCTGTGGTGCGTGCGGTCATTCTTTCCCGCTTCCTATGAAGGGCCACGGCCGGAATAGTCACCAAGGCCGACAGCAGAACAAAAACCAGCAGCGGCCAGTAAATCGGTTTGTTCCATTCTTTAATGGCCTTTACACGCGTCTCAGGATCGAGCCTCAGATACTGAATGTGATTGCGCACAACTTGCGTGGGTTTGCCGTTGTGCACCCACTGATGGAACGCTGCGGAGCTGGTCGGAAAGTATCCGAATGTCCAAGGTGCGTCTTCCTGGACGATCTTGATCAGTTCGTTGATGGCCTCGGCCTTAGCCGGACCCTCGTCCATATAACGCATTCGGCTGAAGAGTTCGTCGTACTTCGGATTTTGATAGTTCGCCGCGTTTTCTCCGGAGCCGCCGGTCTTGGACTTTGCGTTTGGACCGTAAAGCAGGAACAGGAAATTTTCTGCATCCGGGTAGTCGGCAAGCCAGCCCCATAGGAAGAGCTGGTGATTGCCGGAAATCACTTTATCCTGGAAACGGTTGTAGTCCGTACCCCGGATATCGAGCTGAATGCCGATCTTGGCAAACTGCTTCTGATACCAGTCGAGCACGGCTTTCGTCGATGGAGAAGCCGCCGCTTGGAAATCGAGATTCAGGACCAAAGGCTCGCCGGTTTTTGCATCACGGCCTCCGGGATAGCCCGCTTCTGCCAGTAGCTTCTTGGCTTCCTCAATGGACTTGCGGCGGACAAGGCCGTCTTCGGTCTTTTCGTAAACGATCGGGTTAAAGGCCGCAGCGCCGTCCTCTCGATATCCGAAAAGTCCCGGCGGCAGGGGTCCATGCGCGGGAGACGCCAGCCCTTTCTCAAAGATCTGGATATATTCTTCCCAGTCCATGGCAATAGAAATCGCCTGACGAAGCTTCTTGTTGCGCTCGCGCTCTTCGGGCGTCTTGCCTTCTCCTACGACCGGATCCATCCAGTTAAAGCCGAAGTACGTGTTTTGCGCTTCTATGGTCTGCGGAAACTGCAGTTTCTTTTCTTTGTACTCTTTCTCTTTTTCCGCGCTGTCCGCCATGCCGATCAAGAAGCCCTGACCGTTGTCGAGGCGTTCAATCTGCGGAGAGTCGTAGTAGCCCTGCAAGAACTTCGTGCGTAGCGGCACGCTTTCTTTTTCTGCCGTGATTTCAATCCGATCAATGAAAGGCAGCGGTTTTCCGCAGTCTTTTAAAAAGCCTTTTGCTTCGTCTCCGGGTTCACCTGTGCACGGATAGAGCTCCGTCTTTCGGAAATTCGGATTGCGCTCCATGACATGTTTGCGGTTTTCAATCGATTCCACCAGCATGTAAGGACCGGTGCCTACAGGCCAATAGTTCAAAGACAAGTTATTCTTGGCCATACCCTTCTGGGCGTAGAAGGCTTCTGCTTCCCACGGAACCGGCGCAAAGAAAGTCATTGCCAGCCAGTTGGGGAACTGGGGATACTTTCCTTTGACTTCGAGCCGCAGTGTGTGCTTATCCGGCGCCGATACGCCCTTGAGTTCAAACTTCCGTAAATCTAAGAACGGTAAGTCTCGATCGGAAGGTTTGAGGTCAGCGCGAAGACGCTTATCTTCCGCGCGCACCTGAACGGCAAAGTCTTTTAAGCCCGGAAGATAGTTCACCATCGTTCCGTAGACCGGAGCAATGATGCGGGGATTAGCCATCCGCTTGATCGAGTAAACGAAGTCCTCGGCGGTCAGTTCACGCGTACCTTTCTGCGGCAAATCCATCGGATTGTGCAGTTGGTCGATGACTTCAGGCGCTAAAGCGTGATTGACGTACTCGCCTTTCTCATTTTTAGCGAAGGCCGGATGAGGGGCAAACAAAATGCCCTTCTTAATCGGGATCTCGTAAACGCTCAGCGCAATCTCTTCCGCTGATGCAGTCTCCGGAAGAACCTTTCCGTCTTTATCCAAATAAACTGGCTTGACCACCTCAGCGGCAGAGCGAGGGATCAGACGATACGGCCGCTCTAAGAAGTGATATTGATAAAGCGGTTCATAGATACTATAGGTGTAAGGCGTCTCATCTGAAGAGTAAGAACTCGTCGGATCTAAATGCTTCGGACTGCGGCCTGAGAATGGCGTATAGAGCGTGTTGGAGGCAAGCTCTTTTTCCGTGTGAACGGAGTTCGGAATTTCTTTGCAGGAGGTCAGCGCGGCCAGTGCAAAGACGGCCGCCGACAGCTTAAAAAGTCTGCCGTAAGCTGCGCCGTATCCTACTTTAATTTTCACTGCTCTTCCTTTCGCCTATTTTGGGACGTGATATCTTATCAGATCGCAAAAAGTTCCAAAGAAATAAAACATTTAGGCACAGTTGCACACCTAGGGGTATTCCTATCTTTTTAAGTTTCACACAAGATTTTATTGATTCAGAAAAACGGGTACAAAGAAGAGTTTTCAAGCCTGATTCTCCGGTACCCGTTTGTTAAAATGCGCTGTTATGTGAGGCTGGGCTTCAAGGAGCCTTTTTGAGCGCGTCTAAGCGCGCTCGGATGAGAATTCGTTGATGGAAAAACACTATTTCGACTGGCCGGTTCGCGTCTACTACGAAGACACAGACTGTGCACGAGTGGTTTATTACGCAAACTACTTCAGATTCATGGAACGCGCACGCACGGAATGGCTGCGCGCGTTGGGCTGGAGTCAGGAGCGGCTGTACTCAGAGCTCGGCGTCGTCTTTGTCGTCGCCGAAGCCAAAGCCAAGTACAAGAAACCGGCTCGGCTGGATGATGAATTAGTGGTTCGATCAACGGTCACCGCGTGCGGCCGTACTTCTTTTGAATTTCATCAGGAAATTCTGAGAGGAGATGAAGTGCTCAACGTCGGAGACGTTCGCTGCGGCACGCTCGACGCGCACACATTCCGCCCGGTGGCTATGCCCGAGCCTATTTCAGAACAACTCAAAAAACTTTTAAATCATTAATCATTCGTTAGTACAAGGGACTGTGATGGAAGCATCTGCCGATTTATCAATCATTACTTTGGTTGCTCATGCGAGCGCCGTTGTTCAGATTGTTTTGGCTATTCTTTTGATTTTCTCTTTAGTGAGCTGGACCATTATTTTTCAGAAATGGTTCCAGATGAGCCGTGCAAGAAGAGAAGCCCGCAACTTCGACAAGCGTTTCTGGGGCGGTGCAGATTTAAATAAACTCTACGAAAGCGCCACCGAGCGCCGCTCTTCCATCGGCCCTCAGGAGGGCATCTTCTACTCCGGCATGACCGAGTTCTTAAGAAGCCGCGCGAGCAATCTCGAAGCCCGCGCCGGCACCTTCGGCGTCATTGACGGTGTGTCTCGCGCCATGCGCGCCCGTTATCAGAGAGAACTCGACATTCTCGAGTCGGGCTTGAGCGTTTTGGCCACCATCGGTTCCGTTTCCCCGTACATCGGTTTGTTCGGCACGGTCTGGGGCATCATGGACGCCTTCACCGGCTTGGGCAACCTGGAAAGCGCTTCGCTGGCTGTCGTCGCCCCGGGTATTGCCGAAGCTCTGGTAGCAACCGCGATCGGCCTGTTTGCCGCTATTCCTGCCGTTATCGGCTACAACCGCTTTGCTTACAGTCTGGATCGTCTCTCGAGCCAGTACGAAAGCTTCATGCAGGAATTCCAGAACATTTTGGGTCGTCAGGCCTAAGGACACAACATGGCACGCAACGGCAAAAGACGTCTTTTAGCAGAGATGAACGTCGTCCCGTACATTGACGTGATGCTCGTTCTCGTGGTGATCCTGATGGTCGCCGCCCCATACGTCAATCCTTCGATCGTCGATCTGCCGAAAGTCAATAAAGCGGCTCGCACTCCGGATAAAGTTGTCGAAGTCATTATCTCGCCAGACGGCAAACTCCAGATCCGCGATACCGTAAAGAAATTAACTCCGGTTGATTTTCCTCAGTTAGTCTCTACGGTCGAATCGATGCAGACCGACGGAAATCAGGTTCCGGTTGTCATTGCTGCGGATAAAACCGTCGCATATGAAAAAGTCATCGACGTGATGCGCAATCTACAAAAGGCCAACATCACGCGTATCGGTCTGTCATTGCAACTTGAAGGAAGCGGTGCCAAGTAATGGACGACTTATCTCCGAATCAAGCGAATCGGCTCTCAGGCGCTCAGGGGTATTGGGGCACGGCTTTTGTGCTCGCTTTAATCGCCCACGGGCTTCTTTTTGTGCTGCTCTTCGTTTCCATGCAATGGAGATCGGAGCCGACAGGACCCGTCTATGCCGAGTTGTGGAACGGCGATATGCCGGCGGCAGAAGCTCCGGCAGAGACGCAACCGGAACCGCAGCCTGAGCCGGAACCCGAGCCTCAGCCCGAACCGGAGCCCCAGCCTGAACCTCAGCCGGAACCGGAACCCGCTCCCGAGCCTCCTGCTCCGGAAGAGCCTCAGCAGCAGCTGCCTCCGCCCCCGCCTCCTATCGCTCAGACGGATTTAGATCGTCAAGCCAACCTGCTTGAGGATCCGGACATCGTCCAAGAAAGACTCGACCGCGAAAGGAAGAAACAGGAAGAGGAAAAACAACGCATTCTTGAGCGCGAACGTCAGCTTCAGGAAGCCAAACGAGCTGAAGAGCAGCGTAAAGCCGAAGAAGCTCGCCAGGCTGAACTGCGCCGTCAGGAAGAAGAACGACGCATCGAAGAACAGAAGCGTCAGGAAGAGCTGAAGAAACAAGAAGAGCAGAAACGCTTAGCGGAAGAAAAACGTAAGGCTGAAGAAAAAGCAGAAGCCGAACGCAAAGCCAAGCAGGAAGAACTCAAGAAACAAGCTCAGGAACGCGAACGCAAGATCGCTGAAGAAAAGGCTCAGCGTGAAAAAGCCCTAGCTGAAAAACGCAAGGCTCAAGAAGAACTCAATCGTCAGAGAGCCCAAGAACAGGCTAATGCCGCCCGCAGAAAAGAAATGCTCAGCCGCTTAACCGGCCAGAGCGGATCTGCCATGGGTTCAGGCTCCGGCGCCATGACGAACTTCCAGCAAGCCCAGTACAACAACCGTATCGTTGCCTGCATCCGTCCGCATATTACGTTTAATACGCCGGCCGGCGCCAAACGCGGAATGTACGTTGCCAAGTTCGATGTCCGTCTGCTCAAGAACGGTCAGAAGGCTGTTCCGCCCAAGATGATCAGCAGCAGCGGTCTGAAGGCTTTCGATACGGCGGTGGAAAAAGCGATTCTGATGTGCAATCCCTTCCCCAAACCCCCGGTAGGAGACATTCCTTCTTCTATTACATTGACATTTGATCCGGTTGACGACGCAAACGGTCGTTAACCTAACGGAGACAGCCTATGAGTACCTCGGCAGCCGCATCCGCCGAAATCGCCAAAGTCGCACAAACAGCGGTTACGACAGAAGAACTTTTAAGCGGCGACAGCAACATCCTGGATCAACTCCTGCTGATGTTTGAAAAAGGGCTTAACCAGCCGATCATCTATTGGCAGCTGGCCTCCATTCTGGGCTCACTGTTTTTAGCTTGGCTGCTTGGCAAATACATCCGCATGCGGATTATTAAGCACTTAGCCGCTAATGAAATCATCGAAAGCGACGAGATCAAAGCGGAAGAAGGCGAAGCCCCGGTCAAGCCTGAACATCGCGAGAGCGCCTTCTGGGCAAAGGTAAGACGAGGCATTGAGACGCTGATTTTGCGGCTGAGTTTCCCGCTGCTTGGAATGTTATTCATCGCGGTCAGCACCTTTACCGTGCGACTTTTCGGCTTGCTTCCTAAGAAAGCCCTGCCGCTGGAATCTATTGCGTGGTTGATTCTCGGGGCCTACGTTGTGATCCGCACGGTCGTATTTCTGCTGCACTCGCTTTCGCGCAAATACAACAGCAGTTTGGATAACTTCCTGACGTTTTCGATTTGGGGCGGTGTCGCGCTTCAGATCGTCGGCGTGCTGCCTAAGTGCGTGGAATTTATGCAGACCACCAAAATTCCGCTAGGAAGCACCAACGCAACGGTTTGGTCTGTCTTCCTTTCCGGCTTCTCGATTGCCTTAGCGCTCTTTATCGCGAAGTGGATCGGCCAGTTCTTTGAGAAATGGATCAACAGCCTGCCGACCATGGAGTCCAACGTCCGCGTTGTGATCATCCGGGTGGTCAAGGTCGTTTTAGTGACGATTGCGATTTTGATCGGTCTGGCTTCAGTCGGTATTGACATCACCGTACTCGGCGTCTTCGGCGGTGCCATCGGTGTCGGCTTAGGTTTCGGCTTACAGAAAATTGCCTCTAACTACGTCAGCGGATTCATTATTCTTCTGGATAAGAGCATCAAAATCGGAGACTTGGTGAACGTTTCCGGCGTTGAAGGTATTGTGACGGACATCAAGACGCGCTACACAGCGGTTAAGGCTTACGACGGCAGCGTAACGATTATCCCGAACGAGAATTTCGTCACCAGCAGCGTTCGCAATACCTCGTACCTGTTGGGTCCGGGACGTGCGACCGTCATGATGAGCGTTGACTACAGCGCCGACATTGATGAAGTCATTGAGCTCATGACCGATATCGTCCGAAAACAGCCGCGCGTGCTGATCAATCCGGCGCCCTACACCATTCTGACGAACTTCGGAGCCGACGGTATTGAACTGACGTCGTACTTCTGGGTTCCCGACCCCGAAAAAGGCACCGCGACTTTGAGGTCCAACATTGGTCGCGCGATGTTCCGTGAATTCAACAAGCGCAAGATCAACATTCCGTTCCAGCAGAGGGATCTGCATATCATTTCGATGCCGGAAGTGATATGCAAAGTCGAAAACGACGTTCCTGCCCCATCGAAGTCCGAAGCAAAAGCAGGAACATAACGGTTTCTAACCTCTAATCAATCTGAAAAGTCGAAGCTCAGCCCTTCGACTTTTCTTTCTTGAATCTCTAATCCTCAAGTCCAACATCTTTCAAATTTTTCCGATATGTTTCGCAAGTTAGGCCCGTGGTTCATATTCGTCGCTGCATTGTTCGTCATGAGTTTAGGTATCGCACTCGTGACTCGAGGCAATCTCGGAACCACGCCCATCAGCTCTCTGCCATTAGTGTCGTCTTATGCCAGCGGCTTAACCTTCGGTGAAACTACTTTCTTCATTAACTTGCTCTTTGTTGCTGCACAGTGGCTGCTGCTCCGAAAATCCATCAACAAGCTTCTACTTCGTAGATGTCTTATAGGTTCGTATCTTAATTTAGCTGCATGATCAATACTGTCT
>ENA-ORRT01000205-ORRT01000205.1-human-gut-metagenome-genome-assembly--contig:-NODE-205-length-64223-cov-6.9237_pt1 | contig 64223 bp, 51 predicted proteins | sample MGYA00242181_ERZ509146 | MGnify/ENA primary metagenome ERZ509146 (study PRJEB26280, sample SAMEA2338624) | human gut metagenome | biome: human gut; feature: human-associated habitat; material: faeces...
TCCGGGAAAACAAACAGCTTATTCTTGCTCTGGCTACTGCTTTTGTTGTCCTTCAGGGAAAAACTATTCTTGCTACGCTAGCTTCCATGAAAAACCGTGCAGCACATCTGCTCGAAGCTGCTGCAAAAATGAAGAATGCAACGGCAACAGCCTACTTAAATACCTATGCAGAACAATACAGGATGACTCAAGGAAACGTTTCCCGGGGAGTGTTGAAATTGCGGACTTCATTTTCCTTACTTTGGAAAACAATTGTTGCTAATCCAGTCGGAGCAATAGTTACAGGAATATATGCTTTGATCACTGCCGTGAATTTCATGGAAAAACATACCGATAGTGCCATGAGAGCCGAAAAACTCAAAAATAGTATCCTTTCCAAATCCGAAACAGCAACTAAACTAGCTACCGATGCAAATAGAGAATTTGCCAAATCAATCAGCAATGTTAATCGCCTCAGTACAGAAGAACGTCAACGTCTTCGGGAACAAATCAGCGATCGTATAAAATTGACAGAGGCCACATTAAACCAACTGAAAGCCGAACAAGCCGAATTAAAGCAGACTGCAACTAAAGTCGGATTCTGGCAAACACTAAAAAACAGCTTTCTCTCCGGTGGATTTGGTGAACCTTCCGTCAATAATTATGAGAATTTCCAAAAATTACAGCAAAATGATGCCTTAAAAAACGGTCAGGAAGCAGCTGATGAAATGAATGAAAGTATCCAGAAACTCGAAGAAAGTAACGCGTCACTTAAATCTCAATTAGATGATTTTAATGAAACATTTAATGCTGAAATAAACGCTGATAAGATTGGTACTAAAACTATTACAGAACTTCAGGAAAAAGTAAATCTGTATCGTACCGCTTTGGAAAATGCGACCTTACAAAGTGAAGAATATGAACGGATTCAAAATAAACTAATCGCAACTGAAAAACAACTGAATCAGGCAATCAAATCAAGGGACATAAACGATACTCCCCTACCATCAAAAGACAATAAAAATCCACTTCAAAACAAAAAACTAGAAGCCGAACAAAAGCTTGCCACTGCAATCTCTCAAATACGGAAAAAACTTTATCTGGAAAACCTTACAGAATCAGAAAAAGAAATTTTGCAAACTCAACAACAATACAATGAACTAATTGCTCTCTGCCAACAATTCGGGATTGATACAATAGAAGTGTATAATGCATACTCAGAAAAGATAGAAGCCATTATTGACAGAGAACTGGAAAATGAAGTTAGTGCATCCATTGCAGCACAAGACCGAATTAATCAGGCTTTAATGTCTTCCTCGGAACGGGAAAAAGCTAGTGTCAGGCAAAAATATGCGGAATTAATCGCACTTGCTGAACAATATGGAATTGATACTTTGGCTTTAAAAGAAAAAATGGATGAAGAATTAGCCTCCATAAAAGAAGACGAAGAACCACAAGATATATTCGGAATGTCACCCGAAGACTGGGAGGATCTGGAGGGGAAAATAGGAAAGGCGATTCAATTGGCCGGTCAATTAGCTGATATCTGGGGACAATTTAATCAGATTCAGGCCGATAAAGAAAAAAAAGAACTACAAGAATATGAAAGGAGTTGTAACCGAAAAAAAGAACTACTCAATAAACAGCTCAACGCCGGGAAAATAAGCCAGGAACAATATAACGCCCGTACCTCCCAACTGGATGCTGATTTAGAAAAAAAGAAAACTGAGATAGCTAAAAAACAGGCAAAACGTGACAAAGCGCAATCAATTTTTTCGGCTATAATTAGCACTGCTGCTGCAATAGCCCAAGCCCTTCCGAATATTCCATTATCTATTATTGCCGGTATTATGGGGGCTGCACAAATAGCAGTCATTGCCAGTCAGCCACTTCCCGAATATGCAAAAGGTGGTCTAACCGATGGCGCAAAAATGTACATTGCCGGAGAAGCCGGACAGGAATGGATTTCTCCCAACTGGATGCTGAAAGACAAAACAACCGGACCAATTATTCAACAATTGGAAATGGTCCGCTCCGGTATCTTATCTCCGGAACAACTGGCTCCGATCAGACCGGATTTTCAAACTATGTCTGCTATTCCAATGTATGCTTCAGGTGGATTTACATCTACCGGTTCGATGGAAACAAACTATTACACCACAACAACCACTACAAATCAAGATAATGACACATTGATGAATATCAATGAAAATATTAAAATCCTTATTGAATATCTTTCCGATCCACGTAATCGACAAGCAGTTATTTCCAACGATCTATTGCAAAAACACAACGAAGAAATAAACATGATAAATCGTTTAAAAAGGTTGTAATTCAGAAAGATTATAAACAATGAAATTAATACAGTTCTATTTTAGATAAAACACTGCTAATAAACTCATTGTTGTCATCAACTCAAAAAAAATAAAACGGTTTGACTATACTCACCCGGAGGCCCCGCCCTATCACTCAACGCAATTTCACACATACTTTTCAGGAAATATGACAGGTCAGGTCGCGTCCTACTAGACAGCAAAACCGCATAAAAGTCCTACTGTTTCTGCGGTTTTGATTCCGAGAGTTGTGAGCATTTGTATGCAATTGCATTTGCAATTGGTAGGTTGATAGGTCGCAATCACAAAGTATCAAGACAGGGAAACTTGTTTTGAATTTCCTTATTGACAACACCGAGTTTATGCTTCAGATAGATCTCTGTGGTTTGTACCGATGTATGTCCGTTCTGGTCGCGTAGAGCCAACATGTTTATATCGCTGTCTGCTGCCAGTGAATTACCGGTGTGTTTCCAACTGTACAGCTTGTAACTATCCGGCATATTTAATCGGGTCCGGAAACCATTAAAACGGTTCTTCAGATTATTCTTTCCAAGTGGTGTAAGTCCCGGTTTATATTCTTTACCAAACACATAGTAATCCCGGTTGTATTGCTGCAATTGGTAGATATTCCGCAGTTTCAGCATAAAATGTCGTGGAATGGTTGCATAACGTTCCCGATTCGTTTTTGCCCGGAATCGATCCACATTAATCAATCCTCTTGCAAAATCAATATCCCCGATCTTCAATAGTCGTAATTCCTTTCCTGGTCTCAGAAAACAATATGTTTCAAATTCAATGGCCATCCACAATTGTGGGTCATTCTTTGTAATAGCTTCCCGGAATATCTCGATATCCCATTCAGCAACCGGACGCGGTGCCATATCTTTATCCACACCTGAAGGAATATTGTAAACCGGATTCTCCGAGATTTTACCCTGATCTTTTATAAAATCAAAAGCAGAACTTATAATTTGACGATAGTCATTTATTGTACCGGTTGCCAGTTTTTTCTTATTTACAAGATAATTGAAAAACTCCAAGATTAACGCATTATCAAAAGCTGTAATATCAATCTGGCCTTTGTTGGCTTCAGACCATACAGTCAGCATCCGTAATTTACTAACATACGTTTGTATTGTTTTCTCCTCCAGTTTCTCTTTCTTCTTTTCCTCGATATACTGAGATGCAAACATTCGAAAAGTAGCATTAGCAGCCTTTTGGGTACCATATATGTCGGCCACATGTTTATACTGAAGTTGATCTTCATATATAGCTTCAGTATCATCCAGAAAAGGAGTCCACCCCTTCTTCAATTTAACAGTAAGTTCCTGAATAATTTTGTCAGCACGTTCACGCCGTACCGATTCATCCGGATGGGATAAACCGACATGATCCTTAAAACGTTCCATCTTATCCGTCCGGGGATCACGAACAGAATAATAGACAAACCATTTTTTTGACAAATTACCACCTGCATCGTTCAATTTCGGCAGGATCACTATTTTTTTCCTTTTCATGACATCTGGTTTTTAGAGCTTCCCAACATCAAAAACCATTTTTGTCAACTTTTTGTCAACTCCTCAAAAATTTGTCAACTTTAAACAAAAAACGCACTGATAATCAGTGCGTCCTGTTTTTTGTCGAGATGACTGGACTTGAACCAGCGGCCTCCACGTCCCGAACGTGGCGCGCTACCAACTGCGCTACATCTCGTTTGCGGATGCAAATGTAATAAAAGTATCAGGAAAAAATACTATATTTGTTGAAAAATTTTTCAACTTAATTCAAATACGATGGATTCGATAAGACAAAATAAGGTAGCACGCCTGATTCAAAGAGATTTAAGTGAGATGTTTCAGCAGGAGTGTAAAGAATATACAGAAGGAGCAATGTTGTCGGTAACAGCGGTACGGGTCAGTCCGGACCTTTCTTATGCCAAGATTTATGTCAGTATTTTCCCTTCGGAACGGGTGGAGGCTGTCATGAAAAGCCTGGAAGAAAAAAATAAAAGCATCCGGTTTATTTTAGGGAAAAAAGTCGGCAAACAAATGCGCATCGTGCCGGAACTTCGTTTCTTTGTCGATGACAGCCTGGACTATATCGACAAAATCGACGAATTATTAAAATAATTCATCTATCCGGATACCGCTCTTTGTTACCGGACATCAATTCAATCCAGGAATGAAACTGTCTTTGTTTATTGCCAAACGCTATCTGTTTTCCAAAAAGAAACAGAATGCCATTAATATCATTTCGGTCATCAGTGTCGTTGGAGTTGCTATCGGAACTTCGGCATTGGTAATCATCTTATCTGTTTTCAATGGCATCGATCTGTTATTACAAAAGAGTGCGGACAGCTTCACCCCCGATCTGGTCATCAGTCCTCTGACAGGTAAATTCTCCCACTTCGACGATTCTTTGTATCAGGCACTTCGCAATAATTCGTCCGTTGCCTACTACAATCAGATCGTCGAAGAGAAAGCGCTCGTAAAATACGATGACAAGCTTTCGCCGGTAACGATCAAAGGAGTTGCCGACGACTATGCCCGTAATACCCATTTCGAGGATAACATCATACAAGGTACTTTTCAACTCAAAACCGGAGATACCTACAAATCGGTTGTCGGTTACGGTCTGGCTGCAGAATTAGGTATAGGTCTCAATTTCCTAACGCCTATGGTATTTTATTATCCGGATAAAAATGCCGGAGTTTCTGCTTCGGCTTTAAATACAGCATACCTGTACCCATCGGCTTTCTTTTCTTCCCAGCAAGAAATAGAAGGTCAATATGTACTTACAGATCTTGAATTCGCCCAACGTCTTTTCGGCATAAACGATCAGATTTCGAAGATCGAAATTAAACTGAAAGACAGTAAGCTGATCCCGGAAGTAAAAAAAGAATTATCCGATTTCACCGATACAACATATCGTCTGGAAGACAAATACGAATTGAACAAGGCCTTTTATGCTATGATGAAATCCGAAAAGCTGGCTGTCTTTATGATTCTTCTGTTTATCTTATTGATCGCTTCGTTCAACATTATCGGTTCAATTTCGATGCTCATCCTGGATAAAAAAGAAGACCTCGGTACTTACAAAGCTCTGGGAATGACAAATCAAAGAATCATTTCCGTATTCAAAACCGAAGGAAATCTTATCACAATGGCCGGCGCAGTCATTGGACTCGTCTTTGGGACGCTCATCTGTCTGTTACAGGAAAAATATGGATTGATCACACTCGGCGACGGGAGCTATATCATCACGGCCTATCCGGTCAAAATTGTTTTCGAAGATATTTTACTCATCGTGCTTGCCGTCTTATCGATCGGCTATACAGCCTCCTATTTCCCGGTAAAATATCTGGTGAATAAACTTGCCAAATGAAGAAAGGAGAAAATATGAAAAAGTTCTTTTGTGTATTATGTGGAATCTGTCTTTTTTACATGGGATATGCTCAGGAAAAAGAAGTAAAAGCGGTTATCGAGACGAATCTCGGTAACATGATTGTAAAATTATACAACGACACCCCCAACCACCGGGACAATTTCGTCCGTCTGGCCAAAGCCGGACACTATGACGGCAGTCTGTTTTATCGTGTAATCAAAAATTTTGTGATCCAGGGAGGTTCGTCGGATAGTAAAAAAGCCATTAAGGGAGCTGCAATCGGGTACGGTAAACCGATCGTTATCGATGCGGAAATCAAACCGGAGCATTATCACAAAAAAGGAGCATTAGCAGCACCGCGCCAACCCGACCGGGTTAATTTTTTCAAAGAATCGGACATTTCCCAATTTTATATCGTCCAGGGTAGGAAGTATGATCCCAAAGAACTGGATATCATAGAAAAACAAGTAAATGTTCCGATCAAAAGGGCTATTCAGCGAAAATACTATACTCCGGAGAAAAAAGCTATCCTGGACACCCTCCGAAAACAGAAAAAAGTAAAAGAATTCCGGGAAATTGCCGAGAAAATCAAACAGGATATCGCTTTCGACTGGAATGCCAATCCCAACAAAATTTATATGCCGGAGGAAAAACGGAATGCCTATATAAACGAAGGAGGTATACACCATTTGGATAAAGAATATACTGTTTTCGGAGAGGTGATCGAAGGTTTTGAGGTAATCGATAAAATTGCCGCCCTTCCGACAGACGGAAACGACCGGCCTATCACCGATGTCAGAATAAAAGTCAGAATTTTGAGCGAATAACCCCAATGTATATGAGCAGTAAACTTCGCCATATTTTTATTCTGGCCAATATTTTATGGGTCGTGATTATTTTTATTCTCTGTGCGATGCCCAGTGATGACATCCCTGATCCACACTGGAATATCCCTCATCTGGATAAGGTAGTTCATTTCGGTATGTATTTCGTTTTATCCATTCTTTTAATCTTTCCACTCGAAGAATATAGTTGCTTAAAACTAAGCCGGATCTATCTGATCGCCATCCTGGTGGCACTGATCTACGGAGGAGGAATTGAAATATTGCAAGCCAATTTTTTCAACCGAAGCGGGGATGTGTGGGATTTGGTCGCAGATGTTTCAGGCGGCATCGCAGGCTGTCTGTGTTATCCTATTGTAAAAAGATTCATCCCCATGAAAAATTGAATTCTATTCTAAATTTCAATTTTCAATTTTTAATTCTCAATTAATTAAAGTAGTTTTGTGACTTTGATAATCAAAAGCCTTTACCATGTTAGACAAGATTAAGCAGATTATATCAGAGATCGGGAGCTTCACCGCTACCACACCTGCAGAGGTTGAGCAATTCAGGATTAAGCATTTGAGTAAGAAAGGTACCATTGCCGCTTTATTCGATGATTTCAAAAATGTACCGGCAGATCAAAAAAAAGAAATCGGAAAAGCTTTGAACGAATTGAAAACAGCAGCCTTAGATAAAGTGAATGAGTTAAAGGAAAAGCTTTGTAATTCCGATCAGGGTAAAACCGGTGTGGATCTCACTTTACCGGGAGACCTGATCAAGCTAGGAAGCCGTCATCCATTGTCCATCGTAAAGAATGAAATTCTGGCTATTTTTAATAAACTAGGTTTCACGATATCAGAAGGTCCGGAAATAGAAGACGATTGGCATAATTTTTCAGCCTTGAATTTTCCGGAAGAACACCCGGCCCGGGATATGCAAGATACCTTCTTTATCGAGAAAAATCCGGATATCGTATTGCATACCCATACTTCTTCGGTACAGGTTCGCGACATGGAAACTCATTCCTTACCCATCCGGTTAGTGACGCCGGGAAGAGTGTTCCGTAATGAAGCTATTTCGGCTCGTGCACATTGTATTTTCCATCAGATCGAAGCGCTTTATATCGATGAAAATGTTTCTTTTGCAGATTTAAAACAGACGCTGACTTATTTTGCCAAAGAACTTTTCGGTCCGGAAACCCGAATCCGGCTGAGACCGTCTTACTTCCCATTTACCGAACCTTCGGCAGAAATGGATGTTTCCTGTTCGTTGTGTCATGGAGAAGGATGTAATGTATGTAAAGGTACCGGCTGGCTGGAAATTTTGGGTTGTGGAATGGTCGATCCCAACGTATTGGAATTAAATGGAATCGATAAGGAAAAATATACCGGTTTTGCTCTTGGAATGGGTATCGAGCGTATCACAATGTTAAAATACGGCATCAAAGATTTACGCTTGTTCTTTGAGAATGATATTCGTTTTCTGGAGCAGTTTACTGCAGCAATATAGAAAAGATAGAAGGTGTAAAATAAAAGGTAAAAGGTTGAAAAATATCACCTTATACCTTTTACCTTTTATTTCAATATATCCATCAGCTTATCCAATTTCGGCGCCATGATGATTTCGGTACGCCGGTTGTGTGCCCGTCCCTCTACACTTTCGTTATTGTCCACCGGCATAAACTCCCCCCGGCCGCAAGGTAAAATCTGTAAAGGATTCACCCCATAATCTTTGGTCAGAATACGTACGACAGAAGTAGCACGTACGACACTTAAATCCCAATTATCTTTAAATTGCACGGTTTTAATGGGTTTGTTATCGGTATGCCCCTCGATGAAAACATCGATATCATGCTGTTTTTTCAGCACTTCCGCTAATTTACCCAACGCTTCTTTACCCTGTTTGTTGACCTGTGCACTCCCCGACTCGAACAACAGCTTATCCGACATAGCCACATATATTTTCCCATTCTTTTCGGTCACGGTCAATTCATCCGAGCTAAATCCAAGTAAAGCATCCTTGACACTATTCAATAAACTTTGAAGACGTGCGTTTTGCGCATCGACTTCGGCCTGTAATTTATTGATGGTAGCTTCCCGTTCGGCCAGTTTCTCCATTTTTTCCTTCAGTAACATATTCAGTTTTTCCTGTTCGGACAGATTGGAATACAATGATTTTCGATAATCGCGGATGGCTTGACCTAAACGAGTCGTATCACTCATCAGGTCAGTGATCTGTTGCTTCAATTTTGCAATCTCATCTTTCTGTTGTCCCAAATTTCTGTTCAGTACCCGTTCACGGCTTAAAGCTGCCAACCGACCGTTTTCAGCAACCACGTACTTCTTTTTAGATACACACGACGTCACTGCAATCAATAAGCATAAGGCAAAAATGATTCTTTTCATTTGTGTAAAGAAATTATTTATTTGTAATATAATTAAAATCTACCGCTCTAACTACCATTTCACCACAAACTTAAAAATTATTCTGCAATTATGAAAATCCCTTTTTATGGATAGAATTAATTGGGAAAGTAGTTCCGGGATAATGCAGAATATTCTAACTTTGTAGTTAGAAATACCGATAAGAACTATTCAAATATGATCCGGCTAATTTTACATCTTTTCTTATTTTTGTTCCTTTCTAGTTACAGTTGTGAGGCTTACCGCCTCTCTTCGTCCGATCAGAAAGTATTAAATTCTTTTTGGAAATATGCAGAAGAACATCGCTTGGGCAATCTTCCTGTAAATGAAAGAATCCCTTCTATCGCCCGTTTTTTTTTAGGGACTCCTTATCAAAGCAATACTTTGAACGTCACCCGGGAGGAACTGCCGGTTATCAATCTACACGAATTAGATTGTGTGACGTTCGTGGAAAATGTCCTTGCTTTGGCATTTTTGGAACAATATAATCAACAATCGACAGAGGCTTTCGTGCAAAATATTATCCGGCTCAGATACCGGAATGCAGAGATCGTCGACTATACTTCCCGTTTACACTATTCTTCAGATTGGTTATATGAAATGCAACAAGCTCATTTGCTGACCGATATTACACAATTTGCCGGCGGGATCCCTTATTCCAAGCAAATCTGCTTTATGTCGGAACACAGTCAGAAATATCCACAACTCCAAAAAGACTCAAGCTTACTTAAAAAGATCAAAACCATTGAAACAGCAATAAATCAAAGGACGTATTATTATATTCCAAAAGATAAGATTAATGAAGCTTGTAATAAAATAAAAAATGGAGATATCATCCTGATCACAACGCATATAAAAGGGTTGGACACCTCTCATTTGGGTTTTGCCTGGAAAAAAGAAGGTAAGACTTATCTATTGCACGCTTCCAGCAAGGGTAAGCAAGTGATGATTAGTTCCCTTCCCCTCCAGGAATATATGGAAGGGATCGATTCCCAAAGTGGAATTATGCTCGCCAGAGCCGCTAAAACATTAGCAGAATAGATATACAAATTTTATTCTCTCATTCTGGCATAAGAATTGATTGATAAATCAAAAACTAAAACAAATATATTATGAGAAAGATTTTCACTGTAACGATAGTATTCGCACTGGCAATTGCCTTCAGCAGTTGTGCCACACGTAAAGTATCCCGTGTCAATACGAACGAAGTCATCGATTTAAGCGGTCGCTGGAACGATACGGACTCACAACTGGTTTCAGCCGAGATGATAGACGATCTTCTTGGAGCTCGCTGGTTGCCGGTTTATGAGAGCCAGCACAACAATAAACGTCCGGTAGTTGTTGTCGGAACAGTTACCAACAAGAGCCATGAGCACATCAATTCGGAGACTTTCATCAAAGACATAGAGAAAGCAATCATTAAAAACGGAAGTGTCCGGCTTGTACAAGCCGGGGAAAAACGGCAGGAATTACGTACCGAACGGGACGAACAAAACCAAGGTTATACTTCGCCGGAGACAGCTAAAAAATGGGGACTGGAATTGGGTGCCGATTTCATGTTGCAAGGAACCATCAATAGCATCGTCGACAGCTACAAAAAAGAACAGGTTGTCTATTATCAGGTAGATCTGGAACTGACCAACCTGGAAACGAACGAAGTGGTTTGGATGGGAGATAAGAAAATCAAAAAACAAGTTAGCGACAGAGCCCTGTAAGAGAAAGGCCACCCAGATATTAATTTTAGATTTGCGGTTTTCGATCGATCACTTACGTACAGTTAGCTGTAACGTTATACATCGTAAGTCGCAAATCAAAAACTCTAAATAATGAAATTCCGGTTTTGTATCGTCCTATTCCTTTGTTGGATCGTTTCAAGTTGTGCCACCTGGTATCAACGCACAGCCGCATTTCAGGATGCTGTAAGTAAAGGCGAGTTCGAGCAAGCTGAAAAACTCCTGCAAAAGGATAAAAAACAAGCCCGGGATAAAAACAAAATACTGTATTACCTGAATCAAGGTTATGTCGAATTTATGTTAGGCCATTACGAAAAGAGTAATCAAGCTTTCGAAATCGCCGAACAGCTGACCGAAGACCAACAACGTAATCTGCTGACAGAAGCTGCCGTATTGATCTCGAATCCGGAAATCCGTCCTTATCGCCCGGAAGATTTCGAAGTGATCATGATTAACTTTTACAAGGCTCTGAACTACCTTCAGTTGAATAATATGGAAGATGCTTTGGTAGAAGTACGTAAAATCAATATTCGTCTACAGCAATTAAATGACAAATACCCGGATCATAAAAACCGTTATCAACGGGATGCATTTGCCCAATTACTGATGGGCTTGATATACGATGCTGCAGGAGATTACAATAATGCTTTCATCGCCTACCGGAATGCTTATAACACCTATCAAACCGACTATTTAAAAAATTTCGGGTTAGCTGCTCCCGAACAATTAAAAAAAGACTTGCTGCGTACAGCCTATCAATCGGGACTCACCCAAGAGTTAGCCGGGTATGAAAAAGAATTCCAACAGAAATATACCCCGGCTCCGCTCCCGGCCAACGGACAATTAGTATTTTTTTGGCTGAACGGTTTCGGGCCGGTCAAAGCAGAATGGGGAATTACTTTTACCAAAATCGATAAAGGAGACGGGGTTATCGTATTTCACAACGAAGAACTCGGTTTGACCTTTCCTTTCTTCTGGGGAAACGGATATAGTGAAAACGACCGCAATTCCCTGGCGAACATCGATGTAGTCCGGGTCGTATTCCCGAAATATGTCGAACGCCCGCGTCCTTTCACCCAAGGAGTTATCAGCTATGACGGGAAAAACTATACTTTACAAATGGCCGAAGACATCAATCAAATCGCCTTCAAAACGCTGCACGACCACATGTTGAGGGAATTATCCAATTCGCTGTTGCGGGTAGGCATTAAACAAGGCTTGAAATATGCAGCCTCCAAACAAAATGAATGGCTCGGTCTGGCCGTCAGCCTGACCAATGCAATTACAGAGAAGGCAGATACCCGCAACTGGCAAACCCTTCCCTACTCGATTTCTTATGCCCGTGTTCCTCTACAAGCCAGTGAAAACAATATCGAATTAAAGTTCTCAGGCAATCATCCCGGAACCCAGGATCTGCAAAAACTGACCATTCCTGCCAATGGTAAACGAACCCGCTTTTTCGTCTATACCACGCTATAAGGATAAATCAGAAATGCTATCCGGCCAATTTTTTGCGAATCGGCTAATCCCCGGTAAAAATTAGCGGACCTACGATTCTGATAGTAAAATCCAGTCAGAGAAACATAGGTCCGCCAATTTAAGTAGTATGAAGAAGATTAATGCACATCTTCTACAAAATGCTTGTAGAATAACGGAATAGTACGAATGCCGTTAAAGAACTGCTCTAACGGATAATTCTCATTAGGTGAATGGATAGCATCGGCTCCCAGTCCGAAGCCCATCAAAATAGATTTGATTCCCAGCACTTCTTCAAAAGTAGCGATAATTGGAATACTACCTCCCGAGCGCACCGGTATCGGTTGCTTTCCATAAACTTCTTCATATGCTTTTTCTGCAGCTTTATATGCAGGTAAATCTATCGGACAAACATAAGACGGTCCGCCATGCAGATAGCTTACTTTCACTTTCACATATTCCGGAGCAATGGATTCGAAATATTCCTGGAACAATTTAGCAATTTTATCGTGTTTTTGATTGGGAACCAAACGGCAACTGATTTTTGCATGGGCCACAGAAGGCAGTACTGTTTTTGCCCCTTCTCCGGTATAACCTCCCCAAATACCACATACATCGAATGTGGGACGAATACCGGTTCGCTCGTTGGTAGAGAATCCTTCTTCGCCATGTACGGCTTTTATACCTAAAGATTTTTGGTAAGCTTCCAGATTAAACGGAGCTTTGGCCATTTTGGCCCGCTCATCTGCACTGACTTCCAATACGTCGTCATAAAATCCGGGAATAGTGATATGTCCTTTGTCATCGATCATATCTCCGATCATCTTACACAATACATTGATCGGATTTGCCACAGCACCTCCGAAAATACCGGAATGTAAATCAGCATTCGGGCCGACCATTTCCACCTCCCAATAAGCCAAACCTCTCAAACCGGTAGTAATAGAAGGAACGTGGGGAGCTATCATACTGGTATCGGAAACCAGAATAACATCGGCTTTCAGCATCTCCTTGTGATCCCGGCAGAATTTCGGCAAGCTCGGAGAACCGATTTCTTCTTCACCTTCCAGCATAAATTTCACATTACACTTGAGATTACCGGTTTTCACCATATATTCGAAAGCTTTAGCATGCATAAACGATTGGCCTTTATCATCGTCTGCACCACGAGCCCAGATCTTTCCGTCTTTGATCACGGGTTCAAAAGGCTGCGTATGCCACAATTCCACCGGATCGACAGGCATAACGTCCATATGTCCGTATACCAACACAGTCGGCAGAGACGGATCGATGATTTTTTCGCCATAAGTAACCGGATTTCCTTCGGTCTCATAAACTTCGGCTTTATCGGCACCGGCCGCCAGTAAAAGGGATTTCCATTTTTCTGCACAACGATACATATCGGGCTTGTGTTCTACCTCAGATGAGATAGAAGGAATACGTATCAACTCGAACAGCTCATTCAGAAACCGCTCCTTATTCTCCTCGATGTATTGGTTTAATTTTTCCATAGTTAGGTTGAAAATTGAAATTAAATAATTAGAAATTCTTCACAAACGGTATAAAGATAAGAAGAAAAGCTAAAAAGTAAAAGGTAAAAGGCAAAAAAGGCATTTCCCTTTACAGACTAAATTATTTTCAATTTTCAATTTCTAATATTCAATTAATTACTTACTTTTGTTGCGAAATAGCTCACAAGTGAGTTGGGTAATAATATCTGAAATTCGATTTTACAGCGTCTTAAAACATAAATATTGAAACGGCTAAATTATGTCAGATCTTTCCGAAGTTAAGATTTTTTCCGGGGAAAACAGCAAGTATATTGCTGAGAAAATTGCTAAATCGTTGAATTTAGATCTCGGACAAAAGACTTTATTACATTTCAGTGACGGAGAATTTGCGACTTCTTACGATGAAACAGTTCGTGGTGATCATGTTTTTATCGTACAATCCACTTTCCCGCCTAGTGATAACCTCATGGAGTTATTAATGATGATCGATGCGGCTAAACGTGCTTCTGCCTATAAAGTAGTAGCTGTCATTCCGTATTTCGGTTTTGCACGTCAGGACAGAAAAGACCGTCCGCGGGTAGCTATCGGTGCTAAGTTAGTAGCCAATTTGTTATGTGCTGCTGGGGTCGACCGGATCATGACGATGGACTTACACGCAGATCAGATTCAGGGATTCTTCGATATTCCGGTAGACCATTTGTATGGTTCCACGGTACTTGCTCCCTATATCCGTTCTCTGAAACTCGAGAATCTGGCTATTGCTTCACCGGATATCGGCGGATCTAAACGTGCTAATTCATGGGCAAAATTCTTCGATTCAGGGTTAGTGATCTGTCACAAAACCAGAGAAAGACCGAATGAAGTGGCCGACATGAAAGTAATCGGAGATGTAGAAGGTAAGAATGTAGTGATCGTAGACGATATGATCGATACTGCCGGAACTATCTGTAAGGCTTCCAGTATCCTGAAAGAGAAAGGTGCTTTATCGGTAAGAGCCGTAGCTACTCACGCCGTACTTTCGGGAAAAGCCTATGAGAATATCGAAAAATCAGCTTTAGACGAAGTTATATTTACGGATTCTATTCCTTTACACCAGGAATGCAGTAAAATCAAAGTGATTTCTGTTGCCGACATGTTTGCAGAAACAATCCGGAATGTCGTTGAACACCGTTCTATCAGTGATCACTTTATTATGTAGTCTTTACCTGATCGGATATAAAAAGCGAAGCATGGTCTTCGCTTTTTTTTGTAACCTGGCTCATGGAATACCGTAACATAACGAAACGTTTTTTACTTAACCACACCCATAAATGATGCCCGCTTTAACTTCCCAGGAAACCAAACAGTTATTAGCATTTCAAACTAATGAAATCACCGAACACCATATCTACCATCAACTATCACTTTTACAAAAAAATGAAAATAACCGCCGGATATTAACCGAGCTAGCAGCAGAAGAATCAGGACATTACCAGCTCCTGAAAACATATACCCAAAAGGAAGTAGGGCCTAAAAAAGGCAAAGTTCGTTTCTATGTTTGGATTGCCCGTTTATTCGGGCTTACTTTCAGTATCAAACTGATGGAAAATAGTGAAAAATATGCTCAGGAAGCCTACCGTCAAACTCATTTGGAAGATTTACAAAAAATTGCCCGGGATGAAGAAATTCATGAATCGAGATTAATCGAGCTTATCGATGAAGAAGGGCTGAATTATATGAGTTCTGTCGTTTTAGGACTGAACGATGCGCTGGTAGAATTTACCGGAGCCCTGGCCGGCTATACTTTTGCCCTTCAACATGCCAAACTGGTAGCCCTGACAGGCGCTATTACCGGCATTGCAGCAGCTCTTTCCATGGCTGCCTCGGAATATCTCTCTACCCGAACTGAAAACAATGTTCACAAAAATGCACTAAAAGCCGCCGTATACACCGGAATCGCTTATGTTATCACTGTCGTTGTCCTGATTTTGCCTTTCGTCCTCCTGTCCAATGTATATTGGGGTCTGGGCGTCTGTCTGTTCGGAGCATTAGTGATTATAGCTATTTTCAATTACTATTATTCCATTGTCAAAACAGAAAGCTTCCGGCATCGCTTTACTGAAATGGCAATAATCAGTATAGGCATAGCAGCGATCAGTTTCCTAATCGGCTATGCACTTCGGGTTTTTACAGGTATAGAGTTGTAAGCCCGGTTTATCTGACAGGATATACCCAGGTCAGTTCTTTTCCGGGTTCTCTCACAATCCGGTTCAGAGCCACTTGTGCCTCTTTACGAGTTTCATAGCCATCATAAGTGACCATGCTCATATTATAAAAAGGAACAATCCGGGAGTCGTAACCTTCCTGGATTAATTTAGCCTGTAAACGTTCAGCATTCTCCGGAATTTTAAAACATCCGGCCACCAGATAATAATTCACCTGTTTCACAACAGGTTTCGGTTCTTCTTTAGGAGGAGCCACCGGTTCCGGTTTTGCCACTTCAACAACTTCTACTTTCTGTGTCGTCAATTCTTCTTTTACCTTTTTATCCTTACAGGAAAAAAGACACAACAAAGAAAGGGCTAGTAAAATAACAGTAATTTTCATCGTGCTGTAATTAATTTCTATCACTATTACGCTTTATCGGCGTTAAAGATAACATTATAAAATAATTTTAACAAATCTATGAGGTTATATTGCTTCTACTATTCGTTTACGGAAAATCCATAAACCCAGAAAGCACAAAAAACCATTCACCAATAAAATTTCAAAACCGAAACAATAGCCCCAAAACCATTGTTCTGAAAAATGATCGAGGACATAAGAAATCAGGGGTGACAGCAAACATATCCAAGGCAGAAATTTTCCTTTTACCTGATATTCGGTCATCAGCCCAAAAGTAAACAACCCTAAAATCGGCCCATACGTATAACCGACAGCTTTCAATACCGCATTGACGACACTGGTATTATTCAATTCCCGAAAAAGAATTACTACGATACACATCAATAGCGAAAAAGTCAGATGTACTCCTATTCTCCGGCGTTTTTGCAAAGGATCCTTTGGATCGATCTTCAAAAAATCGATACTGAAGGAAGTGGTTAAAGAGGTCAGGGAAGAATCTACAGAAGAGTAAGCAGCTGCCGTTATGCCCAGCAAGAAAAATAAACCGGTGGTTACTCCGAAATAGTTCATCGATAAAAAAGCAAAAACATCGTCCGATTTTCCGGGAAGTTCTACGATTTTCATCTCCGCATATATATATAATAAAGCTCCCAACGCGAGAAATAAAACATTCGTAAGTAAAAACAGAAAAGAAAAAGAATACATATTGATCCGGCAGTCTCTCAGTGAACGACAGGTCAAGCTCTTTTGCATCATATTTTGGTCCAATCCATTAATAGCAACCGTAATCGCTATTCCGGCCAGAAACTGTTTCAGGCTATTGTGGGAAGAACGCCAGTCCCAATCAAAGATACGGGCATAAGAACTCTCCCGAATAGAACCGGCCATCGTACTAAAATTCAGATCCAGCTCCTGACAAATGACGGCAATAGTCAAAACCACCGAAATCAGCATAAAAACCGTTTGTAAGGTATCCGTCCAAACAATCGTTTTTATACCACCCCGAAAAGTGTATATCCACACTAATCCTAAGGTAATAAATACCGTCAAAGCAAATGGAATTCCCAGACTGTCGAATAAAGCCAATTGCAATACTCCAACCACTAAGAACAAACGAAACGAAGCGCCGACCAACTGAGATAAAATAAAGAAAAACGATCCGGTCAAACGGGCTTTTTCACCGAAACGGATACCCAGCCAGGAATAAATGGACACCAAATTCAACTTGTAAAATAAAGGTAATAAAACCAAGGCAATCACCACATATCCGATGCAATTTCCCATTACGACGGGCAAATAAGTCCAATTGCTATTCCCGACTTCACCCGGTATGGAGATAAACGTTACTCCTGAAAGGGAGGTCCCGATCATCCCAAAAGCCACCAAATACCAGGGGGAAGTCCGATTAGCCGTAAAAAAAGTCTCATTATCCGATTTCCGGGAAGTAAAATAACTGATCAAAATCAGTATCCCGAAATAAGCAAGCAAAATAAATAGCACTAAACCCGACGACATATCCTTGTTTTAAGCCCATTACCGTACGAAAGTAATTATTTTTTTATACATTTGCTAAAGAACCCTAATTCCCTTTCCGATGCGGCTACTTTTTTTCTGTCTATTCGCTTGTTTCCTATTCAATTGCGGGCACCCAACCGTCCCCCGAAATATAGATGTTACCCGTATTTCTAAAAGCGACTTGCAGAAAGTCCGGTCTTTCGATCCAACCCAACTCATCGACAGTTGTACCTACATCCCTTTAGAAACCTCGGATCGGATTTTAATCGGCAGAGTAAAACAGCTGAAAATCACCGATAAATATATTTTCCTGGTAAATTCGGAAAACGATTCCCTCTATGTTTTCAACCGTCAGGGGAAATTTCTGAATACCATCGGTACCCGGGGCAGAGGCCCACGGGAATATCGTTCTATTCAATCTTATTGTTTTCCGCCTCAGGCAGACACAGTGATTATTTTCGATTCGGATAAGCTCTTATTTTATACGCCCACAAACCGATTCATCCGGAGTGTCGATCTGGTACCCCAACTACATCGGGATACCGATATCATCCGTAGTATAAACTCGATCGATTTTGCCGAACCGGGGAAATTACTTTTCAAATACGACCTGATGTATCGATGTAACGTATTTTATTCCACTTATAATTACAATACCGATGAACTCAAAGATATCGGATATGTCCCGCTCTCACTCGATTTAGGCAATACTCTTAACCGGGTAAACCTCGATTTTTTTGAAACGGCACCCTATAAACAAGAATTGAGTTGTGCCATACTCTATAACGATACGATCTTCCAATACCGGCAAGATTCTTTATCTCCCCGTTTCATTATCAATGCATTAAAAGACAAAGTTATTCCGGACCGGATTCTCCGGCAACTGAACGGTTCGGATCCCATGAAAGCAGGCAGTCTTTTGGTCAGCTCCGGTATCTTTATCAAAAATATATACGAATCGGATTCTTATTTTTTCATTTTATACAATGGCTCCGAACCTCAGGAACTGATCTGGAATAAAACGACACACCAAGGTATACTCGTCGAACTAAACGATAACTTTCGCGGTCACACTTATGCTCCGATGGCTGTTTCCGCCTTAGCAGTATTGAACGACGACGAAAAATACTATGATCCCAACAACGGAAATCGATATTTACCGGTCTCCCGACAAAAGCAAACCTTACAATTCCGACTGAAAGAAGAAGATAACCCTGTCATCGTCATTTATCACCTGAAACCACAATTCTAACCTCATGCAAATCATTATCCTTCCGGCTTATTATCGTTGACCGTCTGTCATCCGGCTACTGTCCGGGATAAAGATCTCCTGTATACCGCGACCGGCAAGACTTACAGGAAATCAAACATTTCAAGCCGGAACAGCTTACCGGCAGCATTATCTGCATGACTTTAGAAACTTCTGTCATTTTATGTTCCGCCACAACTTTATCCTTTACTTTTTAGCTTTTACCTTTTAGCTTTTACCTTTTACTTTATATCTTTGTGCCTCAAAATGAAATCATAAACAATCTATATTATCATGGAATACAACTTTAAGGAGGTAGAGAAAAAGTGGCAGAGCTACTGGAAAGAAAATCAGACTTACAAAGTCGACGTCGATCCGTCCAAACCGAAATTTTATGTACTGGATATGTTCCCTTATCCTTCCGGAGCCGGTTTGCACGTCGGCCACCCACTCGGCTACATCGCATCCGACATTTATTCCAGATATAAACGTCTGAAAGGATTCAATGTGTTGCATCCGATGGGATTCGATGCATATGGTTTGCCAGCCGAACAATATGCCATCCAAACAGGACAACATCCGGCCATTACAACAGAGAAAAATATTGCCCGCTATCGGGAACAACTCGATAAAATCGGTTTTTCTTTCGACTGGGACCGGGAAGTGAGAACTTGCGATCCGAAATATTATAAATGGACACAATGGGCATTTATCCAAATGTTCAACCATTGGTTCAATAAAGATACTCAAAAAGCCGAACCGATCGCCAAACTGGTAGAAACCTTTGAAAAAGAAGGGAACGCAAATATCAATGCAGCCAACTCGGATACCCCGATCTTCACGGCCGAAGCCTGGAAAGCCATGGATATCCGGGAACAACAGCGTGTATTGTTGAATTACCGGATCGCTTATCTGGCCGATACGATGGTGAACTGGTGTCCTCAGCTGGGAACTGTGTTAGCCAATGATGAAGTCAAAGAAGGACTCTCGGTGAGAGGTGGTTTCCCGGTCGTACAAAAGAATATGCGACAGTGGTCTTTACGGGTTTCTGCCTACGCACAGCGTTTGCTGGACGGATTGAACCACCTGGAATGGTCCGATTCGCTGAAAGATATCCAACGCAACTGGATCGGACGTTCGCAGGGAGCCGATGTGATTTTCGATGTAAAAGACTCGGATATACAATTGAAGATCTTTACAACCCGTCCCGATACGATCTATGGGGTGAGCTTTATGGTACTGGCACCGGAAAGCGATTATGTCAGGCAACTGACCACCCCCGATCAGGAAAAAGCAGTAGCTGAATACCTTGACTATGTAGCTAAACGTACCGAACGCGAACGCCAAAGCGAGATCAAAACCGTGACCGGCGTATTCACCGGTTCTTATGCGATGAATCCGTTTACCAACGAAGCGATTCCGGTATGGATCAGTGAGTATGTATTGGCAGGCTACGGAACGGGAGCTATCATGGCCGTACCGGCCCACGACAGCCGTGACTACGCTTTTGCACGTAAGTTCAATCTGCCGGTCATCCCGGTTATCGATAACGGCCAGCCTATCGATCTCAGCAAGAGTTCGTATGATGCCAAAGAAGGGAAGATGATCAACAGTGGACTGATCGACGGCATGGAAGTAAAAGAAGCTATCGCTTTCATCGCCGAAGAAGTGGAGAAACGGGGGATCGGGAAGAGCAAGATCAATTACCGCCTACGGGATGCCATTTTCAGTCGTCAACGGTATTGGGGCGAACCGTTTCCTGTATACTACAAAGACAGTATGCCCTATATGATAGATGAGGCAGAATTACCTTTGGAATTACCTGAAATCGATAAATATCTGCCCACGGAAAACGGAGAACCTCCTCTCGGCCGGGCTAAAAACTGGACCACGAAAGAAGGATATCCGATCGAGTTGAATACCATGCCGGGATTTGCGGGATCATCGGCTTATTACCTCCGCTATATGGACCCGCACAACGATAAAGCATTGGTCAGCCATGAAGCAGATGCGTACTGGCGTAATGTCGATCTGTATCTGGGAGGAGCAGAACACGCAACAGGGCACTTGATTTATTCCCGTTTCTGGAATATGTTTTTATATGACTTAGGAGTAGTTTGTGAACCGGAACCTTTCAAGAAACTGATCAATCAGGGAATGATACAAGGGCGTTCGAATTTCGTATACCGCATCGTAGGGACCAATACCTATGTATCTGCCGGTTTGAAAAGTCAATACGAAACAACCGAGATCCATGTAGATGTCAACATCGTCAAGAACGACATTTTGGACACAGAAGCCTTCAGAAAATGGATGCCTGATTATGCCGATGCCGAATTTATTCTCGAAGACGGTAAATACATCTGTGGCTGGGCCGTTGAAAAAATGTCGAAATCTATGTTCAACGTAGTCAATCCGGACGATATCATCGAACAATTCGGAGCCGATACTTTACGACTTTACGAAATGTTTCTGGGACCGCTTGAAGCACACAAACCCTGGGATACACAAGGCATCGACGGCGTATATAAATTCTTACGTAAATTCTGGCGTTTGTTCCTGAACGGAGAAGAATTCTCTGTCAGTGACGAAGTACCGACCAAAGAAGAATTAAAAGTACTTCATAAAACCTTGAAAAAAATCGAATTCGATATCGAAAATTTTTCTTTCAATACTTCTATTCCGGCTTTTATGATTTGTACCAACGAATTGGCTGCACTGAAATGCAATAAACGGGCTATTCTCGAACCCCTGGTCGTTGCTATAGCACCCTATGCTCCTCATATTGCTGAAGAATTGTGGCATTTGTTGGGACATGCCGAAAGCGTAACCGGAGCAACTTTCCCTCAATGGGAAGAAAAATACCTGGTGGAAGATAGCTTTGAATATCCGGTTTCTTTCAACGGTAAAGTACGTTTCAAACTGAATATGCCGTTGACTGCAACCCAGGCAGAAATCGAAGCTGCAGTCAAAGCCTCCCCTGAGGCAGGCAAATGGCTTGAAGGAAAAGAAATCCGGAAAATGATTATTGTTCCGAAAAAAATCGTTAATGTCGTGATCGCATAACCGGTGTAATTCTATATTATATAAAGGGAACGGTGTCAATACTGTTCCCTTTTTCTTTCTATTCCGAAATCGGAATAGAAAGAAAAAATAAACTTATGGCCGGGCGGCGGCGACTGTACGATCCTACCGGGCCTCTTCAGATCCCGGATTTTGCCGCTTAGCAGTCGGGACGATCAATAATATACTTCCTGTACCGATAGCTCCCAATATCAACAAAAGAACACGTATTTTGAAATCTTCAAGGATAAGAAAAGCAGAAATACTGATCATGATCCACATACAGGCAATCGAAATGAATTTACCGGTTAAACTCATCCCTTGCCGGGATTCGTAACGGCGGATATATTTTCCAAGGGGGGAACGATGTAAACGATCATGCAATCGCTTCGAACTTTTATAAAATAACCAGGAACTCAATAAAATAAAAGGGGTAGTGGGTAATCCAGGCACGAATATTCCGATTATTCCCAAGATTACAGAAAGGACACCTATGGTAATGAACAAAAATTTTTTCATCGAATTTTCCTGTTAAGAAGTAAATATTGCTTTTACACTTTCGGTATACTGCTGTAAGCGGGTAGACTTTTTAATCCGTTTCAATAACTTCCGGTCAGTTTCAGGCAAAAAATATTCCCACAAGGTCTTCATCTTCACCAGCAATTGAGTTTCTCCCTGAAGTACCTGGGAATAGGCTGAAAAAAGCTCTTCATGGAAGGCAAAATATATTGACATACGTTGTTCGGGTAAAAAAGTTTCATTTCCTTTAAATTCCTTAGCCAGCAAAGGCGAAGACAACAATCCACGACCGATAAAAACGCCCTTCAGCAGGGGAAACCGAATCAGAATTTGTCGGATATCCGACAAAGATTCAATACCACCATTGTAGTAAAGCGGATGCTGGCAAAGCTCATAGAAACCCTGAAATGCTTCTAAATCCGGATGGCCTTTATATTGTTGTTTGCCGGTTCGGGCATGAAGAGCGATGCGGCTAAGGCGAAGGGTATTCAACAATTCAACCAACACCATGCATTCGCTCGCATTTTCCCAACCCAACCGCATTTTCAACGAAAACTGAATTTCCGGATACTCTGCAATGGGAGCCAGTACCTCCGCTACCTGTGCGGGATAAAGTAACATTCCAGCCCCTTTGTGCTTACCGGCAATCATCGGGAAAGGACAACCCAGATTAATATCGATCTGCCTGTATCCCTTCTCTCCCACTGCATCGGTCAACAAACGAAATTCATCGGCACTACCGGGAAGAATCTGAGGAATCAAGTCAGCAACCGTATTCGTTTCAGGTTCTATATCCCGAAGATCACGCTTGCGAAGAGCCCCTTTTTCTACCCGGATAAAAGGGGTATAGTACACCTCCACCCCACCGAAATAGTGAGCGAAAGCATTTCTATAAATCCGGTCTGTATAACCCTGTAGAGGAGAAAAATGAATAGAATATCTATCGGAATCCATAAAATCAATTTCGTTTGCAACAAAGGTAATATCCAAACACCGAAAAAATAACAGTAAACCACTAAAAGTCCTGTTTTATTTATAGAAATGATTTAAACCTCTTATTTTCGTGAAATTTTCTTTAGCAGCAGGATAGCGAAAGCCAGATAATTCCAAGATGTCCGGCTGGAAACAGTAGTGTCAAACCGGTTTAGAACCGTTCTGAAGCTATCCACCCAGGCGTCGGTCCGCTCTATGTAATACCTTTCGGCATACAGTTCGTCGTCCACCAGAATATCATCGGCGTTGTCCCTTCGTTTATTGGCACGGATGTTCGTGATGACTTCCTTCTTTCTCAATACGTTGCGCAGGACATGTCCAATTCAGTACGGTAGTTGTCAAGTAGCTGAATCCATACGGATTTCCATTTGCCGCCCTTGCTCCATTCCCTGTAATGATGGTAACAGTCCCGTATGTCAGTACCTTGACGCTAAACAAGGCCTCTACCGGAAAAAGCGACCATTGGCAGCCTGTCTTGAGTTTGTACAAAATGGCGTTTGCCACCTCAATAAGGCAACTTTGAGTGACATAACCATGTTTTGCTGTGGAAAGCCAGAGCAATATTTGGTCACCTATAATATAAAGAACATTTCTATTTGTATGCTGTATTTTAATATCTTAATGCATTTTTAAGAAACTAACATAAGTTCAAATCACTTCAATAAATGAACAATAGATAATCAATAAGTAAATGTTTGAAAAGTGTAAGGAAAAACTTTTCAAATTACTGGCATTCATCCATCTTTTGCAGAATCAGGCGGTGACGTTTGGAAAACGGAAAGAACAGGTTGTCTGTATGAATTTTAAAATTTTAATGTTAAAAAATAATTTGAATATGGGATATTGCATGTATTATACATATATTTGTAGGCATATAAAATATGATATATACATGTATATTGCAAAATAATTAAAAATTGTATGCAAAATCAAATTGATACTTTAAGGCAATTAAACTACGAATTGATTAAAAACCTGGGGTTGTTCAGGCAGCGGGCAGGGCTTTCCTTCGGACAACGTCACACACTATACCATATCAATGCCCATCAAGGACTGTCTATTCAGGAACTGGCAGAGCTTTTACAGGTGGATCACTCCACGATGAGCCGGAATGTCAAAAAGCTGATGCAGGCGGATTTGGTGGAAACATTTCAGGACGATGCCGACAAAAGGCGTAAGATGATTGCCTTGTCTGCAGTAGGCCGGCAAGTGTTGGACGAAGCGACGGAATCCATCAACCTCACCATTTCCAATGCTCTGCAATCACTTGATGAAGATGAAATAGAGAATGTCATTACAAATCTCAGAAAATACAGCAAAGCCCTGGAAGGGGTTCGTTGACAATGTTTTAAATTCGAAAACAGACAAAATATGGAAAAAGGAACATTGGTGCTGACACGGAGTGATATTCAGAATGCCCTTTCTTTGGCAGAATACTTACCTGTCATTGAAGAGGCACATGCGTTGCATGCACAAGGGAAGGTGTATGCGCCGGATTTACTACATGCGGATGTCAGGAACGGAGAATTTCATTTGAAGACAGGCGGAATATGTTATGGGAATGAAGAATATTATGGGGTAAAGATAAACGGAGGCTTTCCTAGAAATATGGAAAATTACGGTTTGCCCAACATTTTGGGGATTATCTATATATGCGATGCCCGGAACGGAAGTCCTATAGCCATCATGGATTCTGTAACTATCAGCAAATGGCGGACCGGGGCGGCGACAGCCGTGGCAGCCAAATACCTTGCTCCTGAAGGGAGGGTTCAATTAGGCGTATTCGGTTATGGCACACAAGCGGAAATCCAGGCGAAGTCCTTGTCATTGGTGAGACCCATTGAGATAATCCGGGTAAGCGGAAGAAATGTGAGAAAAGCGGAATCGTTTTCAGTCAGGCTGCAAAAAGAACTCGGCATACCGGTAATCTGCTGTTCCGGGGAAGAGGCTGCCCGGTGCAGCAACCTTATCGTAACAGCCACTCCGGCACACAAGTATTATATCCGCAAAGAATGGATACAGCCGGGATGTTTCATTGCCGCAATCGGAGCGGACAGTCCCGGCAAGCAGGAACTGGATCCGCGCTTGGTCGCTTCTTCCGTCGTTGTCACCGACATTAGGGTGCAGGCATGCCGGGTGGGGGAATCACAACACGCCATATCCCAGGGGCTGATGGGTAAGGAGTCCATCTATGCAGAATTGGGGGAAATCGTCACAGGCCGGAAAATATGCCCCGCCTCTCCCGAATCAATCATTATCTATGATTCTACAGGCACAGCACTCCAGGACATCAGCGTCGGAGTGGCAATCGTTAAAAAATTGAAGTCAAAGCACTGTAACAGAATCTGTTTTTAGAAAAAAAACGCTTGTTTTTTCTGGACAATAATTCCAATTTTCCGTGTCCTGAACAACACTTTTTCCGATACTTTTCTGTTTCTGTTATCTATTAATTTTTAATTGTTTATATGATTTGTGATTTTTAGGTTTCAACAATTGATTCCGTTCGTTTTCAAGGTCTGCCGTATCCAGAAAAAACGAGCGTTTTAAATTGTCGTTAAACCTTAAAAACTCATGAAAAAGAAACAACTTTACGGACGGGGAGTCCCTATGCTCTGCATAGCCTGCCAACTCACAGTGGCTCCTCTGTTTTTTTCAAGTCATGTGCAGGCAGTCCCGGTCGCTCCAACCTTCCTGACGACCGCACAAACACAAGAGATGAGAACAATCAAAGGGATTGTCAGAGATGTCAACAACCAGCCATTGCCCGGAGCGACCATCCGGATTAAGGGTACCTCTACAGGCGTGGTGTCGGATGTGGACGGAAATTATACCATTGCCGTACCCGATGACCCGAATACTACCCTGCTCGTGTCGTTTGTCGGCATGAAAACCCAGGAGCAGAAAATTGGTAAGTCGACGGCACTGAATTTCATCCTGGAAGAGGATGCCACCGTCTTGGACCAGGTGGTGGTGAACGGAGTATTTGAACGTAAGGCTAACACTTTCACCGGTTCGGTGAGGACTATCGGGAAAGATGACCTGAAGCGCGTGGGGAACTCTAATGTGTTGCAGTCGTTGAAGAATCTGGATCCTTCCATCATGTTCTTCGACAACATGTCTTTAGGCTCGGATCCAAACGCTATGCCTGAAATGGTGTTGCGCGGTAAGTCTTCCATTAATATGGAAGATGTGGATCTGAAGGCGACCTACCAGAACGACCCGAATGCGCCTTTGTTCGTGCTGGACGGTTTCGAGACCTCTCTCCAGAAAATCATGGACCTTGATATGGACAGGGTGGAAAGTTTGACCATCCTGAAAGATGCCTCGGCAAAGGCCATTTATGGTTCGAAAGCAGCCAATGGTGTGATTGTCATTGAATTGAAGAAGAATCCGTCCGGAGACTTGCGCGTCACTTACAATGGAAGCATGGAAATCGAGGCTCCGGACCTCAGTTCGTACGATTTGTGCAATGCTGCGGAAAAACTGGAGGTGGAACAGGCTTTCGGGATGTTCAACGATCCGGGAGCCGATTTCGAATCACAGCGCATGATGATTAAAATGTATAACCAACGCCAGTCGGCCGTCAAATCGGGAATCAACACGGATTGGATATCCAAGCCGTTGCGGTTGGGTGTGGGCAACAAGCATAGCCTTTCTGTGGAATTGGGCGACAAGGCATTACAGGCCATCGTCGATTTGTCTTACCAGAACATCAAGGGGGTTATGAAAGGTTCGGATCGTACAAACATCTCCGGAGCAATCTCCCTGTTGTACAGGCATCAGAATTTTCTGTTCAGAAACCAGTTGACTATCACTTCCAACGAAGCGCACGACTCCAAGTACGGGACTTTCGATGAATACACCAAACTCAACCCTTATTACACACCCTACGATCAATACGGTCATTTGACCGACAACATCGTCCCTTCTTTGGATCCGGGAAACAGTGTCACGGTGAATGCATGGTATGAGGATATTGAATTTGAGGCGAATCCCCTGTACAATGCACAGTTGAACACACTCTTACAGGACAAATACGTCGACATCACCAATAATTTCGAACTACAATGGTTTGTCATGACCGGCCTGAAGGCTACAGCCCGTTTCGGACTTACAGAACAACGCAGCAGGAGCGACGAGTTTTATCCGTCGGATCATCTGAAATTCGCCTCCTACAGTACCGACCGTCTGACGGAAAAGGGGAGCTACGACCTGGAAAACGGCGAACAACATTCCTTGAGCGGTAAATTCGACGTACAATATAACAAGAATTTCCTGAGTGTGCATGACATTTTTGTCAATGCAGGTTTTGATCTGTCGCGCAAACAGTCTTCCACCAATCTGCAACAGGCAGAAGGCTTTCCGAGCGACAAGATGACCGACATTATCTTTGCCCGGCAATATCTGAAAGATGCCAAGCCCAAAGGGACGGAGGAGACTGTAAAGGATTTCGGTTATTATCTGTCGGCAAACTATTCCTATGACAATCGTCTGAACTTCGACGCCACTTTCCGTCAGAGTGCATCCAGCATGTACGGAGCCAACAGTCGTTGGGGGAAATTCTGGAGTGTGGGAGGAAGCTGGAACATACACAACGAGAGCTGGATGGAAGGTTCCAACATCACCCAACTGCGTCTGAGGGCGACGACAGGCTCGACCGGTTCCCAAAGCTCGGCAGCTTATAACGCATTGGCCTCATACGAATATTTCCTTGACAAGACATACGGAGGCCAGTTGGGAGCGCAATTGCTGAACATGCGCAACGAGGATTTGAAGTGGCAGGAGAAAGTGGAGCAGAACTATGGTTTTGACTTCAATTATAAAAACCGTTATTCGTTTACTTTCGAATACTACCATTCCATTACAAACAATGCGGTGAACCCTCTGAGCCTGGCTCCGTCTACCGGTTTCACCACCGTTCAGGAAAACGTCGGAAAAGTATTGAACCGGGGGTTCGACCTACGTGCCGGAGCGACCGTATGGCAACAGCCGGCAGACCGTTCCTATCTGTCGTTCTCCCTTATGATATCGCGCAACAAAAACATCCTGAAGGAAATATCCGAAGCCATGCGTTCCTATAACGAACAGCAGGAGAAACTGGCCACTGAAGGTAATGTACCTGTCCAGAAATATTACGACGGTGTTTCCATGGATGCCATCTGGGCGATGCCTTCCTTAGGGATAGACCCGGCCAATGGCCGCGAAATCTATATCGCGAAAGACGAGAACGGCAATCCTTACCGGACCTATACTTACGATGCGGCCCAGCAGGTCATCTGCGGTGATGAACTACCCAAATTCCAGGGGAATGCCGGTGTCAATTTCGAGTACAAAGGATTCGGCATCAATGCTGTACTGACTTATCAGTACGGGGCCAAAATGTATAACCAGACATTGGTTGACAAAGTGGAAAACGCCGACATGAAATATAACGTGGACCGACGCATCTATACCGACCGTTGGCGCAAACCGGGAGATATCGCCTTGTACAAAGCAATCAGCGAAGAAGTGTATGTGTCCGAAAAGCAGCAGTTCGCTTCAGAGAAGACATATCCTACCTCCCGTTTTGTGCAGAAACGGAACGAATTGAAGATATCCTCCCTGCAACTGTCATACGACTTCTTCCGTCATGACTTTGTGAAGAAAATCGGTCTTGAAAGGATTCTGCTGCGGTTCAATGCAAACGACCTTTTCACCTTTTCAAGCATCGACATTGAGCGGGGAACCTCCTATCCTTTCGCCAGAACGTTCAATTTCTCCTTAAATGTGACCTTATAACACCGAGAACCATGAAAAAGAATATCATATATAGTTTGTCATTGTTCCTGCTCCTTTCCCTGTCGGCCTGCAACCAATGGCTGGAAGTGGAGCCTAAAACGGAAATCAAGAGTGACAAAATGTTTGAGAATGAAACCGGCTTCAGAGATGCCCTGATCGGATGCTACATGATGATGGCGGATTCCACCCTTTACGGGCGGGAATCCACTGTCTGCTTTTTTGATGTGCTGGCACAGCAGTATGACATGGCCACGAACAATCCTTACAACAATCTCAAGCAGTACCGTTATGAAAGCTATACCGGGACCATCGACGGTATCTGGCAAAAAACCTACCGCATCATCGCCAACCTGAACGCGCTGCTCGAAGTGAGCGACGAAAAAAAGGCCATCCTGCATCCCACCACTTACGGCATCATCAAAGGAGAAGCCATCGGTCTGCGGGCTTTCCTGCACTTTGAACTGCTGCGCATATTCGGCTGGGGAAATCTGGAGAACCAGCCTTCCAACCTGGACAAGCTTTCCATCCCTTACGTGACGGAGTATAGCAAGGTGCTCACCAAACAATCTACCGTAAAAGAAGTACTGGGATACATTCACCGGGATCTTGCGGAAGCGGATTCACTGCTGAACTACTGGGATTCTTACGGAACTGCAATCAAAGGAGATGACTATGAGATGGATGAGAACGATCTCTTTTTCAAGGAACGGAAGAGCCGTTTCAATTACTATGCAGTCAAAGCAACGGAAGCGCGTGTGTGTATGTGGGAGGGGAAATACAAGGAGGCTCTGGAGGCCATTGAGGAACTGTTCATGAAGAAGCAGGTTATCCCTTGGGTGGATCCTGAATCAAGTGTGCATGTGGAAGAAAAAATGAGGGATTTGTCGTTTACCGCCGAGCACATCTTTTATCTGGAAGTGAACCAGTTATATAAGACACTCCGTCCTTATGTAGAGCAGTACAAGATAAACGCGGACTTTTCCAGCACTGACAATGAAAAGGTGTTCTATACTACCAAGACCAAGGGGGAAAGCCTTTATGAAATCGCCGATGGGACAGGCGTGTCGGATATCCGGTATATGCGGTGGTTTAACAAGACGGAAGCAAAAGCCTGGACTTTTCTGAAATTCTACGAACCGGCAGATTCAGAATCCAGGGCAAAAAACAAGATGCCCTTGATGCGCAAACCGGAGATGTACTATTATGCGGCGGAGTGCTATAACAACCTGAACAATCCCCAAAAGGCAGTCGACGCACTGAACGCCGTGCGGGTGGCCAGAGGCATCCTATATGAGAAAAACCTGCCCGCCTCCTTGAGCAAAGAGGAAATCAGCCGGGAAATACAGAAAGAATGGCAAAAGGAGTTTGCAGGAGAAGGGCAATTGTTCTTCTATTACAAACGATTGGGGTTGAACATTCCCAATGCCTCCTTAGGTGCCGGCGATGCCTTGTTTGTTCTACCCCTGCCCGAAACGGAGGTTGAAATAGGAGGACGTGAAGATTATGGCAATAGTATCAATAAATAACACAAGAACGGTTATGAGAAACTTTATTTTTCAGTTAATCATCATAGCTTCCGCCCTGTTTGCAGGGGTCTCCTGCTCCAAGGAGAAGGTGACGCTGTATACGGAAGCTCCGGGAATCTACTTCAACGGATTCTCCACCACTTATAATTTTACGGAACATCCTGAAAATGTGGAAATCGGATGTGACACTGTCAATATCCCTTTCCTCATTACCGGGAGTGCGATGGATAAAGAGCGTGTGATTAAGGTGAGGCTGTCACCGGAGGATACAATTACAGCCGAGGAGAGTATGTATGAACTCCTGTCGGGGAGTGTCCCCGCAGGAAGTTATCAGGGGCAGTTGCAGGTGAAAATAAACTACAGTCCGTTGCTGGACGATTCCGTCTATGTGACCAGACTGCGGGTGGTGGCCACGGAAGATTTTCCTGTCACGGATTTGAACGGGAGGGTTTTCAGCCTGTATATCACCAATAAAATCGGACGACCGGCCAATTGGAGTCAATTAAATAACTATTTTGGGGAGTATTCCGACTCATGGTACCGTTTCATTTTAGATGCAACCGGGCTTCCCTCCCTCCCCTATTGGTCTCCCAGAGGCAGTGCGGATCCGAACAATCCCGATCCGGAACGCTGGACCATGACCGGTACAGAGGTAAAAGCCTACGCCGCTTTGGTGAAAGAAAAACTGACCGAATACAACAATGAGCATCCCGGCAACCCGTTGAAGCATGAAGACGGAGAATATAAGGGACAGCCGGTCACCATGCCTTAAATCATCACCTAAAAACTCAAAGTCATGAAGATAAAAACATTACTTGTAGCCCTATTGGGAAGCCTGTTTCTGGCTTCCTGTTTCGAGGACGACTCTTCCTTGAACTATAAACTGATGAACCCGATTGTCATCGATCTGGGTGATGAACCGACCACCTATAAAGTTTTCGCATTCGACACCTTGGAGATAAAGCCGATTACTTACAAAGAAGGCGTGCCGGACGCAGATCTCTCGTTCAAATGGACCCTGGAAGGCAATACCATTATTCCTAAAGTCATCGATTCCACCATGACCCTGAAATACATGGTCGATGTCAGTGCGCAAAACAATGCCTACAAACTGGTGTATGAAGTGAGGGACAATACCACGGACATCATCCAGGAACAAGTGTTCGATGTGACGGTGATGAGTCCGTTCGGGAGCGGTCTGATCGTGTGTGACACAAAAGACGAGATGACTTCCGATGTGTCGCTGATCATGGCATACAATTTCACCGATAGCTATCGCAAAGAACAGGATACGGTGATGCGGAATCTGTTTTCGAGTGTCAATGGTCGGAAAATCAATGGAGTTGCGACAGCCGTCCGTTCTACCACTTATCAGGTCAACCGTTCGCTGACCATCGGGACCGACCACACTTTGGACCGGGTGGACCCTTTCAATTATTCCTATATCGACGGCAACGGCGACATGTTTGTCATCGATCCCGGCCAGTACAATGTGACTACCATTGGCTATGATCCGCAAATAGGGGCAGAACTTCTTGCCATTACCGGCAAAATCTATCCGAGGAGCATGCAACAAGACAACAAGGTGTATTCCTATTATCTTCAGACCAGCGATATGTCCGACTATTACATGGGCATTTTCTACCGTCCGGCCTGGGAAAATGGAATCGGGTTTGACGAGAAAAACGGACGCTTGTTGGAATTTGACAGCGACGACCAGTTGAAAGTGTTCAACAGTGCCAAGCTTCCCGCCGACGCCCCTTTCGATCAAAACAAACTGCAGGGCTTTACCTGCCTGGCCATGTTTTCCGGTGACGACAGCCAGATGCACATCATCCTGAAAGAAAAAGACCCGAAAACAGGGAAGGCCAAGACCAACGGGAAAATCTATTCGTATATAACTTTACGGACTTATGACCCTGAGACTGATAATGGGAAACCATTGAAAATTATCGACCTGAACAGTTTTCCCGAGATTCAGGACGCACGCTTTTTTGAGGGGACGGAAACCCAGAATGTCATTTATTATGCCACTTCCACCAAAATCTATTCCATCAACCTGGCTATCGCCAATCCTCTTGTGACCCTTGAATATACGGCGCCCGAAGGAGAGGAAATCACTTCCATGATGGCATGGAAAGAATATCAGGGAAAAGTGGACTACACCAATCCCAATCCGAACGCGGATGCCGACGATAAGGTGATAGAGGTAAGCAACAACAACCGTATGATTGTATTGTCGACCTACAATCCCTCAAGCCGGGAAGGGTTCGTCAGGACTGTCGCCATCGCCACCCTGGGTACGGGCACTTTGGAGAAGAACCGGGAACTGCACGGCGAGTTCGGAGGATTCGGCCGCATTACAGCCACCAATATACAGAAAGCGTTCTAAAAACACAGAATCATGAGACATACACTATATTTATCAATTCTCGTATTGTCGTTAGTGACGGCATGTACTAAAGAAGCCGATATGAACATAGCAAAAGAGTCGGAACATACTGTCAAGAAGAATCTGTTCCGGGTAACCAGGATAGAAGGACACAATGACCATTGGGGTGATTACATTTGGATTATAAATTACAACAAGGAGCAGATAGAGAGTGCTTTCCACATTGATACAGAGGGGGACACCATTGGCAACTTCGGGATATCCAACAACTCGGATATCAATTATGAAATCGAAGTCAATGATTGGATTCCCAAGATTGACAGCGATTCCATCAGTCGTTTGGACCAATTTCTGAAAAATAAGTACGGGGCAGGGAATTACAGTCTGAAAGACAGCATCCCGCTCGTTGGGAGGGTTTTGTATAGCCAGAAGGTCGATCTGTATGAGGACGGACGGATCAAACGGCAAAGCGTCGTGCATTACACCCCGAGGGAAGATGTGGGTACAGGCGAGGACTTTGACAACTCCTATCTGAAAACTTACAGGACAATCAATACTTATGAATACAATGAAAACAGCAATATCTGCATCAACCGGATTTATCATGATGTTTACGACCCGGAAGACATCCATCAGGAAACTTACGAACGCACCTTGCATAAATACGAAACATTGTATGAAGGCGACAGAATCACTTCCATCCTTTATATGACAGCCCCTGCCGGAGAGAACTGGATTGAACAGGACCGTTATTCCTTCACCTATTCCGGTAATCTGTTGCAATCCGTCAAAAGCAACGGCAGAACCCTTGAATTCACATATAACGGAACGGTTCCTGCCACCGTCACTGACGGGGAAACACAATATACCTACAAATTCGACGGAAATGGAAATGTGACGGAAATAAACGACGGACAAGGAAATTTCATGAAAATAACCTATGAGTCCGGGCACGGAAATTTCAGTGTCTTCACCCCTGTTATTGACCAAATGTTAGGGAAACCTTTCATCAAGTAAAAAACAGAAAAAGGGATTGCCGGAACATGTTTTGGCAATCCCTATAAATACACTATTTGTTTAACCTAGCAAAATTAATGATTATGAAAACAAATTTGCGAAAAATGATTCTATGGACAATTGCTTTGCTCGCAATCAGTATTATGACGACAAGTTCTGTAAACCCCGGTTATGATGAATTTGGTAATGACATTAATGAATGTTTGGAAGATCCTTGTCCAGAAGGCTATACATGTATGAATTTGCCAGGAAGTTTTTTGTGAGAAGCTCCAGATGGTGAAATTATCGAAGGAGATGGAGATTCTAGTAGTAAAGGTTATAAAGTGCATGATGGTGATTGTAGTTTCAGCGCATCTATAGATGCAGATGGTTATGTGACTATTTTTGGGATTAGAAAATTTGTAGGTCTCAATGCAAAGGGAGTATATAAAAAAACATTTTATGGAGTCAGAAGAGATTGTGAATTGAATGGCACTTTTTTATGTAAACCTCACACTTGTGCAAAATTTTGGTTAGATATGAAATAATAATTTGTGAAGTCGGGAGATTCCCGACTTCAATTATGGTCAAAATGCTATGATTATGTCTAATATAAAATATTGCATTAGGATAGGAATTTTGTTTTTAGCCGGTATTATCGTTTTCGGTTGTAATGAAGATAGACAGAATGAAAAGGATTCCGATATATTTCAAATCAATATTCCTCTGACATCCGGGGATAAACCCTTATTTGCCGATTCGCTGTTTTGTGGGAAAGAAATAGTGCCCCTGGAAACAACTCCGGAATGCCTGATTTCCCAAATTGACAAACTGGAAATTGCGGATGATAAACTGTATCTGTTGGATGACGAACAGGATTTTATATTCATTTTCAGTAGACAAGGAAAATTAATGAAGAAATTCAACATTTTGCTCTTCATCACAGTAATAATACTTTTGCTCTTGTCCGGATGGTCTATTTTTCACCAGCCCGGCTACAGTAGTGAAGATCAGTTCGTCACTCCCACAAATATCCATTTTGAAAAGGATACCCTATCGTTAGGCTCAGTCAAATACGGGACAGAACAAAAAGCAGTATTTCGTTTTACAAACACCGGTACAGCTCCGCTATTGATCTACAATGTAGTGCCATCGTGCGACTGCACTGCTGTGAAATGGAAAAAACGCCCCATCAAACCGGGAGAATCAGGAGAGATCCAAACCGTATACAGCCCGAATTCACTCGGTATGTTTATTAAAAACATAGAGGTCCGCTGCAATGTGGCCGGACACAAAATCAACCTAAAGATACGTGGTAATGTAATCGAATAAATTTTCATGCGCGTGGTAAAAATTAACAATCCTTTCGATTATGCTATCATGAAAGTCAACTTGATTGTCTAACCCAGGAGAAAAAGGACGGAAAGCTGAACAGCATTTTCCAAATCAAATCAGCTTCCGTCCCAACACTCCCTCTAAAAAAGAAAGAGAGGTAAGTATGTAAATATATAAATAACGTATAATAATTGCAAGGCAAAAACATACAAAATAAATTTCAAAATATTTATTACAAATAAAATACAACTATTATGAAAAATATCAAATTACTAATCGTAATCCTTATTGTTGCATTTTCAGCTTTTAATATTTCAATGAGTATCACAGAAAATTCAGAAAATAATATTACTTTAAATAGTATAAATGAACATGCATTTGCAAGTAGTGAAAATGAATGTTCGAATGCAATAAGTATGACGTTTGGATGTACAAGATGCTCAAACATGAATGTCCCAGGTTGTAAACATATCCCTGAAGAAACCACAAGCACCTGTACAATCGGAAAATGTTCACAATGCGGTGCTCCTGGTTCTTATCTTAACTAATTTTTCAAGAGACTGTCTAAAAAGTCAAAACATCCCCAGTTAGAATCGAATATTTGATTTCAGTCTCTAATAAGGATATGAATAAATAGAGGGTGTCAAATTTTTTTGGATACCCTCCTTAATCGGATATTCACTCTATTTCATTGATAAATATATAAGAATATAATTCTTTTGTTTTAAAACTATGCAAAAATCTTTCCTTCTATTTCTAGCATTATCTTTCATACAGTGTAAGACTGAAAATTACCCCATCACCGGGACTATCACGTTACCTTTCAAAACAGGAGAAAAATACCTATCAGTAACTGAATCGGATTATCAATATTCTTATCATTTTATTCCATTGGAAACTAAAGAAGAATCTTTACTCAGTAAGATTTTCTGTGTAAAAAGATATAATAATTATTTATATATCCATTCTCTATTCAACAAATCCGTGATGATATTTTCTGATAGTGGAAAATTTATAAAAAAAATTCCCATAGGTAGAGGCCCAGGAGAAATTATGGATCCACTATACATAACCATCGATGAACAGAATAAACAATTAGAAATATTAGATTTTTTCAGACAAATAAAGAAATACACCTTAGAAGGAGATTATATAGCGTCACAACCATGTTGTACATCTTCTGAATTTGAAAAATTAGGAAACAATTATTTATTCCATTCATTCACTGCACAAAATTCCAAAAACTATTTTACGGTACAAAGCACAAATAAAGAAACAAAAAGTTATTTAGATTCCGATAAAACAAAGAAACCACCCTTAATGGCTTACTCACATCTATTCAAAACAGATACCACCATTTATTTTCATACAGATTTCAACAATATTGTATATTCTATATCTATCAATAACCTAACCCCCAAACCTTACGCAACACTTATTAACCAATGTACAGCTAAAAGAATAAATTCTCTACCAGTATCAAAAATCGACGATTTTTGCATGGGGGAAAAATTATACATTAATATGTTAAACTTCAATGTATTACATAACGGAAGTACCATATATGCAGAAATGATAACAGAAAATAACGTCGAAACATTCCTATATGATACAGATACCCAAACCACTTATTTAGTAGATAATGGTCTGGATGGATGCATTGTTGGAAGTCATAAGGATTATCAATATAAATATATCACTCCAAGCCAAATAGATTATTATTTGCAAAATGAAAATGTCAAAAAAAATAAACCATTATATGAAAAATTAAACGATTTATCCTCTACCATAAAAGAAGAAGATAATCCCGTTATTGTAGAAATTCAAATTAAAAATATAAATCATGAATAAATTTACTTTTCCTTTACTCATTGTTATAACAACTATATGTATTTATCAATTCTCTAAAAATAAACAAAACATAAAATATATCAATTACATGAATGAAATTATTGAATCTAAAAATTTAATGATAAACAATTTACTTAAGGATGATCTTTATGATATTAATAGAGATTTATACTCATATATATACAATATAGATTCATCCTTATTAGAAAATAATCAAAAAACAACTTTATGCATATATATATCAGCCGAGAAGCACTGTGATGCCTGTATTGAATTTGAACTAAAATATATACGCAAAAACGCATTAGAAAATAATATTATTATTTTATATCATGCATCTCACAAAAGCAGCTTCAATAGTTTTAAAGAATTCAACAAAGACTTTCATTCTATTTATTTTTGTCCAGAGAATACTAAATTTAACGATTTCCCAACTTATATTATTATAAATGAAGGCATAATTAAACATATTTACAAATCTAACACTAATAGAAATGGAGGAGCACTTAATTATTTTCTAAATACATTGAAGAACTTTTTAAAATAGTTGCCCCTTAACCAAATTGCTTGCTTTTATATGTAAAATATCAATCCATAGTTCCCAAAGGAATCAGATGATATTCTACCATTAAACTTTATCAAATACAGGACAGAACAAAAAGCAGTATTTCGTTTTACAAATACCGGTACAGCTCCGTTATTAATCTATCTAAGCAGCAAGGGAACCGAAAGAATATATACAAATCAATAAAAAAGATTTCTGACAGTTTTTTTCATTAAATAAGAATTTATCCTTAAATTTATTTTGTAAAAAGTTAATATTCCATATAATGAAAAAATTCAACATTCTACAGTTTGTCAGAGCAATAATTTTTTTATCCAGAGGAGCCGTTTGTTACAAATTATGCAGAAATCTTTTTCTCTTATTTTTAACATTATTTTTTATACAGCGTAAGAATGATAATCAGCCTACAGCCAAGGTTCTCTCGTTACCTTTCAAAATAGAAGAAAAATACCTATCGGTAACTGAATCGGATTATCAATATTCTTATCATTTTATTTCATTGGAAACTAAAGAAGGATCTTTACTCAGTAAAAAGACCTCCAATTACCAGAGGAAATCAAACAACATTTAAACAACGAAGGCGTCGTTCTTCGTCTATATTCATTTAATAATAAAAAATAAATCCAAATGAAATATTTTATACAAATAATATTTTTCATAATTTCATTTTTCAATTTACTTTCATGTAACACGTATCAACGAAGAGCTAAAGATATTATTCAAACATGGAACGGGAAAACAATAATATTCACTCCTTTAAATGCAAAAATAATGGGTAAGGATACCATAATTCCCAATATTCTGGATCATAAATACAAAGTATTGACATATATTGATACGACAGGTTGTACAGCCTGTCGCTTAAAATTATTCGATTGGAAATTATTTATAAAAGAACTAAATACCTTCTCTGAAGACATAGCATTTCTTTTTGTCATTCATTCAAAGAACTACCAAGAATTTGAAGATATACAAAAAGCCAATAAATTCATTTATCCAGTTTTCTATGATTATAATGCAAATCTTAAAAACATCAATAATTTTCCTAATGACCCTAATTTTCAAACATTTTTGCTAGATCAAAACAATAAAGTGTTAATTATCGGCAATCCTGTTACAAATAACAATATCAGACAACTATATGAATATATTCTCAAACAATAATAAATTACTCATTTTTATTAATGTCCATTAATGAACTACCCGCCAACAGTTTCGATTATCTTTCAATTTACAGATGCAATATGAAAAAAATCATTTTTCTATTATGTTATCTTTTACTTTTTTATTGCTGTAAAAGAACAGATAAAAATAATACTATTCTTTTATCAGATACGAATAGTAATATTGTATATGATAGCATTTGTTCTTTAAAAGAAAATATCGATATTCTCGGAAATATCAATTCTTTTAACTTTATCGACAGCAACCATTTTATAATAAGTACAATTTCCCCTGACCCAGCGTTATTCATTTATAATTCTCAAGGCATTCAAGAAAAAAAAATAAATCGTCTCGGAAGAGGACCAGGTGAATATATTGAACCGGCAATTGTACATGTATTTAATAATCATATTTATATATGGTGCAGTAAACAACTAAAATTAATCAAATTAGATCTGAAAGGAAGATTTATTGAAGAGTATAAAGACTTTAAAAAAGCAATAAAAGACTTTAGCATTTGGAATGAAAATCTCATATTCTATATAGCAGGAGGTTTTAATGAAGCTTTATTAGAAATTCATCATATACATCAAAGAAACAATATCGATTATATCGGCAAACCCAGTAATGAACATCTCGTTTTAAATTTAACCGAAAGATCTGGCGGATTAATTTTAGTCAATGACAGCCTTTATTATACAAGCGCAGACGCACTTCATATCTATTGTACAAATATAAAAAACACAACGCACAACACATCTTCCTATTTCAAGGATACGGAATTTATTGTTAATAAATTAAATTTAGACGCCAATATATTAGTGAATAACGAACGCGACAAAGTCATAGATTACTTATTGAGTAATAGTATTATTACGAACTTATTCTATGCCAATAATTATCTGATCATACAAAGCGAAGTAGGAAAATCGAAAATTATCGATAAACGCATAGACCACTCGCAACGATACCTTAAGTATTATATTTTTGACTCAGGCAAAAACTATTTATATTCCGTTAAAGAATTATATAATCCGAACTATAATATCCAAAGATATGCAAACTATGACAATAAGCTTTATAATATAAAAACTTCTTTGAGAAATGAAGATTTGACTTACGTAGTTTCTGAAATTTCATTTTCCAAAACTAATCTATGAAAAACTATATATTAATATTCTGTATATTCATTTTGTTCATATTATCATGTGAAAATGAAAGAAAAAGAAAATTTAACTATTCCGTCCTATAATTCATTACACACAGGAACCCTCCAATTATTACAAATTGCATTTGCTAATGATAACGAAGAAGGAAATGAAGGTAATGATTTTAAAAAGTGTGAGCAAGGAAACGTCTTTTTTCCCGCCCATGGTACAATAGCCTGTTTATATTGTGGAGACTGTTTAGCCCATTGGGCATTTGCCACCTATGATGGTAATTGCAAATTATTTAATACATAATCAACAATAAACTATGCTATATTTGTAAGTATAGTATAGTTTTAATGAACATAGAAAAATGAGAATAATAATATCATCATTGGTCATAGTTTTTTCTCTACATTCTTGCAAAGAAATACCGATCACTCCTTTAAATATTACAAAATCATTAACTTTGATCGGAGAGAAACAAGTTACAAATAATAGCTTTGGTTACAGTATTACCAAGGATTCCTTATTAATTATGATCACTTATGGAGATGCTGATGAAAAATTCATTCATGTCTATGACACAGCTTTCAATTTTAAATTCAGTGTGGGCGACAAGGGTAAACTTTTTTCAGAATTCAATATGCCCCAATTTTTCAATACTAACTTTATCGACTGCCACGATTCCATTATTCACATATTTGACATTAATCTACTTCAAGAAAAATATTTCAACTTAAAAAAATTCATACAAAATCCTCAGCCTGAAAAAGAAATAAAAGGACGGTATTTACCTACTAAATTGTATTTTACCGATAATTTGAATATGTTAAACGACTCTACTTTTGTCGGGAAAAGCATTGACATGAATTATGGATCTTTCTTTATATATAATAGTAGGAGTAAAGAAAAAAAATGGATAAAATTTAATCACAAATTCCGATATCCCGATAAAAAATATGAAGATCAATCTTACCTGAACTCCATTTGCGTTCATCCGCAAAAGAAAAAAATCATAGTAGCCTATCGTTATTTTGATCTCATCCAGTTGTACGATGATGAAGGTAAACTCTTACAAGAATGCTGTTTTTCTAAAATCCAGAAACCTTTATTATCTACCGTAGCTTCCGGGATGGCACCAGAAGCCTCTTTTTATAATCTAAGCACTTGTGGTACAAACAAATATTGCTATATCTTAAGAGCAAATAAAACCGGGATACAATTGCAAAATCAGCCTCAGAAATTATCAGGACAATTAATTGTCATGGATTGGTCAGGAAATATTAAAAATATCTACCCTTGTCCGGAACTCCTCTATTCCATTTGTGTCGATGCCAATGATACCTATTTATTTGCCACAATAGATAATTATAATGACCTGGAATATTCTTTTATCAGAAAATACAAATTATAAAAATGACAACAATAACTATTACATTACTAATAATATTAAACATAATTTTCATGATAAAATTTGAATATGACAAGAAAGAAAGATTTTTGACAGTTTTCACATTAAATAAGAGTTCATCTTTAATTAACCTAAAATTTAAATTCCCAAAGCGACTAAATATGAAATTATCCCTTATCTTCTTTCTATTCTTATTTACCTTATCCTGTAAAAAAGAAAACACCAGGTACACAGTGATACCCATAAAGAATTTTTCCCAGGAAATTGAAATGGATCGTATACTTTCGGATATTCAGATACTCCGACTAAATATACCCGATACAACCTTTATCGGCCAAATTAAAGATCTTGCCATATACAGGGATTCAATTTATATCTTAGATGATATAAAACAATCCTTATTCATTTTCGATATGCAGGGAAATTTCATTCAAGAAACTTGTCGTTCAGGAAGGGGTCCGGGAGAATATATCCATGCTTGTTCAATAGAATGTGATTCTTCATTCGTATACGTATTGGATATGCCCGGGAAAAAACTGATATACTACGACCACTCAATGAATTTTGTTATTGCAAAAAATTTATCCTATACGTCCTCGGATTTTAAAATCACAGACAAGCATTTTCTTTTCAACAATTTAGAAGACATCGACGGAAATTATTATTACCTTTATAGAGATAGAGATATGAACGAAGTGGATCATTTCATTCCTTATAAACCCAAATGGGGACATACGTTACATGGCCGAGGCACGACAGGACAAATGTTCACGTGGAATGAAAGTACAAAACAAAGTTTTTTAGTACGCCCCTTTTCCAATCAGATATATGAATTCACCCCTGCAGGAAAATTACAATTAAGTTTTGAAATAGACTTCGGAAACAAAACGATTCCGGATCGTATCGGAGAGAAAGACTTTAATCCGGGCAGATCTCCTTTTATTTATATTGAAGATTTTTTTGATTTCAATCATTTTAAAATGATGAGTTTTTTGGAAAAAAATACCCGTTACTACACCCTGTTCTCATCTGGGAGGGAAATTATATATGCCGGAAGAATCAAGGATTCGCAAACCTTACTTCCCTTTTTTCCCCGTTGGCAATGCGGAAACCGACTCATCGGAACTTGCCGGGGAGAATATCTCGAAAAATATTTGAAAGCCAAAGGTCAACAATTACCGGAGACAGAATCGGATAAAAACTACCTGCTATTTTATGCATTAAAATTCGACAGGCTAAAAACTATGGGCTATAAGCTAAAGGCAGAAAAAAATCAGCGTTTTTTTATTCCTGATCAATGTTGCTTTACAGGCGCCTGATCGGCGAACCTTCGGTTCTGATAGGGAATGTTTATCAGAACCGAAGGTCCACTGATCAGTATCGCAGATACGCTGATCAGCAAAGCACTAATCAGAGCCCTCCGGATACGCTGATCTTTTCCCGCTATAACCTTTAGCTTTAATTTTTATTTACTGGCTTTGAGGCCTTTGATCACGGCTGAGGTAAAGCCCTCTTCTTCCATTTTATTGAGGCCACGAATGGTTATCCCTCCAGGGGTGGTAACTTTATCGATTTCTGTTTCGGGATTGGAGCCATGAGTAAGCAGTAAATCTACGGCACCTTTTACCGTTTTCAGTACGATCTCTTTGGCCTGATCGGGATAAAAACCCAGTTCAACCCCGCCTTCACTAGCCGCCCGGATGTACCTCAAGGCAAAAGCGATTCCACTGGATGCCAAAGCTGTTCCGGCCATCATCAACTCCTCTTTGATCAACATGGCCATTCCCAATTGATTGAAAATATCGACCACCACTTTCTCTTGTTCAGGAGTGGCATTACAGGAAGCGACAAAGGTCATACTACTGGAAACCTCGATAGCGATATTCGGAATCACCCGGAATAAGGCAGGCCGAACCTCTGCATCTTTCGTAAAATAACGCAATAACCGCTCGAAAGGAATCCCGGCAGCGACGGAAACGACCGATTGCCTTTCATAATCGAGTGTACCCCGGATCTCGTCGATCACAGCCTCCACTATCAAATCTCGCAGGTTATCACGGTTAGAAAGTTAACCGAACATCAATGTAAGTAGTTGATTCCAACAAGTGAAATGTTTCACATATTTGTCACCATCCTACTTGCCCACAATGCAGTTAAACTTACTTCAATTCAGGTACGAAGCCAACTGAGCAAAAACGTATTTGTCTTGGAACATATGTCATCGGATTAATCTGATGCAAAGTTACAAATCCAAGTCCGTTCACTTGAAAAACCATGTAACTAACTAAATATCAAAGAACTACCTCAGATTTTAATGAGACAGCAATTGCAGTGAATATATAATTAATGTCAAAAAAAACAATTTTACTTGTCACCCCAAATGACATATCATGCATTATAATAAAACAAAAGAAAATAGAATGAAAGGTGACAAATTGAAATATATAAGTGATGTAATGAGACGGTTATTGTGGGGGGAGACGACAGAAGAGGAGAGGGAACAGTGGATGCGGGAAGTAAAGGAGGCACATTGCGGAGAGGTGTTGGAGCAACTGTCAGATAAGAGTTATGTGAATAGGCGGTTAGAAGGCTACAAGGCGTGGGATGAGAAGGAAGCATTCCGGCGATTCGTAGAAGAAGTGAAGCGGATTAAGAAACGGAGACAAATACGGCGGAGGATGGCATGGAGTGCGGTGGCGGCGGGGATAGCTTGTTTGGTAGGCGTGGCTTTACTACCGGAACCGGCATGGAAGACAGAACCGTCGGCATTGGCAGTGCAGAATGAAGTGGTCATGCCGGGAAGCACAAAAGCAACCTTGCGATTGGCTGGCAATGAGACGATACGGATTACCGGAAATTCGATGCAGATTGCCGGGAAGGAGAAAAGCCATATCCGCTATGCAGACGGCAAACTGACCTATGCGGCAAAAGAGGAAGCGGCAGAGTTGGTATATAATGAACTGGAAGTGCCAGTGACGGGGGAATTCAACGTCGTGCTAGACGACGGAACACAGGTGTGGGTGAATGCGGCTTCGCACCTGAAATACCCAGTACAATTCGTGGGAAAAGAACGGAAGGTGTTCCTGGAGGGGGAGGCTTACTTTGTGGTCACGAAAGACAGTATACCTTTCGTGGTCAGCACTTCCCGGGGAGACATCCGGGTATTGGGGACAACGTTCAATGTGAAGGCGTACGAAGAGGAGATAGCGATGCAGGCTACGTTGGTGGAGGGAAAGGTACTTGTCGCACAGGGGGAAAAGGAAATAGAGCTGGCACCGGGCGAACAAGGGACAGTGACGGCAAACGGGGAAATGGAGAAGCGGGAGGTAGATGTGGAGGAGTTCGTGGGTTGGCGCACGGGTGTCTATGTGTTCCGGAAACAGGCGTTAGGGAACATCATGCGTGATCTGTCGCGGTGGTACGGGGTGTCGGTGTTCTTCCAGAACGAGGACTTGAAGCAGGTTTGTTTTACGGGTAACCTGAAGCGGTATGACACCATCAACGAGTTTCTAAATGTATTACAGCGGACGGGGGACATTCGGTACAGGACCAACAGCAATACAGTGATTATCTATGAATAGAGAGAATAAATAAAAAAGGAAAGGCTGGCGGATGAATTTCCGAGGTCCAACCGTCAGCCCAACCTGTATGTTGAATTTTATCGATACAAATTTATGAAAGAATCTTTAGAAACCCTAGGGAAAAAGAAAGACTTTCCCCGTAAAACATGGAAGATGATGAAACTATGCGCAGTCTTTTGTTTTGTACTGTCGCTGAACCTTCCGGCAAGCGTATATTCGCAGCAAGACAAAGTATCGTTGGACTTGAAAGAGGTTACTTTGGAGGAATTTATCGAGGCAGTGAAACAGCTGACGAAGGCGAACTTCTTGTACAATTCCTCCCTTTTCGAAGGGGCGGGAAAGGTAAGTGTCAAGGCGAAGGATGAACTGTTGTCCAAGGTGCTGGAAGAAACTTTGAGCCAGAAAGGCTATATCGTCGATTACCGGGACGAGGTGGTGGTTATCCTAAAGCAGAAACAGGAAGTGAAGTCCTTGGTACCCCAGACGAACAAGCGGACGGTAAGCGGAGTAGTGAAAGACGAGGAGGGGTTACCGGTACCGGGTGTTTCCGTATTGGTGAAGGGCACGCAGATCGGCGTGGCGACAGACGTGAACGGGCGTTTTGAACTGCGGGTGGACGATAACCCGGAGGTGGTGCTGCAATTCTCGTTCGTGGGCATGAAGAACCAGGAAGTTAAAATCGGTACACACACAACTTTCAACGTAGTGCTGGAGAGCGACACGAAAGCGCTGGACGAGGTGCTGGTGACCGGTTACCAGACCATCTCCAAGGAGCGGGCAACGGGTTCGTTCGACATGGTGTCGCGTGCTCAGCTGGACAAGCCGGCATCCACTCTGGCATCCCGTCTGGTGGGAGTGACCGCCGGCGTGCAGGGCACGGCGGATGAAAACGGCAATATCACGTTTGAGATCCGCGGGCAGACCTCATTGAATACGAATGCACACCCCTTGTTGGTGGTGGACGGCTTCCCGATTGAGGGCGAGTTCAGCAGCATCAACCCCAACGACGTGGAGAGCGTAACCATTCTGAAAGATGCGGCAGCGGCCAGCATCTGGGGAGCACGGTCGGCAAACGGCGTGATTGTAGTCACTACCAAAAAAGGTACCTTGTCGGCCAAGAAAGGCGCAAAAGTGGAAGTATCGGCATTCGCCAAAGTGCAGCGGAAACTGGACCTCGACTACTACAACCCGGTAGCCTCCTCGGCAGAGGTGGTGGAATACGAAAGGCGCGGCTTCTCGACGGAGTTTTTTGGCGGTCCCTGGCCTCCGATAGATGACAGTTACATGGAAGCCCAGAACGGGTATTCCCAGGCCGTAGTGGCATTGAACGAGAATCGACTGGGTTACCTGTCGGACGAAGATTTGGAGGCTACACTGAACCGGTTGAGCAACCAGAACAACAAAAACCAAATCAGAAAATACCTGTTGCAAATCCCCCTGACGCACCAGTACAACGTAAACATCTCCGGTGCCTCGGAACGGATGAGCAACATGCTCTCGCTGATGTACGAGCACTCCCGGAACAGCTTCAAGGAAAACCACGAAGACAGGCTGATGGTGAACTACCGCACCAATCTGAAACTGTTCAAATGGCTGGATTTCAATTTTTCGGGCATGGTGCAGTATAACAACGCAGAGAACAGCGGCATCGGCAACGAGATTACAAATTTGTCACCCTACGACATGCTGGTGGACGAGAACGGCAATCGCACCAAGCTGGCAGGATCATTCTACCTACCGATATTGGAACGCTATGTACCGACAGAGAATTTTCCCTACAGTGACTGGACTTGGAACCCGATTACGGAGATAGAGAACCGTGACCTGATGACAACACAACTGAATGCCCGCATACAGGGCGGGTTTACCATGCATTTGATGGAGGGGCTAAATTTCGACACCAAATTCCAGTATGAAATGTACAACACCCACAATAAAAACATTTACAACGAGAACACCATTATGGTGCGGAGTTATATCAACAGGACCTCCAAGTGGGACAAGAACACGGACGAGGTGACTGCCAACCTGCCCAAAGGCGGCTTCCGGGACGAAAGCGAGTCGGAAATCAACTCCTACAACTTCCGTAACCAACTCTCTTTCGATAGGACGTTTGCCGGGCGGCACGCGCTGAACGTCATCGCCGGTACGGAAGTCAGCCAGCGCATTTCGGAAAGCACGACCTATCCCCGTACCTACGGCTACAACGACGAGACGCTGAGCGTAGGGCTCTTCCCGAACGGGCCGACGGGCACAACAGGCTGGCTGGGGAGCAGTAACGGCACATTTACCTACACGAACAGCTATTCCTATTCAACCGATCGCTACTTCTCCCTCTATGCCAACGCGGCTTACACGCTAGACGAAAAATACACGGTGTCCGGCAGCGTGCGGACGGATGCGTCCAACCTGATTACAGACGACCCGAAATACCGCTATGCTCCGTTCTGGTCGGTCGGCGCCAGCTGGCAAATCAGCAAGGAGGGCTTCATGCAGGATATCGATTGGCTTGACCGCCTGGCGGTCCGTGCAACCTACGGTTACAACGGTAACGTAGACAAGTCAACCTCTTTCCGCCCGCTGATCAGGGTCAATTCTACACAGAACACCTACACTCACGACTTCACCGCCTCCATCCAGAGCTACGGCAACCCTAGCCTGCGCTGGGAGCGCACCGGTACCTGGGACGTAGGCATCGATTACTCTTTCTTCAGCGGTAAGTTGGCAGGCAAGATAGATGTATATAACAAGTCTGGTAAGGATCTGATGGCTTCCATGTCGATCCCCTCGGTGAACGGAACGAGCAGCCAGTCGCTAAACGCCGCTAAGATGACCAACCGAGGCATCGAGCTGGAAATCGGCACACAATTGCCTGTTTACGGAGACAAAATTACCTGGACCGGAAACCTGAACTTCTCCTATAACAAGAACAAAATACAAGAACTTTACAAGGCGACCTACAATGCATACGAACTCTACGGTGGAGGCAACTCCTCCTACGTGGAAGGCTATGATGCCAACACCTTGTGGGTGTTCGAGTACGCCGGTATTGAGAACCGGGGCACTGCTGCCAGCCCGGACTGGCAACCGGTGGTACAGGGCACAAACGGTGAAACTTACGACTTTACCGGCTGGACGCCCGGCAACGGCCTGGATTACCTGAAGAACGCGGGAACACTGGTGGCTCCGTATGCCTTGGGCTTTAACAGTATGTTCAGGATTTACGACTTCGAGTTGTCCTTCCTGATTACCGGAAAATTCGGGCACAAGTTTAAACGCACACCATTCAACTACCCGAGCATGAGCGGCGGCAGCGCCCTGCCCAACAAGTATTACTCGGAAGTTGTGAACAGCGACCCAATGGACCAGGTACCCATCCCTTTCGACAAAGTGGAAAACAGATACTATTTCTGGGACCGCTTCTACCCCTATTTGGACTATCTGGTGGAGAGCGCAGCACACATCCGTCTACAGGAAGTGAACCTCACTTACAACATGCCCAAACGTTGGCTGTCACGGCTTGGCATCAGCCAATGTTCCGTCTACGCACAGGGAAACCACCTTTGCACATGGCTAAAGAACAAATACAAAGAGGATCCGGAACACCCGCTTGGCTCAACCCCGCTCCAAGCTACTTACACATTCGGTTTAAGGTTTGACTTTTAAAATGCAACAACTATGAGAATAAAGACATACATTTTCGGACTTTTGACACTAGCAGGCATATCCTGCGACGACTACCTTGCCAAGCAGCCTTCCAAGACGACTTCTCTGGTACCCTCAACGACGGACCATCTGGAATACCTGTTGAACAATTACTCAACTTTTTACCAGGAAGGCAATAACACAGCCATTTATAGCTCCGACGACTACGGACTATATACAGACATTTACCAGGCACGTAATGGGGCTTACAGCATCGACGCGGTGGAATTCGCCACCTGGGACACCGAATACCTGCCCAATGAGAGCACTGACGGCTTCTGGACGAACGAGTACCGCAAAATCTTCACTGCCAACATGGTGCTAAACTACATCCCGCAGGTGAGCGGCAACGAAACCACCAAGGCACGTCTCGAAGCGGAGGCCCACCTGGTGAGGGCGTACAGCCTGTGGGAGTTGGCAAACACCTACTGCCTGCCTTACACCGAGACCAACAAGAACGAACTGGGCTTGGTGCTCAAGCAGACCACCAGCTTCGACGAATCGACCACGCGTGCCACCCTGGAGGACACTTACCAGTTGATTGAGGAGGATATCAAAGCTGCACTGAAGCTCGACGTGGAACTGACCATGCAGAACAACAAGTACCGCAGCTGGCGTGCCAGCCTACCCGCCGTCTATGCCTTTGCTGCACGCTACTACCTCTTCCGCAACAACTACACCGAGGCAGAACGCTACGCCGAACTGGCTCTGGGCAAACATGCCGAACTGGTTGACTACAACACTGAAATGCGCTACAGCGACAACAAGGCGGAAGTGGTGATTAATTCAGGCACGCCCGAGCAGGAAACCGTAGAAATCTTCTACCCCTACACGCACGATAACCAGATCGACATGACGGACATGCTGGAATGGAAGGAGTTCTATTATTTCCGCATGCTCTACCACGCTTCCTGGTGGTATCTGCCGAGCAAGGAACTAATGGCCCTTTACGACAAGGACTACGATCTGCGTTGGAAATACCACTACGTAAAGAACTATTCCTACGACAGGGGATTGACCAGCCCCGCTTACGAGTGGCCGGGTTACATCTTCTTCTTCAAGGACCGTATCCCTTCCGGTCCGACTGTAGCAGAGATGATCCTGACCAAGGCGGAATGCCAGGCACGCGCCGGCAGCTTCAACGACGCCATGATCACTGTAAACCGGCTCCGTGCAGCCCGCATGGACAACACCGCCCCGGCAAACCGCATTAACCTCTCGGCTTCGTCGCAGGCGGACGCTATCGCGAAAATCCTCGAAGAGCGCCGCCGCGAGATGCCCTTCACCATGCGCTGGTATGACATCCGCCGCTTCAACAACAACGAGGACCCGAACGACGACGTGACCATCACCCGCGAGTTCTACCCCTACAACAGCTCTTCCGTCCTCGGCAGCGAGGCGCTGAAGACCTATACGCTGGAGAAGAACTCCCGCCGCTACGCACAACCCATCCTGAACAGCGAAATCCAGAGCAGCGGAGGCGCCATCCAGCAAAACAGATATTAAACCTTTAACCACCTAAATTATAGAAACTATGGCAACGACAAAATACTGGAAAGTGTGGCTGACGCCCAACCTCCTGACCAAAGACGTGGATAACGACTACATAGCCGAGGTATCTACCTCGAAACATACGCTCCGCAACGAGGACATCGCGCAGCGCATCGTAGCCGAGGGCAGTGAAATCAAGTACGACACGCTGCTCTCCATCATCAACCAGCACGACCGCATCATCCGCGAGGCGGTGTGCGACGGCTACAGCGTGCTCACCGGCGTGGGGCAATACTCCCCCCGCGTGACGGGCAACTGGATAGGCAAGAACGCGAACTTCGATCCCGCGGTGAACAAGCTCACCCTCGACATGGTGCTGTCGAAGGAGATGCGCAACGCTTTGTCGGTGGTAGGCGTGGAAGTGCTGGGCGTGAAGGAGAGCGGCGGAGCGGAAATCGGCCTCGTGACAGACACCGTGACAGGCAACACGGACGGCACCATCACTCCGGCGATGACATCCTCATCGAAGGCACGAAAATCAAGGTAACCGGCGCAGAGGAGACATGCGGCGTGTTCTTCGTGCAGCACGGCGCAGAGGGAGAGACGGCGCACAAGGTGGAGCGCCGCCTGACGCAGAACGCCCCTTCGCGCATCATCGCCCGCGTGCCCGCCGACCTGGAAGCAGGCGAATATACCCTCCGCATCGTGACGCAATTTACCAATTCGGGCTCTACGCTCCTCAAAGAGCCTCGGACCATTGAATATGACATGCCGTTGACAGTGTCTTGAAATAGGGTATCGCGGTACGTCCCCACCATGCATCGTGGTCCGGGCGTACCACACACTGTGGTAGAGGCGCACCATGCACTGTGGTACGCCTGCACCACAAACCTGTTACTACGTAATTAATGACTAGCGATAAAAGACAAATTATGAAAAAATGGATATCAGCGTTGACAATCCTTATAGGAATTGCTGCATGTCAGAAACCGGAAAAGCTGATCTATTCTGATGAGAGTGGAATGCCCCTCACCCGTTCGATAACGCCTACTGTCTCTCCGGTCTTTGATTGGTGGGACACGACAAGCATATCCTTATTGGGAATTAACAGCCCGGTGACATTACCTTGGTATAATGGTGCCAGCACGCAGATACCTAATTATATGCTTGATAATTATAAACCGGAGGACGGATGGAAAATGATATATAATTACTGTATCGATACACCACCGGGAGAGGAAGGTAAATATTACCTGATGTTTTATAATAAATTCACGGGTATATTACGGACGTTTTACTATAATAATTATAACGTAACAACCGCCAATACGACGCTTTGGCGGTTGGAGGTGACAAAACCGACTTCCATGTTCAATGCTCTTGGACGAGTGGCTTCACCTGTATCCATTCGGGTGAACAATCCGATGGTTTATGTAACGAACCTGACCGACTATCCGTCTAAGTCAGTGTCAAGAGGATGGAATTGCTTCGATATCGAATTGGCTTATGACAGCCTATTGACGCAAAGCAATGCGCATTTCAATATAGGGATGTACAACATGACTTTGGGTAGTTTTGATTTGCACGGGGAAATAGATCTGGAGACAGAGGGAACGATTGTTACCCATTCTTCTTCCTATCCGGGTTGGGTTGGTAATGCTTCTAAAGCAGTAGGTAATGGAGTAAAGGATTATGTTGAGAAAAAACTGGCAAGGACTTCTTTGAAGAATAATATTTCAAAGGTGCTTTCCGGAGGAGTGTCATCTCTTATATCCAGCGGCGCAAGATTCTTTTTAGGCTCACTAGTTGGCAAGAAAGACAATTCATATAGCAGTAGTGTCCAATTGACGACAAATGGAGAGATGGTAGTAGAAGGTACTTTTCAAGTGGCAACAACGCCAAATACTTTGCCTTTAGCTAATAATCTGATACCCGGTTGTGTCAAAGCATCCGATGATTCATTCCTGCCTTCGTATGATGAGCCGTTAGGCGTGTGGAACGTAGAGGAATTGCCGACGCTTTATGCTTCGACTAAAGCACTGTGGACTTTCTCCAATGAATATTCCGGATATAGCCCGAATAACATTTACGAGTACCACGGTGAACAGGTATATTATTTCCATCCGGAGGATTTAAAAATCAAAATAAATCCTGCCGTATTAGATTGTATAGACCATTACGATGTAGAAATTCGATGTATGTACCATCTCCGCCACAAACATCCTGAACAATATAAGGCTTCTTTAAGGTTAGGAGGTAGCAGAAATGATGATACAGGGATAAAAGGGGACGACAAGAGTTATTACTACCCGGATTCAGTCGTTATTGTGATGGATACTCAAATTCCTAATTCATCGGGAAGTCCTATCCCTTCTATCCGAGGGTTTATCTATTGCGATAATACAGCATGGGGAACACTGACGGAAGAAGATTATAATACATTGAATTTTCCGGGAAGCGAGATACAGCCATTTACTCCGGACTTCCCGTTTACAGTAGCTCCTCCTTATGAGTCTGGTGGAACTTTTTGGTATCAGGTGATGTTGACTTTACACCCTAAAGCTCCTTATAACGAGACACCTGTGGTTTCTGTGAGAACGTATGAAGTAGAAGTAAACCGAAAAGGTGAATCTGACTATAATATACCTCATTGGGATGTTATGCGGCGATAAATAATGAACAATTAAAGACAAATAATCAATAATCTGAATCATGAAAAAATGGATGATACTATTGGCACTTGCGGCGGGCATGGCGTTTGCCGGGTGCAGTGATGAAGAAAGCCTGTCGGAACAGATTGCCGACCAGATACAGAGCTACGGAGCGGACAAAGCTACTATTTACTCGTTGGAGACAGGTGGTTATAAAGTGTTCAAGGAGAATGTGGATTTTGACATAGAAGTACCTTTCCTGGTGTATTACGAGACAGTTTCGACTTACAAGAATTTTAAGGAAGCACATTATATCTTGTTGGACAATTGCAACCATGTTTACCAAAATCCGACGGGAGGACCTGTGCATTTGTATTTCGATTGTAGAATAAATTGATGATTAGCGATGAAAAGATTATTATTTATTGGAATCGTGTGCGGTCTGGGCAGTTTGGCAGCCTGCACGAACAAAACAATCCCGCAGGATACTTTTGTATTCGAGGGAAATCTTGGCGGGACGGACAAGAAGATGATGGTGATGTATGAAGATACGTTGCAGCAGCGGGCATACGAGGAAATTGAACTCGTGGACGGCAAGTTTCGCAAGGAACTGAAGATTGCGGAGCCGCAAGTGGTCTCCGTTTCCAGCAACAGGTTTTTCAAGACGGTCGGCAACGGTTTCATCCCCTGCAATTCGGCTTACCTGATGTTCGTGGCGCAGCCGGGGCAAGCGCTTAGCGTGGAAGGAACCCTACAACGGGATTTTGTTGATATTTATCCTAGCGGCGATCCGGAAAACGACATCTTCCGGGAATATACCTCCGCGATGCACCCCGCATTGAATGCATGCGTTAATCTCATGGTAGCCAACCAGACGGACAGTACCCTCACGCTCGAAGCGAAGGCTGCCAACGAACGGCAAATCGGGGAGTACGACCGCGAGATGCAGGATATCCGGATTGCCTTTCTGGACAAGCATGTCTCCTCCGTGGGCGGCCTGTGGCTGCTGGAAGACATGCTTATCCGTACCCAAACCGGTATGGATGAGGCGGAACGGTATCTGAAACAAGTGGATCCGAAGTATACCTCCCTGACTTACTACAAGAATATTGCCGCCCGTGTGCAGGGGGCCAGGGCGACGGCTATCGGGCAGGAGACTCCAGCCATCCGGACATCCCGCACTTATGACGGCAAACCGTTCAACCTGGAAGAATGGCGGGGTAAGTACGTGCTCATCGACTTCTGGGGCACGTGGTGCGGCGCCTGCATCGCCGGAATGCCGGAAATGAAAGCCTTTGCCGCAAAGCATGCCGATAAGCTGATGCTGCTGGGCATCGCCCAGGAGAGGGACGAAAGCACGTGGCGCAAGTACCTCAGCAAGTCGGAATGGGATTGGAAGCAAATCATCTCCGGCGAAGGCGACGAGGATTATATCCTGCGTTTCAACGTGCAGGGGTTCCCGACAAAAATATTGATCGGACCGGATGGCAGGATATTAAAACGTCTTGTGGGGGAAGAACCGGGATTTTATGTTGAATTAGAGGAATTGATGAACGATTAATAATAAACGATAAATGACAAGGTTATGAAAAAACTACTGATTTTCGGGGTCCTGTGCTGCCTGTGCGGTATATTGAGTGCCCAAATCAAAAAGAGTGATTTGAAAATACTGTATGTCGGGGGTAGCTCGGACATAGAGGTTTTCGGTAGGAATACAGACTCCGCCACTGTGCAAAAAGACGCGATGGCACGTACTGTTTCGTTCGAAAAGATGCTGAAACAGTATTTTAAGACGGTAGGCGTAGTTCAGGGCAAGGACTATACCATGGACCTCTCGGACGGTTACGATGTAACTATCTTCGACGGGAAAATCAAAGAATTGACACCCAGGAAGATAGTCCGTGATGCTAATGGCAATGTAACGGAATACAAGCAAGCCGCTTTCCTGACGGAAGACTTCAACCGCCCCGCCATCGTCATCGCGGAGATGGGCGAGACCCTCGGGCGCTCCATCGGGTTGAAGACCGACTGGTACTGTCTGTGTCTGGATGCAAACGCCCACCATTTCCGGGCAGAGCACCCCATTTTCAACGGTCCTTTCCCCGTGAAAATGACCGTCCAAATGCAGCCTACCCCGGAGGATGCTTACCATTACGCCTATTACTATGATGGGAAAATTCCGGACTCCATCCCGATGTGGAAGGTGCAGACCAAAGGTTACAAGACGGACGAAGGATTCCGCGTAGGCATGGTGTCCCGTCCCTGGGGTTTCGAGGATTCCCCCGATGCGGAATATATTTCCAGCGGCGTGTGTGCCAAGACGCTGGACGCCGTTGCCATCGGGCGGCATGGCAATTTCCTGCACTGGGGGTTCTCTGCCTCTCCACGCTACATGACCGATGAGGCAAAAACGGTCTTTGCCAATGCCGTTGTCTATATCTCCCAATTTGCCGGACAAGTACCCGTCGCCCGAAAATACAACGACCGTATAGCCACCCGCGAGTACCTGAAAGAACTGAAATACCTGGCTACCCGTGCCGCCTGGCAGGAGCGGGTGGAAATGGACAAGGAATGGGCAAAGCAGCGGTTGGAGAAAAAAGCAAAAGCCGAAGCTAAGCAGGCAAAGGGCGAGACATTGACGGAGGATGAGCAGATGATGCTGAATTTCAAACCACAACCTCCGATGACCTATGAGGATATGCTAAAACGCTACCAGGACAATGCCTTTGAAATGTTCGGCACCAACGAACAAGCCTACCTGGATTATTACGACAGCAACAAGGATCGGTTTTACGGCGGCGAAGGCAGCTATGTCCTGACCGTAGACGAGGATGTCAAAGCATGGGGGATCCCGAACAACGACATCCGCCTCCTCGACAAGGCAATCACTGAGTGGGAAAAAGGCGGCGAAACGGAACGTGCACAGCGCGTGCTGGAGCGTTACACGCTCTGCCGGTTTGGCACTCCGCAGGAATGGCGCAGCTGGTATGAAGCCAACAAAGGGCGGCTCTTCTTTACCGAATCGGGCGGCTGGCTCTTTATGGTGAATACGCGCGACGCAGATGTCCCCGGCAATGATTACTCCTTTAAGGAACAGAAACTGGCTACGGCATCCGACGGCCCGGTAAATAAACCGGAGACAGACGACAAGAACCCCGTGCGGGCGGTGATGACTGTAGAAAAAGGGGCCGACGGCACACAGGTGCTGGTTGTGCAGGTGAAAATCCACCGCGGTTACCATATCTATGCTTCCGTGGGACAGGGAGATCCCTTCATTCCCACTACCCTCGACTTTGCCCTGCCGGCAGGATACGAGAAAGCGGGCGATTTGCAGCGCTCCTCCTTCAAGGGTTATGGCTCCACCGGTACCACCATCTACGAGGACAAGGCAGAATTCCGCCAGTCCATCCGCGGCACCGGCGTCGGCACCGTGCAATGTACGTTCGGCTACCAATGCTGCGATGCACACATCTGTTTTCCTCCGGCGAAGCTGAAACTTTCGGTAAATGTCGATTGAATTGTATTTTCCGCTATCGTGTACGACGATTATTTGTTAAAACTTTTCAATACCCGATTGATACTTTGTGGATAATTTTCTACATTTGAAGCAAAATACAATTTTTAATATATAAGTTATGGTCAACTACAAAGATTTAGGACTGGTGAATACCAGAGAAATGTTTAAAAATGCAATGGCAGGGAAATATGCAATTGCAGCCTTTAACTTTAACAACATGGAACAGATGCAGGCCATTATCCAGGCAGCTGTCGAATGTAAATCACCGGTAATCCTTCAGGTTTCCAGTGGTGCTCGTAAATATGCCAACCAGACCCTGCTTCGTTATATGGCTCAAGGGGCTGTAGAATATGCTAAAGAGCTGGGTTTAAATATTCCGATTACCTTACATTTGGATCACGGTGACAGCTTCGAGCTTTGCAAAAGTTGTATCGACATGGGCTTTTCTTCAGTCATGATCGACGGCTCACATCTTCCGTATGATGAAAACGTAGCGCTGACCAAAAAAGTGGTGGAATATGCTCATCAGTTCGATGTAACCGTAGAAGGAGAACTCGGTGTACTGGCTGGCGTAGAAGACGAAGTGTCTGCCGAACACCACACTTATACCCGTCCTGAAGAAGTAGAAGATTTCGTTAAAAAGACAGGGGTAGACTCACTGGCTATCTCTATCGGAACTTCCCACGGAGCGAATAAGTTCAAACCGGAACAATGTACACGGAATGCCGACGGCGTATTGGTTCCTCCTCCATTACGTTTCGATATTCTGAAGGAAATTGAAAAACGTATCCCGGGTTTCCCTATCGTACTGCATGGATCTTCATCCGTACCTCAGGACAAAGTGGCTATCATCAACAAATACGGCGGTGCCCTGAAAGACGCAATCGGTATCCCGGAAGATCAGTTACGGGAAGCGGCTAAATCGGCTGTTTGTAAAATCAACATCGACTCCGACGGCCGTTTAGCGATGACTGCTGCTGTGCGTGAAATTTTCGCTACCAAACCGGCCGAATTCGACCCGCGGAAATACCTGGGCCCGGCCCGTGACTCACTGAGAGAACTGTATAAACACAAACTGACAGATGTACTGGGAAGTGCCAATACGGTAAAATAAATGCCTATCAAACACCGGCCGCCGAGCCGGTGTTTTTCTTTTCTACCGCCCCTGACATAACCATATCAGGCCCGGTCCGTATACAACGGATGTAATAAGAATAACCCATGAGCCTGAATATACCTGCAACAACCCGTAAACGTGTAGTTGTCATCGGAGGAGGTTTCGGTGGCATGAAATTAATCGACAGCCTGCGTCGGAGTGGGTTTCAGCTTGTATTGATCGACCAGAACAATTATCACCAATTCCAGCCTCTGCTCTATCAGGTGGCGACAGCCGGCCTGAACCCCGGCTCTATTGCTTTTCCTTTCCGAAAAGATTTCCGGCATATACCGGATTTTCATTTCCGCATGGCCCGGGTCACCCGGATCGTTCCCCGGGAAAATCAGATCGAAACGACGATCGGTAGCCTCGGTTATGACTATCTGGTCATTGCAGCAGGTACGACTACCAACTACTACGGAATGCAAAATATACAGGCTCATGCCTTACCGATGAAAAGCGTCACCGAGGCCATGGCATTGAGGAACCATATTCTGACGAAATTCGAAGAAGCCCTGACCGCAGACGATGCCACGAAACGGCAACGGTTGCTCAATCTGGTGGTAGTAGGAGGAGGAGCTACCGGAGTAGAGATTTCGGGAGCACTAGCCGAAATGAAACGCTATGTATTGCAAAAAGATTATCCCGACCTCACTTCTGCCACACTCCACATTTACCTCGTCGAAGGGACTTCGAAGGTATTAGGCAACATGTCGCCCGAAGCATCCGAAAAGGCGGGCGGTTTCCTCAGCCGGATGGGGGTTAAACTCTTACTGGATACGCGGGTAACGGATTACCGGGACGGGGCCATTGTACTGGCTAACGGCGAAAGTATTCCGACCGAAACAGTGATCTGGGTAAGCGGGGTTACAGCCCGCCTGTTCGAAGGTATTCCCGAAGCGGTGACCGGCAAAGGGGGCAGAATACTGACAGACGAATTTTGCCGGGTGAAAAATCAATCCAATATCTTCGCTATCGGGGACATTGCACAGCAAAACGAACCCGCTTATCCCAACGGCCATCCACAAGTAGCCCAGGTAGCTTTACAGCAGGGAAAATTACTGGCCCGCAACCTGTGCCTGCTCGAACATCATCAACCGCCACTACCTTTCCATTATCGTGATAAAGGTACTCTGGCAACCGTCGGACGCAATAAGGCCGTAGCCGACCTCCCTCATCTGAAAACCCAGGGATTCGTCGCCTGGTTTCTCTGGATGGCTGTCCATCTGCGCTCGATCCTGGGTGTCCGTAACCGACTGGAAATCCTACTCAACTGGTTTTGGAATTATCTGACCTACGATCAGGCAATCCGGCTGATCTTTAAGACAAAACGAACTCCGCCCGATGACACAGATTCGTCTTCGTAACGTATTCTCCCACGTTTTCAACGATTTATCCGCATTTTCACCTCCACTATTTTCATTGTCAATAATTTATTGTATTTTTGTCCCCCTAAAATTATAGATACACAAATGCGGAAATTAAGAAACATTGCCATTATTGCGCACGTCGACCACGGAAAAACAACCCTCGTGGATAAAATGATTTTGCAGGGCAAACAATTCAGAGAAAACGAAAAACAAAGTGGAGATTTAATTCTGGATAATAATGATCAAGAACGTGAACGGGGAATTACTATCCTGGCAAAAAACGTTTCTGTTCATTATAAAGACTATAAGATAAACATTATAGACACTCCGGGCCACTCGGATTTCGGCGGAGAGGTGGAACGTGTATTGAACATGGCCGACGGCGTATTGTTACTGGTGGATGCTTTCGAGGGCACGATGCCCCAAACCCGCTTTGTATTGCAGAAAGCGTTGGGATTAGGCAAGAAAGCTATCGTGGTGGTAAATAAGGTGGATAAGCCGAACTGCCGACCGGACGAAGTGCAGGAAGAGGTCTTCGATCTGATGTTCTCCCTGGGAGCCAGTGAAGAACAACTGGATTTTAAAACGATTTACGGAAGTGCCAAACAAGGCTGGATGTCGACGGACTGGAAAAACAAAACAGAAGATATTACCGCCCTTTTGGACGCAATCATCGAAGATATCCCCGAACCCGAAGCAACCGAAGGAACTCCTCAGATGATGATCACTTCATTGGAATATTCCTCTTATATCGGGCGGATCGCTATCGGTAAACTGACCCGGGGAAAACTGAAATCCGGTATGCCGGTCACCCTTTGCAAACGAGACGGGGTGACACAGATCAAAAGCCGGATCAAAGATTTGATGTTGTTCGAGGGACTGGAAAAACAAAAGGTAGAGGAAGTAGAGGCCGGAGAAATATGTGCTATCGTAGGTATCGAAGGATTTGAGATCGGAGATACTATCGCCGATTTTGAAAATCCGGAAGCCCTGACCCCGATCGCTATCGACGAGCCGACGATGAGTATGTTGTTTACGATCAATAACTCGCCCTTCTTCGGTAAAGACGGTAAATACGTCACTTCACGCCACATCAAGGAACGGCTGGACAGAGAGCTGGAAAAGAACCTGGCCCTGCGGGTAGAACCGGGATTAAGCGCGGATTCATTCATCGTTTACGGCCGTGGTGTATTGCATTTGAGTGTTTTGATCGAAACGATGCGGCGGGAAGGCTATGAGCTTCAGGTGGGACAGCCGAAGGTAATCATTAAAGAAATCGACGGTCAGAAATGCGAACCGATAGAAGAACTGACGATCGATATCCCGGAAGAATTTTCGGGGAAAGCCATCGAAATGGTTACGAAGCGAAAAGGAGTCCTCAACAATATGGAAACCCGCGACGACCGTGTTCACCTGGATTTCGACATTCCTTCACGCGGAATCATCGGTTTGCGTAGCAATTTGCTGACGGCTTCGGCAGGAGAAGCCATCATTGCACACCGTCTGAAAGGATTCGAACCTTATAAAGGAGATATCGAAATGCGGATCAACGGTTCGTTGATCGCTATGGAAACGGGAGATACTTTTGCTTATGCTATCAACAAATTGCAGGATAGAGGGAAATTCTTTATCGAACCGGGCGAAACAGTGTATGCCGGCCAGGTGATCGGTGAAAGTACCCGTCCGGACGATATCGTGATCAATGTATGCAAATCTAAAAAACTGACCAATATGCGCGCCAGTGGGTCAGATGACAAAGTAAACATAGCTCCCCCTATTAAATTCAGTCTGGAAGAAGCATTGGAATACATACAGGAAGATGAATATGTTGAGGTAACCCCTCATTCCATGCGTTTACGTAAAATCATCCTCGATGAAACAGAACGGAAACGCCAAAGTAAACGTATTACCAGCGTAGAAGATTAAAAAAAGCCCCGGTCGGGGCTTTTTTTTACCACCAGTCCTCAGCCGGTGTTAAGCTCGTATAGCGGAATACGCCCATACGTTTAAACTTATCCGGATATTTAATCGGAATAATGTAGAAAGCACTATTTATTGTAGTAGAATTTTCATTATCCCAATCTATAACAAAAGGACTTTGGCTCAAATAATCCACACTCCGCAATAAATCTTCTTCCTGTCCATTTTTCACAGCACTGTTGTAAATATTCGTCGCATTATTTCCGTTACTCTGATGATGAGATACCGTGTATACATAATCAGCATCCCAATCTATCTTATCCCGCCATATCCCCACATATGCATTTCCGGCACTATTCTGATATTGAATGGTAGTATAGATATAACGAGGTTGCTGGCTTTTATCCGGGACCAGATAAATCCGGTAAGCCGTCAGGACGCGTTTACCATAAGTAGTCAGAATATTGCTCAATCTTTCATAAGCATCCTGTTGATCTCCGGAAGCGATTCCTCCCGGATAGGTGGAAGTAAGATTTAAGCCGTTAAACACAGGATTATCCCCACTACTGCCTTCTGCCTTGAAAAAATCAGCCACCGGTTCACGGGTAGTAAAAGAGTACTCATCCCCATAATTAGTTCCATATTCATTTATAACATACGTACGAACATAATACTTTGTCTCCGGTTTTAAAGGAAAAAGCATCAATGAATCGAATTCGGTGTGATCATTTCCAATACCCTCTGCTTTCAATTTATTATCAGCAATTGTCGGATGCTCAGCCATTCCCCAACAAACGCCGGCTTCTGTTACGGCTGCATTCAAAACACCTGTATTCAGGATCTCACCTCCGACATAAGCCCGGTGGGCAGTAACATACGCAGTCATCCGGGTTGTAATAGCCGCTTTATAACTTAAAGTTGCGACTACTTCTTCTTCACCATAAGTGATTCCGTTTTTATTTACGGCATAAGGCCGTACATAATATACAGAACCTTCCTGCAACTCGCCGACAGTCGTCGAAGTCTGTCCATCTCCTTCTCCCAGTTTCAGCTTATTGTTCTCGATCGTCGGTCCTGACTTAATCCCCCAAACTACACCATATTCCAGCACAGGCAGAGGAGTACCGGAAGCTATATTCACCGTAACTGTAAATGCAGTATTGGTAATATCTTTTACCTCCTCTATCTCTGCTTTCGGTGCTGTGTATTTTTCAGTGGTAAAGGTCTCACTTTTCGTATAGATTGTCCCCTCTGCATAAACGACATATGCCCGGCAAATGTAAGTTTCATTATCGGTCAATCCGTTTAAGATACCTTCCAAAAGTCCTGTTTTCCCTTCAACCTTCAGTTTCGTCGCATTTTCCAAAGCAGGTTCATCTGTTCCAGCTGATTGCAAACGATAAACGACACCTCTTTCTGTTATGTCCACCCCTCCGTCCGTAAACACCTGAGCCTGTACTTCTGCCGAGGTCTCCTTTATATTATTTATCCCCATCAGTAACATCGTAGGCCGTCCATGAGCCAATGTTACACAGGTTTTTTCTTCCCCATATTTAACACCATCGCTTGTTTCCACCCAAGCCCGGACATAATACTGTACACCTTCGGTCAATCCGGTTATCTCACTCCGGAATTCACCACGTCCGCTGCCATCAGTGGTATGTTTGTCTTTGACAGTCGGTTGGACATCAGTTGACCAACACACTCCACGATTACCAATCCCACTTCCCCCGCTGATCTCCCCTCCACAAACAGCCGTTGTATAACCAATCTCTTTTAATAATCCGGTCTTTATTGTCAGCGGACCGGTCACTTCATCATCATCTGAACAAGAAAACAGGATGCTTGACAAACTGACCAGTAGCAATGACCACAAAAATCTATATTTTTCCATAACATGTCATTTTATAAATATTTTACTATTGCTTTAACTGCCCGGCAAGATACATTTCCTCCCGGTCAGCCCGGAACATACCACCGATATTCCCTGTTAATCCCTGAGTCTTGTTTTCAGCCCAATCAATCTTAAAAGTATGAGGAATGATTTTAGATTTCTCTACATTTGCCCAGCTTTCACCTGTATCGTAATGTGAATATTCTAAACTACAAAAGAAATCCGGCAATTCTTTCATATACATTTCGTAGTAAAATTCATTCGTTGACCCTGTCTGTTCGCGATCCGTAAATGTTATCGTACCATCCTCATTCAAAGTATAGGGATATTGCCATTTTGCAGTAAAACTTTTCTGCGTGGAAGTATTTAAATATGTGATACCCAATTCCATAACAGGCTTACCAATAGTCGCATTCATCACAAACTTACAATACATTTCCTGAATAGCACGTGTCCTGCCATTCAAACGATTATAAGCCGGAGTATACACTTCACTCATAAAAGGATCTGTTAAAGTACCCACCATAGCTGAAGGATTCATATACAATTGGGAAAAGGTCTGATTATAACCAAAATTCAATGGATAGGGGGGAACCAGATTATCTACCAATTCATAAGTTTTATCATTAATTTCAACCTGATATTTATTTCCTATCCATTTCATACCATCCACTTTCATACCATTAATTTCTGCAGGTTCAAAGAAATAAACATTACTTTGCGCATTTTCCTGGGTTATTCCCTGAAAATCCAGATAGGAACCGACAGCAAGCTCTGTCAATACCCCCTCTTCATCTACATAAGCAAACTCCGTTTTCCTGAAATTCGGACGCATCAGGTATCTTTTCCCATCGACTTCAACCGTCGGAAATTTATTGGAATTCAGGAATTCATCATGATGTTCAATCACTTTTTTCAATCCTCCCTGTACAACTTTCTCTGCCTCTTCGGGAGTAGCCCGGTCCATCCGTGCCAGACGACCATTATAATTCCCAATCAGATTAATTCCTCCATTATCAGTATCTACGATCCGGAATTCAAAATCGGAAATCAACCCCTCAGAATTACTTCCTCCGTTATTCGCCCCCTGAGGATCCGCCAAAATATGTAAATAGGGATATTCAGTAAATGTCCCTAAAAAGTAAGATGGCATATAAAGTTGA
>ENA-ORRT01000229-ORRT01000229.1-human-gut-metagenome-genome-assembly--contig:-NODE-229-length-57893-cov-5.62597_pt1 | contig 57893 bp, 78 predicted proteins | sample MGYA00242181_ERZ509146 | MGnify/ENA primary metagenome ERZ509146 (study PRJEB26280, sample SAMEA2338624) | human gut metagenome | biome: human gut; feature: human-associated habitat; material: faeces...
TCAATAGAGGAGGCGATCTTGTTCAGCTCCTTGATGCCGGAGCCCTCCGGCATCTGGCGGATGAGGACCACGTCGCCCTCGCCGATGCTGAGGACGAAATCGTTTTGCCGGTCCGGGAACAGGGACTGGATCACGTCCGTGGGGACAGACTCCCCCTTCTTCAGGGTGCGGACCACGAATACGCCCCGGGGCACGTCCGCCGTGACCCGCAGCTCCTTGGCCCGCACATAGATATCCCCCAGCATGATGTTATCGGAGATGATGTCCTTGATGAAGGACCCCCGGTCATGTTTCTCCTCGTAGTAGGATTTGGCTGCATTCAGCGCCACCGTGGCCATGGCGCAAACGGTCTTGCTGATCTCGTTGTCGCCAAAGGCGAAGGCTGCATAGTCAAACTGGGTTCCCCAGCCGTTCAGGGCCTTGAATGTCTTTCCCTCCGACGTGACGATGGCGCCGCCGGCAGCATTGATGGCAGGCACATGCTCCGCCCACCGCTGGCCGATCATCGCCAGTTCGCTGCAGGCGATGACGATGCCCTCACCGTCAATGACGCCAACCGTCCGGTCCGTATTTTCCTTCAGCTGCAGCACCACATTTTGAAAAATTCTTCCAGACATGGTCGTCCTCCTCCTCTAAAATCACACGTGGGGGCGTTGTGCAAATTGTCAATGGATATATTATATCGTTGAATTTGTCAAAATGCAAGATATATTTTCTTTTTTCAACAAAAAAACGGCTTCTTTTTTGGGCAAGATTTGAATTTTCTGATGTGGCCGTTAGAAATTTCGCAGGCTCTCTACCTCATCCTCCGTCAAATATCGGTATGTGCCCGGTTCCAGGGCCGGATCTAGTGGCAAATTGCCCATGCGGACCCGCTTCAGATAGAGGACCGGCTTTCCCCGAGCCGCCAGCATCCGCTTCACCTGATGGAACTTCCCCTCCCGCAGGGTGACCAGCCCCTCGCTGCCCTCCGGCCCGGCGGAGAGGATCTCCAGCCCCGCCGGCAGGCATTCCGGGCCGCCTCCCAGGGTCATGCCTGCCGCAAACGCCCTGCAGTCCTCCTCCGTCAGACAGCCGGCAGTGCGGGCATAGTAGACCTTGTCCACATGATGCTTGGGAGAGAGGATGTCGTGGGCCAGTCCTCCTTCGTTGGTCAGCAGCAGCAATCCCTCCGTATCCTTGTCCAGCCGCCCCACTGGAAACAGTCCCCGCCGCCGGAGCTCCGGCGGCAGCAAGTCCAGCACCGTGGCCCCCCGGCCGTCCTCCGTGGCGGAGAGGACCCCCGCAGGCTTATGAAGCATGATCCAGGTGTAGCGGCGGCAGTGCAGCACGGTCCCGTCCACCATAATCTCCACTGCTTCCGGCACCACCTTGTCCTCCGGAGACCGGGCAGGCACACCGTCCACCAGCACCCGGCCCTGGCGGACCAGGAGCCTCACTTCCCGCCGGGAGTATGTCCCCTCCCCGGCGATGATCTTGTCCAGACGCGCTTTCTCCATGCCGGCCTCCTCCTTGCTGACCTCTGCCTCTTTTTACCGCTTCTCTTCCGACGGCTTGTTCTGCTTCATCTTATCATAAATCCGGAAAAAAATGAATAGGAAGATGCAGGAGGGATCGATATGCTGATTTGGACCGCGCGGGTTTCCAAGAAGACAAAGGCCGTTGTGGCTGTGATCCTGGCCGGCATCCTGGCGGCCGCCGTCCTGCTGCTGGTGGGCCGCTCCGGTGGCGGTCAGGACGCGGCAGCTTGGCAGCTGACCGGCAATGCCGACCGCATCGCCTATCTGGAGTCCATGGGCTGGCAGGTGGAGGAGGAACCGGTGGAGACGCTGCAGTTTCTGCTGCCGGAGAAACTGGAGGAGCCCTACCTCACCTACAACGAGCTGCAGGATTCCCAGGGCTTCGACCTTTCTGCGTGCTGCGGCAAGCAAGTGGCCCGGTACACCTACACCGTCACCAACTATCCCGGACGGCCGGAGGGTGTCCAGGCCAACCTCTATGTCTGCGAGGGGCAGCCGGTGGCCGGAGATATCCTCTGCGCCGGGGCAGACGGATTCCAGGACACACTGGTCTATCCGGAGCAGGACTGAGCCCGTTCGGAATGGCCTGCGGGCAAAAAAAGAACTGCCGCAATGCGGCAGTTCTTTTTCTTGGCTGAAAAATCAGGCCTCGGTGATCTCGGTAACAGCGCCGGAACCCACAGTGCGGCCACCCTCACGGATAGCGAAACGCAGGCCCTTCTCAATGGCGATGGGGGTAATCAGCTCCACGCTCATCTCGACGTTATCGCCGGGCATGCACATCTCAGTGCCCTCGGGCAGGGTGATGACGCCGGTCACGTCGGTGGTGCGGAAGTAGAACTGAGGACGATAGTTGTTGAAGAAGGGGGTGTGACGGCCGCCCTCGTCCTTGGTCAGGACGTAAACCTGGCCCTTGAACTTGGTGTGGGGATGAATGGAACCGGGCTTCGCCAGAACCTGGCCGCGCTCGATGCCGTTGCGGTCCACGCCACGCAGCAGGGCGCCGATGTTGTCGCCGGCCTCAGCGTAGTCCAGCAGCTTGTGGAACATCTCGATGCCGGTGACGACGGTCTTCTTCTTCTCGTCGGTCAGGCCAACAATCTCGACTTCCTCGCTCAGCTTCAGGACACCACGCTCCACACGGCCGGTAGCCACGGTGCCGCGGCCGGAGATGGTGAACACGTCCTCGACGGGCATCAGGAAAGGCATATCCTCCTTGCGGTCGGGGGTGGGGATATAGTCGTCAACAGCATCCATCAGCTCCTTGATGCAGGCATACTCGGGAGCGGCGGGATCGCTGGACTCGGAAATCAGAGCGTTCAGAGCGGAACCCTTGATGATGGGGATGTCGTCGCCGGGGAACTCATACTTGGAGAGCAGCTCACGGACCTCCATCTCCACCAGCTCCAGCAGCTCGGGGTCGTCGACCTGATCGCACTTGTTCAGGAACACGACGATGGCGGGCACGCCCACCTGACGGGCCAGCAGGATGTGCTCACGAGTCTGAGCCATGGGGCCGTCGGAAGCGGCGATAACCAGGATAGCACCGTCCATCTGGGCAGCGCCGGTAATCATGTTCTTGATATAGTCGGCGTGGCCCGGGCAGTCCACGTGGGCATAGTGACGCTTCTCGGTCTCATACTCCACGTGAGCGGTGTTGATGGTAATGCCGCGCTCCTTCTCCTCGGGGGCCTTGTCGATGGAGTCATAAGCCTCGAACTGAGCCTTGCCCTGCAGAGACAGCCACTTGGTAATGGCGGCGGTCAGCGTGGTCTTGCCATGGTCGACGTGACCAATGGTGCCGATGTTAACATGGGGCTTGGTTCTTTCAAATTTCTGCTTAGCCATTTGAAAATCCTCCTGTCAATTTTCAAAATCTGTTGGGTGCAATGCGGTTTTTCTCAGCATTGCTTATTTTACCGTATAATGGAGGGAAAATCAATCCCTTTTTCCTTACGCCTGGGGCTTATTGCGGGTCTCCACGATCTTATCCCGGATATTCTTCGGGATCTCCACGTAGTGGCTGGGCTCCATGGTGTACTGGCCGCGGCCCTGAGTGCGGGAGCGCAGATCGGTGGCATAGCCGAACATCTCGGCCAAGGGCACGTAGGCGTCGATCTGCTGGGCGCCGGGACGGGCCTCCAGCTGGATGATCTGGCCGCGGCGGCTGTTCAGGTCGCCGATGACATCTCCCATATACTCATCGGGCACGATGACACTGACCTTCATGATGGGCTCCAGCAGCGTGGGATCGGCCTTGCGGCAGGCCTCCTTGAAGGCCATGGAGCCAGCGATCTTGAACGCCATTTCAGAGGAGTCCACCTCATGATAGGAGCCGTCGTACAGAGTGACCTTCACGTCCACCACGGGGAAGCCGGCCACCACGCCGGCGTTCATGGCGCCCTGGATACCGGCGTCGACAGCCGGGATATACTCCTTGGGAACGGCGCCGCCCACGATGGCGTTGACAAACTCGTAACCCTTGCCGGACTCGTTGGGCTCCACGTGGATCTTGACATGGCCGTACTGGCCCTTGCCGCCGGACTGACGGGCATACTTGGTGTCCTGGTCCACGGCCTTCTTGATGGTCTCCTTGTAGGCAACCTGAGGTGCGCCCACGTTGGCCTCCACCTTGAACTCGCGCAGCAGGCGGTCCACGATGATCTCCAGGTGCAGCTCGCCCATGCCGGCGATGATGGTCTGGCCGGTCTCCTCATCCGTGTAGGTCTTGAAGGTGGGATCCTCCTCGGCCAGCTTGATGAGGCCCATGGTCATCTTCTCCTGGCCGGCCTTGGTCTTGGGCTCGATGGCCACGCGGATGACGGGCTCGGGGAACTCCATGGACTCCAGGATGATGGGTGCCTTTTCATCGCACAGGGTGTCGCCGGTGGTGGTGTTCTTCAGACCCACGGCAGCCTCGATATCGCCGGAGAAGACCTCCTCGATATCCTCCCGGTGGTTGGCGTGCATCTGCAGAATCCGGCCGATACGCTCCTTGACGTTCTTGGTGCTGTTCAGCACGGAGGAACCGGTGGTCAGATGGCCGGAATAGACGCGGAAGAAGCTCAGGCGGCCCACATAGGGGTCGGTCATGATCTTGAACGCCAGGGCGGAGAAGGGGGCGTTGTCGTCCGCAGGACGCTCGTCCTCCTCATCAGTCTTGGGGTTCACGCCCTTGATGGGCGGAATGTCCAGGGGAGAGGGCATATAGTCCACGATGGCATCCAGCAGCTTCTGCACGCCCTTGTTGCGGTAAGACGTGCCGCAGGTGACGGGCACCATCTCATTGGCGATCGTGGCCTTGCGGATGGCCGCACGGATCTTGGCCGTGGGAACTTCCTCGCCAGCCAGATATGCCTCCATGATAGACTCGTCCACCATGGACACGGCGTCCATCAGCTTCTCCCGGTACTCGTTTGCCAGGTCCACCATGTCCGCGGGGATGGGCTCCACGCGCATATCCTTGCCCAGATCGTCATAGTAGATGTCCGCGTCCATCTCGATCAGGTCGATGATGCCTTTAAAGGTATCCTCGCTGCCGATAGGGAGCTGGATGGGCACGGCGTTGCACTTCAGGCGCTCCTCAATCATGCGGAGCACGTTGTAGAAGTCGGCGCCCATGATGTCCATCTTGTTGACATAGATCATCCGGGGGACCTTGTAGTTATCGGCCTGGCGCCACACAGTCTCAGACTGGGGCTCCACGCCGCCCTTGGCGCACAGCACGGTGACAGAGCCGTCCAGCACGCGCAGGGAGCGCTCCACCTCCACGGTGAAGTCCACGTGGCCCGGAGTGTCGATGATGTTAATCCGGGTGGGCTTGAACTGGTTCTTGGAACCGGACCAGTAGCAGGTGGTGGCGGCGGACGTGATGGTGATGCCGCGCTCCTGCTCCTGGGCCATCCAGTCCATGGTGGCGGTGCCATCATGGGTCTCACCGATCTTATAGTTCACGCCGGTGTAGAACAGGATACGCTCGGTAGTCGTCGTCTTGCCTGCATCGATGTGAGCCATAATGCCGATATTACGGGTATTTTCAAGAGGTGTTTTTCTCGGCATACTGTTTCTCCTAACTTACCAGCGGAAATGGGCGAACGCCTTGTTGGCCTCGGCTGCCTTGTGGACTTCCTCGCGCTTCTTCACGGCGCTGCCGGTGTTGTTGGCGGCGTCCATGAGTTCGCCGGCCAGGCGCTCAGCCATGGTGCGCTCGCTGCGGGAACGGGCGTAGGCCGTCAGCCAGCGCAGACCCAGGGTCGTGCGGCGGGCGGGACGGACCTCCATGGGGACCTGATAGGTGGCGCCGCCCACACGGCGGGCCTTGACTTCCAGGCTGGGCATGATATTCTCCATGGCCTGGTTGAACACTTCGATGGGGTCTTTCTCGGTCTTCTCCTTGATCTGGTCGAAGGCACCGTAGACCACCTTCTGGGCCACGCCCTTCTTGCCATCCAGCATGACACTATTGATCAGCCGGGTGACCAGGACGGAGCCGTAAACGGGATCCGGCAGGATCTCTCTCTTGGGAACATTACCTCTTCTGGGCACTATGCTTCCCTCCTTCATAATAATTCTATGATCTCATAGGTACTCAAAAGGCGTATTGCAGCCTTCCGTGGATGCCTGCCAAAGAGGTCGTCCCGGCGGCCCGGAGGCCGCCATCTATATAAACCTATTCGGCAAAGCTCTCAGTTCGCAGACTTACTTCTGCTTGGGCCGCTTGGCACCGTATTTGGAACGAGCCTGCATACGGCCGGAGACGCCCTGGGTATCCAGCGTACCGCGGATGATGTGGTAACGGACACCGGGGAGATCCTTGACACGGCCACCGCGGATCATCACGACGGAGTGCTCCTGCAGGGAGTGGCCCACGCCGGGAATGTAAGCGGTGACTTCGTAGCCGTTGGTCAGACGCACACGGGCGATCTTACGCAGGGCGGAGTTGGGCTTCTTGGGGGTCGCGGTTCTCACGGCGGTGCACACGCCTCTCTTCTGGGGAGAAGGCAGATCGGTGGTCTTGTTCTTCAGGGTGTTCAGACCAAACTGCAGAGCGGGAGAAGTGGACTTGTAGGTAGCCTGTTCTCTTCCTTTACGGACCAGCTGGTTAAAAGTAGGCATTCGGTGTATTTCTCCTTTCTTTCATAATTTCGCTGCCGTGTAACCACGACAGCCCTTATTTTTTACGGAACGCGGTGAAGCTATTCCGAAAAAAACCATTTCTTTATGCGGAGAGGACGGCCACCACGGACGCGCCCACGCTGATCCGGCACGCCTGGCCCAGCTGGGACAGTGTGTAGTCCGTCTCTACGGGGATGCCGGCCTCCGCACAGCTGGCGGCCACCGGCTCGGTGATGGCGGGATCGGCGTCACAGGCGAGATAGACCCGCTTGGCCCGGCCTTCCCGGATCGCCTTGCGGGACTGCTTCACGCCGATGACCTTCTCCTGGGAAGCAAGCTCCGAGATCACGGGAAATTCCTCCTGAAACGCATGGCAAAATCCGCAGAATCCTAATATCCGCGCATTTTTGGATTATACCATGGGGAAACATATCCGTCAAGACATTTTTCGGTAAAAATTTTCCATTGAAAATGCTACTAATAAGAGTAACAAAGCGTAAAGGCTTGTTACTCTTATTTTTTTATCGAAAAACGGAGGTGAAAGGACCATGAGCAACAAATATTTGGGGCCTGCGGAGCGGCAGCTGATCGCAGAGAAGTGGGCCGCTTATGCGTCGGTGCGGGAGATCGCGGGCCTGGTAGGTGTGGCACCTAAAACCATTTACGAGGAATTGAGGCGCGGGAGCAACGGCACCCTGGACAAGAATAGCCGCAAGGCATACAACCCGGAGCTGGCCCAGCGTCGTTTCCAGGAAAGCCTCCGACGGCGCGGCAAGCCCCTGAACAGAGCGCGGGCGGCCAATGAATGAGCGACCCCACCGCCATGGAGGCGGATAAAACAAAGGAGGAAATGAAAATGGCAACCATCATCAAGCAGACGAAAGAGGAAATCAACTGGGCGGAGATCGCCAGGGCCAGAGAAATGGGTGTACTGGACAAGCTCCTGGCGGAGCGGGATGTGATCCGCTTCAATCTGCGGAGCGGCGCCGAGGTGGCCGTCATGGTGGAAAAGGTGGAGCCGGGCCGGGTATGGATGGGCTTTGTGGACGGAGTGGCCGAGCGGCCCATGTATAACCGCCTGGCGCGTCCTGTGTCCTGGAAAGAGAGCGACGCCCGGAAATGGTGCAACACCGATCTGGTCCAGGATCTCCCGGAGGAGCTGGTGGCCATCATCACGCCCCGCACTATCCGCCAGACCATCAAGGGCGAGGAGCTGGTGACCACGGATCTGCTATGGCTGCACAGCGTAACGGAGCTTTTTGGGCGCAAGTCCTGGGCAGATGGGGACGATCCCACGGAGGAGCAGCTGCCGGTCTATAAGACCGAGCGGGACCGCGTGAAGATGTGGGACGGGCAGACATGGCCGCATTACACCCGTTCCGCCTATTCCGGCAACGGTAGCTTTTTCTGCCTTGTCTATACGGACGGCACGCCCTACTACATCAACGCGGACTATTCATGGGCGCTGGCCCCCGGCTTTTGGATCTAATCGGCGGAGCGTATCAACGGAAATCCCGCCCCTGCAAGGGGCGGAGAAAGGAGCCGGACATGGCAAAGAGAAAGGAAATCAAGTGGCGGAGAGAGGGGCGCGGCACCATGACCGGGCGCCAAGACGGGATCATTTTTCGGATCTTCCGCCCGTGGGACGCACCGGAGCAGGGCCACACCGTAAGTTGCCACGACACAAGAGGCACCGGGAGAACGATCAGCACGGCAGGACACAGGACATTTACCTGGGAGGAAGCTGTGGAGTTCTGCCAGGCAATCGTGGCCGGAGAGATCAACCTGGAGGACCTGCGGGCGGAGTTTGCCGCAGAGGACGCGAAAAGAGAGCGGCGGGCGATCCAGCAGGCTGTGGCAGAGGCCAAGGAGTTCCGGGGCCACCTGGAGGCGGCGGGAATTTCATACAACACCCTGCTGGAGCTGGAGGCGCTGCGGGCGAACCTGGGGAGCCTGGGCCACAACGCGCTCCTGGGATTTGAGCGCGGGGAGGGCTGGCCGGATGGGACCTAAAGAGAGCGGAACCGCCCAGGCGGCGGTCTACATAGACGGCCAGCCGGTGCAATACGCCGGAGAAATCACCCTGCCGGAGCAAGTGGAGCGCCCAGCGCCGCCGATCCTTGCGTCAATGGGCCTTACGATGGAACAGGCCGGAAAGGTGGCCAAGGTCATGGCAGAGGCTTTCCGTACTTTCTGCGTAGCGTTAGAGGAGGCCGCGGCGGCTGTGACAAAGATATGGGGAGCCATCCAGGCGGCGGAGGAGTTCCGCAAGGCCCTGCGGTGGGCGGAGGCGGCCAACAGGCCGCTGGCCGCCCGCTACCACCGCACCAAAAAGAAGCGGATCCGCAAGAAGTACGCCAAGCGGATCCTGACCTGGTATCGGGAGGAGATCCTGTAATGCTGCGACTAAAAGCGAATAAAACCGCCCTGTATAAGCTGGTGGCGGATTATGTGGACAACCTCCCGCCCATGCGGAGCGGGACAGAGTTCATTAAATACCCGCGCACACCGGACTACGCCCTGAACTGGATCACCCCCGAATGGGACACGGCCCACGCCTTTTTCTCCGCCTGCATGGGCCGCCCCCTCCTGGCCATTGAGATCAAGGACGGGGAAACCGGAAAGACGGTGAGCCGCACCACCCATGCCCTGACCCTCCGGGATCTCCGGGAGCGGGGGATGGTGGAGGAGTTCGTAACGGCGGCGGAGCGCCGGCGGATAGAAAGGAGTGCCGACAATGGCGGACTTTCTCCCGCTACCTGAAAAGGAATACAGCGTAATTTATGCGGATCCCCCATGGGAGTACCGCCAGCACGGGACCACGGAAAAGAGCCGAGGCACGGCGCTGAAACAGTACCCAACAATGACCACCGCAGATATATGCAATCTGCCGGTACGGAAAATCTGCGGGGGGGGCAGCCTGTTTTCTATGGGCAACTTTCCCAAACATTGCCGAGGGGATCAGGGTCCTGGAGGCATGGGGGTTTCAGTACAAGACTGCGGCCTTTGTGTGGGTGAAGAAAAACGCCAAGAGCGGCACCAACTTTTGGGGCATGGGCGCCTATACCCGCGCCAATGCGGAGGTGTGCCTGCTGGGCGTGTCCCCAGGCTTTAAGGCCGGGGAGCGGATCCGCAGCCACAAGGTACACCAGATCATTGAGGCCCCGTTTGAGGGGCACAGCAAAAAGCCGGACGAAACCCGCCGGCGGATCGTGGAGCTGCTGGGGGATGTGCCCCGCCTGGAAATGTTCGCCCGCCAGAGGGCGGAGGGCTGGGACGCCTGGGGAAACGAGGTGCCGCCGGAAGAAAGGAAGATCGAGTAAATGACCGAGCGGGAAAGACTGCTGGAGAAGCTGGGAAAGGTCAAGGCCCTGGCGGATCGTGGCGAGGGTGGGGAAAAAGAGAGTGCGGAGCGCACCCTGGCCGCCCTTATGAAAAGGTACGGGGTCACTGAGGAGGAGCTGGAGGACACAAGGACCACCATTCACTGGATCCGCTATAAGACGGACTGGGAGCGCAGACTGCTGGGACAGCTTGCCTATATGCACCTGGGCACGGGCCACTCTTTCGGCTGTGTGGGCAGATACACAAAGAGGCCGCGCAAGGAAGTGGGAATTGAATGTACACCGGCCCAGTATATCGAGATCGAAGCGGATTTTGCATTTTATTCCGAGGCCATGAAAGAGGAAATGGAGCTGTTTTACAGCGCATTTCTCCAGAAAAATGAGCTTTTTCCGCCGCCGGAGCTGGCGGCGGAACCGACAGAGGCGGAAAAAGAGGAATGGAAAGATGTGGAACGGGCGTGGAAAATCCACTCCATGATGGGCGGACTGGACCGGCACACGCGCCACAAGGCCCTGGAGGCCGCAGAATAGGAGGGCAATGTGGAGAGTGAAAGAAAACCGATGACCTGCGCTCAGGTTGAACAGATCCAAAAGCCGCGCCCGGTTTGGATTGAGTGGATCGGCCTGCACCAATTACAGAAAAGCCCTGGCTGGGAGATCGCCACCCATGTCCATGCCGGGCGGCTTTGTATCAAGGGAGAGCGGGACAAAGATGGGTATTTACTGGATCTGTACGGGGTTTACTGGGTGGCATACGACACCCCGCCGGGAGAAAAGGAGGACAAGCAGACATGAGCCAGAGAAAGGCAAAGGAGTACCGCCAGGCCATGGAGCAGTACCGGGGCGTGGTGGAAGATGTGGACGATTTGAAACGCCGGATCGGGGCCATGGAAGCCCGCCACCGCAGGGAGGACCAGCTGGAGATCAGCCGCAGGCAGGCCAGACGGGAGGCGGAGAAGCGGGAAGCCAACAGGGCGGAATACCGGGAACACATGCGGAAGATCAATGCAGAGAAGCGGCGGAGGAAAATTGCCAGGCAGCGGATCGCTTTTCTGGCTTGCATGGCCATCCTGGCGCTGGCCCTTGTGTGCGCCCTTGTAACGGCCTGTTCGGCGCGTGGCAACGGACCGGCAGAGGAGCGGGAGATCAACAGCGCCGCCACCGTCTCCCCGCCGGTTACACTGGTAAGCGCAGAACCGGACATGTGGGACGGCGAGGGAGAGGATCCGCTGGAGGCAGAGAAGATCGAGGAGGCCCTGCTGGCCTCCGGGTATTTCTCCATAGCGGTGCCCATGTGCTACGAATACCAGGACTATATGCGGACCTACTGCGCGGCCTATAAGTGTCCCTATCCCCTGGCCCTGGCCGTGGCGGAGGTTGAAAGCCACTTTAATATGGAGGCCGTGGGCACCGCCGGCGAGGTGGGGATCATGCAGTTAAATCCGGGGCCGGATGGTGCCTACCACGCAGAGCTGGAGGCGGCCACGGGACTGGACCACACCACCCCCTCCGGGAACATTGCCGCCGGGTGTTACCTGTTGGGAAAGTACATGCAGGAATACGGGGACACAAACAAGGCGGCCATGGCGTACAACATGGGAGTGAGCGGAGCAGAAAACGCCTGGGCGGAGGGTATCGCCTCCACTGACTACTCCGCCGCCGTGGTGAAGGCCATGGAGCGGTGGGAGGTCACAGTGAACGCATGGAATGGAATTTGAACCAGGAGGCAACGCGCACCGCAGCGGCCAGGAGGGCAAGGATCCTCCGCTGGCGTGTTCCTGGCCGCTCCAAGGTGGTCCACCCTGCCCATGGGGCCGTGGTGGTCCCCCACGCCTCCAACCTGTGCGCGATTATGAACGCGGCAGAGGTGTGGGGATGTGACTGGGCGGAGATCCTAGACGCGCAGGTGTGGGCGGCACCAGGGGAAAAGGCGGCCCCCATGCCTACATTATATAAATAAAGGAGGCGGCGAAATGCTGATCAATGAAAGCGGCCTGGTGCGCTGTATCAAGCGGGCCTATAAATCCGCCGGGTATGCGGTGGCCGCAGAGGGCGATTGCATGACGATCTACACAGAGCAATGGTATATCCAATGCAAGCGGGCGGCCATCCCCCGCAAGGTGCTGGCCACCATCGTGGAACACATGGGCATGATACCGGACACAGAACCCGTGTCCATCGTAAAGGATGGAGAGCCGCAGCTGATCATGCCGGATGTGGCGGCGGATGAAATTGCACACTGGAGGACCGGGGAGCGCACCGACGCGGTGACCATGGCAACGGTTATCATGCAGGGCTACCAGATTTTCCAGCCGGACGGCGGCGGGGCCTGCTACGGGGTGAGCCTGCTTGACCTGGGGATCATGGAGCGGGAAATGGTGGAGCATGGAGCCGCTGCTGTGATCGACGGGGACCGCCTGCTGTGGCGCGGGGACACCGAGGTGGTGGCCATGGACGCAGTAAGAAAAGCCCGGTCAAGCTGGGCCAAGGAATGGGAGCGGGCCGTGTGGAACGCCCTGGAGGGCGTGGACCTCCACAAAGAGGAGGCATGACGATGGGAAAGACGAATTTTGACCGGATCACCGCCTCCCCGGAGGCCCTGGCCTCTTTTTTGGCCTCCCTCCCCTGCCTGGACGCGCCATGGAATGACGATTTTCACCGGATTTTCTGCGACAACTGCCCCATGGAGGACTGCCCCAAGGTATGCCCGCACGAAGCGGAGCGGAACAGCCCGGCGTGGTGGCTGTCACTTTCGCCAGATCTGAACCCATGAAAAATAGAGATAACGCCGGGTTGCACATAGAAAACCGACAGATCCAGTACATTGCCCGGATTAGCCATGGAAAGGACAGCATGAAAATGCTGGATGTGATCATTTCGAGGGGGCTAAAGCTGGATCGAATTACAACAACAGATATATGGGCAACTGAAACAATCCGCGGGGAATACCCGGAAATGGTGAAGTTCAAAGAACGGGCAGACGAATATATCTGGCAAAAATACCGTATCGAGGTGGAACACCTGTGCGCTATGCGGAACGGCGAGAAACAGACCTATGAAAGACTGTTCTGCCATGTTCCAAAGCGGAAATCTGCGGGGGGGGGGCATTGAAAACAGGGAAAATCCTGGGTTTTCCGACCCTGTGGGGGCCGTGGTGCCAATCGGACCTAAAACGCGGTGTGAAGCACCGAGCAAAAGAGTGTCTATCCACAAAGATAATTTCGGGCCGGACAGTATCAAAGGATTTCCTGTCAGCTTTACAAACAAGGGAACCTGGTGCCAACGCCTCAAAACCAGATTTTTAGAAAGCCCCGCCGCGAGGGGCGGTACAAATATCGTGGAATACCTGGGAATAGCAGCAGATGAACCGGGACGGTTCGGGCAACTGAATGAACGCAAGCGCGCTCCGCTGGTAGAGTTTGGTATTGAAGAGGGCCTTTGCGGCCTGTACTGCCAGTACGAGGGTATTTTGGCCCCAAGCTACGAAACGAGCTGCCGGGACGGGTGTTGGATGTGCCACAATCAGGGTGTAAACCAACTCCGGCAGCTACGCAAGAACCACTCGGAGCTATGGGCAATCCTGCTGAAATGGGACGCAGACAGCCCGGTAAATTTCAAGCCAGACGGGCGGACGGTCCATGACTATGAATTGCGGTTTCAATTAGAGGATGACGGCCTGTTGATACCAGGTGATACACGCTTTAGGTGGTCCATGCTGAATGAGCCATTAAATTACAGAATGTTTTAAGAGAAATACGGAGGCATGTATATGGAAGTAACTGTAAACATGAGCGCCGAGGAGTTTCAGAAGTTCATGGACTGGAAAAAAGAACGGGACTATTACGAAAAGGAACTGGTCAAGGAAACAGATAAGAGGGAATTTATGGCAAAGAAAACGACCTGGGCCATTGAGAAAGACCCGAAGCGGCCCGGTAAGGTCAAGATCGTGGACCAGGAACACGCGGCGGAGCTGCTGGAGCTGGCCAATGACTACCTATCATAAAAAGAAAACCACCTGCGCCCGGTGCTGACAACACGGCGCAGGTGGAGCAAATGCGAGGCGGCCAAAAGGCCGTCCTGGAATGGCTATATTATAGCATACTCCCGGACGGCCTGCAAGCCGCAAAATTCAACGGGGCCGCGGCCCCGTATAGCTCCGGTAAGAGCTATTAGTAAAGTGACCAGCAGGCCCAAAGGAGGAGTACAGCATGGCCTATGTCCATAGGCGGGTAAAGGCTGGCCGCACCATCGAACACAGGAAAATGCAGTCATACCGGATCCACACCAAGGGGGTCCAGAGAGGCCCCAACCATGGGACCACATCGAAGAAGCAGGCCAAGGTCAACGAGCGGGTGGCAGAGGAACACCTGCGCTGGGACCTAAACGCCAACTTTGACCACCGGGATCTCCACGCCGTCCTGCACTACTATGTCAAGGACACCACTTTCCCGGAGATACTGGCGGACAAGGCCGCCTTTCTGTCCAACCTGCGGAAGATTTGCAAAAAGCGCGGGATCAAGTACAAGGCGGTGGTGGTGATTGAAACCAAGCGCATGACAAACCCGCACATTCATGTGGTAATAACGCGCATGGACCCGGAGATCATCACCGAGGCATGGGAGAGCGTACCAAGGGGCGGCGGGGGTATCAGCTTCAAACCCCTGGACCGCAGAGGGAACCATGAGAAGCTGGCGCAATACCTGGTCAAAGAAAGCCGATCCACCATGGAGAAATACAGGGAGCTGGGGAAACGGGGAAAGCGGTACAGCAAGACCCAAAACATGGATAAGCCCGTGATTACATACACCCCCGTGTCTGCCTCCTCCTGGCGTAAGGAGCCAAAGGCCAGCAAGGGCGCCGTGCTGTACAAGTTCGATGACGGATCCACCACCCGGAGCGGGTGGCATGAGATCAGCGGCTACCCATACCAGGAATATTTCGAGGTTTTCAACGAATAGGAGGACAAGCCAATGAAAATTTACATAGCGGGAAAAATTGCCGGGGATCGGCGGTATCGGGCCAAGTTTCGAGAGGCGGCCAAGGCCCTGGAGGCGGCAGGCCATGTAGTCCTGAACCCCGCCACCCTGCCGGACGGCCTGGCCGACGGGGACTATATGCGGATCGCGCTGGCCATGCTGGAGGCGTCGGACCTGGCCGTGTTCCTCCCGGACTACCAGGAGAGCCGGGGCGCCATGGTGGAATGGGCCTGGTGCCAGCGGACCGGGAAAGAGTGCGCCCTGTATCTGGATATAGCTGGAGGTGGCAAAGGTTGAGCAAGGCGCAGATCAGCATGTGGGAGGAAAAGATCGTGGACAGTTTCGCCGGCGGCGGCGGAGCCTCCACGGGCATTGAGCTGGCCACGGGCCGGGTGGTGGACATAGCGATCAACCATGACCCTGACGCAATTTTAATGCACAAGACCAACCACCCGCACACCGTCCACTATCAGGCCAGCGTGTGGGATGTGGACCCGCTCGAAGTCACAGGAGGCAGCCCGGTGGGTTTACTGTGGGCCTCCCCTGACTGCAAGCATTTTTCCAAGGCCAAGGGCGGGAAGCCCGTGGACAAAAATATCCGGGGGCTGGCCTGGATTGTCCTGCGGTGGGCCGGGACGGTCCGGCCCCGCGTAGTCATTCTGGAGAATGTGGAGGAGTTCCAGACCTGGGGGCCGGTCCGCCGTGGGCACCCGGTAAAAGCAAAGGCCGGGCGAACATTCCGGCGCTTTATTGACCAGCTGGAGGGCCTGGGCTATGCGGTGGAATGGCGGGAGCTGGTGGCGGCTGACTACGGGGCGCCAACAACCAGAAAGCGGTTTTTCCTAATTGCCCGCTGTGACGGGCAGCCCATTGTGTGGCCGGAGCCTACACACGCGCCGGCGGACAGCCCGGAGGTGCTGACCGGGAAGAAACTGCCCTGGCGGAGCGCGGCGGAAATCATAGACTGGAGCCTGCCCTGTCCCTCCATTTTTGAAACGCGGGAGGAAATCCGGGAGAAATACGGCATTTCCGCCCAGCGGCCACTCCGGCCCAACACCATGCGCCGGGTGGCCAGGGGCGTGGACAAGTTCGTGGTCAAGTCTGCAAACCCGTTTTTGGTGGTGGTCAACCACGCCGGAGAGTTCCGAGGCCAGGAGATTGGGGACCCGCTCCAGACCATTACAGCAAAACATGGGTATGGGGTGGCAAGCCCGGCCATGGTGCCCTGGACGGTGACCAACACCACCAACTCCACGGGCCACACAGTCAATGAGCCAATAGACACGGCGCGGACCGGCGGCGGAGGCGGGCAAATGTTTTTGGGGGCCTCCCTGATCCAGTACCACACGGAACAGTCCGAGCATGTGAGAGGCCAGGAGATCACCGGGCCGATTATGACCATTGACGCCGCCAACCGCTACGGCCTGACGGCGGCCAGCCTGGTCAAATACTACGGGAACGACCAGCACGGCCAGGACATCCAGGACCCGCTCCACACGGTCACAGCAAAAGACCGGGAGGGGCTGACAACCGTCCACCTGGTCAAAATGAAAGGCACCAACCTGGGCGGACCGGCCACGGAGCCGGTGCAGACTATCACCGACGGCGGAGGCCATCATGGTGTGGTCACCACGAAAATCACCAGAGCGGAGCCGGGGGCGGATCTCCGACACTGGCCGGAGATCCGGGAGCTGCTGAATACATATTGCGGCTATGACCTGGGGCCGGAGGATGTGATCCTGTTCCAGATCAGCGGCGCCTGGTATTTCATGGCGGACATTGGCCTGCGTATGCTGACACCGCGGGAGCTGTACCGGGCAAACGGTTTCCCGGACGATTACAAGATCGAGCGGGACTACACCGGACAGACCTACGGGAAAAGCAAGCAGGTGGCCCGGTGCGGAAATGCGGTGCCTCCTCCCTTTGCCACGGCCCTGGTGCGGGCCAACCTGCCGGAGTGGTGCGCGGGGGTGGAGATCAACACCATGGAGGAACTGGAAAGGGCGGTGGCGGTGTGAAAATACCGGACGATGTGTTTATGACCCGTTGCCGCTACTGCGGGCATGGGCAGACGGGAGCAGAAAATAAAGAAATCCCGGATGATAAACTGTTTATTCACTTTTGGGCGAAGCAATCGCCGTGCGGGATCATCGGGATTGCACAATGCGATAAGGTCCAAGGCGAGTGTCTGGACTTCAAGCCTAACCCCATGTTTGGAATTTGCGAATACTGCACTTTCACAAACAGCTTTCATCCCGGATTTTGTACGGCGCCCGGCGGGCCGGTGAACAAGCGGCGGGTATTCCTGGGATGGAGCGGGATAGGAGATTATTACTCCGGCCACGCGCTTTTCACCTGTGACCGCTATCGAGTGAGTGAACGGTGGAAAGACCTAATCCTAAAAACCACCGTAGCGGGACGCGCACCGGCAAATTTTGACCCAGGAACATGGGAAGCCCTGAAACACATTGACGGGACAGCTACGGCAAAACGGTGGGCGGACCTGCAAGCCAAACGAAAGGCAGAACTGGAGGCAGAGGCAGAAAAAGAGGCGAGAAAAAGGGCGGAGCTGGAGCAGAAGCAAATTTCCATGTTTGATGATGACTGAAAACGGGGTGAAGCCATGCAGAGCAAAAAGAACATGCGCCGGATCAGCGTCCTGGTGACCGCACAGACGGCCTATAACCTGGATAAGCTGGCGGCCATGTGCTGCTACCGGGAGCGGGGCCATGTGATCGACAAGCTGGTGAGAGAAAAAATGCTGCAACTGAACGGAGGAAAGCGACATGAACAAGACGAAAATTGACTGGGCCACCATGAGCTGGAACCCTGTAACCGGGTGCCGCCATGGGTGCCCATACTGCTACGCAAGACGGACCGCCAACCGCTTTGACGCCGGGTGTGTGGATCCTGACCCGCTGGCTGACGGCCTCCATGTGCTGGAGGAGAAGATCAAGGCCACGCCATACCCATACGGATTTGAACCCACCATGCACAGATACCGCCTGAACCAGCCGGAACGCCAAGCGGAGCCGCAGACGGTTTTTGTGTGCAGCATGGCGGATCTGTTCGGGCGCTGGGTGCCAACCTCCTGGATCGCGGAGGTCCTGGACGCCTGCCGCCGCGCTCCGCAGCACCGCTATTTGTTCCTGACGAAAAACCCGGCCAGATACCTGCAACTGGACTACATGGGCTTACTCCCGCATGAAAATAATTTCTGGTATGGGTCCACGGTGGCCAATGAGGACGCAGCGGCCATGTACACCATGCAGGGCGTGGCAATCAACAGCTTTTGGTCTATGGAGCCGCTGCTGGGGCCGGTGGACATGAGCGCGGCGGAGGGCCTGCCCCAGTGGGTGATCCTGGGGGCCGAAACCGGGAACCGGGCGGACAAGGTGGCACCGCGGCGGGAGTGGGTGGACCAGATCACACAATTCTGCGCGGAGAACGAAATCCCGGTTTTCTACAAGGACAACCTGCGGGCGCATTTCCCGGATCTCCCGCCCTCCGCCTCCCCGTGGGATGACCGGGAGGACGCAACAGCGGAATGGGCCGCCCATTACATGGGGCGCTTTGAAAGGCAGGTATGACCCGTGGAAAAAATCGAAATTGGCTACACCGTGGAGAAAGAGCGGTGGCTGGAAGCGTCGGAAAATTTGCACGAGTTTGGCCAGATCATGGCGCGGAACCTGCGGAACATGAACAGAGACGGGTGCGGACAGGAGGCCGCGGACGATCTCATGGCGGACATTATGCTGGCCTGTGCGGCCATCGGATATGTGGCGGAGTTTGCCGTGGATAAATGCCGGTTTATTCCTATGCCGGGAGGTGGCCAGAAGTGACCGAGCAGAAAAGGCCGCAACAATGTGAGGGCTGCGCGCTGGCAGAGCATGACGCATATATTTGTGCCCGCTGGCGCCTGTCCTATGCGGTGAATGAGCTGAAAAAGGCCATTCCTATGGTGCGGAGGACGGCGGTGGAAAATATGAAATGCCCATACCACTACCCCGCCAGCCTTTTGGGAACCGGGGTGGTGATAATGGACGAAATAGGGCCATGGCCGCCAAAAGGAAAGGGGCGCTGACTGTGCGGGCGGTGCTTTTGAGCATAAAACCGGAATGGTGGGAGAAGATCCTGGCTGGGGAGAAAGACCTGGAAATCAGAAAGACGGTCCCGCGGGGCGGAGCCGGAGAGCCGGAACCGTGGCCGCTGCTGGTCCTGGCGTATGTAAGCGGGACCGGGGCCGTGCTGGGGCAATTTCTCTGCATGGGGTGGGTGAAAAGCAACTGCTGGCGGTATCTGTCCTCCCGATCCTGCGTACCGGAGGAGGATCTGAAAAAATACGCCGGCGGAAAATCGCTGTATGGCTGGATTGTGGGAGAGGCGGAGGCATACGACACCCCCAGCCCGCTGGCAGAGTTCGGGCTGAACCGTCCGCCTATGTCGTGGCAATATGTGGAGATCCCGGACCCGGAGGACGAATAATGGCCATCAATCTTTCGGACCTGCCGCCCAAATATCAGCGGCAGGCCGTGGAAAAGTACATGAAGCAGCAGAAGCGGCGGGGGCCTGCGCCCTCCGCCGCCGCTGTGCAGAATACAGACAGGGCGGCGAAATATCGCAACACCCCCACCGAGCGGGTCACCGCCTCCGGGGCCGTTCTCCGCTTTGACAGCCAAAAAGAGGCCCGGAGATATGACCACCTGACCCTACGACAGCAAGCCGGAGAAATCCATGATCTGCGCCTCCAGGTGGATTTTACTTTGCAAGAGGCATACACAGACCAGGAGGGGCGGAGAGTACGGGCCATCCGCTACCGGGCAGATTTTACATACAGGGAGCGGGACGGGCGGCTGGTGGTGGAGGATGTAAAAAGCAAGCCCACCAGAACGCGGGAATATCTGATCAAGCGAAAGCTGATGAAAGAGCGGCGCGGAATTGACATAACCGAGGTGTGAACATGAAGCAGCAGACAACGGGCGGGGCCACCCGCGAAGCCGTAAAAGAATATTTACAGCAGTACCACATGGCGCGGGAGCGGCGGCGCATACTGGAGCGGCGGCATGATGTACTGGCGCGGGAGCTGAACGCCCCGGCACCGGGGGCTACATACAGGACCATGCCGGCCTCCCGCCCTGCGGCAGACAGCGAGGGGGCCGTGTCCGTTGTCTTTCGCTTGTCAGAGGTTGAGGAGCGCATAGAAGCCCAACGGGTGGCCATGGGCCGGGCCATCACCATGGTGATAGATCTCATTGACCTGCTACCGGAGAACAGCATGGAGCGCACCGTGGTGGAACTGCGGCACATAGATTGCAAGAAATGGGAACGGATCTGCAAAGAGGTCCACATGAGCAGGTCAAGGGTAAATGTTTACTACAACGCCGCCCTGGATATTATTCTATCCAATGCACGGGCGCAGAAGTTAGTACAAGAGTTTGAGCAAGGGCAGACACCAGAGATATGCACAGAAAAAAATAGGCCATCTTGAAAAGACAGGACACAACAGGACATTCACCTGTGGTATTCTGGTATCGTGGAAAACGACAGGGGCAAGAGCAAAGCCCCAGCCAAATAGAGAAAGGCCGCCAGGGCGTGAGAACCTGACGGCCTTTCTGTTTCCACACCATGGGCCGGGGAGCAGAACCGCAGGGACTTTTCTCCTTTCACCCTGCCCCGCCGCATTGTACACGAGCGCAGCGGGCTGGCCCAACCCCGTTGCCCTGGGCCGCTCATGCCGAGGGGTGGCCCAGGGCCTCCCTTGTGATTTTACCACCCCCTCCCCCATTTGGGTCCTTTCTGAAAAATAAATCTTTGCGGGGCAAGTGAAGTCCGATTATTTTCCACAAAAAATCAAAAATTTTCAGGGGTGTTTCGTTACGCTTTTTCAAAAAGCAGGAAAGCCATACCCCCTAAAGGGGGTATCAGGCGGAAAGGGGATGAAGAAAACGCGAAATCGCCCACGCCTAAAAAGCGAAATCCGGCAGGACGGGGCGAACCGGGCCAGCGGCACAAAAGGAGGTGCAGCCGGTGGCGGAGAAAAAAGGGGCCGGAAAGGCCAAAACAGGGGCGGCCAGTAAGGCGGCGAAAGCGCCGGCGGCCCTGAATACAGTCCCGGAGTGGGCCAGCACCACGGCGGTGGCCAAGCTGCTAGGGAAAACCACCCGGCGGATCCAGCAGCTCACCCAGGACGGCGTGCTGGAAACCGAGGTGCCGCCCGGCGGCGGCGCCCGAAAATATAAAACCTGCGAAACGATCCAGCGTTATATTGCCCACATCGAGCAAAAGGCCCAGGAAACGGCGGCGGCCAGCTCCACCGCGGAGCTGAACCTGCGGAAGCTGGAGGCGGAGGTAGAGCTGAAAGAAAGCCAGGGCCAGCTCCACAAGCTGAAAACCGCCATTGCCGAGGGGAAATACATCAAGGCCGAGGAGGCCACCAGGGATCTGGAGGACTTCATGGCCATGTTTAAGAAATTCGCCATGAACATCCCACCCCGCGCCGTGAAATCCATAGCCGGATATGCGGACCCGCAAACGGCCAGGGCCATGGAAAGGGCAATGCGCAAGGAGCTGGAGGATATGCTGGCCGTATTCGTTGACGCGGCGGAGATCGGACCGGAGGAGGCGGAGCCATGAGGCCGTACAGAGCAAAGCCGTACACGGTGCCGTCGTGGATCCACCGGGCGCTCCTGTCTATGCGGCCAGCGGAACGCCTGCCGGTTTCCAAATGGGCGGAGAAATGGCGGGTCCTGCCCGACACCAACGCCATACCGGGGCCATTCCGCAACAGCGTGACCCCGTATTTGGCGGAGATCATGGACGCCTTCTCCAACGAGGATGTGGAGCGGATCGTATTTGTAAAGCCCACCCAGGTGGGAGGCACCACGGCCCTGGAGAATATGCTGGCCAGCGCCATTGACCAAGACCCGGCACCGACTATGATCGTCTACCCCTCCAAGGAACTGGCAGAGCGGACGGTGGAGGCGAAGCTGGAGCCGATGATCCGGCAATGCAAACCGCTGGCAGCCAAGTACCGGGAGGCGGAAAGCCAAAAGCTAAAGCTGAAATTTGAAACCATGTTCGTTTTTCTTTCGGGAGCAAACAGCCCGGCCTCCCTGTCCTCCACCCCGATCCGGTATTTGTTTCTTGACGAAGTGGACAAATTTCCGGGCGCCTCCAAAAAAGAGGCGGATCCGGTTTCCCTGGCCATAGAGCGCACCAAGACCTACACCACAAACCGCAAGATCTTCATGGCCTCCACCCCCACGCTGAAATCCGGCCACATCTGGAAAGCCAAGGAGGAGGCGGAAGCGGAAAAGCATTACTTTGTGCCATGCCCCCATTGCGGGGAGTACATCGAATTTGTATTTGCACAGCTGAAATGGCCGAGCAAGGACGATGTGCCGGACAGCGCCGAGCGGGCGGAAATGGCAACCTATGTCTGCCAAGCCTGCGGGGCCGTGATCACTGACCAGGACAAGGGGAAAATGCTGGCCGCCGGCAGGTGGCAGACGGTCCGGCAGACCGCCGCCAGGCCCTCCAGCGTGGCCTATTGGCTAAACACCCTGTACTCCCCTTTCACGCGGTTTTCAGAGATTGCCAAGGAGTTCCTGCGGTGTAAGGATGACCCGGAGCTGCTGCAAAACTTTGTCAACAGCTGGCTGGCGGAGCCATGGGAGGACACCAAACTGCGGACCAATGCGGAGCTGGTGCTGGAGCGGCAGACCGAGGTGGAGGCATACGCCCTGCCGAAGTGGGCGAAGCTGATCACCGCCGGCATAGATGTGCAGGAAAATTGCCTGTACTGGACGATCCGGGCCTGGGGCGATTACATGACCAGCCAGAACATTGCCCACGGCCAGGCGCTATCCATGAACGAGGTGGCGCAGATCATGAACACCGAGTTTATACACCCGGACGGGCAAAGGCTTTTGGTGTCGCTGGCCCTGATGGACAGCGGCGACCAGACCGAGGAGGTCTACGAGTTCTGCGCCCTAAATGCGGACTGGGTGCTGCCGTGCAAGGGCGTACCCACCATGCTGTCCCACTATCGCCTGTCAAAAGTCAACAAGGCCGGCAGCAATGCCTACGGCATGGACCTGGTGCTGGTGGACGGCGGGAAGTACAAGGACATGATCGCCGCCCGCATGAGGAAGCCAAACGGAAGCGGATCCTGGATGGTCTACAAGGGCTGTGATCTGGAGTATGCGGAGCAGGTCACCGCGGAACATAAAGTAACCGAGCGGGCCAACGGGAAAGTGGTGCAGAAATGGGTGCCGAAAACCACCCACGCAGACAACCACTATCTGGACTGTGAGGTGTACGCCGCGGCGGCGGCGGACATGCAGGGCGTCCGGTCCCTATACCTGCAAAGCCGGGAGCCGGAAAAGCCAAAGAAGCCAAAGCCGGAGCCTGCACCGACCCCGGAGGAAAACTGGATCCGGCAAAATGAGAGCTGGGTATAAAAACGGGAGGACGAAATGGAAAGCACACAAATGAAGCCGGCGGAACTGCTGGAGCAGGTCAATAAGGCCATTGCGGCGGTGCTGGTGGGCGGCCAGTCCTACAAGATCGGCAGCCGGTCCCTGACGCGGGCGGACCTGTCCATGCTGAAAGCCATGCGGGATGATCTGGAGGCCCAGGTGGCGGCAGGAACCCCCTCCCACCTGCTGGATCGGACCTTTGTGGCCTACTTTGACGGGAGGTGACCGTGCCGCATGGGATTTTTGGATAACATCATCACCGCAATTTCGCCGGAAAGGGGCTACCGGCGGGAGGCATGGCGGCAAGCCCTGGAGGAGCTGCGGGGATATGACGCGGCCAGCCATGGGCGCCTAAATGCCGGGTGGCGGGTTTTCAACGAAAGCGCGGAATTAACAGACCGTTACAGCCGGGATGTGATCCGCGCACGCGCACGCGACCTGGAACGCAACAGCGACATTGCCCAGTCTGTGATCCACGCCTTTCGGCGGAATGTGATCGGGAAAGGCTATAAGCTCCAGGCAAAGACGGAAAGCGAGCTGCTAAACGACCAGCTGGACAAGCTGTGGAAGCAATGGTGCCGCAAGGAGAACTGCGACATAACCGCGTCCCAGTCTTTCAACCAGATTATGCGCATGGCCGTAACGCGGAAGCAGGTGGACGGCGGGATCCTGTTCATCAAGCGATACACGAGGGGCGGCCTGGTGCCGTTCAAGCTCCAAATGATCGAGGTGGACGAACTGGACACCACCGCCTCCATCCCCAGGCACAAGGGCAACACCGTGGTGGGTGGGATCGAGTACGACCCGGCCCGCCGGGCGGTGGGCTATTTCATCCAGCAGTACGATGTGGAGGGCTGGAAGCTGACCACCCCGGTGTACATCGAGGCCAAGCATGTGATCCCATACTGGACCAAGCACCGCCCCAGCCAGCTGCGTGAGGTTTCGGACCTGTCCCCCACCATTACGCGGGTACGGGACACAAACGAATTTATAACCGCCGTTTCCGTCAAGGAGCGGATCGCGGCCTGCCTGGCCGTGTTCATCAAGCGATCAACGCCAACGGGCGGGTTTGGCCGCGGCGGCGTGGTGGCCGGCGGGGACCGGGTGACCTACGAGGGCAAGAGCCTGACCCCCGGCATGATCAAGGAAATGAATGTGGGGGACAGTATCGAAACTGTGGAGCCGAAAAGCGCGGGATCGGACGCCTCCCAATTCCTGAAAATGCAATGGCGTCTGATCGGAGCCGGCCAGGGCATGAGCTACGAGGCCACCAGCCGGGACATGTCGGAAAGCAATTATTCCAGCGCACGGCAGGGAGCGAATGAGGATGAAGCCACATTCGCGGCGGAGATCGAGCTGCTGATCGAGATCATGAGCGAGATCTACGAAACTTTTGTTATTTCCTGTTATCTCACCGGGCTGATCAACCCGCCCGGATTTTGGGATAAAAAGGCGGATTACCTGGCGCACAAATGGGTGCAGGCACCGAAAAAATGGATCGACCCGGCCAAGGAAACCACCGCCACCAAAACCGCCCTGGCAACGGGCCAAAAGACATTCCAGGATGTCGCAGCCGAACAGGGCAAGGACTGGAAAGAGGCCGTGGACGAAATGGCCGAGGTCCTGAAATATGGCCGTAAAGCCGGCATTGAGATGGGAGGTGTAATTTATGGCCAAGGAGCAGCAGCACAGCAGAACGCCGGAACCCAGGGACAAGAGCCGGGGAACCAGGAGCATGGGGGAAATCCTGATCCGACAGGAGGAGGGGCAGGACAGCCGCCGGAGAACAGTTAGTTTCTCCAGCGAAACGCCATACCGCCGCTATTTCGGCATGGAGATCCTGGACCATGCGGAGGGTGCCGTAGACCTGGGGCGCCTGAACAGCGTGGGTGTCCTGCTTTTCAACCATGATGTGGACAGGGTGGTGGGCCGCGTGGTCCGCGCCTGGGTGGAAAACAACCGCGGCATGGCAGAGGTGGAATTTGATACCGACGCGGACGCGGAAAAGATTTTCAGCAAGGTGCAGAGCGGGACCCTGAAAACCACATCGGTGCGGTACAGAGTGGACAGCTGGGAGGAAGTCCGGGCCGGGGCTACATCGGCAGACGGACGATTTACCGGACCATGCAGTATCGCCAGGCGTTGGACGCCCATGGAAATCTCCGTTGTTTCTGTGCCGGCGGACGCCACCGTGGGCGTGGGCCGATCCAGTGAAAGCGCAGACACACCGGACCTGTCCGCATACGAGCGGCAGATCCAAATCAATCAAAATACTTTTAGGAGGTAAAGAGTAATGACCATTCAGGAAATGATCGCCAGACAGCAGGCGATTGTGGCCGGCGCCCGGAACGAGGGCCGGGGCCTGACCCGCGAGGAGCAGGCGGAGTTTGACCAGCTCCAGGGAAAGATTGACGCCGCCCGGAACGCGGGAGGCCAGGACGGCCACCAGGGCGGCGGAGAACCCCCTGCGGAGGGCAACCGCGGAGCCGGTGAGCCTGCCGGCGCAGAGGGCCAGGACGGCGGAAACGACGCAACCAGACAGGCGGCGGTGCAGGCAGAACGCCAGCGCAACAGCGACATTGTAGCCCTGTGCCGGCAGGTGGGCATGGATCCGGCGGAGTACATCCGCGGCGGCCAGACCATGGACCAGGTGCGCCAGGCGGCGGTGGAGTTCATGATCTCCCACGGTGGCCCCGTGGGCACCCGGACCGATGACGGCCAGGGCGATGAGTTCCGCAACGCGGCGGTGGACGCCCTGTTGCTGCGTGCCGGCGTCCCTGTGAGCAATCCGGCCAGAGAAGCGGACAGCCTGCGCGGCATGTCTGTGCGGGATCTCATGATCGAGTGCATGGCCCGGAGCGGCGAGGGGTCCACCACCTCCCTGCTGCGCATGGGCAAGAACGACCTGTGGGACATGGCGGTGCGCCAGTTCCTTTCCCCCACGGCCTCTTTCCCCGCTATTCTGGATCAGGCTATCCAGAAATCCATTGTACATCAGTACCAGCTTGTGCCCACCACCTATGACCTGTGGACCAGCAAGGGCAGCCTGCCGGACTTCAAGCCCAGCAAGGCCCATGAATACACCATCGGCGGCGGCCAGTTCGACAAAGTGACCGAGGGCGGAGAGCTGAAGCACAGCACCCCGGACACCAGCATGAACCCCCTGCGCAAGCTGGACACCTACGGGACCCAGTTCACCATGACCCGTGAGGCGTTCATCAATGATGATATTGGCTTTTTGTCCGAAATGCCGGGCCAGTACGCCCGCGTGGCAAAGCGGAAGATCAACAAGCAGGTGTATGAGGTCATCGTGAAGAACCCCGCCGTATATGACGGTGTGACCCTGTTTGAAGCCAACGCACACAAGAACCTGATCGCCACCGGCACCGCCCCCACCATTGAGAGCGTCCAGAAAATGATGATGAAGCTGCTGCGCCAGACGGATCCTTTCGAGGAAAGCATTATGGTACAGCCCAAGTACATCCTGGTGCCCGTGGGGTACGGTTTCCTTATGTCCCAGCTGCTTGAAACCGCACAGGTGGATGTGGAGGGCATTGGCAGCCACACCGCAAACGCGCTTTACAAGTACCGGACCCAGCTCCAGGTGGTGGAGGAGGGCGCGATCAACGCCCTGGCCGGATCCAGCGCGGTGCCCTGGTACATCGTGGGCGATAAGACCACGGCCAAGAGCGTACAGGTGGACTACCTGAACGGCGTGGAAACCCCCAGTTTCCGCCGGAGCGAAAAGGCCGGTTACCTGGGCTTTGTGTGGGACATTTGGCTGGACTGGGGTATCACCGTCATGGACTACCGGGGCATTGTACGAAATAACGGCGTAGCTATTGCCGAGTAAGGAGGTACAGAGAAATGAACGCAAGATACTGGCAGAGAGGCGAAACCCTGGACTACACCGCCGAGGAGGCCGTGGCAAACGGCCAGGTGGTAAGCCTGGGAAATCGGATCGGCGTGGCTGGGAATGACATTGCGGAGGGCGCAACCGGCGCCCTGCATGTCACCGGCGTGTATATCATGGACAAGAAAGCCTCCGAAAAGATCACCATGGGCGCCCCGGTGTACTATGACGCCGCGGCGGACGAAATCACCGCCACCGAAAAGGGCAATGTCCCCGCCGGCTACGCAGCCGCAACGGCGGAGGCCAGCGACGCCACCGTTCTGGTGAATATCGGGGACCCGGACGGCGCCCCGGCGGTCCACAACAGTCTGGCCCTGAAAGGCGAGGACGGAAAGGTGTACGACATTACCGTGGCCACCGGCGGAACGCTGAAAGCCACCGAGCGGACATAAGGAGGGCGGGAGGCATGAAAAAGCTGATCGCCAAGCGCCCCGTGCTTTACCTGGGGAGGATGTACGACAAAGGGGACACCCTCCCCGCCAACGACCAGAAGATGGTCACCGCATGGCTGAACGCCAAGAGCGCCGCCTGGGATGGTCAGGAGGCCGAGGAAAGCCGACAGGAGGCCCAGGAGGGCGCCGGACAAGCGGACGGGTCCCAGGATAGCCAGAACCGGAACGGGGGCCAGGAGGCCCAGGAAAACGGCCAGGAGGCGGGAATGGTGGAGGGGCACCTGGACCCTGACCAGCTGGCCACCATGAGAAAGGCCGATCTGGAAAAGCTGGCCGACCAGATGGGCGTGGATATTTCCGGCGCAAAGAACAACAAGGAACGGGCGGAGCTGATCGCGGCGGCCCCCGTTCAGCCCCCCGCAAATGAAACAGGGGGCGCCCGCTGATGGGCGCCCCCAGCTTCAAGGACCTGGTGGCGACTGACATTTCCGCCGTGTATCTGAATGACCAGGAGTTCGCGGACACCCACACCATAGACGGCAAGCCCATGACCGTGGTGGTGGATGAAAACGAGCTGCTGGAGCGGGACAAGTCAAAAATGGGGATCCAGGTGGATGGGACCTACAAGGCCCGCCGGCTGATCTATGTGGCCAAGGAGGAATACGGCCCGCGCCCGGCCCATGGGAAACAGCTTAATTTTGACGGGCGCCTGTTCCGGGTGGCCGATTGCACCGAGGAGGCCGGTATGCTGGCCATTACGCTGGAGGCGGTGAGATCGTGAGCGAAAGCGTGATACAGATTGACACCCAGGCGGAGATTGAAAAGATCATCCGGCAACTGGACACCCTGCCCAACCGCCTGAAAGCCCCCGATGTACTGGCCAGCGCCCTGAACGCGACAGCCAACGAAATGAAGAAAAAAATAGGGCAAAGGACCAGGAAACGCTATGCAATCAGCAACAAGAAGATCCTGACTGACAGGAAAATGGGGGGCATGTACACGAAAAAGGCCACCGGGTCCAATGGTGAGGCCACCCTGTTCTCCAGAGGCGGTATGCTGGAAGTCATGAACTACATGACACGGAAGAACACCGAAACCACCGCAGCCATGCTAAAAATTTTGAATGACAGCCCCATGACCGCGCTGGAGGTGGATGGGCGGAAAGCCTTTGAAGCCACATTTCAGAGCGGCCACACGGCCATTGTGCAACGCATGAGCAGCGCCAGACTGCCCATAAAAAAACTCATGGCCCCGGCGGTGCCTATGCTGTACGGCAAGACCTACGAGGAGGCCACCCAGGATTATTACTCCATCCTGCAAAAGCACATCCAGCGAGAGGTGGAGCGGGTCCTGGACGGTTTCGGGAGAGCGGCATAAAAAAGCGGCCCCGCAGAGGGGCCGCAAAATCAGCAACTATAAAAATCGTCGCTGGTGTAGCCCATTTGCAGGGCAAGGAAATAAATGTGCTTGCACGGTTTACTGCGTTTATCAAAATCCGGGCAAGAGCAATAGTCCAGCGCGGTGGTGTATTCTGTGCCGGTGGAGCCGCTGATTTTTGCCGTTCCGCTGTCAACATCATAGCTAATCAGCCCCAACCCCTCATGGCCTGCCTTTTCAAAGCGGTCAGACTGGGCCGCACCACGGTGTACTTTTTCGTTCCATTCTCCAAAAGAGTGCCCAACCGGGCAATGCCGACTACGGATAGAAACGAGTTCGGTTTTTTTACGCGGAAAAATCAGGAAATACGAAACTGTTTCACGGATCGTTTTACTCCCCTCCCTCCCCTCTATCGTGTGCAGTTCGCTTGTCTTGCTTACGGGATGTTTCTTTTTCCACTGGCTATATGCAACCAGGGCAGCGGCAAGTATGACACCACCACCAAATGACTGCACCTCCCCAGTAAACAGGCACCCAAGCGCGAGAACGAGAACGACACCAGCGGCAATGTACAGCCCTTTCCCTTTCATTTTACCACCCTTTCCACGCTCTTTTATGCTGATTATTACCATACTTTTCTGAATATTAACACAACCGTAATTATAAGAAAGAAACGGTAAAAAGTCAAGGAGGCGCAAGCATGTGACCCAAGAATTTTTGCAGGACGCCATGGTGGCGGACCTAAAGGAGCTTTTCGCCCATGAGAGGCTGAAAAGTTCCCTGGGCGTCGAGCGGGAGATCCAGATCTACCCCCAGGATGTGCCGATCCGGGAAAGCGACGATGAAGCCCAGGACAAGGAGGCACCGCCGGAGCCGTATGTGGTGGTGCGCCTCCGGGGCGGAAAGACCGAAAGCGACGATGACCCGCAGATCATTGACGCGGTGCTGGTGGCCTGTGTCTACGACCCCGATCCGGGGCGCCAGGGTTACCGGGACGCCCTGCACATCATCAACAAAATTTATCATCATTATTCCGCCTGTGCCGTGATCGGCAACCGCTGGGAGGTCCTCTACCCCATGGAATGGACCACCCAGGAGGAGGACACACACCCGTACTATTTCACGGCCATGTCCCTGCGGATCCAGGCGCCGGCGGTCCACAAGGAGGTGCCAGAAGCATGACGGCAAAGAAACAGACCAAACCGGCGGCGGAGGCCGGCACGCTGGTGTACTGCGGCCCCACGATCCCCGGAGTGGCCAAGCAATTCACATCCTACCGGGGCGGCATACCGGAGGCCCTGGCGGCGGCGCAAAAGCAAACCCCGGTGCTGGGCGGCCTGACCGTACCGCTGGACCAGCTGCCGGAGGCCATGCGCCAGCTGCGGGAGAAAACCGGCCCCATTTATGCGCTGTACCGAAAGGCGCAGAAACGAAATTAACAGGAGGTAAAGCAACATGGCAACCTATCAGCATGGCGTGTACAACCAGGAGCAGGCCACGAGCCTGACCACGCCGATCCGAAGCAGCGCCGCCCTCCAGGTGATTTTCGGCACGGCACCCGTTCACCTGGCGGACGATCCGACCAAAGCGGCCAACACCCCGAAGCTGTGTTACAGCTTTGCGGAGTGCCAGGCCGCTGTGGGCTATTCCGACGATTTCAAAAACTTCACCCTTTGCCAGAGCATTGACGCCAATTTCCGGGTGTTCAATAACGCCCCCATTATTCTGGTGAATGTGCTGGATCCCAGCAATTCCAAGCACACCAAGAGCAACGAGGAGGAGAGCTGCACGGTGGCCAACGGGCAGGCGGTCTATACCAAGCCCTATGTGCTGCTGGACACCCTGGTGGTGAAGAAAGACGCCACCCCGCTGGTGGCCGAAACGGACTACACGGCGGCCCACGACGATGACGGGAGTGTGGTGATCACGCTGATCTCCAGAACAGCAAAGGAGGCGGAAAGCCTGTCTGTTTCCTCCACCAGCCTGAACCCCGCAGGCGTGACCAAGGAGGATGTGGTGGGCGGCGTGGACACCGCAACCGGCAAGGAAACGGGCCTGGAGCTGGTGCGCCAGATCTATCCCAAGCTGGGCCTGGTGCCCGGCCTGCTGCTGGCCCCCGGCTGGTCCCACGATCCCGTGGTGGCGGCGGCACTCCAGGCCAAGACCGGCAAGATCAACGGCAATTTCGACTGCAACACATACCTGGACATTGCGGCAGACAGCACGGGCGCCACGGTGTACACCGCAGTAAAGACCGCCAAGGAAAAGCTGGGCGCAAGCTCCAACCACGCGGCGGTATTCTGGCCCAAGGGGGCGGTGGGTGAAAAGATCTATTGCCTGTCCGCCATGGCGGCGGCGGAAACGGCAGCCACCGACGCGGCCAACGGGGATGTGCCCTATGAAAGCCCCTCCAATAAGGACCTGAAAATCACCGCCACTGTGCTGGATGACGGCACCGAGGTGGCGCTGGACCAGGAGCAGGCCAACCTCCTGAACGGCCAGGGCGTGATCACGGCCATCAATGCCAACGGCTTCAAGCTGTGGGGCAACAACACGGCGGCCTATCCCTCCACCACGGATCCGAAAGACCGCTGGCTGGCGGTGCGGCGGTTCTTTGACTGGGATGGAAATAACTTCATTCTGACCTACTTCCAAAAGGTGGACAAGCCGGGCAACAAGCGCCTAATCCAGTCCATCGTGGACAGCCAGAACATCATTGGCAACGGGTATGTGGCCCGCGACTACTGCGCCGGGTATCGGCTGGAGTTCAAAGAGGATGAAAACCCGATCACCGACCTGCTGGACGGAAAGCTGACCACCCACACCTACCTGGCACCCTACATCCCCGCGGAGAAGATCGTGAACATCCGCGAGTACGACACCGCGGCCCTGGAGGCCGCGCTGACCGGAGGAGGCGAGTAAACCATGAGCAAAAATATTCCGACCAAGGTAAACAATTACAATGTGTACAACGACGGGGAAAAGCTGCTGGGCGTGGGGGACGAATTGACCCTGCCGGACTTTGAGGCCACCAGCGAAACGATCAGCGGCGCCGGGATCCTGGGAGAGATCGACGATCCCACAATCGGCCATTTCGGCAATATGCAGCTGGAGATCCCTTTCCGCACCCTGGACAAAGAGGCCACCAACATGATGGACCAGACCAAGGCCGTGCAGCTGACGATCCGGGGCGCCGCCCAGGAAATCGACAGCGCCGGAAACATCGTGCCCAAGTCCATCCGGGTGGTGGTCCGTGGCCGGGCGGCAAAGCTGACCGGCGGCAAACTGAAACGAGCCAGCACCATGGACAGCGGCGTGACCCTGAACATTCTTTACATCTTGATTGAGGTAGACGGGGAAAGCGTCGTGGAGCTGGACAAAATGAACCCCACATACAAGGTCAACGGCGTGGATCTGCTGGCCGAATACAAGGAGATGTGCTAAATGGACGAAACCAAGAACAACGCCGCCCTGGAGGCGGAGCAGACCACCGCGCTGGTCCCGACAGCCCAGGCGGAGGAGCCGGAAGAGGACAGCCTGATCCTGAAATTCCGCAAGCCGTACAAGTTCGAGGGCGTGGAGTACACAGAGGTGGACCTGTCAGGCATGGAGGACATGACCACGGCGGACCTGTGTGCTGTGGGCAAGATTATGGCCAAACAGGGCATGGTCACGCCTATGCCGGAGGTAACCGTGGATTATGCCATGTACATGGCGGCCCGCGCCTCCGGCAAGCCGGTGGAGTTTTTCAAGGGGCTACCCCCAAAGGAGGGCATTGCGCTGAAAAACATGGTCACGGGTTTTCTGTACGGCGGGGATGGAGAGGACTAACCCCGCCGGAAATTAGAAAGGCGTGTGTGGGCCTGTCCTTTCTGCTACGGACGGGGGTGGATTATTTCATGTCCCTGTCAATAGACGAACTGCAAGACATGGCAGAGGAGGCGATCAAGCTATATGGCAAAAGGAAAAACCTATGAGCTGGCGCTAAAGATCGCCGGCAGAGTGGACAGCTCTTTGAAAAAAGCCTGCCTGGACGCAGACGAAAACCTGGGCAAGCTGGCCAAGACAGCGGAAAAAATCGGGAAAGCCGCCAAGGTGGCCGCCGGCGTAACTGCGGCGGCGGCCACCGCGGTGGGCGTGGCCGCCGTTAAGTCCTACACAGAGCATGAGCAGGCCGTGAACAGCATGGCGGCGGCCACCGGAGCCGCCGGCGAGGAACTGGAACACCTCCAGGCCGCCATGGAGGGTGTCTATCAAAACAATTTTGGGGACAGCCTCCAGGACGCGGCGGACGCTGTGGCCATGGTGGACCGGAATCTGAAAAACATATCCCCGGATGAAATCCAGGAGGCCACAGAGGCGGCCCTGGCCCTCCAGGACACTTTCGAGTACGGCGTGGAGGAAAGCACCCGCGCCGCGGCGGCCATCACAAAGAATTTCGGCGGATCCGCGAAAGAGGCGTTCAGCCTGATCGCGGCGGGTGCGCAAAACGGCCTGGACTATTCCGGGGAGCTGATCGACACCATCAACGAATATTCCAGCCAGTTCTCTAAGCTGGGCTTTACGGCAGACGGCATGTTCCAACTGCTGCAAAGCGGCGCGGACAGTACGGCGTGGAACCTGGACAAAGTGGGCGACGCCATCAAAGAGTTTTCTATCCGGGCCATCGACGGAAGCGACACCACGGTGCAGGCGTTCAAGGATTTGGGATATAACGCCAACGCCATGATGGAAACCTTTGCCGGCGGCGGTGAGGACGCAAACAAGGCGTTTTTCGATGTGTTAAACACCCTGATGGACATGGACGATCAGGTGAAGCGGGACGCCCTGGGCGTGTCCCTGTTCGGAACCATGTGGGAGGACCTGGGCACGGAGGCCATGCAGGCCATGGCGGACGCCTCCACGGCGGCCTATGACACCCAGGGGGCGCTGGAACAGATCAATTCCGTGCGGTACAACGATCTGGAGAGCGCCATGCAGGGCGTGAAGCGGCAGGCGGAGGGGATCCTGTGGACCATCGGGGAACAGCTGGAGCCGTACATACTGGACGGCCTGAACTTCCTGTCAGCAACCGTTATCCCCAATGTGCAGACCGCTGTGGAAAAGCTGGGCGGATATGTGCAAAGCAATGTCATTCCGACGATCAAGACAGCCGCCCAATGGATCGGGGAAAACAAGGACATGCTGCTGACCCTGGCCGGGGCCATCGGCACCGCCGTGGGGGCATTTATGGCCCTGCGGACAGCGGGACAAGCGGCAGGGGCCATTAAGGGGATCGGCACGGTATTGGGTACGGCGGTCAAGCAGGGCGGCCTCCTGAAAACCGTGGTGGGCCTGCTGGGCGGGCAATTCACTGTCATTATAGCGATTATCGCGGCAGTAGCCGGCGCCTTTGTGATCCTGTGGAACCGAAGCGAGAAATTCCGTACCGCGGTTATGGGGATATGGCAAAAGGTCCAGCCACTCATACAGGCATTTGGCAATCTGGTGAGCCTGATCGCCACCAGCCTGGCGCCTGTCCTGTCCAATCTGGCCAGCGTCGTTCTGGCGGGGCTGGAGGCCGCTTTTGTGGCATTTGCCCCCTACATCGAAAACGTAATTGCCATCTTAACAAGCCTGATCGAGTTCGTAACCAATGTATTTTCGGGCAACTGGGGCGCCGCCTGGCAAAACATTGTGGATATTTTCGGAAATGTTTTCGGAATGATCGTGAACCTGGCGAAAGTTCCCATTAACGCGGTGATCTCTGCGATCAACTGGGTTATTTCCAAGATCAACAGCATTTCCGTGACGATCCCGGACTGGGTGCCAGGCGTGGGCGGCACAACCCTGGGCTTTAATATCCCGACCATTCCGGCCCTGGCCGTCGGCGGCATTGCCACGGCCCCGACCCTGGCCATGATCGGTGAGGGCGGAGAGCCGGAGGCGGTCATGCCGCTGTCCAAGCTGGCGGCCCTGCTGGACGAATGGACCAAGCCGAAACCGCAAGGCGGCGGAGGCCCGGAGGACGGCGACGGGGACCGGATCGTGTGGTCCCCTGTGTTCAATTTCTACGGCAACACCACCAAAGAGGAGGCCGTGGAAGCCGCCCGCATGAGTTTTGCGGAGTTCAAAAAGATGTACAAGCAGATGAAAGCCGAGGAGCGGCGCAAAAAGTTTGCCCCGGCGTAAGGAGGCCCGCACATGGCAAAAACCTACACCACCCAACAAGGGGACGCCTGGGACGCTATCGCGCACAAAGTATATGGAAGCGAAATATATACAGGCTGGCTTATGCAGAACAACCTCCCCCTGCTGGATATTTTCGTATTTGAGGCGGGGACGGTCCTGCAAACACCGGACCCGCCGGAGGATGACAAGGCGGAAAACCTGCCGATCTGGAGGACGGGAGCATGAGAACACGCAGCGCGGCGGTGGATCTGACCTGGAACGGCGCGGCAGTCAAAAGTAAAATGCTGGGCCAGACCACGGAGATCACCTACACGGACCCCGCCAGCGGAGAGGCGGACAGCCTGGATATTGCGATCCATGACCGGGACCGCCAATGGACGGTGGCATGGCTGCCGCTGGCAGGCGATACGCTGGAGGCCATCATAAAACTTTCCGACTGGGAGCGGGAGGGCGACAGCCGCGCCCTCCCCTGCGGGTTTTTCATCCTGGACAATTTCGAGTTTGCGGGCTGGCCCATTACCGGGACCATTTCCGCCGTGTCGGTGCCGGCGGACGGCGCTTTTCGAGAAACCGAGCGGACAAAGACCTGGGAAAAGGTAACCGTCCAGGAAATCGGAAAAGAGATTGCAAGCCGGGCGGGCATTACCCTGGCCTGGGATGTGGAGGGGACCCCTTTCACGATCCAGTCCATTGAGCAGTCCGGGCAGACCGATTGTGATTTTTACATGGAGCTGTGCGACGCTTACGGCTACGCCATGAAAGTGTACGCCCAAAAAATCGTGGTATTTGACCGGGAGGCGTACAAGAAAAAGGACCCCGTGCTGACCATACGGGAAACCGATATGGAGAGCTGGAGCTGGAAAAAGACCATGGCCGGGACCTACACCGGCGGGGAGTACACCTACACGGACCCGATCACCGAGGAGGAGATCAAGGCCACTGTGGGGACTGGCACACGGATCCTGAAACAATCCGGCAAGGCGGACAACCTGGCCGACGCAGAGCGGCGGATCCGGGCGGCGGTGGACAAAGCGAACCACGGCGCCACCACCCTGTCCGTGACCATGACGGGCAACGCCGCCCTGGTGGCCTCCCAGTGTGTCACTGTGGTGGGCCTGGGGCGCCTGTCTGGAAAGTATTACATAGACAGCATTACCCACCATGTCGGTGCGGGGTACACCATGGACCTGGAGCTGTCCCTGGTGGAAGCCATGACCGAGGAAGTGATCAAGGACGCCACCGAGCGGCTGGCCGCCGTGGGCGTTATGGCCTCCCCGGAGTATTGGGTGGCCCATTACAAGGATGTGAAAAACCTGGACGGCCTGATCCTGAACATGGCAACCCGGATCAAGGTAAACCTGGGCGGGACAAGTATCACGACGGTGGACGCGGCGCTGAAAGTGCTGACCAACACCGGGGTGATCAACTCCCCGGACTACTGGGCCACCGCTTACTCCTCCCTGGCATGGCTGGACACTCTGCTGATCAGCGCGGCCAACGCCCTGACAGCTGATTGAGGAGGACCACATGGCAAATGAAATTTTCCGGGTGGGCAAGGTTTCATCCATTGACTACGCCGCCGGCCTGGTGCGGGTGGTCTACCCCGACAAGGACAACAGCGTGACCGCCCCCCTGCCCATGCTCTGCACAGAGTACAACATGCCAAAGGTGGGGGATCCCGTCATGGTGCTGCACCTATCCAACGGGACCGAGGCGGGGCTGGTCCTGGGCCGGTATTGGTCCGGCAATAACAAACCCCCGGAGGGCGCGGAGGGCCTGTTCCGCAAGGACCTGGGCCGGACGCCGGGGGAGGCCATGATCCGGTATGACGGCAGCACCCTGACCATCCAATGCGCCGGGGCCATCCACATTGAAGCCGGCGGAGCGGTGACCATCAACGGCGCCACCATCGACCTGAACTAAAGGAGGCGGGAGCCATGCCGCAGGCGGCAAGAATAACCGACGCGGTGGCGGGAACCACCGCCGGGGAACACACGGGGCATGTACCGCCCCACTCCCCGGAACCGTTCAGCGGGGAGATCTCCGGGGCGTGTTCGGGGACGGTGCGGATCAACGGCCTGGCCGCCGCTACGGTGGGGAGCATTACCACCGAGCGGGACGGGTGCTGCGGGTCCAGCCAGGGCGCCGTGGGTGCCGGGAGCGGGACGGTGCGGATCAACGGGAAGCCGGCGGCCCGCATGGGCGACACCCTGGCCGCGCACAGCGGGAGCGGGACCGTGACGGGCGGAAGCCCTGATGTGAGGATAGGAGGGTAAGCTGTGACCATTGGAACGCTGGGGCGGAAAATCGTCTTTGAGGTGAGCGACGAAACCGCCCTGATCCTCCAGGAAATGACCAGGGAAACCTCCGGGCGCTGGGCCATCCACGAAGCCATGGGAGCAAAGCCAAAGGCGGAGTTTTTAGGCCCTGGTCTCCAGACTGTAAACCTGACCATATACCTGTCCGCCGGCCTGGGGGTGCGCCCTCGGTCCGTGCTGGAGGCGGTGGAGGGCATGGTGGAAGCAGGGACGGCGGAATATTTGGTCATCGGCAACAGGCCGGTGGGGAAAAATCCGTTTCGGCTGACCGGATCAAGCGAAACCTGGTCCACCATATTCAGCCGCGGGGAGCTGGTAAAGGCCGCCCTGTCCATCACGCTGGAGGAATACGCATGAATATTTCACCTTTTGATTTTCAACTGCAATTCACTTTTGCCAATGACGCTATGGCGGAGCTGGACCGCAAGCTGGCCCTGCTGTATTCCACCAGAGAGGGCACTATGCCGCTGGATCGGGAATTTGGGATCAACATGGATTTTGTGGACATGCCGCCGGAGGTGGCCAAGAGCCTTTACACGGCGGAAATCACGAAAAAGACGGCCCAATTTATCCCGGAGGTGCGGGTGCAGTCCGTCCAATGGAGCCATGGCGGCGAGGGCGTATTTTATCCCAAGGTGGTGATCACAAGTGCCTGACATGTCAGCAATCGAGAACACACCGGAAATCAGCTTTATTGACAATAAGACGGTGGAGGATGTGCGGGGCGAAATGGTGGCCGATTATGAGGACTATATGACGCAGGCCCAGGGCGTGTCCGTGTCCCTGGACCGGGCCAGCGTCCACCGCATGATCCTGTACGCCGCGGCGGCGCAGATCTACCAGGCTATGCAGTACATAGACCGGCAGGGCAAGCAAAGCCTATTGAAATACAGCTATTCCGACTACCTGGACAACCTGGCGCTTTTTAAGGGCGTCACCAGAAGCCCGGCCACGGCGGCAACCTGCACCCTGCGCTTTACCCTGGCGGCGGAGCGGGAAACGGCAACAGCCATCCCACAGGGCACCAGGGTGGCGTCCTCCGGGTCCGTGTACTTTGCCACGGACGAATATGCGGAGATCCCACCGGGCAGCACCGCGGTGGAGGTGGCGGCCACCTGTACCGAAACCGGAAGCGCCGGCAACGGCCTGACCGCCGGGGAGCTGTCCACCATGGTGGATCCTGTCCCCTATGTGGCCAGCGTGGCCAACACCGCAACCACGGAGGGCGGGGCGGAGATCGAGAGTGACGCAGACCTGGCGGAGCGGGTTTTTCTGGCCCCCGGCGCCTACTCCACGGCGGGACCAGAGGACAGCTACCTATACCACGCCAAGGCATACAGCCCGGCCATTGGGGATGTGGTGGCCACCAGCGACCAGGAGGCCGGTACGGTGGATATTGTTTTCATCATGGCCGACGGAGCAAAGCCTGGGCCGGAAATGATCAACGGGCTAAAGGGCTATCTGCAAGACAAGACGATCCGGCCCATGACGGATCTGGTCAATGTATCGGCCCCGGAGGAGGTCCCTTATACCATCGGCCTGACCTATTACATCAACCGGAGCGACAGCGCCAAGGCCGTGACCATCCAGGCGGCGGTGGCCCAGGCGGTGGCGGATTATCAGACCTGGCAACGGGCCATTGGACGGGACATAAACCCCTCCAAGCTGGTGGCCATGGTCATGGAGGCAGGGGCCAAGCGGGTGACCGTAACGGCCCCCACATACACCGCCGTGGCGGCCACTAAGGTGTCCGCCCTCCAGGGGGAGGCCACCGTGACTTACGGAGGGCTGGAGGATGATTAAACTTTCCGGGAGCCGCTTTACCGACATTATGCCGGAGAACCTGGCCAGCCAGGCGGAGGTCCAGGCGATTGCCTACGCGGTGGGGCGGCAGGTGGAAAAGCTGTGCGCCTATTCCGACGCGGCCCGGACCTATGCGGCCATTGCCACCATGCCGGAGTGGCTGCTGGATTATATGGCCGTGGAGCTGCGCACCCCGTCCTATGATGAAAATTATTCGATCAAGACCAAGCGGGCGCTGATTGAGGGATCCCTGTTGTTTTACACGCAGATGGGCACCCCGGCGGCGGTCAACCGGATCATTGAAACCATCTTTGAAACTGGGTATATCGAGGAGTGGTACGAGTACGACGGCGATCCGCACCATTTCCGGGCCTATGTGGGGGACGGCGGCGAGGTAGGGCCGGGAGAGCTGGAGGAGTTCCGGCGGGTCCTGGCCTCCGTCAAGCGCCTTTCCTCCTGGCTGGATGATATTATCACCATTTCGCAGATGGATCCGGCGGCCCTGACCATCACGGGCGCCATGGGGCGGGGCTATATGTCCACCGCCCTGCCGGCGGCGGCCATGGACTACGGCATGGAGGCCCCGATCCGAGCGGGCGGGGTTTTCGGGACTATCACACAGACCGCCATACCGGCGGCGGAGTAAGAGGAGGCAACCATGTTTTACGGATTTGTCATTACAGAGGCCGGCAACAATCTGCTGGCCAAAATGGTGGCCGGCGATAAGCTGACCATTACCAAGGTGGTCATGGACAAGGGCACGGCGGAGAGCGCGGAGGCCGCCCGGAAGCTGACCGCCCCCATTGACCCAGGCCCCAACGGCACCAGCACCGTGCCAACGGTGGAGGGCGCCGCTGTCAACATGCTGGTGGAGTATCGCAGCGACCTGAACGGCGGATTACAGGAAGGTTTCTGGATCGGTGGCTTTGCCGTGTTCGGCAAGGTAGAGAACGGGACCGAAACCATGATCTATTATGGGTCCCTGGGGGAGCAAAAGCAGTATGTGAGCGCCTATGTGGAGGGAACCGCCCCGGATGTGCGCCGCTACCCCGTTTCCATCACCGTGACCGCCGGCGTGGAGGTGGAAGTGGCATACCCTGCGGAGGCGTGGATGACCGCCGAGGATGTGGCGGAATACTTCAACGGGACCCTAAAGCCGCAGCTGGAGGAGAGCCTGGATGACCTGATCGACGAACACAACAAGGATCCCAACGCCCACAACGGCGCCCTGAAAGACAAGCAGGACGCCATCAAGGTGGAGGGCCTGCTGAAAGGGACCAAGACCACCGGCGAGGGCGGGGACACCTACAAGGTGGGCGCGGCCAAGCCGGGGACGGATTACCAGCAGCCCACCAACACCCTGCCGGCGGCGGAGGAAATGTCCACGCAGGACTTCATCCCGTTCTACGACCACGCCAGCGGCCAGCACATGCGGGCCACCCTCCAGAGTTTGAAAGAGGCCATAGGCGTACAAAGCCCCACCATCAAGGTGACCACCTGCGCAGGCGCCGACGTGACCTGTTCGGACGGGGAAACCACCCTGGAGGGGACCGGATCCACAGAGTTTGAGCTGCCCCATGTGGGGGACTGGACCGTGACGGCCACCCTGGACGGACAGAGCGCCACCCAGCTGGTGGAGGTGAGCGGCGCCCTGCTGTACGAGGTGGACCTGATGATCACCGAGGGGATCGCAGTCACCACCCAGCCCAACAAAAAGACCTATTACATCGGGGAAGCATTTGACCCGGCGGGCATGGTGGTAACTGCCACCTTTGCGGATGACACCACCGAAAATGTGACGGACGATTGCACATTCTCACCCGCCACCATCTCCAAGGACACCACGGCCATCACGGTGAACTATCAGCGGGGCGGGATCAAAAAGACCGCCACTGTGGCGGTGACGGTGCGGGTGCTGGCCAGCATTGAGATCACCAACCCGCCCACAAAAACCGCCTACAAATACGGGGAGAGCTTCACCCCGGCGGGCATGGTGGTGGCGGGCCGCTACACCGACGGACAGAGCTGTGCGGTGACCGGGTACACCTATTCCCCCTCCGGCGCCCTGAAATTGAGTGATACTACTATCACAGTTTCCTATACGGAGGGGGATGTGACCAAGACCACCACCCAGGCCATCACGGTGGCCAAGGTGCTGGACCGGATCGCAGTCACCACGCCCCCCAACCGCACCAGCTACTTTTCCGGTGAGCAGTTCAGCACCGCCGGCATGGTGGTGACTGCCTACTACACCGACGGAAGCAGCGGCGCGGTGACCGGGTACACCTATTCCCCCACCGGCGCCCTGGCCGCAGGAAATACCACCATCACGGTTTCCTACACAGAGGGCGGCGTGACCAAGACCACCACCCAAGCCATCACGGTGACCACCATCAACACCACGCTAAACTCCAACAGCTGGGCCACGATCAAAGCGGTTTCGGATGCCGGAAAGGGTGATAATTACTGGGATGTGGGCGACACCAAGACCATCACCATCAACGGGACGGTGCAGGGCTTTACATTCTCCAACCTGTCCATTGCAGTTTTCATCATCGGATTTAACCACAACAGCAGCCGGGAGGGAAACAACCGGATCCATTTCCAGATCGGCAAGATCTCCAACAAGCTGGTGGGCCTGTGTGATAGCAATTACGGCAACTATGTGTCAAGCGGTTTCTGTATGAACACTGAACAGACTAACCGCGGCGGATGGAGCAACAGCCACATGCGGAAAACCGTACTGGGCAACAGCGGAGCGCCGTCCAGCCCGCCGGCCAACTCCCTGCTGGCGGCCCTGCCGGCGGACTTACGGGCCGTTATGAAATCCGTGTCCAAGTACAGCGACAACAACGGCGGCGGATATGACACGGCCAGATATGTGACGGCCACCACCGACTGGCTTTTCCTGCTGGCAGAGTTTGAATACCACGGTAAACGGAGCTACGCCAACAGCGCGGAGCAGAACTACCAAAAGCAGTATGACTACTACAAGGCGGGCAACAGCAAGGTGCATTACAGGCACGACAGCACGGGATCGGCGGTCAATGCGTGGACCCGTTCCGCCTATTCCGGCAACGGTAGCACTTTCTGCCTTGTCACGACGGACGGCACGCCCAACAACAACAACGCGGACACTTCAAGGGCGCTGGCCCCCGGCTTTGCCGCCTAATCGCCGCAGCATATCCGGCCCTAATCCCGTCCCGCGGAAGCGGGCGGGATGACCGGAGCGCAGAAACCAAGAGAGGAGGACACCGCCGTGTCCGTTTTGAAAGAGAAGCGCACCACCAGCAAGGCGGAATATGTGAACACCGCAAACCAGATCTATGTGAAAACCGTGGATTTTCTTTCGCGGCTGTCCGCCCGATATTCCCGGCTGATTGCGGCGGACACCGCCCACCTGGCCGGCCAGGTCATGGACCGCGCCGAGCAGGCAAACAAGATCTTTCCGTCCGACACGCAGAGAAAGGAACTGCGGAAAGCGCACCACCTGGAGGCCCTGGCCGCCCTGTCTGCCCTGGATGTGCGCCTGACCCACTGTTATGAAATCCTGTACTGCAACCCGCAGGGCGCTTTTACAGACAGCAAGGGAAAGAGCGTACCGCCCAAGGAGGCCGCGGAGCGGCTGGACCGCATGGCCCAAGAACTGGGAGAGCTGATCGACCAGGAGGAAACCCTGCTGCGGAACATCATGGAGAGCGACAAGAAACGAAAATAGGTCATAACTGGGTGTATTTCTGAACAAGTGCCGTGTGGCAGGGCGACACTCCGGCGGCGGTCAATGCGTGGACCCGTTCCGCCTATTCCGGCAACGGTAGCAATTTCTGCCTTGTCAATACGGACGGCACGCCCAACAACAACAACGCGGACAATTCAAGGGCGCTGGCCCCCGGATTTTATAGAATGGGTTGAAAGCGGACGCCGGGCGCGTCCCGAACCCGTATAAAAGGAGAAATACTGCCCTGGGTGTAAATCCCTAAAACTGCCCGCTGACGGCCTTACACGGACGCTGCTTGCATGGCGGGGTATTGCGCTATCCCCGTTTCATGTGTCGGGCCAAAGTAGTTTAGACGCGCACCAACAAGACAACTATGCGGAGGGCGAATAAAAATATTATGACCAGCGAGGATCGCCGGGAGGCGCGATACCGACGCCGCCAAGCGCGGCGGAGAAGAAACGGACAGGCCCGCAGCGACAGCCTGGGCGGACTGGCGGGCGTTTTCAGCTATCGAAACATGTTCAAGTACGGAAAAAAGTGCTGCAACGGCGTGCGCTGGAAAGGGTCCACCCATAACTTTGAGCTGCACCTGTTTTCCGGCACGGCCAAGCGCCGGCGCAAAATCCTGGATGGAACATGGAGGCCGGGAAAAACAATCCGTTTTCCCCTGCGGGAGCGGGGAAAGTTTCGGATCATCGACGCCCCGCACATCACGGACCGCCAGATCCACAAGGTTTTCACCAGGGAGGTGCTGGCGCCGCTCTACTGCCCCAGCATGATCTACGACAACGGGGCCAGCCAAAAGGGAAAGGGCCTGCACTTCCACTACCAGAGGTTAAAGGAACAACTGCGCTGGCATTACCGGAGGCACGGGCGGCAGGGCGCCATAAAGCTGGCGGATTTTCACCGCTTTTTCCCGGACGCGCCCCACGCGCTGCTGTACGAGCGGCACCGGCGCCTGATCCTGGACCCGGACCTGCGGGAGCTGGCGGATCTGATGGTGGCCGCGGTGCCGGGAGAGGTGGGCATGTACCTGGGTGTGGAGCCGAGCCAGCAGGAAATGGTGGCCTTGCCCTCCTATCTGGACAACTGGATGAAATGCCAGCTGTCCCTCCACGGCATGGGCCACTATATGGACGATTACAACGCGATCCTGGAGAGCGCGGAGCGGGCGGAGGAGGTTCTGGAGGACATGATCCGCCGGGCGGAGGAAAAGGGGCTGACGATTAACCGGAATAAATGCCATGTGATCAGCCTGGACAAGCCTTTCCGTTTCTGTAAAGCCAAGTTTCAGATTTTGCCCAGCGGGCGGATCATCACACACGGGTGCCGGGACGGCATGAAGCGGGCGCGGCGGAAAATGCGATATTTCCGCCAGCAGGTGGACGCCGGGGAAAAGACCGTGGAGCAGGTGGCGGAATGGCTGAAAGGCCCCATAGCCTAATACGAGCAATTCAACGACCATGGGCGGGTGCTGAAACTGCGCCGCCTGTATTACGCCCTGTTCATCAAGGGCAGGAAAACCGAGGAGGAAAAAGCATGTATCGGATTGTAAAAGACGGGGCCGAGCTGGCGCTGATTGAGGCCCCCAGTTATGTGCGGCAGGCCGGAAACGGGTGCTTTGTGCTGTGCCAGGAGGCGGAGGCCGCGGGGATTACCCATAACGGGACCGTGTACCACCTCCTGGGGCGGGAGGCCCTGGAGGGCGCGGAGAGCGTGATCCTGGAGGCGGCGGACGCAGGCGCGGAGATCCAGGCCACCAGGGAAAGCACGGCCCAAAACGCCAGGCTATACGGCCAACTGTCCGCCGCGGCCCGCCTGTATGTCCAGGCGGCCACGGATGTGCCGGACGAAACGGCGCTGGAAATGCCGGATCTGTTCAAAACCTGGGAGGAAGTCCTGGAGGCGGGCGTGACCGTGGCGGAAAATTCCATCATCAACGACGGCGGGACCCTGTACCGCATTGTGTCCCCCGGCGGGGTCCTCCCGCAAGAACACCAGCCGCCACACGGGGAGGGTATGCTGGCGGTATATCGACCCATTGACACCACACACGAGGGAACCCAGGAGGACCCGATCCCGTGGGTGTATGGGATGGACTGCGCCAGCGGCCTGTATTACTCCTATAACGCCGCTGTGTATCTTTGCAAGGCAGACATGAAGCCGTGCGTATGGGCACCGGGAACCGCCGGCCTGTGGCAATGGGAGGCCGTGGACGCTGGAGAAACGGAGGCGTAACCAATGGGCCGGAGGTACATTGTTAAGCAGCGGGCCAGGATCGACACCATCACCGGCCCGGTCAATCTTCCATACGGCACCGAGGTGGAAGCTGTGGAGGATTACCTGATCCACCAGGGGCGCCGGCTGTGCGCGGTAACCAGCCGAAAGGCCCACCTGTATTTTGCGCGGGATGATGACGGCCAGGGACGGGAGCGGGGTGCCCTGACGCTGGCCATCACCAAGCGGCTGGAGAAGCGGGACAAGGACCATCAAGCCCGATGGGATCGCGTGTGGGAGGATCCCGTGTGCCAGAAGTACCGGCACCCGGAGCATGAGGATCACTTTATATGGGACCACGCATTTTTCGAGGCCCCGGTGGAGGATCTGCGGCACATTGCCGCCCTGATCGGCGCAAGGGAGTGACGGCCATGGACAACACCAAACTGGCGGCGGATCTGTGCGCCATCATCGACAGAATGAATGTGATCATACAGGCCCAGGCCATGGAGCTGGCACAGCTCCATGCGCTCCACCATGAGGAGGAGATCGCGGCAGTCCGCCGGGACTATGCCAAGGCCATCGGGGAGGTGACATTATGACAGCGGCGGAAATCGCAACCGGCGGCGGGATCCTGCTGGCCGTGCTTACAGTGATACAGATCGCCCCTATTAAAATCAATCCCTGGTCCGCGCTGGCAAAAGCCATTGGGCGGGCCATCAATGGGGAAGTGATCGCCAAGGTGGACCAGCTGGAGCGGGACCTGGTGGGAATGAAAGCGGCCCAAGAGGAGCGGGACGCAATCAACTGCCGATCCCGGATCCTCCATTTTGGGGATGAAACCATCCACGGGGTACGACACACAAAAGAACACTTTGACCAGATTTTGAGGGATATTACCACCTATGAGCGGTATTGCGACGATCACCCCAATTTTGAGAACAACACCACGGTGCTGACCTCCCAGCGGATCAAAAATATTTATGAGGACTGCCTGAAAACGGCGGACTTTCTGTGAGGAGGCGTGTGCGCAATGAAAACGCTGCTGATCGCGGCGGCGGCCATGGCCGGAGGTGCGGCCCTGGGTTTTTTCCTGTGCTGGGCCGCCCACCGCCTGACCAGGGGCAACTATACACCAGCCAGGCGCATGGCCGCCGCGAAAAAAAGAAAAATGGGCACCATGGACAAGGTGCTGGTCCTGGAGGCTGTGGTGCTGATCCTCTACACCGTGGCGGATCTGGTAGTATTCTGGCACACCGGGGCGGAGCCGTACACCCTGACGGGGTGCGTGTTCGCCGTGTGCGGCCTGGAAAATGGCGTCATGGGATGGATTAAGACCAACAAGGACAAGGCGGCAGAGGCCGCCAGAACGAGCGGGAGCGGCTACCAGCCCGCCCCGGAGGAACCGCCCACGGACCGGACAGAGCCGCCGGATGTGGGCATTTAAGGAGGTTTTACCAATGACAGAAAACCAACTGCGGCAGAAAGTAGCCGACATTATCAACGCATGGGTGGGTGCCACCAAGGGGAGCGCAAAACACCTGGAGATCCTGGAGATCTACAACAGCCACAAGCCCCTGGCCCGCGGCTACAAAATGCAGGTGAAAGACGCATATTGCGCGGCCACGGTGAGCGCGGCATACATAAAGGCCGGGATCGCGGAGTACACCGGGACCGAGTGCGGCGTGGAGAAGTTCGTGCAGATCGCAAAGGACAAAGGCATTTGGGTGGAGAATGACGCCCATGTGTGCCATGTAGGCGGTGCCTGCGTGTATGACTGGGATGACACCGGAAAAGGTGACTGCACCGGAGCCGGAGATCATATCGGCATTGTGACCCAGGTAAACAGCGCGGCGGGCACCTTTGTGGTGACAGAGGGCAACATGAGCGGCGGCAAGGTGGGCAAGCGCACCATGGCCATCAACGGGAAATATATTCGCGGTTTTATCTGCCCGAATTTTGCCGATATTGCCAAGAAGCTGGGCGGCAGCTCCAGCGGAACAGCCACAACGAGCGGTCCAACTATTTACACGGTGAGATCCGGGGACACCCTTTCCAAGATTGCCAGCACCTACGGCACCACCGTGGACACCCTGGCGGAGATCAACGCCATCCAAAACCGGAACCTGATCCGGGTGGGCCAGGTGCTTATGCTCCAGGACACCCCCCAGGCCGCGGCGGACAAGCTGGAGGCCCTGGGGGTGATCAACTCCCCGGACTACTGGGCGGACGCAGCGGAGGCCGGAAAGGTACAATACCTGGAGATCCTGCTGAAAAAGGCCGCGCAGACCATAACCAAGGCCGGGACCCGCGCCGCCACGCCGGAGGAGGGCGTGGCCGCCCTGGTGGCCGCCGGCGTGATCAACACCCCGGACTATTGGCTGGCCAACTATGACACATTCCCCTCCCTGGACCTGCTGCTGTGCGCCCTGGGCGGGGCTGTGAAATAATTTTAAGGAGGACATATCAATGGAAACCATCATGCAGTACATTCCCCTGGCGGTGTCCGCCATCCTGCTGGCGGCCCTGATCCTGACCGTGATCACCAACATTATCACCCAGGTGGTGAAGAAAATCACCTGGGACAAGATCCCCACCAATATCCTGGCGGTGGTGGTGGCCATGGCCGTCACCCTGGTGGCGTTTTTCGCGGCCTGCCAGGTCATGGGCTGGGCCGTCACCTGGTACATGGTGGCCGGCGCGGTGGCCCTGGGCCTGTTCGTGGCCTATGCGGCCATGTTCGGATTTGATAAGCTCCGGGAGGCCCTGGAGCAGATCACGAACTGGAACAAAGACAAAACGGAGTAAACGGAACCCCGGCACCGTGTAGGTGCCGGGGGCATTTTATACGACGCGGCTGGATATGGTGGAGGCGTCCAGCCGCATGGCCAGATCAATGATCTTTTTTCGGGTGGCGTGGTCCTTTTCGGCGGCGGGGGCAAGAGTGGAACGGACCCCGGCGGGAACGATGGAAAGCGCCCAGGCCACCAGATCCCTTTCCGCCTTTATCAACGCCGCCCTGGCGGACATATCGGCCTTTTGCAGTTTGACGGCCTCCGGGTCCGCCTGGTACTCCACCTCCAGGGCGTCAAAAACGGCGTCGTTTTCGATTTGCCAAAGGCACCGGGCGGGCCGCCCACGCCGGTCCGTGGCGCCCCTGGCGGCTAAAAACGCCCTTTCATGGGCGGAGGCCCTGGCCCCGGCCAATTCGCTGGCCTGCCGGGCCTGATTGTAGGCCCGTTGCTGTTCGCTGTATCTCATAATTTCCTGCCTTTCCACTGGGGAGCGCCTGATCCGGAGATCAGGCGATTGCCTCCAGTTCCATATCTTCAATTTCGGCCCAGGTAAACCCCAAGCGGTGCATATCGTCCCCCACATCGGAGAGGACCACGCTGGCCTCCATGGTGAGATCCGCATAGCACAGGGCGGCGAACATCTTATAGACTTCCACGGCCCGCTCCATGGTGAAAACCTGGATATTGCCAACCATGGCCCCATACTTCCCGTTTTGCTTAATCAACATGATTTTTACCACCTTTCAGAATTTTGCGGAACAACCGCCGGAGCGGGACGAACACCGCCACAAATATCACAAGAGAAATTATAAATTTCATCGTCTGCCCTCCTATTGACAAAACCGGATGATTTGTTTTATATTTGGGGTGCGGGGTTGAGGCCCCGCACCCCTGGCCTTTACCTGTCCAGCAATTTGAGGATTGCCGCTGTGATTAGGCCGGAAACTGTGCCCGCCAGAATGTCGGCCAGGAAGTCAACCTTTCTGGAGGGCCGCGCCGTAGGCTTTCGCCTGCGGCGTTTTTTCTTGCTCATTTCAACCGCCCCCTTTCCTCTTGAGCTGATTACATTATACACTCTATCATGTGTATAAATCAATAGGCAACACACACAAAATAATGTGTATCTTTTTATTGTTTGTGTACACTTTACAATGTGTATATTGCGTGATAGAATAACAGTGAAAGGACGGGATCGAAATGGCAATTAGCTATCAGGGCGCATTTGAGAAAATGAAAGAGGCCGGGATCTCCACATACCGGATCAGAAAAGAAAAAATAGTATCAGAGGGAACCCTGCAAAGTCTACGAGAGGGGCGGCCTGTTTCAACTGAAACCATCGAAAAGCTGTGTCTGCTGCTGGACTGCACCCCAAATGACATTATGAAGATCACCCGCTGACGGTGGGGCATAGGATTGGAACCGCCGCGCCCCAATGAATAACCCTGCGCCAAAGGGCCTATAATTTTCTTGTGCTGAATATTACCACGGGTTTTGACGCCGGCCTGTGTTAATATCAAGAAAAATGTGGGCCATATCCACAACGGAGGGGCGCCGGGTGAAGTTTTACGAAATCAACGGGAAAAGGAATTTGTGCGGGGACCGGATCCGAGAGGCCAGGCAGAAAAAGAGGTTTTCCCAGTCCGAACTATGCAAACTGCTACAACTGCGGGGGATCATGGTGGAGCGGGATGTGATCAGCCGCATGGAGAGCGGGGCCAGAATTGTGACGGACTTTGAAGCCGTGGCCATTGCGGAGGTGCTGGAGGTCCCCGTGCTGTGGCTGCTGGGCAAAGAATAGGCCGGCGTGGTAGAAAGAACCACGCCGGCCTATTGTCATATTACAGAGAAAGAGAGGCCGCCCCATGAAGGGATATAAGCACTTAACTGCCCATGATCGGAACAAAATGGCAAAAATGCGAAAAGAGGGCGCAACCATGCGCCAGATCGGCGCGGCCCTCCATGTGAGTGCGGCCACCGTCTGCCGGGAGCTAAAGCGCGGCACATACACCTACCTGAACGCGGATTACATCGAGGTGACCGAATACATCCCGGAGCGATCACAAAAGAGGTACGAGGCCAACCTGGAAGCCAAGGGGCCGGGATTGAAGATCGGAAACCATAGGGATTATGCCGAAAAGCTGGAGGAGCTGATCGTGGATTACGATTACAGCCCCTCCGCCGCCCTGCATGAAATTGAAAACCACCCGGAAATATATGGGGAGTTCGGGGTGCGCGTCTGCCGGCAGACGCTTTATTCCTATGTGGAAAAGCGGATCTTTGCCCGCCTGACCAATAAAGACCTGCCTTTTAAGGGGTCCCGCCAGAAGAAAAAGACCAAGCACATACGCCGCATGAAATCCGCCGCAAAGGGGGACAGCATAGAGAAAAGGCCGGAGGAGGTCAACACGCGCCAAGAGCCTGGCCACTGGGAAATGGATCTGGTGGTGTCCTGCCGCGGCGGTCACAAGTGCCTTATGGCCCTAACCGAGCGGGTGACCCGTCAGGAGATCATGCGCCTAATCCCGGACAAGAGCGCCGCCAGCGTGGTGCGGGCCATGAATACGCTGGAGCGGAAATATGGAAAAATGTTCCCGGAGGTATTCAAGACCATTACCGTGGACAATGGCACGGAGTTTTCCGACTGTGAGGGCATGGAAACCTCTGTATTTAAGGCAGGCGGCCAGCGTACCAAAATGTATTACTGTCACCCATATTGCAGCAGCGAAAGAGGAAGCAATGAAAAGCAAAACCAGATGATCCGGCGAAAATTCCCAAAGGGAACCAACTTCGACAAAGTTTCCCCCAAAGAGGTCCGCGTGGTGGAGGACTGGCTGAACAGATACCCCCGCAAGATCCTGGGATGGTATAGCAGCGCGGACCTGTTCAACCAGATTTTTGGGGGCATTTGAAAAATTTTTTACTTTTTGTTACGCTTACCTATTGACATTTGCCGCATAATCTACCGCGGATGCGGCGAAATCATAATCGCAGAAAGGATAGTTTAGAATGATACAAGATGAGATCACAGACGTCCTGTTGCGTGCAAGGATCCCGGCAAGTACAAAAGGCTTCCTCTATATTCACGACGCGTTAGAGATCATGGATCAGGATCCCTACTATTTTTCCGGCAAGGTCTGCGCCCTGTACACAAAGATCGCCAAACAGCACGGAGCGAGCTTTTCACAGGTGGAGCGCGGGATACGATACGCGTTTAAGAGCGCTTTGACGCATGGGGATTCTAAGTCGGTGGAGCATTATTTGGATCCCGTCAATACCCAAAACTCCAATGAACTTAAGGTCCTGTTCCTGCGTTGGAAGCAGGAGGCACAGGAGGCACATCAGACACAGAAAATTTCGTGCAACAACCTGTCAGCCTGCCGCGCGCAGATATACAACGAGATCCTGGCGGAGATGAAAGCTTTGGCGTCCGGGATCCAACAGGCCGTCTCAAGCGCCACATCCCGTCAGAAAGCGATATAAAGAGGGATCTGCTGAATATCGAAATGGGAGCGTCATGTCAAAATGAAAATGGATCAAAAAACGCCAGCTGCGTTTCCGCTTGCCACTTATGAGCCTGATGTGAGCGGGGAGGTGGAGCGTTGTATCGAGAAAGCTGTGATGGACCTGCTGAGCCAATGTGTGTTCAGTGGGATCATGATCACCTATGCCGCGCCGGGATTTCCTCTCTACTACATAGATGAGCGGATGCTGGCGTTGTTGGATTATTCAAGCCAGGCGGAGCTGATCGCCGCGAATGGCCAGGCCATGATCAATTGTATTCGGCCGGAGGACCGGGTAGGGCGGCATGCTGAGATCGCGCAGGCCCTGCTCAATGGCGCCAGCTATACAACAACATATCGGATGATGTGCAGGGACAGGGGACATATCTGGGTCAAGGAAACGGGCGTGCAGAGACGCCTGCCCAACGGAGCGTCGGTGCTGGTCAGCCTCTGCCTGGATATTACCGGGCAAATAGAGGCTCAGGCTGAGCTGGAGTCTATCGTACAGTGTCCAATTGGCGGGATTTTTCGGGCCAGAATGGATCACGGCTTTACTCTGATCTATGCAAATGACTACTACTATGCATTGCACGGCTTCACAAGAGAGGGCCTGCGCAATCAATTTGGAAATAAAACGATCCATTTGGTTCATCCGGAGGATATTGACCGGCTCGATGAGCAGCTGAGAAACACCATCGAGCAGGGAAAAGAGACTGTCAGCCTGGAATACCGTGTGGTCCGCCCTGATGGAAAGACTGTGTGGCTGCTGATGAATGGATCCCTCTCTGAACATCGGGGCAATATGCTTCTTACCGGTATGGTGATCGACATCTCACATCAAAAGTTCATGGAGGACCGGCTGTGCTGCAAGAGCCGCCGTCAGCGCGCGCTGTGTGTGAAAAACCGTGGACCCGTTGATTAGGTTGGAACGACGCCGCGCTCTGTGGCGCGCTCTCTGACTGTGTTCCGCTTCGGTGGCCTCTTTCCGTGCCTCAGGTGAAATGGAGGACATTCCTGTCTCCCCCTCGATCTATTGGCTCCACAAGTGCCTGAAAGGTCCAGCAAGCCGGGTCTGCCGCACTGCTCAAAAAATCACCGCCGAATGGGCAGGTGCTCGTAAGAAAGTGATTCACTTAAAATTACGCTTACGGAATCTGTCAGACAGAATTGGAAAAAGCAGGGGAATCATTCTTTTTCAGAATGATTCCCCTTATCAACATATCAAAAAACCACGCTGGTGTCGGGGTTTTCTGCTATAATAGAGAAAAAGGGGGCCTAAGGATGGAAAATTGGAGAAAGGACTCTCGAAAAGATATCGTGATGGTGGATGTAGATGCCTTAGTCCCCAAGGATCATTTGTTGCGCAAGATAGAAGCTGTAATGGATTATGAATGGCTGTATGCACGTCTAAGTCCATATTATTGCGCAGATAACGGCCGTCCCGGAGCAGATCCAGTGGTGTTGATCAAAATGGTACTGCTTCAGCATCTGTATGGGATCCCATCATTGCATCAGACACACCGGGAGATACAGGTAAATATAGCATACCGTTGGTTCTTGGGATACAGTCTACTGGAAGAGATCTCTCATTTCGCACCGGTAAGTTATGCTTTTTGCAAGCGATTTCCTCCAGAGATAAGCGAGGATATCTTTGTGTATATCCTGAACAAGGCATTGAATCACCGCATGGTAGACCCCAGTATGATTTTTATAGACGGGACCCACATCAAGGCATCTGCAAATAAAAAGAAGTTCCAGAAAGAACAGGCAGCCAAGACGGCAAAGGTGTACGGGGAGCAGCTTCGTAAAGAGGTCGCCGAGGAACGCCGAAATCTGGGGAAAAAGGACAAGGATGATGATGAGAACTCTGGCAGCTGCACCGGAGGAGGTACGGTTGAAAAAACAGTATCAAAAACCGATCCTGACTGCGGTATGTTCGTAAAAGGTGTACATGAGCAGCAGTTCGCATACGAAGCACATACAGTTTGCGACAAACACGGGATTGTATTGGGCGTGGAAGTGACCGCCGGAAATGTCAGCGACAGTGTTGCATGGGACGCAGTATACGACCAGGTAACAAACATTTTTCCCGAAGTTAAATTCGTGACGATGGACGCCGGATACAAAACACCCTGGATCGCAAAGAAAGTTCTGGAAGACAGCAGAATCCCCATCCTTCCCTATACCCGATACAAGGGAAAGAAAGATAAATTTAAGCCTTGGGATTTTACTTATGATGCAGCAACAGACAGCTTTACCCATGAACTGCGGCATACGACTACAAGTTAAAGAAGGGAAACGGACCTACCGCAGCTCTCCCAAAATCTGCAAGGACTGTCCCTGCAGAGCTGTTTGTGGCGCAAATGAACGCGGACAGCGGGTGCTCACAACGCATATCTGGCAGGAATATCTCGATTTGGTCGAACAATTGAGAAAAACCGAACGTGGCAAGCAACTCTATGCCATGAGAAAAGAGACCATAGAGCGTGTTTTTGCCGATGAAAAAGAAAAGCGCGCCATGCGTTATACGCACCACCAAGGTCTGGCACGGGTTTCTGCTTGGGAGAGGCTTAAATATGCTACCATGAATCTCAAAAAGATCTCTGTTTGGAGGTGGAATGCTTCCAATTTTGCTTCTTATATCATGATTTTTGCGCCATTTAATTCCAAAATGTCTGTCCTCGTGTTTTGAGTACTGGCGTTCTTTGACAAGCTGTAGAAAAACCGCCTAAACAGGCGATTTTTCTGCGAAAGGTGGTCCGAGTGGGGAGACTCGAACTCCCGGCATCTTGCTCCCAAACTAATGTCTAACCATCCAACGGCACATTTTGTGGCCTTTCCATCCCTTTTCGGTGGGGTAGCACTTCCTTTGCAGCCCTGTTCCATCCGTTGTTTCCATATATTTCTCTCAGCGTATGGGTCAGGATATGGGTCAAAAGAAATCTTCCTATAATTTGGTGAATTACAGGAATGTTCTCTCGTGATAAGTAAGAGAAACCACCCAAAAGTAATCGAAATATCTTTTCACGGCGGTGACGCGAACAGAAAAATATGTTAAGTACGAAAAGATATTGGAACAGTACAGCATATTGCAGCACCCATCTCTGCCCATCGGGGAATTCCATCAGGGTGCCGGGGATGACTTCCGCAATCTCTCCGGTTGGCCAGCGGCGGATGACCGTCTCCTCCCGGTAGTCTGGGTCTTCGAACCAGCGAGTAAAGTAAAGATTGTCTCCCTCCCGACTGTAAAATGTTTCGGTATTCCCAATTTCAAACTCTGCTGTCTCCGGCCAGAGAAACTGGAGTCGTTTTTCAAAGCTATGTCTGACCAGCATGAGGGGTGACTGTTGGAACATTAGATTATAGCAGTCCTTGATTGCAGACCGGGATAGTTCGGCCCGGAGCGTCAGCTGCTCTGGTGTGGGATTGTACTGGAACACATAGATTTTGCCTGCTGGAAAATCTGCCATCAAGATTTGCAGTCTTCCATTTTCAAAGCCGGGAGCGCCAAAATACTGCCCCTCGTGGGCGACGATAGGCTCCACGGTGTGCCCGTCGGGATAGTGGAGGAATAGCAGGCGGTTCTGTTTGATGGGGTGACCATCCTGGTATAGCTCCTCCGCCTCATACAGGTCACCGCTGACATAGTCACAGCACCAATACCACTCCGCAGAGCCGCTGACAGGCCGCATATTATATAGGCCCTTCGTTGAAATGATCTTCATCGTGTGCCTCCTTTGCATTGCTAATTTTTCATGGCCTCAAAAGTATACGGATGAACAAAAGACCGCCCAAAATCAAAAGAACTATCACCCAAATGAATTTTTTCTCTCTGATACCACGGAAAATTTCACAGGTATAGGTAATGATTATTAGGATTGCCCCCACAAAGCAGAGTAACAACCCGATTGGAGTACCAATGCAAAATAGAGGTTCCGGATCGGCTGCGCCGGAGACGATTATTCCCAATAGAATGCTCAAGCCCAGTACACCGATGAGCAGGGCAATTTTGAATAATCGAATATTTGAATTGTGCTTCATTTCTGAGTCTCCTGATTTTTATATGGATTCTACACCCGAACAAAGCCATTCTGCCAGAGCATTTCTCCGATTTTGTGTCGGCGGATGCACCACTCCTGATGTGGGCACTGGAGCTTCAGGTAATCCAGCTCGAAGGTAGCCTGTTCCTCCGTCAAAAAGAAGTCGCTCTTGATAATGTTCACAGGCTCGCCGTCCTTTGTTTCGTCCCATCCAGCGAATTGCCAGACGAAATCAGGCAGGCTCTCCCTTTGGACATTATGGATGGACTTTTCCTCCACACGATAAGTACAGTCATAGTCACAAAAGCCCGGCACTTGCTTCAAATAGTGGGCGGCAACCGCTTCTGCCTGGGCTCTTGTCCCAAACAGACCAATGAAGAAGTCCTCCCGATGCGTCTTATCCGACAGCGCAAGATCCGTCAGGTTTAAAGAAAACAGCGTCATATCAAAGCCCCCGATCCGGTAGGTGTTTATATCATCAGGAGCCCAGAAGCCCGTTGTCGATGATTTCGACCCAGTGCTCTACCCGCTCCTTCAAAAAGTCCCGCAGGTCAGAAACCGTTCCTGCGGTCAGATCTTTTTTCTGCAAAATCAGGAATCGCTTGTCGAAGATAACCAACAGCAGATCCTGCGTCTCCAAGACCTGTTTGAAATCAGTGTATGGAAACTGGGCGGACGCATTCCCTGATGTGTTCACAGTCATCGTTTCTTCAGAAAAGATGACCTGCATGTCAGCCTTGCCCGCAGCAAAGTCGGCACGGTCCCTGCCCGCAAGTACCTTTCGAGCCGCCCGCTCGAAGGGGTCACGCCGCCTGCGGACGAGCAGGGATGCCAGGGCGACGATCAAATATTGGGCGGCCAGATATACCAGGATCGCCATCTCATCGGGATCGCCCAGTACTGCTGAGAGGAAAAAGATTCCGGCCAACAGGCTTAGGATGCCCAGCGTTTTTGGCAAATACCGCCAGAGCTCTACGACACCGGCACCAAGGCATAGCCCACCTGCAATGGATAGCAGGAGCGAGTCTGGAGTGAGAAAAGCTGTGGGAAGTAATAGCAACGCCATGATCCAGTTAACCAGCCCCAGGATCTGCCCCTTTCGGCGGCGTCTGGCCCGAAGCGCTGCGGGAGTTTTTTTCGTCCGGTTCAGCCGGTCAGTCGCAGCCCACAACTTGGGGCAGACTGCACGGGAAACGAACTCCATTCGAACCTCCAAAGCCTGACTTACCTGGGGGATCAGGGCGTCCGGTTCCAGAGGGGTGCATTGAAATACAAAGTTTTGTTCCATTAAAGGCCCCTCATTTCTTCTTCAAAATTTTTCATTGCCATCTGTCGAGTGGGAAAATCGGCAAGAGTGCAGGAAAACGGCGCGCCAAACAAAGGCTGGGATAACTGTTCCACCCAATGCGTCAGCACCTTCGGGGAGAGGGGCCGCTCCTCCCGGAGAAAGATCACCCCGTAATAGGGCGGTACAGCCGGGGAAAGCAGCTGCGTCAGAGGGGCGCCGCTCTGGGCTGGAGTATTACAGAAAGCCAGATCCGGCGAAAAATGCGGATAGTACAGCGCCCCGACGAACAAATCCTGCTCACCATTCCTGAGCCGCTCGGCCTGCTTCAAAAAGTTGGGATGATCCGGACTCTCTGGCTTTATAAACTCGCCGTCCTGAATCATCTGATGGAGCGCAGGCAGGTTATAGAAGTCAAAATGAAAAAAGGAGTTTTCTCCAGCCTCGTCCTCGGTGAGAGAAAATTCGGCCCCGTTGAAGGTATCCCAGTCCTTGCCGCAGCGATAATAGCCCCACCAGTAGTTCCAGTCATGGATGTGCAGATATTTGGTGTGTTTCATCAAGACATCCCCCTTTTCGGCACAAGCCTTAATCCCAAAAGTTAAACAGAATTTCCCCGATCGTGTTGGGTTGCCAATAGCGCAGCTGCTCTTGCTCTGCCGGAGCCAGTGCATCCAGCAGCACCACATCGATGGATCGTTCCAGCAACGAGGGGGAGAGCAGCTGATTCGGCGGAAGCAGGGCGGCCAGCATAGCTGAGGGCGCTGTAAATCGGAGCGGCTGTGCTTCCCAGCAGTCGGAACAGGCCAGATGGCCGGTATATGCGTTCATGAACAGAATTTCTGTTCCACTGTTTCGGACGATTTGTGCGGCATAAAAGTTTTTCCCGCATAATGAAGTGTCTGTTTCTCCCACGGTGCACCGGCTCT
>ENA-ORRT01000239-ORRT01000239.1-human-gut-metagenome-genome-assembly--contig:-NODE-239-length-55513-cov-4.06553_pt1 | contig 55513 bp, 54 predicted proteins | sample MGYA00242181_ERZ509146 | MGnify/ENA primary metagenome ERZ509146 (study PRJEB26280, sample SAMEA2338624) | human gut metagenome | biome: human gut; feature: human-associated habitat; material: faeces...
GGGTCCTGAAAGCCCCGGCAGATGCCCTGTATCAGAAGGAGATCGCCAACGTCAGGGGTTGGTACCAGAAGATCCGCAAGATGGTAGAGGGCTGATTTTCAGAGAAGCAGACCAGACGCAGACGTCCCGGCGCCGTAATCGGCGCCGGGACGTTTTTCGTGCCGTGAGCCTGCCCACGGAATTTTTCCGTATAGGCCGGAGGCAGACTGTCATTATCTCACAGGTGCTTGCCCGCCTCTTTATTTGGCGCTTACGATGTTTACCTATGACAAAACCCTTTCGGGCCAGAGACAAGCTACCCTCGGAAATTTTCCGCCTGCAATCAACCATTCAACATTGCCGGTTCTGTGTTTTCTACTGCCACCAGAGAGCATTGCCCGTCGGCATCTACGAGCTTGAGGCCGTATTCATCTAATAACATCTGTTGAATGTCTTGAACAGAAATCTCGCCGTCCGCGATCTCTTCATTCATAGCCGCCGCCCGCTGAAGCACAATTCGAAGTTCCTCCGAAGGAAGAATTTTTTCCCGAATCATTGGCTCTGCGATAATTGCAAATGCCGCAGAGACAGCATTTGCGGTTGTCGTGCGGATAAAATGCGCCAAATCTCCCTCGGTATGAATCCCAGAAGAAGATCGCTGGAGCGATAAAGAGACACCGGTCAGCTCCCGGATCTTAACAAGCTCCTGCTCCGTCTCTGCAAAGGTATAGATCTGAGTGGGGGCTTGGTCTATCTGCTGCCAGATATCCAGCAGCTTTTCTGTGGTCATTCCCTCCAAATTGGATAGTGCTGCCAGGAGAACCGCCCACGTCTGCAAGACCTTGCCGTTGGTGGCCTGTTTCTTGATTTCCTCCAGATCATAATTCTTAGGACTGATTGGAATCCGATTGGGATTAATCTTCTTTCGCTTCATGGTAAACGCTCCGTAATTTCTTGGGGTATTTTATTGGCCACTTCTCTGGCGGTCCTGACTTGACAATATACCACATTGGGGGAATGAGGACAAGGGCTCATCTATCTCAGCGGGAAAAGTTTGTCAAAGGTGCAGTTGTACATTGCCGGCAGTAGGCTACAAATTGGGAGGAGCTGTATCTTTGGTTAGAAAAGGGGGGCGGGGTCGTGGAGGCGAAAACATAAAACGGTAACTATGTTAGGATAAGCCATGTTTTATTAATACCTGAAGCAAAGGCGGTGCTACATTGCACCGCCCTTGCTTTAGAATTGTTATTCCTGAACCTATTTCTTTCTTAACACCGAACCAATAAAGACTATATCTATATACAGATATATACAGACAGATAGTCTCAATGTCCTGTGCTTTAACGTTGCGCGCGGTAGTTTTCAATGATCTGTTCTAGTGACGCAATTTGACTCGGTGATAATCCAGATACATCTAAAAAATAGTCTTTCTGCTTGCTTAGTCCGAGTAGGAAGTCAGTTGTTACCCCTAATGCACGTGATAAATCAATAAGCCGTTGTAAAGACGGAAGTCTATCCCCGGTTTCGTATAAAGCAATGGTAGAGGCGTTGACCCCTACCCGTTTTGCTAACTGCTTTTGGGAGAGATTTTTTTCGTTCCGTAAGTCTCTTAGCGTATTACCTAATAGCATTTATAATCACCTACTCTAAGTTAAAATACCACACAGTGCATTTTCTTTTGGTAAGTGATATTGCCTTCTATTAGAAAGTGAATGTGCCACACAGGGTATTCTACTTTTGATGAGATTTTCGAAAACAATCAATCACTGAAGAAACGGATGAAATCTCTTCTGAAGTCAGATCAGACACATCGAGAATTTGTTTCGTCTCATTCTCCACACCCAATAGATAATCTGTTGAGACGCCTAAAATCCGCGCCATATCAATCAAAATTTGCAAAGAAGGCAATCTACGCCCCATCTCATAATTAGCTACTTGTGATGCGGATAAGCCTAGTTTTTCTGCCAATTTGGACTGGGACCACCTTTTCTCGCTTCGAAGTCTCTGAAGTATTTGACCAAATGGGATCATTTCTTACACCCCTTTTGGTCATTGTATATTGAAAAACACTTGCTTGTGGCAAGTGTTTTCGTTGACTTTTAGCAAGTAAAATGCTAGACTATGCGCAAGGGTTGGCATGATAGCAATAAAAATACCCCGCTATACCCACACAAGGGAATAGTAGAGCAACGATTATTCGAATGATTACATAGCTAAATGGCATTCTGGCGAATTTAGAAAAAGAACCAGGGGAAACGGACGCGCAGGAGTGCAGAAGGAGCCAAAACCATGCCTCCTCTCGAAACCGGCTCCTGGGAAAATTTGATAAGGAGTGAACCATGGAAATGCACTATCAGAAACTGTTTGAAAAGGGGTATATCGGCGGAGTAGAGATCCGCAACCGTGTCGCAATGACAGCCATGGGAAACGGATTGGCTTCCTGGGACGGAGAGGCATCGCCGGAACTGATCAGATTCTATGAGGATCGTGCCAGAGGCGGCTGCGGCCTGATTTTCACGGAGTTTACCCGGGTGGATGAAACCAGCGGCGCCTGTAATCCCAATCAGCTCTGCATCGCCACCCGCAAGCATGTACGCAGTGTACAGCGCATGGCGGAGCGGGTCCACCGTCACGGCGCCAGAATCTTTGTTCAGCTCCACCACGGCGGCCGGGAGGCCCCGCCCGCACTGAATGACGGGAAGCAGCCTATGGGTCCCAGCGCCATCCTCAACAAGGTAAACGGACTGGTCTCTACAGAGATGACCAAAGAGGAGATCGGCTACATCATCAAAAAATTTGTGGCAGCGGCAGTCAACTGCCAGAAGGCCGGGATCGACGGTGTCGAACTCCACGCCGCCCATGGATATCTGCTGGGCTCCTTTATCAGCCCCTATACCAACAAGCGAACGGACGAATATGGCGGCAGCGTCCAAAATTGCTGCCGCATCGTGACAGAGATCATCAACGGTATTCGAGCTGCCTGCGGCAGATATCCCATCTGTGTGCGGATCAACGGCAGCGACTTTGTGGAGGGCGGCATTACCCTGGCCTATGCCGTAGAAGTGGCGAAAACGCTGGAGGCTGCCGGTGCGGATGCACTCAACGTCAGCTGTGCTGTCTATGAGACAGTGCCCAACATGATCGAACCCAACTACTATGAAGAAGGGTGGCGGAAGGAGCTGGCGAAAACTGTAAAAGCCCATGTGAAGATCCCGGTTATTGCGGTCAACACTATCAAATTTCCCGCCACGGCAGAAAAGCTGCTGGAGGAGGGCGTCAGCGACTTCGTTGGTGTCTCCCGAGGGCAGATGGCAGACCCGGAATGGGTCAACAAGGCCAGGGCCGGCAGAGAGGATCTGATCCGAAAGTGCATGGGCTGTATGCAGTGCAACAAGTCCGTGGTGCAGGACGGCTATCTCTCCTGCGCGGCGAATCCGGTTACCGGCCGTGGAACAATGTATAACGACGAGTATCTGATCCGCAGTGGAGCAGGCCGTAATGTGGTGGTCATCGGCGGCGGCCCTGCCGGCATGCAGGCAGCCATCACACTGGCAAAGCGGGCGTTCCATGTTATTTTACTGGAACAGAAAAGTTACTTGGGCGGCATGGCCTATCTGGCTACGGTCCCGCCCCACAAGACCATGGTGGCGGAATTCATCAAGACCCTGGAAGCGGAGATGAAGGAGCTGGGCGTAGATGTTCGGATGAACGTCACTGCGGATGTGGCGACTGTGAAAGCCCTGGAACCCTATGCCGTGGTTGTAGCCAATGGCGGCATGGAGATCGTGCCACAGGTTGCCGGACTGGATAGTGCCCATGTCCACACCATGGAGGATGCCCTGCTGGGCAAGGTCAAGTTCTCCGGCAGGAAGGTGGCGGTCATCGGCGGTGGCATGGTGGGCTTGGAGACGGCCCATTACCTTTGCAAGGACAATCAGGTGACAATCGTGGAGATGACGGCCACCCCTGGCGCCACAATGTATCCAACAGTTCGAAACAAGCTGCTCTCCATTCTGAAAGAGGATGGTGTGGAGCTTCTGCTGAATCACGCCCTGACCGCGGTGGAAAAGGACGGGCTCCTGATGACCTGCACCGACAGTGAGGAGCCGAAGCAGGAGCGCATGGCGGTGGACGAAGTGGTCATCGCGGTGGGCCGCAAGCCCAACATGGACCTGTATCACGAAATGGGGGCCGCCTTTGAACGGGTGGTGCAGGCCGGCGACTGCATTGCTGGCGGCAGTATTCTGGAAGCGACCCGCACAGGAAATGACAACGTGTGGTTCCTGTGAATCTTTGATGACTGGAATAGGAGGATTTTGATATGATGAAGTATGATAAATTTGATCTGACCGGAAAAGTTGCCCTGTGCGCCGGCGGCTCTTCCGGCCTGGGCTATCAGTTTGCCCGGGCCATGGCTTCCGCAGGTGCGGACGTGGCCATCGTGGCCCGGCGGGAGGACCGCCTGCAGGAGAATGCAAAGGCCATTGAGGCAGAGTACGGCGTCCGCTGCTATCCTCATTACATGGACCTGACTAAGCCGGAGACGATCACCAAGTGCGTGGAGGACGTGGTGGCGCACTACGGTAGGATCGACATTCTGGTGAACTCCGCCGGCATCCCCTGCCGCAACGTGGCGGAGACACAGAGCTATGAGGACTGGATGCTGGTCATGGACAGCGATCTGAATGGACCTTTCTGGCTGATGCATGAGTGTGTGCGCCTGTCCATGAAGGAGCGGCAGTACGGCAAGATCATCAATATCGCCTCCATCCACGCTTTTGTCAGCCGTCTGGGCTACAATACCAACGCCTACTGTGCTGCGAAAGGCGGCCTGCTGATGCTGACCAAGTCCCTGGCTCAGGAGTGGGCCAAGTACAACATCACGGTGAACGGAATTGCTCCTGGCTACTTCCCCAGTGAGCTGACGGGCGCCTACATCGACGCCCCCGCCTTCAAGAAGGTATGCGAGGACTACAGCCCCATGGGCCGTCCCGGCATCACCGGCGAGATGGACGGCCTGTGCATCTACCTGGCCTCTGATGCCTCCAGCTTTACCACTGGACAGATGATCGCCGTGGATGGCGGCTGGCTGACGATCTAAGGGGGTGCCAAGATGAAAGAATTTGCTGGAAAAGTAGCGATGATTACCGGCGCGGCCCATGGCATTGGATACTCCTTCGCCCTGGAGGCTGTCCGCCGGGGGATGAAGCTGGCACTGGTGGACATTGATGCCCCGGCACTGGAGGCCGTTGCCGCCGAGTGCCGTGAAATGGGCGCGGAGGTCCTGACCTGCGAGACGGATGTCTCTGTTTACGAGGAGGCCAAGGCTTCCGTACAGGCCACCATGGACCGATATGGACAGATTGACGTGCTTTTTGCAAACGCGGGGATTGCCACGGCGGGCAGTATCCTGCACATTCCCATCCGGGACTGGGAGGGGGCGCTGGCCGTGAACACCATGGGAATCGTCCACTATGTCCATGAGGTCCTGCCCATCATGGAGGCACAGAAGACGCCGGCACATCTGATGTGTACGGCATCTATTGCCGGCCTGCGGGCGGGGATGGCCATCAATCCTCCGTATTTCTGCAGTAAGCATGCTGCCGTCAGCGTGGCGGAATCTGTGAAGGCGGAAGTGGAGTCCTGCGGCTTGGACATCGGTGTCTCTGTGTTCTGCCCGATGTATGTGGCCACAGACATTGATAACTGTGAGGCGCACCGTCCTGCTCGTTTCTGGGATGATGCGGACCCGTTTTACAGCAGTCAGGAGTATCTATCTGCTCGGGAGGCATTCCATCAGAACATTGCCGGAGGGATGCCGCTGGAACACATTGGCGCGAGACTGTTCAAGGCGATTGAGGACAACCAGATGTACATTGTGACCCATACAGAGACCATTCCCTACATTGAGAGTCGCCACCGTAAAATCGAGGAAGATGCAAAAAGAGAATTGACGATTCAAGAGTAATACTGTTCCGCCATCATGAGCGGGATGATGCATGGAACCTCACAGCATCGTCCCTGAAAGAACTGTGCGCAGGTGCCCCAAAAATGACGGGGCGGCAATGTGCGTCGTTTTTCCATTGTTATGGTGCTGCGGGAACGCGGAAAGCTCTTTGGTTGACTTTAGAAAAAACACCTATGAGAAAAGCCCGCAGCTGGAAAACAGAACGGCTCTCACGGTCATGGTTTGGCCCAAAAAGATATATTATGAAATTTTCTGCACTCATGGAAATCTTAATCAAGGCGGATATGGTAACAGATGCAATGGTTTCCACGGACTGCGAGATCGAAGACCTCAATCTGATGGATCGGGACTATCGGGAGTTCGGGGACCGCATCATTTACTTCATCGACACGACGGAGATGGGGCCGGGAACGGCGATCCCACAGTGTCTGCTCTACAAAAATGTTTTCCCCGAATACCGGGTGGGGGGACTTCGGAATTCAGCCCGCATCAAGGAAAATACATCTCTGGCGGAAGTATTTCGCTATGTGAAGCTGCTGCTGGGCGCAGAGCCGGGAGGGCAGACCGGATACGCAGACATTGTTTCCAAACTGGTGTCTGGCGTGGCGATGAAAGACGTTCTGTCGGCGGCCTTTTCTTATACGGGGAACCTCTTTGTGGCCATCGACCTATCAGGAAAAATTCTGGAGTACTCCACGCCTTTCTGCGTGGAGTACCCTCTGTGGATGCAAAGCATTCAGCAGGGATATTGCGATGAGGTCCTGATGGACTACATCCAGTCACGGCGCAGGCGGATCCCTGCCTCGGAGAAAACGGGGCTGATTGATCTATATTGCCGGAAAACCAAAATGTATATTCTGGTAGCGCGGATCCGGCACAACAACATCACGCTGGGGTACTTCTTTGCGTTGAGTTCCCGTCCGTCATTTGACAGCTGTACCCGCAAGCTTCTTCCGCTGTTTGCACAGAAGGTGAAGGATAATATCCTTTGGCTGAAGAATATGAACGAGGTAAATGACTACAGGGCCATTATGCAGACCAGCATCCTGCTGGATGCTGCCGCCGGCGCCTCTCCGGCGGAGACGCTGCTGCGCTCCAAGATCAGCGGTGTCAAGTTTCAGAAGCACATGCGGGTACTGGCTGTCCGGACAACTTATACCAAGGACCCGAACTACTATACGCAGATTCTGATGCCGGCATTGGCTCATGAGGGATTTCAAGATTGCCCTAACTTTCTGTGGCATTCTTCCCTGATCTGCCTTCTGAACATGGACAACATGGGGACTTTTTCTGAGGAAAGGCGGGCCGCCCTGGAGAAGCTGGCTGCCCGCTACCATCTAGCCATTGGCGTGAGCAATGTTTTTGGGGATATCGCCCAGTTCGCTGGTTGTGTCGAGCAGGCTAGAACCGCCCTGAACTTCTCCGGCCGGATGTCGTCAAGGGGGCCGATCTTCTATTATTTGGACTATGCCTTCTTTGCAATGCTGAGCAAGATCGACGATGAGGACCTTGTGAGTTCTTGCTGCCATCCAGCGCTGGAGCAGTTAGCCTCTTATGACGCTCAAAAAGGAATGGAGCTGTTCGATACGCTGCGGGCCTATACCGAGGCAGGCTTCAACAAAGTCCGGGCAGCCCAGATGCTGTTCATCCATCGTAACACCATCAACTACCGACTCCAACAAATCGAGAGGATCTGCAACGTAGACCTGTCCAATGAAGAGCTTTTGTTTACCCTCCAGCTTTCCTTTCGTATCTATGCTTACCAGAAAAACCAACTGGAGAACTGAGCAGAGTGAGCCAAAGGAACGACCGGAACTGCCAAAGAGCAGTTCCGGTCGTTCCTTTACAAGGGATGTTGGAGAGTAGAGATATTCGCTATTCAGTGGACAGGGAGCAGCGCATCAGCAGGACCTTGGGAAGTGCCGCACGAAGAGGAAGTGGGAGGCGCAAGCATACCGGTGCGCTCTCTTTGCGTTTCCTGAAGTGCGTGGGTGGCGTTAGGGGAATGACAATCAGCCGCTGTATCTGGGCGCCTCAAAATGTTCTGCCGCGGTTTTCGTATGGACGGGCGTAGAAGGTCCTGCCATAGAGGGGGTTATTAAGCCAGACCCGGAAACAGAATGGAGACCAGCACAACAGCAGCAGTACCAATAGTGGTGGATAGGACAGTCGTGATGAACATTGCGGGATATGCCTCGTTCAGCTTCAGGTGGGCCACAGGCAGCAGCATCAGCACAGAGCCGCAGTAGGGCATGGTGTCCAAATTGGTAGAGGCAAATGTAGAGATCCGGTGGATGGTGCTGAGCGGAAGCCCCATCTCCACAAGCCTGGGAGCGATCAGGGGAAGACCGATGATTTGGCAGGTAGAGCAACCGCCGACCAGGAATGCCAGCAGAGCGATCACGACCCAGCAGATGATGACAGGGTGCGCATTCAGGCCGGACAGGAAGTCAAGCACCATCTGGAAGGTATCAGAAGTGGTGATGATAGTACCAAAACCAGTGACTGCGCAGATGCTCAGGGTCATGGGAACGGAATCGCTGGCAGACGTAGAAAGGAGCTCCTTTACGGATCCTTTGGCCGTCAACGGCTTCCAGAACAGGACGAGGGTGAGAATATTCATAATCAGCAGGCAGGGGATAATATTCAGCTTTGCAAAATTGAACAACACGAACAGGACGAGGATCGGGAGTAAGGAAATCCAAAAACTCGGACATTCCATGTCAGGCGAGATTTGGGGATCAAGAGGATGACGTTCGAAGTGTTCACCGTTCTTTTTGGAGCGGTTAATGAACAGGCTCATCAGGCCCAAGATGCAGATGATCTCAACTACCACACCCACAATGCCGGGAATGAGCGCCACGTCGGCCTCGGTTCCCAAGGAGGTCATGGCAGCGACATTGCAGACTTGAGGAGTTCCGGGCATGGACTGAACAAACGTATAACAACCAGCAGCTAAAATTCCCAGGATATAGCGTTTGGGGATGTCGCACACTTCAAAAATTTCCAGCGCCACGGGATATACCAGAACGGCGACAATAGCAGCGGTGATGCCGCCAAGGTTTAAGATGGCGCAAATGACCAGGATAATACTCAATCCAGTCAGGACCCTTGCCTTCGAACTGGCATTCGGGCGGATCAGCTTTTTCATAATACCCGTGGCGATGGAGAAACCTGCGCCGCTGTCCCGATACAGAGCGGCTTCGATATTGCCGAACAGAAGCAGGAAAAAGAAACTCTTCAAAGACTGGGCCATGCCAGAGATAAATGTATCGGTCAATGTTTCCACAAAGGGCATACCAGTGAGGAAAATGACAACGCACGCTGCGGCAAAAGCCGCCAGATAAATTGACCAGTCCTTATAGGATAGGTAAATCAGGACTGCAAATCCAAGAAGACAAGCAATAAGGCCTATCATATTGACGCTCTCCTCTTTCTGTTTTTATAGTTTGAGCATTTTGCTGCGTAAGCCACAAAGAACGAACAGTATGCTGATAGCGGTGTTGGTGGAGGGTGCGTAGCCGAAGCCGGCGCCCATCCCGAAAAAGCTCCGTATGTAATATGCAGGATACCAGGACGGTCTCCACAAAGGACGGGCAGATAGAGCGGCTGGGCGGTTTGACACCGGCTCTGGAAAGAAGAATGCCGCCGGGAAGTGCCCTACGACGGTAAAGGCCCTTGTTACAGCGGCAGCATCAGCCACTGCCTTCGCCGCCCAGTTCTTCTGCGGCGGACAGCGGCGCGGCAAAAATGGAGGGCTTGTACACAATGCAGGCCGCCGGCATGAGGATCAGGGTGCGGACCAAGCTCCCGGGGCGATTTGCGTAATGCTGTCCAGCAGTCTGATTTTCCACGAATTTCCACCTCCTCTATCATGATCTGCTTGGTGTGGCAAGATCACCTCTTCTCTAAGCGAAATTGTAGAAAACAGCTAAATAATTGGCGTGGGTATGGACTGAAATAAGCATAGTAAACAGGGCGAGATGAGGCAATGTGCATTAAGAACAAAACAGGAAAGATAATTGGCTGTTTTGTAAATTCTGCCGGCCAGCTATCTGGAGGCGGCTGGGGCCGGTCTTATCCAAAGGAGGTAGAGAATGAAGGAGCGGATTCTCACAAGGCACGATCAAGGACACGTTATGGTATGTGAAAACTGCAAAAAAACGCAAAGGGTTTTGACGGTTAAGCACAAAACATCAGAGCGGCTCTCTATTCTTTTGTCAGAAAAGTAAATGAGAAGCAATCCTTTTGTGAGGAGAGCACATTGTTTACGGCAGAGCGCGCCGCTATGCTAAAAACATACTTGCCTCCCCAAGTCAAGCAAGACTGGCAGACGGGAGCTGGATGGCCATCCAAGAGTAAATCAAAGAGAAAGGATGCGAAGATTTACCTTATGTCACAGACGATAGACGGACAAAATGTCAACAGAAATGGGATTCTGATTCGCGGCTTAATCATTCTGCTCTGCGCAGGTATTATCAATGCCACCTCTGTATTTATCACGCCTCTGGCGGAATTTTACGGCTGGGAGGCATCTGCCATCGCAAACGTCGGGACTACAATGCTGACGTTCTGGCCGATTGGTTCCCTTCTGGGCGGCAAGCTGCTGCAAAAATTTGGAGGCAAGGCTGTCACCCTGATCGGTGCCGTCACGTTCGGCGCGGGTCTGGTGCTGACTGGCCTGGTGCCCAACTCCACCCCGGGGATGTTGTATTTTACTTACAGCTTCCTGATTGGCATGGGCAACGGCATTACATACTGCGGCGCCATGTACTGCGTTATGGGCTGGTATCCCGATAAGAAAGGCTTGGCTACGGGCCTGTGCATGGCATTCAATGGTGGTTCCTCCGCATTTTTGGCTCCCTTGTGCTCCGGAATCACCCAGATGTTCAATGTCAAAGTGACGCTGTTCTCCTGTGGTATTGTGTGTGCGGTGATCTGCATTGTCTGCGGTCTGGGTATGAAGTCTGCTCCGGTCGGCTATGTGCCCGTCGGTTATGTGCAGCCTAGCAGCGGCGCCGCGCTGAGCTCTCAGTATGAGAGCTACCCCATTTCCCGTGCCTGGAGGACCAGACAGTTTTGGCTCCAGCTGGGCGCCCAGGCATTCTTCCCGGCATTTTATCTCATTATGTTCTCCCGCTTCTCCATGTTCATGACGGATAAGGGAATCGACTTGGCCTATGCCACGCTGGGCGTCTCCCTGTATAACGTAGGTAACGTGGTGGGGCGGCTGCTCCTGGGCAAGCTGACGGACAACATCGGCTACAAGAAGGTCTATCTCTGCTGCTGGGCTCTGTGCATGATCTGTGGCATCTGCCTGCTGACTGGCAGCTCTGTGGCCATGATCCTGATCGCCTATATCTGCCTGGGTGCGGGCTTCGGCGCCACCAACAGCGTCTATCCCGTCATGACCAATACATCCTTTGGCCCCGTATACGCTGGCAATATTTACGGCTTTGCACTGCTGGGCTACATGGTCATGACTCAGGTAATCCCCATTGTGACCAACGCCACGATCACCAGCACAGGCGGCTACACCACGGCTTTTATCCTGGCCTTCGTCCTGTGCACACTGGGGGCCGTCTGTGGCGTCCTGATCCCAAAGCTGGACCGGCCGCGCCTGAAAGAGGCAACGGAGAGCGAAAAGGAATAACCAATCTGCTGGCCGCAGCAGTCTGAGTCATCGGATGCGGCGGAAATTAAGAAAATTTCTTTGGGAGGCAAATTATGATCGCTTTTGATGCTTATAATCCCCACCGGGTTGTTTATGGCTCCGGCGTCTCCAAAAACATCTCGACTTTGCTGAAGGGCCTGGGCGCAAAGAGTGTGATGGCTGTGTACGACCCCGGCATCAAGAAGGTCGGCATCGCTGATAAAGTTCTGGCCCCCATTCGTGAGGCTGGTTTTACCGTAGTTGACTATGACAACGTGACGCCCGATCCTCCCACCGAGGAGATGGAGGCTGGTGCCAAAATCGCGGCTGAGAACAATGTGGACTTCTATATTGCTATCGGTGGCGGCGGGGTCATCGACACGGCCAAGTGCATTGCCATTATGCAGACCAACCCCGGCAAGCTGCTGGACTACGTTCTGGGGGTAGGCAAGCCCATTCCCAATGCCTGTCCTCCGCTGATCGCAGTGCCAACTACCTCCGGCACCGGCTCCGAGGCCACGGCTTTGTCCATCGTGACTGACTCTGCGGCCCATCGCAAGGTCTGCATCAAAGACATTGATAAGATGTGCCCCTATGCCTGCTACCTGGATCCCGAGCTGATGACCGGTCTGCCCAAGGGGCTGACCGCCTCCACCGGTATGGACGCTTTGTCTCATGCTGTTGAGGCTTACATGGTGGGTAAGCACAACGAGTATGCGGATATGTTCTGCGAGAACTGCATCCGCCGCGTTGTGAAGTGGCTGCCTGTGGCCGTAGCTGACGGCACCAATCTGGAGGCCCGCGGCCAGATGATGCTGGCTGCCAACTTTGGCGGTGCCAGTTTCGCTTCCAGCACTCTGCAGGCCGGCCACGCCATTGCCCACGGCGTTGGCGCTGCCCTGCATGTGCCGCATGGCACTGCTTGCGCGTGGGGCCTGAACTTTGCCATCAAGCACTGCGGAGCCACTATAGATATGGATCGTCTGCAGAACATGGCTTCTTGGCTGGGTGTTGATGTTGCGGGCAAGGACCGCCAGGAACTGATTGACGCTTGTTGCAAGGTTGTCAAGGATATGAATGACTCCCTGGACGTTCCTACCCCCAAGACCTTCGGCTGCGGATCCAGGGAGGATATGGAGAAGGGCTACAATGCCACCTGGACCAATGAGCAGGGGATGCTCGGTGTGGCTGGAGTGACAGACCCGGATGAACTGCACACTTATTTTGAGGAGATGTGGGCCTGGTGATCTCCACGCCGCAGAAAATCATGAATTAAAGGAGCTGCCCGGAACGGAATTGAGATTCATCGGCTGCCCTGCCGGGGGCCGCCGGGGTAACGCTTCTCTGGAAAGGTGACAAAATGGCAAAACCTGTTTATGAAGGATTAAAAGTTCTGGATGCCACCAATAACTATGCTGGCCCGCTGGCGGGATCCATGCTGGCGGATTACGGCGCAGAGGTATGGCACATTGAAAAGCCGGTTCTGGGCGACGACAACCGGTTTTTCCCACCCATGATCGACGGCATCAGCATCAACTACTGCTCGGATAACCGGGGAAAAAAGTCCGTTGTCTTGGACTTGAAGGACCCTCGTGGCGCGGAGATCTTCAAGAAGCTGGCCGCAAAGGCGGACGTGATCTTGGAGAGCTTCCGGCCCGGCGTGATGGAAAAGCTGGGGCTGGATTACGAGAGCATCCGCGCCATCAATCCCCGGGCCATCTACTGCTCCATTTCCGCCTATGGCCAGACGGGACCTTACGCCCAGCGGCCCGGGTATGATGTTATTGCGCAGGCGGTTTCCGGACTGATGGATATGACGGGTGATCCGAATGGCCCGCCTACCAAGATCGGTCCCGCTATCGGTGATTGGATGGGTGCGCTGAATGCCTTCGGCTGCATCGGAACGGCGCTCTATTACCGTTCCATCAGTGGTCAGGGCCAGCACATTGACATCTCCCTCTGCCGCACACTGATGTGGGTTTCCGCAAAGCTGGACAGCGACATCACCGGCGTGCGGTCCACGAGAACTGGCAACCACCATATCAATTTGGCTCCCTATGGCATCTTTCAGGGCAGCAATGGTCAGTCCGCCATCATCGGCGCGCTCAGCGCAAAGACTTGGGGAGCGCTGTGCAAGGTGATGAACAAGCCGGAGCTGGAGGCGGATCCCAGATTCGTGAGCAACGACAAGCGGGTGGAGAATCTCCGGACGCTGATCGGCGTGATCGAAGGCTGGTTGAAATCGTTTGAGGACATCGATGATGCGGTGAATCTCCTCATTGACGCCGGCGTCCCCTGCGGCAAGGTCTACAATCAGGACGATATCCTGAAAGATCCGCATTACAACACCTGCAAATGGTTTACGGATATGCCTATGGCCGACGGCATGAAGAGCGTGCGCAGCCGGAAATTCCCCACAGATCCTATGGAATTCTCCGCTTTTGAGCCGGTATACAAAAAGGCCCCGGCATTGGGTGAAAACAATGTGGAAGTGATTGGAGAGCTGGGGTATTCCGAGGAGGAGATCCTGGCCATGGAAAAAGAGTGGGAAGACGCGTTCTACACAAAAACAAACTATAATTAATGTACAGGATTTGAAGTGCTGACAGGAATATGGGATCCTGATTTGATCTCATTCCTAAATAGAATTGGAGGTAACTGATATGTCTGAAGCTGCAAACAGAGAGTATATCGTCGAACTGGTCAAGCGGGCCAAGGCCGCGCAGAAGGAGTTCGAGCGGACGGCCACGGATCAGCTGACCATTGATAAGGTTGTGCGGGCTATCGGCAAGACCATCTATGACGCCCGGGAGGAGCTGGCGCTAGAGGCCCATCTGGAGACCAAGTACGGCACTCCTCAGATGAAGGTGAGCAAGATCATTGCCACGACCACTTCCCAGTGGAACATCATGCGGGGCAAGAAGTCTGTAGGTTACATCAAAAATCTGCGGGACGAGCCCGGCGTCAAGGTTATGGCCAAGCCCATGGGCGTTGTGGGTTGCGTCATGCCCAGTACCAACCCTATCGTGACCATCGCGGCCAACGGCATGATGTCCATCAAGTGCCGGAATGCCTGCATCATCGCCCCGCACCCCTCCGCAAAGAACGTCTCCCTGAAGACCGTCAACATGATTCGCAAGGAGATCGAGGCTCTGGGCGCCCCCGCCGATCTGATCCAAGTGATTGATCCCGAGCACTGCAGCATTGAGGCCACGGATGAAATGCTCCGCCAGTGCGACGTGAACATCGCCACCGGAGGCCCCGGTATGGTAAAGGCTGTGTATTCCTGCGGCCGTCCTGGCTTCGGCGTAGGTCAGGGCAACTGCCAGGAGATCATCTGCGATGACTATGATGACCTGGACCGTATGGCGATGCTGGCCATCAATAACCGTTCCTACGACAACGGTGTGCCCTGCACCAGTGAGCAGACTATGCACGTGCCCGCCTCTATGGAGGCCAAGTTCCTGGAGGCCATGCAGAAGAACGGCGCCTATCTGGTAGAGGGCGACGAGCTGGTGGATGCCCTGCGCAAGGTGGTGTTCCCGGATGGTGAGCATATCAACCGGGATGTGGTTGGCCGTTCTCCCCAGGTTGTGGGCAAGATGATCGGTGTAGATGTCCCCGCTGAGTGCAAGACTCTGCTGTGCAAGTACACTGGCTGTGCTCAGGATGATGTGCTGTCCAAGGAGATCCTGTTCCCCTTCATTCGCTATGTGACCTATACCGACTTCAAGGCCACGGTGGCTGCCGCAGTGGCCAACCTGGAGATGGAGGGCGCTGGTCACAACAGCTGTATCTGGACCTATGACGAGGAGAAGATCGAGTATGCGGCCAACCTGCTGCCCGTTTCCCGGTTCCAGATCAATCAGACTCCGTTCGGCATCAACAACGGTATGCCCACCACAACAACGCTGGGCTGCGGCTCCTGGGGCAACAACAGCATCTCCGAGAACCTGGAGTGGTACCACCTGATGAACACCACTCGCGTGTCGGTAACGTTGCCCAACAAGCGGCTGTGGAAGGATGGCGACTGGGACCGCTTTGACGAATGCCCCATTACAGAGGATTGAACCGGCAGGGAAGAGTTTGAGCTGTGCACTGTGCACGGACACGAAAACCTTGGGCGGCGGGGCGCCTTGTATACTGCGCCCCGCCGCCCTAAGACAATGGCAAGGTGGATAACAAAATGGAGCTGAATTTTATAACAAACAGCGTTCTTTTCGACGTGCGGGAGTCTGTGGCGTATATCACGCTGAACGATCCGGCACAGATGAACCCGGTGACCGCCGAGGTGATGCGGGATCTGATACAGTGCCTGAATTATTGTGAGCGGGAAAGTGACGTCCGAGCCATTGTCCTGAGAGGCGCCGGCGGAAACTTTACGGCTGGCGGCAATGTCAAGGGTATGAAAGAGCGGCTGGATAAGGGGATCAACACGACGAAAAGCGGTATCCGCAGCGGCGGAGAGTTCATCATGCGTCTCAAGACCATCTCCAAACCCACCATTGCGTGGATTGAAGGAGCCGTTGCCGGCGTTGGAATGAGCATGGCGATGGCCTGCGATTTTTCCATAGCGGAAGAGACTGCCAAGATGGTATTTGCGTTTGTGAATATCGGTTTCGTTCCGGACGGCGGCGTGGCATATATGTTGAGCAAGGCCGTGGGACCGGCCAGAGCCACAGAACTCCTTATGTCTGGAAAGCGATTCAGCGGAGCACAGGCAAAGGAATGGGGCATCATCACCGAAGCTGTGCCGAAAGAGCAGCTGGAAGAAACCGTTCAGAAATATATCAAAAAATATGCGCAGGGCCCCAGCGTAGCCTATGCGCAGATCAAGCGGCTGCTGCTGAGCGTCAACTATCAGGAACTGAATGCCTGTATGCAGAACGAGGTGGAGGCCCAGTACGTCTGCAGCCTCACCGAGGACCACCGGGAGGCCGTGAATGCGTTTGTTGAAAAGCGCAAGCCTACCTTCCAGGGCCGCTGAATTTAGATCCTGCAAAATAACATCAATGATGAGGTGACGCAAATGAGTAAATTCCAACTGATGACCAAGGACCAGGAGGACCTGGTGGCTATGGTCCATGATTTCATGGAGAAAAAGGTAGATCCCTATGTGGATCAGTGGGACAGAGAGAGCCACTGCCCTATGGAGGAGGTTCGGGAGCTGATGGACCTGGGCTTCTGGGGCATCGACGTTCCCGAGGAATATGGTGGTGCTGGCTTGGATGTGACCACCATTATGTACATTCGCCAGGCTATGGCATATCATGACGCCGGCTTCACCAACACCTTCAGCGCGCAGACTTTCGGCTGGAAGCCCGTGCTGCTGGCCGGCACGGAGGAGCAGAAGAAGTATTGGGGTCAGCGCCTGGCTGAAGGTGCTTTCTGGGCTATGTGCATCACCGAGCCTCAGTCCGGCTCCGATGCCGGCAACTGCAAAACCAAGGCTGTCAAGGACGGCGATGAGTATGTCATCACCGGCGGCAAGACCTTCATCACCAACGGCGGCGTGTCCGACCTGTATACCGTGACCTGCTCCACAGACCCCTCCAAGGGCAAGCACGGCATCTCCCTGTTCATCGTGGAACGGGACCGGCCCGGCGTGTCCGTGGGCAAGCATGAGGACAAGATGGGTATCCGCAGCTCCAACACTACCGATGTGGTCTTTGATGAGGTGCGTGTCCCCGCTGACCACATGATCGGCGCCGAGGGCACGGGCTTCAAGACCCTGATGAAGATGCTTTCCCGGACCCGTCCGACCGGTGTGGCGCCTGCGGTGGGCGTGGCTCAGCGGGCGCTGGATCTGGCCATCGAATACTCCCGGACCCGTCTCTCCTTCGGCCAGCCCATCGGCAAGCTGGAGGGCATTCAGTTCAAGCTGGCGGACATGGAGATGAAGCTGCAGTGCTGCCAGTCCCAGCTGGCCTATTCCGCTGCCCTGGTGGACAAGGGGATTTATGACACCCTGGTGGGCTCCTGCACCAAGTGCTTTGTCTCTGAGGCGGTGCTGGACATCTGCCTCCAGGCCCAGCAGATTTACGGCGGCTACGGCTATTCCAAGGAGTATCCTTTGGAAAAACTGGTCCGTGACGCCCGCATCTTCTCTATCTATGAGGGTTCCAGCGAGATCCAACGTTATATCATCGGAAAGACGCTGGTAGGCAAAATCTGAGGAGGAAACACGAACCATGAATATTCTTGTCTGTGTCAAGCAGGTGCCGGATACGACTGCTGTAAAGATCGATCCGGTCACCAATACACTGATCCGGGACGGCGTGCCCAGTATTTTGAACCCCTTTGACGGCTTTGCCCTGGAGATGGCGCTGCGGATGAAAGAGCAGGCCGGCGGTACGGTGACGCTGCTCTCCATGGGCCCGGCCCAGGCGGAGAGTGCCCTGCGGGATGGCCTGGCTGTCGGTGCCGATGAGGCGTTCCTGGTGTCCGGCCGGGAGTTCGGCGGCTCTGATACACTGGCTACCAGTTACATCCTCTCCTGCGCGGTAAAGGTTCTTGAGGCGCAAAAGGGTGAGAAGTTCGATGTGATCTTCTGTGGCAAACAGGCGATTGATGGAGACACCGGTCAGGTCGGTCCCGAAATGGCGGAGCACTTGGACTATCCCCAGATCACATACGCCACGGAGATGGTCTCCTGTGAGGCGGGCAAGGTCCGCATCCGCAAGGAGACGGCAGACGGCTATGATGTGCTGGAGACCACTCTGCCTGCGGTGATCTCCGTAACCAAAACGCCCTTTGAGTTGCGGTTCCCCACGGTGAAAAAGCGCCTGGCGGCCAACCGGGCACAGATCGTCACCATCACGCCCCAGGATATGGAGGAGCAGATCGATCTCACCTGGGCGGGGCTGAAGGGCTCTCCCACCAAGGTGAAGAAGAGCTTCACCCCCCAGCATAACAAGACCTGCGTACTTGTCGAGGAAGATTCCCTCAGCGTGTCCGCCGTGAAACTGGTTGCTCTTTTGAGCGACGCGAAAAAGATTTAAGGAGGATGACGACGATGGATTTTTCTGCGTATCAGAACCTTTGGGTTTTCATTGAGACGGATGACGGCAAGGCTGCCAGTGTCGGCCTGGAGCTGCTTCACCCCGGCGTGGAGCTGGCTCACCAGCTGGGCCAGAAGGCCGTGGCAGTTATCCTGGGCAAGGACAATACCGAGGCAGAGAAGGCCGCCATCGCGTATGGCGCCGACCAGGTGATTTCCGTGGAGGACCCGGCCTACGAATATTACAACACTGAGGCATATACCTATGGAATGACCAAGCTGGTGGAGAAGTATCAGCCCTCCATCCTCATGATCGGCGCCACCATCATTGGCCGTGACTTCGGCCCCCGTCTCAGTTGCCGCCTGAAAACCGGCCTGACGGCGGACTGCACCTCCCTGGCTGTGGATACGGAAACCGGGATCATGGGCTGGACCCGTCCGGCCTTTGGCGGCAACCTGATGGCCACCATTATGTGTGAGAACACCCGTCCCCAGATGGGGACGGTTCGCCCCGGCGTGTTCAAGAAGATCGCCCCAGACAGCACCCGGACGGCAGAGGTCATCAAGGAATCCATTCCCGTTCCGGCGGATGTGATCCGGACCACGCTGATCGAGTCCATTCGGGAGGCTGCCGCCGAAATGATGAAGCTGGAGGACGCGGAGATCATTGTCTCCGGCGGCCGCGGCTTAGGCAAAGCGGAGAACTTCTCCTATATCCGCGACCTGGCAGATGCGCTGGGCGGTGCCGTGGGCGCCTCCCGTGCAGCTGTGGACGCCGGCTGGATTCCCCATGTCCACCAAGTGGGACAGACAGGCAAGACCGTCGCTCCCAAGCTCTACATCGCCTGCGGCATCTCTGGTGCCATCCAGCACCAGGCTGGCATGAGCGGTTCGGACTGCATCGTTGCCATCAACAAGGACCCGGATGCCCCGATTTTCTCCATTGCCGACTACGGTATTGTGGGCGATCTGTTTCAGGTCTTGCCGGTGATGACTGCCGAAGTCAAAAAGCTGAAGGCGTGAGGGCCTGAGATCCCTTTGCGAACTTCTCTGCGCGGGCTGGAGACCGAACAAAAGCCATACTGAACTTTACCTCGTTTTTGCCAGGTTTTATATGTCCCGATATGTGTGATCGATCATTCTCTTCCGGTATTTCTGGCGGCGCAGGGCAGTCTGACGCGGCCTGTGGTGTTGCCACAGGCCGCGTTTCTATCAATTTGCAACCATATTCATGTTATATGACGGAGGTACTGTTTTATGGAAAGTTCTTTCCGAGGTAGCGGCGAATATGTGGCCAGTGAAGAACTCCTGCAAGTGACAAACATCGCCATCGCTCTGCAAAAGCCGCTTCTGATCAAGGGAGAGCCGGGTACCGGAAAGACGGTCCTGGCACAAGCTGTAGCGGAGTCTCTGCAAAAGCGGCTGCTGATTTGGAACATCAAGTCCACCACAAAGGCTCAGGAAGGACTCTACATCTATGACGTGGTCCAGCGGCTGTATGACAGCCAGCTGGGTCTTGCGGGCGTGGACCAAGTGGAGAAGTACGTGAAGCTTGGAAAACTGGGCGAGGCGTTCTCCGGCGAGGACCAAGCGGTCCTGCTGATCGATGAGATCGATAAGGCGGATCTGGAATTTCCCAATGACTTGCTTTGGGAGCTGGACAGAATGGAATTTTACATCCCCGAAACAGGAAGGACCGTCCGGGCAAAGCAAAGGCCCATTGTGATCATCACCTCCAACGCGGAAAAGGAACTGCCGGACGCTTTCCTGCGGCGCTGTATTTTTCACTATATTACGTTCCCAGATGAGCAGCTGATGGCCGAGATTATCCGTGTGCATGAGCCTGACCTGGAGGATAGCCTTCTTCGGCAGGCGCTGGAGACCTTCTATTGGGTGCGGAGCATCCATGGGCTCCAGAAAAAACCAAGCACCAGCGAGCTGCTGGACTGGATCCAGGCCCTGCAGTTGGGCGGAATTGCGTCGGAGCGCATTCTGCAGGAGCTTCCCTTTGCGGGCGTGCTGCTGAAAAAGAACGAAGACTTGGAGCTTCTGAATCGCCAGCGGAAATGAGGGACTGCCATGTTTCTGTCACTTTTTTATCTGCTGCGGGCAAACAGACTGAAGGTGTCCCTCGACGAATGGCTGATGCTGCTGGAAGGAATGCGGAAAGGTCTCCATGGCTCCACGCTGGATGGCTTTTACACCCTCTGCCGTGCGGTGGTGGTGACGAGTGAGGTGGATTTTGACCGCTTCGATCAGGTGTTCCTGGAATTTTTCCGAGGCGTGGAGCCACAAGAACAGCTGCCGGAAGAGCTGCGGAAATGGTTGGAGCATCCGGAGCTGACCAGGGAGGATATCCAGAGGCTGCAGAAGTTCACTGGCCTGAGTGAAGAGGAGATTGAGGCACTGTTTGCCCGCCGCCTTCAAGACCAGAAAGAGGAACACAACGGCGGCCGGAAATGGATTGGCACCGATGGTTATACCGCCTTTGGAAACCAAGGGGAACGGATGGGCGGCATCCGGGTGGGCGGCGAGTCCCGGTACCGATCCGCCTATCGGCTGGCGGGAGAGCGGCGGTATCGGGATTGGCGCACAGACTGTACCCTTGACTCCCGCCAGTTCCAGCAGGCGTTCCGGGGGCTCCGGCAGCTGTCCAGACTGACGGATGCGCCCAAGACGGAGCTGGATGTAGATGCCACGATCCAAAAGACCTGTCAAAATGGTGGGATGCTGCGGATGGAGTATACATTCCCCAGGAAAAATACCCTGAAACTGCTGTTATTGATCGACTCCGGCGGATCCATGGAGCCATATCAGCGGCTGTGCAGTATGCTGTTCCAAGCGGTCAGCAAGGCGGGACATTTCAAAGATCTGAAAATCTTCTATTTTCACAACCGGCCTGGAAATCTGGTCTATAAGGACCCTGCGCTGACCCTGTCCAGCGCTGTGGAGACAGAGTGGATTTTGAAAAATCTCTTCCGGGATTACCGCGTCATTTTTATCGGAGATGCTGAGATGTCCGTAAACGACCTGCTGGGCCGCCGCGGAGCAGGCGGAGACCTGAAATCCGGGATAGACTGGCTGCTGGAATTCAAGAACCATTACTCCCATATCATCTGGCTGCATCCACAAATGCGGCCAAATGGACACAGCTACTGGACCCAATCATTTGATTTAATTGCACAGCAGTTCCCAATGTACCAGATCACACTGGAGGAATTGACGCTGGGAATCAAGAGACTTCTTGTAGCAAAATAAAAGTTGCTAATGTATCCTTCTGCGCTTCACCCAACAGTGATATATGGTTTCCTGCCGGCATAAGCCGAATATAGAAACGAACCGCCCTGGTGACTCTTTCTGTCCAAGTTACCAGTAATTATTTGAAGCGAAAATCTGCCCTACGGCCTGCAGATTGTCTTATCCGGAGAAATTCCGGAAGGTTTCAATCTCCATTCGGCTCTGGCCTGGTTATAATTGCAACGCTACTGGAAACCGCTGTAGGGAAGAAACAGCAATGCCTGCCCTTGACAAATCCGGCAAGGGCAGGCATTGTATGTTTGCGGCAGGGATTTTTATACTGCCGGCTCTGGGCATGCCAAGGCCCACTTCGATGGACAGGAAGGAGCTGCTGTCATGAAGATTGTGTCCTGGAACGTCAACGGCCTTGCGGCCTGCAAGCGCAAAGGCTTTTTGCGTGTCCTTGCCAACTCCAAAGCGGACTTTTTCTGCTGTCAGGAAATCAAGACCCGCTGCCCACTTTCTACTCCAGGATATCTCCAGTTCTGGAACCCCGCCAAACACCCAGGGATAGAACGGTTCCTCTTTCTGGGTCTGACCGATGTATTCTGTGCCTGGTATCCACAGGCGGATAGGCCCTATATCTGGTGGTCTATGCGGCTCAACAAGCGGCTAGAGAACCGGGGGCAGCTGGGCTACTTTCTGGTTTCAGACGCGCTGCTGCCCGCTGTCCGTAGAATCACACATCACATGGACATTCTTGCTTCCGATCACCGCCCCATCTCCCCGACGCGGTGTTTGGCAACGTTTCGGAAAGAGTTGCCAGATAAGGAGTAGCCGCGATGTTGTGCGGACTGGATTGGGTCCGGATGACTTTTTCTTAATATCTGGAGAATATTTTCGCCGTGATGTTGATTTGTCAGGATGGTCCCCAAAAGCTCAAACTTATTAACAGTAGTGGTAGCCATCGCGAGGTGGATTTTTTAGCCCATCCATAAATGCTGATAAAAGATAGTATCTTTTTTGCATATCATATTCCATGCCTATTGAAAGTTCGGGCAATTCAATGATTGCACTCTCTAACACAGTGACTGCATCAGGGCGTTGCACAAATTCACCTAATGCTTCATTATATTTTGTGTTTTCCCAAAAGCCCAACACCTCATCTTCATGAACAAGAATATTTGAGGAAAATGGGTATGATATAGCTGTTTCGAGGAGAGCTTTTGTGGTCATTTGTTCTACTAATCCTTCTGGGAGCCTGCAAGCGTTTTGAGCTAATCCAGCCATTGCGAGATTATCCCATTCAGGCGAATCTGGTGTTATTGGAAATTCATACGGCTTATCAATAGGATACACTTGGCATTCAAGTTCCTTTTTCCCGACCTGATAGGAAGCAAAACAAATAAGGATTGATAACATCAAGAACAATATCCGTGTGTAGTTTCTCTTTTCCATCACGATTCCCTCCTTTTGGGTTTACAGGGTCAAACAAAAAGGGATACATCTCGAAATCGCAAGGCTCTTTCGTGATGTATCCCTTAATATTTCATAATAGTCTAACAAAAGTAAGAATAAGAATTGCTTTCTCCTAAAGTGTTATGCAAGAGTCCAAAAACTCGTGCTCTTTTTATATGGTCCATAGTTTGGTGCGTGTTCATAAACACCTTTCCAGTCCCACTTAGATCTTACAAGAATAGCGGTAGAAACGACATAAGCAGAATGTTCCGGAGCATCAATAGCTCCATAAAGAACGCAATCTCCAACCCTTACGGAGCTTGTTCGCACATAACTTCCATCCTCAATATATTTGTACGGGTTTTCCATCCAGTATGGATTGGATGTGCTTTGAGAGTACCAAGCGTAAGAATGACAATTATACTTGGGTGATGCCCCTGATATACGAGTTGCTCTAGGAAATTCAGCTTCCAGTTCCGCAATTTTTTCATCTCTATAATTAGGGTCATCTATATCAAGAATATCATGCCAAGTACTATCTTTTTTTACAGGAACTACTGATCCCCTTGGCGTAAAGACATAATCAGGTGTAGAGTTGGGGCTAGGATTGCTTACATCAAGATTAAAAGTATACAAAGCAGTCATGATTTTTTCTCTTTTATAAGAATCATAGTCAGTGCTATTGTGCTCATCGAGTTGTTCTATACTCATCTTCGTTTCAAGCACATTTTGCAAATCTCGCCGATTCAAAAGCTCATCTAGCCCATTGAAATATTCTGAAACTGCTAACAACCCTTTATTTAACGAACCATGCATAAAGATATCCATCTGCATCGGATAGTTCAAAACCGATTCTAACAAAGCTTCGGTTGTCATTTTGCACAACATGGTATCCGGAATTTGGCAAGCAGCAACCATATCGTCATTGTTAGTGAAGTTATACCATTCAGGATCATCAGGGGAGACTGGGTATTCATACGGAAAATTGATGGTATACCCTTCTTCAGGAAGAGCGGCAGCAAAAGAGGTGATAGAAAGATTTAAGGAAAGCAAGATCACAAATAGAAAACTAAAGATTTTTTTGGCTTGCATAATATTTCTCCTCTCTTGTCTAAATTTGAAAGCTTATGCCTCTATTTTTATTATAATTTTCAACATTTGTTTTGTCTATCAGGCAAATAACCAAAAAGAGATACAATAATTTCGCATTTAACACAAATCTAACTGTACCACTCATGGCTTATTCAAAAATAAGGCAAATGGCAGTTATCTATATGGGATATAAAAGGAAAGTCACGCAAGTTGTAACCCAAATGGAGAAGGCCGTTACCTACAACGTGAGTGTTGCGTTGACTGCGGACGGCCTATGCTCCCAGATCAGGAGATCCAGTTAGTTGAGATCATCCTGGGGCAAGGGCGTACTGCCGCCAACCTGGCCTACATCCATCGGTTCTGTGCTTACGATGTACTCGTTGAGGGGAGGGAGGGCGTTGCTTCCGGGCTGGATGTGTTCGCCCTCTTGGATGGGGTCACAGAGCCTGCCCGGGGGCTAGAGAACCCCTACTGGGATCTCCGGGAGTTTTTCCGCCTGTGTCGGAGGTCATCTGTTACACTGACGCTTCCGGAAATTGAGAAGATCATCGGCTTTGAGCTGGACTGGGAGGCCCGTTATTTTCAGGCATTCTGGTTTGATGAGGCTCCGGCCTATGTGGGCGGGCAGTGGGAGCAGGAATTCCCATTCCACGCCGTGGAGCCCTCCCAGCAGGCTGCGGAGTATGTCATATCAGATGCCTGGCGCAGTCAGGGCTACCGCATCCAGCGGCTGGATCTGAGCCGTGAGCGGGTTGTTTTCCATAGGGAAGTCTATGGGACCACGGGCTTGACCATTCCACCAGCACTTCTCCAGAGCCGGATCCCGGAGAATGCGGCTCATGAAGCAACGACGTTTTTCGCCTATCTCATAAAAAAATACGGCCTTGGACACAGACCTTAGAATGGAGAAGATTCCGTGTCCTGAGTTCTGCTGAACAGCCGGGAATTTCCTTTCTCTGAAGTTGCCGGCGTTGGAATCATGTTAGAGAGAATCATTTTGGAGGGGCCCGCTCGGCTGCAGACCCCTCCGGCTGTCATCTAAAATTACGTCTTGATAGCTTCTGCCATTCGAATCAATAGACTCCATAGTCCCTGGGCTGTGAAGTTCGAAAGGAAAATGGAGAATGGTATCGCTATTCTCTGTTTTCTAATTTTTGTGATGTTTGACGTGCACTCTTTTTACTTTGAAAATTGTCTTACTTCCACAGTAAAGTCCATGCTTCTTGTGATATACTCAGCATTACCTACTTTAAAATATACCGGCTTACTTTCGATACTTTCCCAGGTATTTATTTTAATGGTTCTGGTAGCACTCTGGCCTGCCGGGACTGCAGAGGGATTTGTGACATTTGTTGAAGGCAATTGCCGGCCCAAATCAAATTCCAAGGGGTATTTTCCACTGTTTGTAACAGTGATACTGATATAGTCTCCATCTTCTTCTTTTGGATTTAGAGTGGACTCAAATGGATCGTCGGACTGGTTTGTTTCTTTCAAAATAACTTTTCCTGAATTAGAAGTTAGGGGTGTAATCTCTTCTAATTCTCCATTATCGAAAATGACACCAGCATTATCAGGTGCCATTGTATATAGCGCCGCATCACCTTCTGCTTCAACATCAATGGTGCTATTGCTTCCTCTCCAGGATACGTCCATACCAAGTGCTTCGGCCAGAAACCGAACAGATACATAGTGAGTTGCGGAGCCATTTGAATCTGTATATCGTATAATGGATGGAAGTTCAGCTCCGGCAGATGATTCTAACACATCCCCTTTATCGACAATTCTTTTTCCGTTAATTGAGAGGTTCGCGGTGTTAAATGAAATGGCATTACTTGCTGCTAAAGCGGTTCCTGTGATGGAAACAAGTAAGGCCATAAGTGCCATGCCACAGAAAAATGATGATGTTTTCCTCATTCTGATCACCAATGCTGGTCAACAGAGTAGGAATAAATCACAGAACTGGCCTTCTCTGCGGTAATTGTTGCTGTCATAATTCCTGCCAAACCATTTCCGCTTGTAGATTTTGCGACCATTACAAGACGGTCTCCAGGGACAATCGTTCGGGTAGAGCTTACGTTATCCTCCGGCGCAGAAGTAGCGTCGTATTCCATTGTTGCCGTCATGCTGTTTTCTTCGTCAATATTTTCAATGGCTCCACGGCATTCGTCACCTAAATTTGCAGAACAAGTGTACGTGTGTGTTGCGGTTGGCCGTGCAGTTGCTTTTTCAATATCATAGCCTGCGTATGTGCTTGCCGCAGGGATGACACCGAAAACAACGGTTGTCCCATCGCTCAATTCATAAACTTCACAGCTTTTATCATACTCAAGGATGAACGTTACAAGTTCATCCTGTTCGTTTGTATCGGCCGCAGATGCTGTGACCGCAGAGAGAGAAAAAACAAAGGACAGCACCAACACCAAGGAAAGAATTTTTGAAGTGGATTTTCTCATTTTCATTGTTTGCCTCACTTTCCATTTTAGAACGTCCAACCCTACACTGAATTAGTTGACTGCTACTGATTATTGTATCTACCATCTCCCTTCACATAAGATATATGTTTTGAGTCGAGGGGTAATCTCGCCTGACGCTAACAGCTTTCCTGAATACATGCTAAATTTGCTTTCATTATTAAAAACAGTGAAGGGATTAAAAGTGTAACCTAATATCGACAAAAAATCTGAAAAAAAGTATTTTAGCTGGGAAAGGAACAGCTTACGTTGAAGCTGCTTCTCTTATCGAGAAGGACCTTCAAGAATTTGGATAATATCAACAACACCGACTTTAGCTACATCGCGATGTTGAAGTGGAAACTGGAGTTTTTTACATCACTGTTTTTTACTAAATGCCAACAAAAAACATATAAGTAGTCCTGAAATCAGAATAACTAGGGAAATAATTAGCGGAACAAGCATGTGTGTTGCCAGTAAAGAGCCGAATATGCCAAAAATTTGACGGCCATTATCGCTATAAGTAATATTTTCAGAAAGTGCAACATATATAATACTAACGGATGTAAAGACTAACCCAATTATCACAAGTAGTATACCGCAAACCATTTTCCGATCCATGGTAAAAGCTCCTTTTGATCTATTTTACATACCCTGGAGGTCAAAATTTATGCCATCGTAGTTCTGCCACCTATAATTTAATGCTCCCATACAATTATTAAAGTCCGGGACAGATCATCTCTGTCCCGGGCTTGGCTTCAAATAAAATCACCAGGATAACTCGCTAAGTGTTCCTTAAAATCTTGATAATTGTTATCCGTTACATACGAGCTGTCTGTAGCTTTTTCAACATAGGTCGGACTAGCAATGTGAGCAAGATGAGAATATGCAATTCCATCCTCATCTATAATGGTGTATTCATAATATGGATCCCCCAATTGTGCGCCAGTCCATGGGTCAATGTCCGCATAGGTAGTTCTCACCATTACTCCGAACAGAATTCCGGAGATGATGCGGTGCGTAACTTTTGCACCATTTGCTAAGCGGGCGCCCTCTTCTGGCCCAGTAGCCTCCATGCTCGCTTCAACTGAAACCTCCGCAGAAATAGAGAACCCCCCAATAAGTTCACCACTGTCTACACTAATAGAGCCGCCAACAGTTTTTGAAGATGTCACACCCGTAGCAATGCGGTCGAGCACAACACCTTTGATGGGCCCATACGAGCGGATAACTGTTGTATCAATAGGTTGAACTACCCTAGTAACACCATTGATGTCAATCGCACTTGGATGGTTTAGCATTGACTGTTCGTATTTAGCGACTGCAAGCTCTGCAGCCAGCTGAGATAGACAATCAAATCTATCTGTATTGTAGGCATCGCGAGCGGCCTGCTTGATCAAATCACTTGTCTCAGCGGTGTAATCTGTAATTTCGACTCCATAGGTTTCTTCAACATATCCGAATTCATCGGGATATTCGTTCAAAATATCCTGAAATCTTTCGGAATCGAGAAGTACTTTCTCTTCCGGAGCTGTCGCTAAAGCTTGAACATTTAAACTGACAAGCAACGTAAGGGCAAGAGCTGCACTTAAAATCCTTTTTTTCATAAATATCTCCTTGTAAAGACGTTGTAACTAGATCGCCGCTTAGAACCTTCATTCGGTGCTCATGGAAACCACTCCTCTCCTTTTCCATCTACTTTATAAAACAGCTAAGAGGAAAGAAATGCAACTTGCTCCGTCTAAATTTCTATATCTACAGACTTAATGGCACCAGTACTGAAAAACGCCCAGGACATGGTCCTGGGCGTTCACTGTGTAAATTTAGCTGATTTATTTAATAGGACTCAGTGTATGAGTAGAAAGTTGCAGATTCAATTTCTCTGCCGCTGGAGTTATAGACAGTTGCTGTTGCCTTTACACGATAGTCGTATCCGGAAGCAACATACCAGTTCCCGCCTGCAGATGCATATCTGGTGCCAGCGTCAGTCCAGGTCTTGATCGTATCCCAGCCGGAGCGGTTCTGCTGGAGTTCCACGGTCAATTCCACATCATAAGAAGAGGTAGGGGCAGAAACAGATGCTGAACAATTAGCCAATCCCCCGGTAATCTCAAGATCGGCTTCCGTATCTCGAATATAGGCATATCTAGGCGAGATTTCAGGAATATCAAGCGCTTCTTGCGGAGCTGCAGCGCTTGCTGAAGCACACAGAATCAAAATTGCGGTTAGTAGGCATAGGCTGCGCTTGAAGATGTTTTTCATTTTTCATTGTCTCCTTTGACTTAGTGTATTTAAGTGCTTTGCGCTTCTATTTATAAGAGACGCAGAAAATCAAATCTGCAACATCTTATTTCAAAAATTTTATATTCTGGGCGATCTTTTCATTTGTTTCAACGGAAATGCCCGGGGAAGTCCAAACTCTGATAAAAATACCGTTATCTGTATCCATCATTACACAGTTAATATCGCCGTCTTTGAAGACACGCATTGTATCAACACCGTTGATCGACAGATGTTCGATGCTCTCTGCATTTTCTGTATCAATCTGAACAACGCTATTCTCATCTGATAGGATGATCGAAAAATAGAGTCCGGCGTTATTCTGAAATCCAGCATAATGGTCGAATGTACTGTCTACACAGGAAAATCCTTCGGGGATCCAGCCAATCTCTAGGTTTTCAAAATACTCTGAAGTAGCAAGTCCCTCTAACGTAGTGGGCAGAGACTTGAGATCTTCACCGGGATCATCGCTTTTCATTTCCAATTGTGTGTACTGTTCTTCCACAGTAATCAAAAGATTCAACGCAGAAATGCGGAAGTCCTCCGACAGTGCAAAGGCCGACGTGAACAGCAACATCATCACTGCCGCCACAATCGCTGCACGATTCAGTACCCGCTTGGTCGTCCGCCAATACCCGGAACGCCGCTGCTCTGCGAAATGCCGATTAATTACTTTCCGGCACCGCCGGTCAATTTCTTCCGGAACTGCAGCAGTGGGATCCCGGTTAAGCTGGTCATTCAGCTCTTCCAAACGAGCGCCCTCCTTTTCCGCCACTGCGTCCATCAGCAATGCAAAGTAGGCGTCCTCATACTGCTCTTCCAGTTTTTCACGCCGCGTCATGAATGGTCTCCTCCTTTCATCAGGGAAATGACCTTGCGTTTTGCGCGGGTCAGTTTCATCCGGATACTCTCCTTTTTACAGTAATAAATTTCTGCGAGCTTTTCGTCGCTTTCTTGGAGAATGTACTTGCGATAGAGCAGTTCCGCATCTGCCCGCGGGATTTGATCCCAGATAGCAGCAAACTGGCGCTGCTGTTCTTCCCGTTCCAGAATCTCCTGTGGAGATTCGCTGGGCTCTTCGTATGTGTTCCCATCATCGTAGTCAATCGGCAGCGTGTGTTTCTCAATGACATTTTGATGCCGTTTGAAATTGACTGCGGTACTTCTAACAGTATAAACAAGATAGGTTGGCAGAGTGCAACCAGGAAGCTCCATGAGCTTTGGAATTCTCTTCAAAAGCCGTTCTACTGCATCCTGCATGATATCCTCGGCTTCATTTTCACTTGCGGCATAGCGCTTTGCCACAGAGTACATCAGGCGTTGGTATCGCTGGTATAGGTCTGTGAAGAAAACGTATTCTTCCGACACTTCGCCTGATATAATCAATTGTATCATACAAGCATCCCCTCTTTCAGATCACATTTTATAAAACACCCAAAATCATGATCTGCAACAGGATTTTTTTCGGATTTTCTTTGCGTGGGTGCTGTGTATAGTAGTATACTCCCCACAGAAATCTAATAATATTAGAAATTTCCTTATAAATCAATGTTTTTATCAAAATATATTAGAATAAATCAGGAGGCTCTTCGGAAAATATTATAATTGAAGAAAACGATTCGGAGGGCGCATCCCATGGCTCATGTTGGAGAAATTTTGGCAGAACTGCGTAATGACCGCGAGCTGTCACAAAAGGAACTTGGGCGTGTGCTTCATATTGGGGGAGGTACGATATCCTGCTATGAGCGGGGTAGCAGCCTTCCAAATTCAGACCGAATCGCACAGATCGCAGATTATTTTCATGTGACAACAGACTACCTGTTGGGAAGAACTTCCTATAATATCTCACCAGACTATTTGGCAGAACCCATCTGTGGCGAGGTCACAGTTCATGATTTTGTAGAACTGCTCCGGGAGATTCCGGAGGATCGTCGATACGCCTTATATCTGCTGGCAAAGGACGCCCGCATAAATGCGACCCTGAAAAAACAAATGGAACCATAACGGAAGACAGGAGCTGCCGATGATCCCTTCTATTATCCTTGCAATCGAAGATGATGATGACCGAGAATTTATGACGTGGCTCTATAAACAATATCAACGGCTCATGTACAGAGAAATTTTGAAGATCGTACAGGAGACCTGGGACGTGGATGACATCATGCAGTCCCTTTTGGTAAAGTTGATCGGCCAAATTGCACTTCTGAAAACGTTGGATCGACAGCACCTGATTGACTACCTTGTAACCGCTGCGCGGAACACGGCACTGAATTTCCGCAGGGACAACAAGGCCAAGTACTTTGAAGAACTCACGGACGAGCAACCGTCGCCGGAGGACACCGAGGACGAATTGATTCGGAAAGAAGATCTCTATCGTCTGGCCGATGTGTGGAATACGCTAGATGAAAAAACGCAGTACCTGCTCAGAGCTAGATATATCTTAAACAAGAGCGGCAAGGAGATTGCCGCTGATCTAAAGATGTCTCCAGACAATGTGCGGATGGCGATTGTCCGAGCAAAGAGAAAGGCCAAAAAGGCGATGGAAGCGGGAGCAGACTCTCAAGAAAAAACATAAATCAACAGGATGGAAAAAGGGCGGAGAAATTTCTCCGCCCTTTTTCCATCCTGTTGATTTACTTGATTTGGCTTTGCATCTAGAAAGGAACTTTAGTATTCTCTGTTTGGAAAGTCCAAGCGCTTGAAGATTAGACTAGATGCCTTATTGGAAGAACCTTTCATTAGTTCATAGTTGGTGCAATAGTTGCATAAAGACTGTCAATATAGTTGCTATTTTCAATATTTTTCAGAGTTATTTCAAATGAACTACCTTGAGATGTTTCTAGCATAAGAAGTAGATTTTGAAACTGTTCTCTCATTTGAAACTTGCTAAACGCATCTACACTATAAGGTAGGCCATAAGAATAAACGCTAATATCAGAAAGGATAGCCATTGCTCTTGGATAGTTATCCCCAAAATCAGGTGGAATATGTCCTGCTTTGCTTTGCAGCAATCTTCCTTGTTGCAGAAGAAAATCATCTCTACTATCATAGTATCTTTCTGCATTATTTTCCTCTACAGAAGAAAGAATAGCTTTGCCTCTGATGGTGAATTCTCGAATATTTGCGTTAATCGATGCCAAGAGGGAGTTTTCCCACTTTGCATCAGAGATAGAGGTTGTCAATATAGAAGTTGATACATTAGTTACTATCAAGAGTACAGATACAACAAAGACGCATAATATTCTCTTTCTCATTATGAAATTGTGACTGTACCAGTAGTAGCCCTTGTGGTATTTACAACCAGTAAAGCAAACTGAGTTTCTACATAATAGGAGATCTCTGCGTAGCCTTGATATCTGCCGACATTTCCGTTTGTTTGGATGTTGAATCCAACTGGCATCCTTGAATTTCTGGAGTCAAAGTTGATCCCCAATGTATCTACAGTAACGTCAAGATAAGAGTTTTCGCCGCTGTCGACGACATAAGGTTCGCCTTCGCTTCCTTCAAAAATCCTGCTAAGGAAATTTGTTGGTATGCCATAACGAACTGTTAAGAAATCAAGGAGGACGGCAAATGCGAGATCAAGCGACATACTTCCTCCACCGCTATTCTGGTTATCTAGAATTTCTGAGACCCCCTCAATGGAGGAGATGCTCGTATCAATACCAACGCGCTTCAAACCGATGCGGAAAGAGGCAATTCCTCGTGGAGCAACAAGCTGACTCGTAGGAAATTCATCTTCTGCAATATTTTCTGTGTAAGATTGTAAAAAAAGAATAAACCGGTCGTTTGAACTATCGCGTGAAATCGTAACAGTAGATCCAGTTTGCTCCCCAGTAAAGACGCCACTAGGTCGATAATACCCATCTGCTTCATCTAACTCTGCCAGAGTAGCTCTAGGAGAACTCTGGGGTTGATTTGCTTTATCTCCATCAGACTCGTCCATTTGTTTTTGAATAAATGCCTGGTATGCGGGAAGAAACTCATCTGTCATAACGGATGTACCAAAACTCATATAAATCGGACGGGCGTTTTCATTTTCGTTGAAGTCACTAGGGGTAAGAGTGACACCAGCACTAATTGTGTCAAGATTATCCAGCTTATTCAGACCAACATCGACCGTGTAGCTCTTGCCATCAATAGTAACCATTCCTTTTAGAAATCCTCTGATCAAAGAGTAGTGGTCGTTAATTTCAAAGAGACGCACATTTCCGTCAACAGTAATAGGAATGCTTTGATCGGCGAAGTCCATGGAGAAGGATACTTTGGCTTGACCATGTATTCCATCTTGTGCAAACTTAATTACATAGGTATAGTCTGTTGTTCCAAGTAGGTAAACATCTTCATCTGAATACATTGCTGGGAGTTCCTGCTGGATATCAAATTCTTCACAGAAATTGTCCACATTGGACAACAATAGAGTCTGACTGTCAGTGCAAGTTCCGCTTTGGGTGGTGCCTTGAGCGGCTGCCACGGGGATAGATAGACTAAACACCATTAAGAAAACTAATATTAACGAAATAATTCTCTTTTTCATTGAGATAGTTTCTCTCCTTTTTGAATTCACACCATTTTTATTTTAGAGTGCTGACCGATAAATCCACCTATGAAGCATTGTATAATTTCCTCAAATTTCCACCGGACTCACTCCTTTCACAGCCTCTATTATTAAAAACAGTTTTGGAGGCAGATGTGCAACACAAAACTGGACAGGGGCAGTATTAATTAGTTATTAGAATGCGAAGTTAGTGCACGGACTCAAATCGTCATCCCATGTACTAACGCCACGGCATGAACTTACACAGGATAGAAATGATAATTTTACAAAACCCTAGTACAAATTTTGGGAAACAATAATAAATTTACTAAAAAGCCGAGTGGGGAGTTTTAGGTTGCCCACTTGATTTTTGAAAAAGTTGCCGACTGCGCTTTTACAACTGCCTGCAATGAATATGTGAGATCTTTTGAACTCTTGACAATCGAACGTTTGTTTGATATACTTGCGACATCAACTATTAGACCAGCAGATGACAAGGGAAATGAAGTAAGCCTAAAAACATAGCACGCATATCGAGGGGAGATGGCGGGATGCCGTATCTATCCAGAGAGAAGATCGAGGGGATTGCGGCGAGAGTTGTGGACGCATACTGGAGATTGAATTCCCAGGCTGGCGCTGAAAAGAGGATCTGCCCGGAAATACTCGCGCAAAAGCTCTTGGGCTTGAAGGTGGAATACCGCACTTTGTCTCGGAATGGTTCCATCTTGGGAATGACAGCGTTTGAAAACGTAGGCGTTCGGGTCTATGAGGATAACTCGCCTGGCTATTATTTCCTGGACGGCCGCACCATCCTGCTTGAAACCTCCCTCGCCGGGGAAAAGGCCAATCCCGGCCGTCGGAACTTCACTCTGATGCATGAGACGTGCCACCAGATCTTCCGAATACTGTTCCCGGCTGAGTATATGCCGCCAGCCCAGTGCCGGAAAGTCTGCTGCTGTACATTATCCATGTATGGATACCGGATCAAGCCAATCAATTGGGAGGAGTGGCGCGTCAACACATTGGCTGCTTCGATCTTAATGCCCAAGGATTTGTTGATAGAACAGATGCACACAGCGGGACTTGGGAATAACCTCCGGCTTTTGAATAAAATCTTTGCGCCCAAGGAATATGAGAAGTTTGCTGCCGTGGCAGAAGCAATGGGCGTATCAAAAGCCGCCCTGGCCATCCGGATGAAGCAGCTTCACCTGCTGGACAGGGATGACCTGAAGGACCCTTATGCGCTTGTTCGTGTCGTATGCGATGAAGAATGAATGTTTCAGTAGGGAGGACGATGCAAGATGCCGCGATGTAATATCCGGGAGGAAAATCCCGCCAAGTACGCTCAGGTAAAGGCGGAGCAGGAAAAACTCCGGGCAGAGTGTTCCCAGAGCAGCAGTATAACACTGGCACGCCTGTGTCCTTACTGCGGACACAAGATCGAAATTCTCTCACGTGGGACCCATGGATACGCTTTTACCAAGTGTCCGAATTGCGGGGAGAATGTAGGATTCCCGCCAGTATCATTTCGTTTGGCATGAAGCCCCTAAAATAGAATCACCCAAGACTGTGCCCCGGAGCCGCTTGATGCGCTGACTTCCCATGTGCCGCTTGATCTGCCTTCCCCGTTGAAGAACGGAGAGGATCAACGGCGCACGTCAGCGGATCAGGCGGCTCTTTTTCGCCCATCTGGTTCCCATGAGGGACCGGATGGGCGTTTTTCCATTTTCAGGAGGCTTGAAAATTTCTTCAAAAAAATTTTTTTAACCCGGACAAGAACTGTCCGCATTAGCCTGTAGAGTCAGGGCATGGAAGCGAAAGAGGGGTGAAGATGTGGGCGCGGCAGAGCGGCGACAACTAATACTGGACCTGCTCTGCCAGCGGCGAAAGGAGACTATCCCAAACCTGGCAGCAGAGCTGGGGGTGAGCGAGAGGACCATTCGCCGCGACATCGAAATGCTCACGCTTCGCTACCCCATCGAGACGGCCTGCGGCCGGTATGGCGGCGGCGTCAGGATGGCGGACTGGTATCAACAAGGCCGCCGGCGGCTGACGCCGAGGCAAACGGCCCTGCTGCGGCGCTTGGCCGCGGGACTCCAGGGCGAGGACCTGGAAGACATGAAACAGATTCTGGCTCAGTTTGCTTCCTAAAGGAGCCCCAATGGGCTCCGTTGCTCTTTGAAAAGTTCACATCAGCAGTACGGATCACCACACGGACAGGCGCGCAGTGTCCGCCATGACCCGGGGAGAATCCCTCTCTCCGGAGAGCGATCCGGCCTGTGCGGGGCAGCATTGGCAAAGCTGTCTATCATTCCCAGGGTTGAAAGCAGTAGAGACCTTCGGAATGTGCCCGTGAAGGTCCGCCAAACCTTATCCGTACTGTTCCCAATCCCTCACCGGGGGGCGAGCTGCAAATGCGGTGAGGACAAATGAAACAAGATAGGGGACTATACAGATGATAGAGAATAACAGGCAAAATGCCCATCAAGAGATCGATCACATTTTCAAAAAACTTCTTCCTGCCCACGGCATGGCGGAGCGTCCAGTTCAGGTGGCCCTGAGCCATCGGATGCTCGACGCGATGCTGGATGACAGCATTGCCCTGTGCGACGCCGGGACGGGGATCGGAAAAACCTATGCCTACCTGGTGGCCGGCATCGTGTTCAGTCGGAGCCGCGCCGCCAGGGGACTGGCGAATCAGCCGGTGCTCATTTCTACCTCCAGCATCGCCTTGCAGAACGCGGTGCTGGAGGAATACCTGCCCTTTCTCTCCTCTGTGCTGATAGAGGATCGGATGACAAAGACCCCCATCCGGGCAGTGCTTCGAAAGGGGAAAAGCCACTATGTGTGCGACGAGCGTCTGAAACGGCGCCTGCAGGCTGTGGATCTGACACGGAAAAGCCCGCGGGCAAGAGACGCCCTGCTGTCTCTCCGGGATCATCTGGACCTGGACATGGCCGAGCACCTCAGCGGGTATGACCGAATGCGTGTCTGTGTGCCCATGGTCTGTGACTGTGGACGAGAGAGCTGTCGGTATCAATGCTTTATGGAGATGTGTGCCTCGGATTGGTACCAGGTGCAGATCTGCAACCACAATCTGCTGCTGGCAGACGCCATTCACCGGAACCTGGGCCGCCGGCCCCTGCTCCCGGAGTGGAGTACCCTGATTTTGGACGAGGCCCACAAGTTGCCGGAGACTGCCCGCCAGATGTTTGGTATCACGCTGACAGCGGCAGAGATACATGAACTGATCAGGGCACTGCGGGGAGAACGGTATCTCCTCGCCTCGGAGACCCTGGAGGAGGCGGCAGGACCGGCGCTTCGGGAACTGGCCCGGCCCTGGGATGAGGACAAGACCTTTTCTCATTTCGCCCCATTTCTAAACCGGCCACACCATACGCTGGAGTTAATTCAAAAGCAGATTGGAACTGTGCTGACCCACGGGACACAGCGGAAGCTGGATCAGCTGCGGGATAAGACGGCCCTGTTCCTACAGGAGCAGAGGGACATGATCTTCTATACAGCAGAGGATTCGCATGGTGGTACAATGCTGTGCGCCACCACACCAAATCTGACCAACCAGCTTCGTCAGACGCTCTGGCGGCAGCAAAAGCCCATGATCCTGACCTCCGGTACTCTGGCAGTTGGGGAGGACTTCCGTCGATTCAAGGAAGCGACGGGCCTGCTGACAGACAGCCGTGTGCGGGAGTCTGTCAGCCCCTCGCCCTTCACATACAGCAGGAACTGCCTGATGTATGTTTCCCGCCTACCCGCCCATCAGGGGGCCGGACAATACTATGACAGCCTGACGGCGGAGATCGCCGCCCTGCTGGACGCGGCCCACGGTCATGCCCTGGTGCTGTTTACATCCTACGCCGCCATGTCCGCCGTGAAGGAGCGCCTGCGGGAGCAGGATCTGGCCTATCCGCTGTTCACCCTGGGGCGCAACGCGGTACACACCACAAAGCAATTTAAGAGCACGCCCGGGGGCGTCCTACTGGCTACAGGAGCCGCCTGGGAGGGGTTTGACTTCCCTGGGGACTGCGTGTCTCTCCTGGTGATCCCCAGGCTGCCATTCCCGATCCCGGATGCACTGAAGGAGAAGGAGCGGGAGCAATACCCAACCCTCCATTCTTTTCTGCGGGGCATTGTAGTGCCGGAGATGCAGATCAAATTGAAGCAGGGCTTTGGCCGGGCCATCCGCCTGGAGACAGATACCTGCGTGGTGGCCATTCTGGATGAGCGGGCCGCCAGGAATCAACGTTATTGGAAGGACGTACTGGCCGCCCTGCCGGAGATGCCAGTCACTCAGGACATCCATCGTGTGGAGGCGTTTATCCGCGGCGTCAAGCCGGACAGCTACTTCCAGGAGGGGGCGGCATGATCAACGCCAAGACAGAGCTGCAGTATCAGATCGCCCTGAACATCTTGATGCGGATGAGAGCGGCGGGTTTCGTGACAGAGGATGAGGCAGAGAGCATCCGGCGCTTAGCAATGGAAAAATACCAGCCTGTTTCTGTTCAGGAATAGAGCTGGATATTTTTCGAAGGGCGTGATAGTGTTGTCGCCGCAGGACCAGAGACATTTGCGGAAAGGCAGGAAAAACACATGGAGTATCTCTACTACGCCGAGCAAAAGTATATGTATACCGGATACGTGGAGGCCAGGATCTTGACCGCTCAAGAGGCGGAAAGCCTTGGTTACGAGGACGGCTATGTTGAGTCCAGAGATAACTGTAAGGTCTATGTGGACGGCTTTGACAGCGAAATGGATGCGCGCAAACATTTGGAAGATTTAACAGACTGCCATATCATAAATTGACAAAATTGGGAAGTCAGACACAGTTTGAGCCGGCATTACAATCAGCTGGTAACTGTTCGGGAATAGTGCTGGATATTACCCGAAAGGTGCGGTAGTGTTGTCACTACCAAAGAATAGAAAGGATAGAATAGAATGAGCGGGCAGAAAAACGCGCCATTGAATGTGGCAATATACTGTAGAGTTGGGTTCAGTGAATATGCTCTGGAAATCCAAAAGCAGCGGGCCGCAGCGGTCATCCGGGAGCATGATGATTGGAATCTCGCAACCACATATACAGACCTCGGCACAGGCCCTCAGTTCAACAGGAGACCCAGCTTCAAAATGATGATGGCCGACTGCAGGAAAGGGCTGATCGACAAAATCCTGGTCAGGTCCATATCCACACTGGCACGTGATACCTGGAGCTGTATGAAAGTCCTGCGGGAACTCTCCGCGCTTGGCGTTACCATCCGGTTTGTGGACGAAAATGTCGATACGGAGACCGACAGCCAGTGGATGGAGTTCCTGAATTTCTACAGCGCATTGAGTGCTATATGGCGTGAAGAGATAGGGGCGGCAGAAACATCAGATATTGTTCCTGCACTCCAATAATAGGCAGCAGAAAGACTGATAAAAGGAGGAGCAGACAGCGTGGCAGCAAATGTGACGGTAATTCCACCCAGAGCAGTGCGTCCGGATACCTTGCGCGTAGCGGCCTATTGTCGAGTCAGCTCTGACTCCGCTGATCAACTCCACTCCTATGCGGCCCAGATTCAATACTATACGGACCTGATCCAGAACCATGATGGCTGGGACTTGGTAGACGTGTATGCCGACGAGGGCATTACTGGCACCCGGATGGACAAACGGGAGGATTTCAACCGCCTGCTAGCAGACTGCCACAAGGGGAAGATCGACAAGGTATTGGTCAAATCCATCTCCCGATTTGCCCGCAATACCCGAGACTGCCTGGCCTCTCTCCGGGAGCTGTTCCGGTTGGGGGTGTCCGTCCTGTTTGAAAAAGAGAACATTGATACCGGAACGCTCACCACCGAACTGATGGTGAGCGTTTCCAGCTCTCTAGCCCAGCAGGAGTCCGTCTCTATCTCCCAAAACCAACGGATGAGCTATCAGAGGAGGATGGAGCGGGGAGAATTCATCACCTGTACGGCACCGTATGGATATCGAATGCAGGATGGGAAGAACCTTGTTATTGAGGAGAGTGAGGCCGGGGAGGTTCGGTGGATGTTCCAAGCGTATTTGAACGGAAATAGTGTGAAACGGATTGCTGAGGAGATGAACCGTAAAGAAGTTCATAATTCCTGGAAACGAGGAATGTGGTATGAGCAACTGATTCGCAAGATGCTTTCCAATGAAAAATATGTGGGGGATTCCCTGTGCCAAAAGACATTTACAACTGATACATTCCCGTTTGCAAGAAAAACCAATCATGGAGAAGCCGATCAATACTATATTGAAAACACGCACCCGGCCATCATATCACGGGAGACTTTTGAGAAGGTGCAAAATTTATTGAAAAAACGCGCGGAGCGTCGCCCATCATCCAGACAGAGAACACTGTTGTCGCTGAAGGTCATCTGCGGAAACTGCGGATCGGTATATATGCGGCGAGTCAATAAAAGCGGCCGCACGACATGGGTGTGCAGAAAACATGACCGCAACGCCATTGACTGTCCCAATGGCAGAGTTCCGGAGGCAGAGCTTTACGCGGCCTTCATGCGGATGTACAACAAGTTGAAGCGCAATACGGGGGTTGTCCTGCTGCCGGCTATAAAACAGATGGAAGAACTCAGAGACGTGATCCAAAGGGGCAATCCCGCTATGCTGGCCGTGAACAAAGCCATTGCCCTGGCAAGTGAGCAGAGCTATAACATCAGCAAGCTCCAGACAGCCGGGCTCCTGGACACTGATGCCTGCACTGCTAAATTCAACGAGATTAATGCGCGGCTGGCGGAGCTGCGGGCGGAACGGCGCAGATTGTTGGAAAATGAGGACATAGACGACGCCATTGATGCCCTTCAACAGACGGTTGACCTTATCCGGCATGGGCCGGAACGCCTGATGGAATTCGACGAGGGACTGTTCCTCAGCCTGGTGGAGCGGATCGTCGTGGAGTCCCAGACCTGCATCCGCTTCCGGCTGCAGGGAGGCATTGAACTGAAAGAGCTGCTGAAGGAGGCGGGAAAATGAGCAACCGAAAAATATTGTACGGATATCAGATTCGGGATGGTGAGATCGCTGTTGTAAAGGAGGAAGCGATCCACGTGCGAAGGGTATTCTCACTTTACATCGGAGGTTTTTCCTATCAGAAGATCTCCAATCTCCTCAACGCAGAGAAGATCCCGTATAGCCAAGAGGCACCCGCCTGGAACAAGCACAAGGTCAAACGTCTGCTGGAAAATCCCCGCTATATAGGCCGGGACAGCTATCCCCCCATCCTGGACAACGTGGTATTCCAAGAGACACAGGAGCACATTCACAAGAAAACCGCCGGCTATACTCCCAAGGCGGATCGCCCAGTGCTCCGCCTGAAAGCGCTGCTGCACTGTGTTCAGTGCGGCGGTACATTGCACCGGCTGGCCGGAAAGAACCGCAGGGCAGATACTTTGTATCTCAAATGTGGAAGCTGCGGCGCCATGGTTACCATTCCAGACGACACCCTGCTCTCGGAGGTTGCCCGTCAAGTCACGGAGCATGATACCGCTGACTGGCGGCCTTATCAGCCCTCTGGAGAAGTAGTCCGCTTGACCAACGCCATCAACCGTGGACTGGAGCGCCCCGAACACCCGGAGGAGTTGGTCTCCCTCATCCTGCAGGGCGCTGCAGCCCGCTATGACTGCTGCCCCGCAGCAGCTCCATCTGAACGAGAAAACCACCCGCTGGATGTGGATTGGAACCACATCCGGCAGGTGGTTTCTCACATTACCATCTCGGCAGAAAATATGGTGGCTGTATCCTTCCGGTGAGCCGCCAGGAAAGGAAAACGCATGGAACAGGCATTGGAACGACGTGTACATATTATCCCGGCAACAAAGAAACCTACCGATCCAAAATCATCACATCATGGCAAACAGCGAGTAGCGGCTTATTGCAGAGTGAGCACCAACAATAAGGAACAAATCAACAGCTATGAGGCACAGAAAGTCTACTACACCCAGAAAATCGAGGAAAACCCGGATTGGGAGTTGGCCGGCATCTTTGCCGACAAAGGACTTTCCGGCACCAGCTTAAAAAAGCGGGACAATTTCAACAAGATGATTGCCGCCTGCAAGCGGGGAAGGATCGACACCATTCTTACAAAATCCCTCTCCCGATTTGCCAGGAACACAGTGGACTGCCTGGAGACGGTTCGGATGCTGCGGGCGCGTGGGATCGGGGTCATCTTTGAGAAAGAGAACATCAATACGCTCACGGAGTCCAATGAGTTCCTCGTCACCTTGTTCAGCGGATTTGCCCAGGCGGAAAGTGAATCCCTCAGCGGAAACATTGTCAGAGGGAAAATGATGAGTATGCAGGCTGGCAATGTGCCCTTCCAATACAAGAAGCTGCTGGGCTACCGTGAGGGGGAGGACGGCAAGCCGGAGATCGACCCCGAGGAGGCAAAGACGGTGCGCCGAATTTACCGCCGCTACCTGGACGGATGCAGCTTGTCACAGATTCAGCGGGAACTGGAAGCGGACCATGTGCCCACCGCACAGGGTGTCCAGCGGTGGTCCTACCAGATAATCCATAATATCCTCACCAATGAGCGTTACATCGGGGATGCCCTGCTGGGAAAGACCTATGTTCTGGATTGTATCAGCAAAGAAGTGCGGAAAAATAATGGAGAGCGTCCACAATATTATGTGGAGAACAATCATCCGGCGATCATTCCAAGAGAGTGGTTCCAACGAGTAAAGGAAGAAATGACTCGCAGGGCCAGCAAGCGGAAGGTCATGCAGCGCCACGGCAAGACAGAGCTGGGCAAATACTCCGCCAAATACGCCCTCCTGGTATGTGGGGAGTGCGGTACGCCCTATAAACGGTGTACCTGGGCCAGAAACGGGAAGAAGCGCATCGTGTGGCGATGTGTCTCCCGCCTGGAATTCGGAACGAAATACTGCCATAGCTCTCCGACCTTGGATGAGGAAAAACTGCATCAGGCGATCCTGGAAGCCCTGAATGAGTTTGTCCAGGCGGACAGTGAGGTCAAGGAGGATATGCTGAATTTTACCCGGCTGGTTTGGGCGGGCCAGGAGGTGGATGGTGCCAGCTTGATCTCCCTGAAACAGCGTCTGGGAGACATCACAACGGAACAGGCCTTGCTGCTGGATAGAGTGCTGGAAAACATGAACGATCCAGACCTCAACGCCCAGCTCAAGGCCCTGATGGATGAGAAGCAGGCAGTGCAGGAGCAGATCCAAGCCATGGAACAGGAAGCCGCTCAAAGCGAGAACCGGATGTCCCGTATGGCGGAGCTGCGGGAATGGATGGCCAAGCTGGAGGTCAACACGGAATACAACGACGAGCAGGTGCGTATGGCGGTGGAGCGGATCACGGTAGTGGACGCGGAGACCATCCACATCAAGTTCCGGTATCCTGGATTGGAAATGGACAAGAAACTGAACTGAGAGGAGAATACATCAACATGGCATTATTTCTAACAGGCGATACGCACGGAGATTTCAGAAGATTTCTGCCAGAGAGCTTCTATGAACAAGAAAGGCTGACCAAGGAGGATCTCGTCCTGGTTTGCGGAGACATGGGCGGCGTGTGGTATGGAGACTGCCGGGATGATGAGGGACTGGACTTCCTGGAGCGTCGGCCCTTTACCACCCTGTTCGTGGTCGGGAACCACGAAAACTATGACGCCCTGGGAACCTATCCGCTGGAGGACTGGCGCGGCGGGAAGATTCGCCGTATCCGTCCATCTGTGCTCTTGCTGGAGCGCGGGCAGGTGTTTGACTTAAATGGGAAACGGATTTTCACCATGGGCGGGGCCAGCAGCCACGATATCCAGGGTGGCATCCTGGAGCCGGATGATCCCTTGTTTCTCCTAAAATTCCACACGCTGGAAGTCAAAGGAACACCTTTTCGGGTCAACCACCGATCCTGGTGGAAGGAGGAACTGCCAAGCCCGGAAGAGTATCTCGAAGCGCGAAGAAACCTAGACAAGGCGGGTTGGGAGGTGGACTATATCATCACGCATTGTGCTCCTACCAGCATCCAGAATGATCTGCTCCGGGAAAGGTCAAAACCGGACGAACTCACGGACTTCCTGGAGGAGGTGCGGCAGCGATGCCGGTTCCGATACCACTTCTTCGGACATTACCATGGTGACGGCATCATCCAGAAACAATTCGTGTTGCTGTACCGGAAAATCCTGCGGTTGAAATAAAGCAAGGGGGACGATTTTGTGTATCGCCCCCCCTTGCTCTATTTCAACCAGCCAAACTAGGAAAAAAGATTCATATTGGCGTGATCTGCGCTATACAAAGCGGACGAAAAATGGTATAATGCCCAAAATAATGAGCCACATTGAGGAGAGTCCGCTATGTTTATACGGAACAAAGAGGGACGAGTTCCTGTCACAGTGCATTTAGAGGACATTGCTGGTAAGCTGGAAGAGACCATGGATCACTGGGAGCAGTACCTGAATGTTGTTACCGGGGTATTCGAAGCTCTTCCTGATGGGATGTACATAGAGGCGGATGAGGAGTTGGTCGAACGAATCGAGGGCTCGACAGACTATGTTCGACTGCCCAACCAATACGAGATTCATGAATACCGGATCATGAAGTGGTTTGCTGCGGCCACGCCGAATCAGCGGAAACAGACAGCTCTGCTCCGGGCGCTGAATGGGAGACGGCCTTATCGCAGATTCAAGGATGAATTGAACTACCATGGATTAACCGAAACCTACTATGCTTTCCGCTCTCTGGAATTTATGAAAATAGCTAAAGAGTGGTGTGAGGATAACGGGATTCCATTTCGGACGAGAAAAAAGTAAGGAGGCGAACACCAAATGGCATCGCAACCGATCTATCAGTTTTATGCTGAACTAAAAGATTATGAGCCGAAGATGTGGCGCCGGTTTCAAGTCCCGGGCAATATTACCATGGCCCGGCTGGGGTATATCCTGATGACTATGTATGAGATGCGAGCCAACCACCTGTTCTGCCTCACGGTCCCGGTTTGTGAAAACGCAAAATTGGATTCTTCACTGCCCAATGCCGGTTCTGTTTTGCAAGATGAGGTCTGGCGGTTTGAGATCGACAATGAGGAACTGTTTCCGGGTGAAGGGGAAAGCTCCTTTGATGCTTCATCCTATAAGATGCGATCTGCCCTCCAGGGTTATCCGGGCGAAAAACTGAACTTGGAGTATGACTATGGCACCGGGTGGGAAGTAACGGTCACTCTGGAGACAATTTTGGAAGATAAGGAACTGCCGGGCCGCGAACTGCCGCGTGTTCTCGCCGGCGAGGGTTATGGGATCGTAGAGGACTGTGGTGGAGCTGGCGGACTGGAACGCTTGGCGGAAGTGTTTCGGCAGAAAAGCGGAAATGATTACGAGAACTACAGACAGTGGCTGGGCCGGGATGAACTGGATCTGACCGCTTTCGATTTGGAGGACATGAATCTGCGACTTAAGAAAGTCCCTCGCATCTACACAGAATTGTACGAATATGGCTGTGCCCCTTCTCGGCGGTCACTCGATTTTTTGGAGAGAAAGTATCAGAAATGAATGAAGCACTGACAAGACAAGGGGTTCACGTTGCTTGGCGTAATTTTTGAAAAAAGAATGAAGCAAAAAAATGACGTGGCCGGAAACCATTGCGCCGCAAGGCTTTGAGGGATGCATCTTTTTTATCAACACATGACAGCAAAGAAACCTGTTTTTGATTTCGGTCAAAAGCAGGTTTCTTTCTGTCTTGAGACAATTGTTTTTCCAGAAACAGTAAAATACAAGGATTATAACAGGTTCCGCTACCCTTTCACAAGTTTATAATCCACATATCCCTGACTTCTCCATGATGTCTTAGAGAAAACTTCCATATAAGTAACATTAAAAATTCAGAGAGGAGTGGCTTCGCCATGAGCGTCCCATACGGATATTATATCGCGCCAAATGGCCATGTGGCTATCGATCAGGAAAAAGCAAATATCGTGAGAATGATCTATCGGCAATACCTCTCCGGCATGAGCCTGGGCGGGATTGCTGATTTTCTGTTCAAGAGGAATATTCCATCCCCTAAAGGCAGGAATCGATGGACGCAGCCAGTTCTCAGCAATCTGCTTTCAAATCAGAAGTACATTGGCTATATTGTCAGCTTTGACGATTTCTTTTTGATGCAGGGAGAGAAAAGCAGACGGAGCAATATAGATGAGGACACCTATCAGAGAAAGGCTACCCGGTACAACTCGCAGAGTGTACTGAGCGGCCTTTTGGTTTGTGCGGAATGTGGCCGTAACTACCGCCGCATTACCAGATCATCCGGCGAGATCGTCTGGCGCTGTGCCAATCGGGTGGAACACGGAAAAAAGTTCTGCAAGCATTCGCCTTCCCTATCGGAGGATAAAATCAAGGAAGTCCTCTGTGAGAAGTTAGGACTGAGTACATTTGACGGAGATGAGATCAAAAATAAGGTCGATGTCATCTTGGTCCAGTCTGATGGCAGCTTACAGATTGAGCTGCAATGTGCGGAATATTTCGAGATGCTCCCGAATTAAGTCTATCCTTGTAACAGGCTGTCTGGTATAATATCCCTATCAGCACTTTTACATGGAGAGGGGTGTTTGCCATGACAGACAGGGAAGCGCAGATCGAGGCGTTGTGGACTTATGAGATATCTACGGAAAAGATTTTGCGGCGGGCGGTGAAAAAAGGATTCATCACCCAGGCAGAGGCAGATGAATTCTCTGAAAAGCTGTTTGAGCAGCTGGACACGAGGAAGATCCCTGGCTTTCTCCCCTCACCGCTGGGCGAGAAGATGCGGGCTGAGCAGGTCAATGTGAACCCCTATGTCTCCATGACAGAAATCGCAAAGGAGAAGAAGTCCTCCAGCCCCGGCTATCTTATACAGAGTTGGATGAGGAGCAGCGCCACAATCGAATACTTGCGGATGTGGGAGAAAATCTACAACCCCAGATTTCAAGAGGCCACCTGCGATGACCTGATCCATACGGTCAAGACCACCAGCACCAAATTGACTCCATCCTTGTGGATCAACACGACGCAGGCGGTGGGGATGCGGACGAGCCGCGGCAAGGGCGGCGGGACGACAGCTCATCCAGAGATTGCAACGATGTTCCGGGCTTGGCTATTTCCGGAGGTTATGTTGGATTTGGTACAGTGCTATCGGGCAGTTCAGTGCTCTAATTTAACTTCCCAATATTTCTCTTGGAGGGGTGGCGTAAATGTACAAATTCAAAACCAGTGAACAGAATAATGACAAGGCCACGGAATTTGAAACCAAATCCCTCCTCTATCTATTGACCAAAATTAAAGGGCACAGTAGTATAAATCTATTTATCATTGATTGTTTTAATGATGTCACAAGTGTTTCTGAAAATTATTCTGATAGCTGGGATATTCAATCAAAAAATGTTGCATCGTTAACTCCTCGCACAGTTGGTAAAGCACTATATACCCTATTTGCAAATTATGTGAGCGACATTCCTTTTGGACATTTTATTCTGTATTTGCCACAACTTAAAGAAAGCTATGTTGAAAACACCTCAACAGAAGTTTTTGACATTAGTAACTTTAAGAAAACTAAAGTCCCCGATGTAAAGGCTGGGTTGATAGCTGAGATTGAGCGCCGAAATGATCCAGACATAAACACACCAGCCGTTCTTTCAAAATTAGATCAATTTTTGCTTGATGTTATTTTTGTATTTGACAAATATGGTAAAAGCGATTATATCAAATCTATCATTGAATTCAAGAATGTTTCGAAGTTAGATGATGAGTTTCTAATTCGTATTTTTGATGAAATCCGTACGCAGCAAGCATCCAAAAAAATCAGAAGTGTATATGGTCAAGAAGTTGCTTCAATACGCGAAGCAGAGGAATTTGAAAAAAATATATATAGGAAAGATATTGAGTTGCTCGTTGTTAATAGAGTAATCGGAAACGATTTATTTGCCCCGAGAGGAATTCCGCTCTACTTCGTTCAAGAAGTTCAAGGAATGGACGCGGAAGACATTGCCGATTTGATCCAAGAATGCCAAGCCCAAATTAGCAGAACTCTTTTTAATAAAAATAACAAGGGTGCATTTTGGCTCCTATTAGAAGAAATAATGACAACATTTGAAAAAAATTCTGGTGCGGGGATACGCGAGGTTCTTGGGAAAATATCATCCCAAGCTAAGAGCAGGGTATTCACATTGGATAAAACCGCATTGCTATATTTAATAGCATTAATAAAGGAGGGCCTGAAAAGTGAAAATTCTTAAAACAGGCTGTGGAAATACACAAGAATCATTTATAGAGGATCGGCTTACTGATGGTGTCAATGTAATTTTTAGTAATGATAACAATAAAGGAAAGACTATCATCATTCAAGGAATGATGTATGCCTTGGGAAATGAGCCCATTTTCCCAGGTGGTTTTGATTACAGATCATATTACTTTTATACCAGTATTGAGCACAATGGAAATGTATTTGAGTTTCTACGAAAAAACAGTACAATTGCTGTAAAGCAAGGAGACAATGTAACGGTATTTAATGATACATCTGAATTAAAATATTTTGTTGCAAAAAATATATTTTCGCTACCATACATTATCAAGGACGGCCTTCAAAAACTCGTTGACCTCTCGCTCTTTTACCAACTGTTTTTTGTTGGTCAAGATAGACGTGATCCATCTAACATCGTAAATAGTGGCTATTACAACAAACAGGACTTTGCAAATATGCTGTATGCTCTTTCTGGTTGCCTGACATTGACAGATTCTATTGAAAAGTTAAAAGCATTGAGAGCAGAGCTAAAAACATGCAAATCCAATGTTGAAGTATTAAGTAAGCGGCTGACTCTTTACCGTGAACATCCAGAGATTGCGAACGCAGTATCAAAGACTGCTGATCGAGAAAATATGGAAAAGGAACGGCAGGAATACCACGCCCTTAATGATGCAATTTCTGCCATGCAAAAAAGGCGGGCGAGGCTCATAAATCGTAAAATCAAATTAGAAAACCTCATCTCTGAACTTAACTCTTTAAATACGCAGTTAAAATCAGGTGAAATACGTTGCCGAGACTGTGGCAGCAATAATATTACTTATGTTAGCGGTGATTTGAGCTTTGAATTGACAAATGACTTAGTAAGAAAAAATATTATGCACTCAATTTCCGATTCAATAACTCTATATACAACTGAAATTACAGAACTGCAACAAAGAATAAATCAGAAGCAAGACGAACTAAATCAAAAAATCCAGAAAACACCTATTCCTGTTACAAATATGCTAATATATTCTGAAACAATTCGCACATATAGCGAAGATGAAAAACGACTGTCTGAATTACATGACAAGCAAGACGCGCTTGAAGCTGAGATAGAAGTAGAGCAAAATCTTCAAGATTCAAATTCTCAAATGCAAGGCAAAGTAAAAGCAAGAATCCTCGCAAGCATGAATTCATTTTATAAGCTCATTGATCCAGATGGAATTCAGGTATTCAAAGATTTCTTTTCTACAAAATCCATGACATTTTCGGGAAGTGAGGAGCAGGAGTATTATTTCAGTAGAACATTAGCAATCTTCTGGCATCTCAAGCATGACTTCCCAATTATTATGGATTGTTTTAGAAAAGGGGAATTGTCCACCAAAAAAGAGAACACTATGATTAAAGAGTACCAGAAGACGGGGGTACAAGTTATTTTGTCTTCTACCTTGAAAGATGAGGAATACTCATCTGGTACAAAATATTATACTATGGATGGCATAAATGCAATAAATTACGAACCAAACCCCAATAGCGATATATTACAAAGTATTTACTGTGAACGATTCATGGGCTTTGTCGATTCGTTTGGCATTGTCTATTGAGAACCTTCTTAAACGCATGGCCATGTACCGCTTGTTGTAGGACACGTTTTGATACGAGGTAGGAGTCTGGCTTACTCCGCCTTTTCTTAAAAAATGTAACACATCTCCTTATTGTTCTTTTTGTGAACTGAATCTACCCCAAAATGGTTTTTCTTGAGAGAAATATCGATTTTAACCGTCCCTTCCAAAGGTGAATGACCCAACCTAAACTGAACAAAGAGATGTCATTGTTCAGTTTAGGTTGGGTCATTTTATGCCAGAAGCCATTGTGGCACAATGGCTTCTGGCTCTCCTATTATAGAGGCTCTATAGTCACTCAATAAATACAAACAGGGCAAAATCAAAACGCAAAACGTATAAACGGCAGGATTCGCGCCCCTCTGATGTCACTTGTACTTCCCTCATACGTTACCTTCCATGAAAATATCTTCCACTTGACATGGAGTCAGATTCTTCAAAATGGGTCAATAAAGCTAAGTTATTCATTGCTGGGGATGGTACACGATGATATAATAATTTTTATAATACTTGCGAAAGCACTTGAGTCAAACTCATGATAAAAATTAGGGTAGGATAATGCATTGTTAGAAAAAACGAGTTTCTTCTGACATAGTTTGAAAGGATATATGGATTCAAGAGATCACTTTATTGAGGATACAGATATTCGACACGAAAAAATTGTTTTGACTTGGAGAGCATCTGCTTTTATTGAGTCCTTGCCGAATGAGATGACTATTCAGGAGGTACTACATTCCAATACTTTTGATACTAAAGCAGATATCAGGAGTTACTGGAGCGTTCCTGAGCGTCTGGTGGATATACGCTGGTTATCAGATCGCCAAAGGGGAATAGAACAGGATTTAGAAGATGGTAGCTTTTCCTCATATGTAAAATTAGAGTATCGACTATACCGTATAGTAACAGCTCTTGGAGAATTAGTCGACAGTTGTGGGAAAACTATAAAAAAGTTCAATGAGAATCTCAGCACCCAGGATGATAACTTGCTTAGCAAATGGCAACCGGAGGAGCCTTTTCTGTTGAGATGCTTTTTAGAAGCAGGCGAGGAAAATGGTACGACTCTTTCCGCAGAAGATCTCAGCCAGCTCTATGAGATGGCAAAAGAGTTTTCCCATATTCATGTAACAGATGCGCGAAGAAAAAATCTGCAGAGGTCTGCCCAAAAGCTCCAGAAAGATCTTGAAAAAACCTATGGCAGCGATTTGGGGGAACCCTCTTCTCTTGAATTGTTCCATTCGAAAGAACGCCAAGTGACCTATAATCGCGTGCGTGATTTCAGCAAAAAGGTTTATGATTTTTTAGTCAATCAGGCGTGGCGGGAGGAGAATCCCGCTCTCCGCAGACTATCAGAACTAGAAGAATACATTCGAAAAGTACATCCCGATTGGAAACCAGAAGGAACAGATAGATGGTCTGAGCATTATCAGAAATCCCTCTGGAGTGGATTGCAATCTCTTGCAGATGATGCCTGCCAGATGATCAATGGAAATGGCACAGTGGGAAGCGCAAGTTCGATAGAGGATTTGCTTAAGAGAGTAGATAATGCAATTCAAACCCTTGATTTAAGTCCAAAAGAAAAGACAAACTTATATAATGAATACATAAAAGATAAGAAACGATGTGTTGCATTGCTGGACATTCAAAATGGTCCCCGAATTTTGGCTTTCAGCGGCTTTTGGGATTGTGTGGATACGCAAGTACAAAACACTCTTGGATGTTCTGCCAACAATCTGGTGGCGTTTCAGAATATCAGTAGCTATATCAAAGTAGATTTAGCTATTTTTTCCGCTGATGTTGTAGACAGAATTATCCGTTGTAAAATTGATCGAAATCTACACTTGATACAATATGGCCCCATGCGTGCTGAATTGCCGTCTGTATTTGATAAAAAGCAGGCAGACAGTATAAAAAAAGATTATTCCTGCTGTGAACGAAAGATCTTGGCAGAAGTTGCGTCACGTGGCGGCATCAAAACTCCTACGGATGCGGAGCTATATGTCAAATTTCAGCCTTGCCTCAGTTGCTATGGAGCACTGACAGACTGGTCCCAGGCAAATGCTATCCGGCTTACTATTGATTATCCAGAAATGTAAATAGCTTTTGCTCACCCTACTTTCAATGTAAAGACGATTTCTATATTCGTTGGTTTTGACGTTTTCCTGGCGGTACAATTTGAAAAGGTCGCTCGCTGTAAGGTTGACTATGACCAAGTGGGAACTCACAGTAAATCTATCCCCTACGTCTTTCGACCCATAATTAAAATTTGATACCTATTTCTAATTTCAAAAAACGATTTCAGAGTTAGCCTCATCTAGACATCTTAAGAACGATGATATTTCATTTTTGGGACATGGGGAGGAGTATTAAACAGCTTTCTTAGACTGTCCACTACTTCTACCCTCATTTTATAGGAGAACGCCTTGTTATTTCAGGCTTTCTCTTTTCTCATGTGTGGCCCGCCCATTTTATCGCAAAGATGAAAGTCGCAAGCTTGATAGTTGAAAAACGAAAAACACCCAGTTTTGAACCCGTTGTCCAATCAGCCTGTCTGCTCTCTCTTTCGCTCATGGAGCAATTCAAACCCATCCGGTGTCTTATAGTTGAGTGTGCTGTGAGGACGTTTCGTGTTGTAAAATTCTATGTAGGTATCAACACTTCTCATGAACTGGTGCTCGGAGCAATATTGTGTCCGATAAACCTCCTCCCGTTTCATGGAGGCAAAGAAGGACTCGGCTACAGCATTGTCATGAGGACGGCCGGACTTCGAGAAAGACTGGACAACCTTGTTCATGCGAAGCAGTTTCCGGAATGTGTTGGATGTATATTGCGGGCCCTGGTCGCTATGAAACATCAGCTGCTGAGGCTCGTTTCTGTCCAAATATGCATGGCGAAAGGTAGAGGTAACCAGATAGGTACTATTCTTTGGTGACACTTTGTAGGCCACTACTTTACGTGAGAAAAGGTCGAGGATTACGCAGACATAGAGATACTTGCCATTAACCTTAAAGCAAGTGACGTCGCTGACCCAAACATGGTTCGGTTCATCCACTTTGAATTGCCGCTGTAACATGTTCTGCTTTTTTGCCAGCCGCTCACTTTTCTGATAATCGCGTTTGGAGTAGATGGATACACTTTGTAATCCCATTTCTCTCATCAGCTCAGCCACATACTTGGGCGAAGTCCGAACGCCGCGATCTGCTAACACAGCAGCGATTTTGTTTGCGCCAAACCTTTGTTGGCTCTCATCGAAAGCTGCCTGGATATCCTCTTTCATCTCGGCCCTTCGTTTATCATAGGCCGTTACCTCTTTTCGCCGGAAGATATGGTTGTAGAAGGTACCACGGGATACACAAAGTGCCTCGCACAAGGCATGGACACTGTACTGACCATGCAGTTTGGCAAGCTCTTGCAGCTTTTCTTGAAGCGGCGCTGAAACTGTGCAGTTGACCTTTTGTAAAATCTCAATCATCTGCTCCAACTTTTGAAGTTTCTGTTTCATTTTGATAAACGCCTGCTGGCTGACAGCATGGCCGGAGTCTGTCATGGTCACAGTGTACGGCTTGATCCATGTATAGAACGTACTCCTGGGTACACCGGTGTCGGCGCAGATATCGGCGACGGACTCGCCGGCCTGGTAGCGGGCGACCAAAGATTGCTTTGCTTCTGTGCTGATGCGCATGGTTTGCTTCCCGCCGTAAAATGGTGTAGAATACCATTGTAGAGAAGAAAATTCAACTTAGCTATGACGTATAGTTGGGAGAACGGCGATAGTTGAACCATTATCCGAATTTTAATGTGATGCTTCTTACTAATATGTAGGAGAAAATCTATGACTCAAAGTATAACACATAGAAATCACTATATACCAAGATTTTACTTGAAAAATTGGAGTTTGGACGGGAAAACCATACAAACATATAGTATTTTAGTATCTAATTCAAAAGTGCCTTATTGGACTCAACAGTCAATTAAGAATTCTGCTGTTTGGAATGATTTCTATACAAGGATGGAAGGCGATAAGGAAGTTGACGATTTTGAACATTGGTTTGACCGAAAGTTTGAAACACCAGTAAAACCAGTGTTTGATAAATTATTAAATGATCAAAAAATATCACGTGAAGAGTCTATTATTTTATCGCACTTTGTCTTTGCGCAATATATTCGTACACCGGCCGCCTACTTGAGATTGGCAGAACAGAGTCGGCAAGCGTTTCCTAAAATAATAGAGGACACAGTTTCAAGATTAAATAAGGTAGCAAAGAATATGCAAAAAGGATATCCTGCACCTCATATTCCAGACTCCATTGGGGACCAACTTTGGCCAATAAAAGTAGTAGTAGATAAAGAGAATAGTATGGTTGAGATAAAGACGATTGTGGGCAGAGGTTTGTATCTCCATAATTTAAAACGCCTGTTATCATCTACTTTAAAAGTAGCTGAATGCCACGATTGGCAAATTCTTCACGCATCAGAGGATATTTCTTTTCCAACATCTGATGACCCTGTGATTTGTATGAACTATAGAAACGAACATGACTATGACTTTAATGGTGGATGGGGCAGGAAAAATTGCAATATACTTATGCCACTCTCTCCGCGTTTAATTCTTTTTACACAAGTAGGATCAAACGGCCCCTATAATGATTTAGACTTTTCACCACGATACAGCCAATTATTTAGACATATGATTATTCAGCATGCGCACAGGTATGTATACTCTGATCGACCACAAAAAGGAATGCTTGAATTGAATGCTCGTGTAGTGAACAGAGATTTGTATGAAAAGGAAAAACAAGGAATGACAGGATGGCATATTGAGCAAATACAGGCAGAGCAAAGTTTATAAAAAATCCCACTAAAATCAGGAAATGAAATATCGATTTTAACCGTCCCTTCCAAAATGAATGACCCTGCCTGATTTGGGCGAATGCTTGGCGTTATTTTGGGTCAGGCAGGGTTATTTTAAGTATGAACCCCTTGCATTGCAAGGGGTTCATACTTTCTTGTATTAAGCACCTATGCTACCGGCAAAGTACAAAACATTGAAATGATAGAGGTCAAATTCCTGTTATGCCACTGAAATATGGTCCAAAAAAGAATTTTCTAAGGCAGAAGATATGATTTGTGAACTTGGCCTGAAATAAGTGTGATTTGCGGCACAAGGATTCCCTATACCTGCGGTTAATTTGAATGTCTGCATCCTTCTTCCCTGTTCTTCGTATGCCAAACCTCAGCCATAGGAGATCTGATGGATTTTTCAGAAGAGGTTGAGAACATCTGCGGGTTCTGATATAATGGAAGAAACAGATGTTCGACAGGGAGGACGCCACGATGACCGATTTGCTCTCCGGCCTCAACGCTGCCCAGCGCCAGGCCGTGACCGAAACCGAAGGATTTGTCCGTGTCATTGCCGGAGCCGGCTCCGGCAAGACAAGGGCGCTCTCCCATCGTTTTGCCTTTCTGGTGAACGAGCTGGGCATCCTGCCGGGAAATATCCTCTGCGTCACCTTCACCAACAAATCCGCAAATGAGATGCGCCAGCGCATCCACATCCTCACCGGCGACAATGACACGGGCTATATCAACACCTTCCACGGTTTCTGCGTCTCCGTGCTCCAGGAGGACAGCTACGCCGTCCAGTATCCCAAAAGCTTTCTGGTGCTGGACAACGCGGACATCGACGCTATGCTCCAAATCATCTACGAGGAGCGGGGATTGACGCTGCGGGATATGACCTTCTCCGCAGCCCGGGACATGGTCGAGATGCAGAAGCTGTTCAAGCGTCCGGACTACTATCTGGATATGATCGCCATGCCTCTGGACACGCTGAAGGAGAAGTATGACCAGGCGGACACCCCGGCAGACATCATTTTCTACGGCTATCTGTATCAGGAGAAGAAGTGTTTCGGACTGGATTATAACGACCTGATCAAGTTCTCCCTGTATATTTTCCAGCAGCATCCTGACATTCGGCTCAAGTGGCAGCAG